>WNEZ01007428.1_pt1 | contig 25600 bp, 21 predicted proteins | sample 5400521 | NCBI WGS metagenome assembly WNEZ01 (sample SAMN13153339, study PRJNA577476) | soil metagenome | isolation source: 120 cm saprolite under Douglas fir tree site 2 hole 1 replicate 1 | place: USA:California | collected 2015-04-18
GAAGAAACCTCAAGTCTTTCTCGAGCTTTTCGGCAGTGAACCACTCGTCGTGATCGCCGCGACCGATGAGGATCCGCCGGGGAAGCTGCACAGGTTCCTGTGCAAACACATCCGGCGGCAGATCGCCTGCCAGGGCGATGACGGCGTCGGCGCGGACGTGTGCCGCCGCGCGATATGCCATCGCCGCGCCCTGCGAGAAGCCGAAGAAGACCAGCGGCTTTCGCGCGCCGATGTCGGAGACCACCCGCCGGACGTACTCGAGATTGTCCGCGATCGCGTGCTCGCGATCCATTCGCGTCATCCAGCTCGCCACCACCAACTCGTCCCTTCGCGCATAGAACGGATGAAGGGCCTGCACGGCAGCGACGGTCCAGTCGCTGACTCCCGGGATTCGTTCCAGCGCAGCCAGGTTGATCTCGGCATTCTCCGCGTAACCGTGAAAACCGACGAGCAGGCCTGGCCCGCCCTCGCGAAGGAGGTAGCGGCCATGAACCGTCGCGGCGACGAGGCGGGTCTCGGGCATCGAAGTCATCGCGCTGACTGGTCAACACGTTGACGAGTCAGCGAATGAGAATTGTAAGGCATGCGACAATGCGCGCCCGTGCACGCCGTCATCGTCGTCCCCTGTTACAACGAGGAGCATCGCCTGCAGACCGATGCGTTCCGTTCGTTCGCGATGGCACCGCACCGCGTGGACTTCTGCTTCGTGAACGACGGCAGCACGGACGGGACGCTCCGCGTGCTGAATGCGTTGCGCGACAGCGATCCGTCCCGCTTCTCCGTCGTGAATCTCGAAAAGAACAGTGGGAAAGCGGAAGCCGTGCGTCACGGAATCCTGGCTGCCTACGAGCGCAAGCCGGACGTCGTCGGATTCTGGGATGCGGACCTGGCGACGCCTCTCAGCGAGCTGCCCGGACTCATGAAGATTCTGGAGACGCGGCCGGAGATCGCCATGGTCTTCGCAGCGCGGGTTCGACTCCTGGGCCGTGAGATCAGCAGGAATCCGGCGCGGCATTACTTCGGCCGCATCGGCGCAACCCTGATCTCGTCCACACTCGGACTGGCCGTCTACGACACGCAATGCGGTGCGAAGATCTTCCGGGCGGATGACGTACTGAAAGAGGTGTTCGCGCGGCCGTTTCTCTCGCGATGGATCTTCGACGTGGAGATCATCGCGCGGTACGTGGCGCTGTGGGGACGCGATCGTGCCGCTCGCGCGATCTATGAGTATCCGGTTCTGACGTGGCGCGACGTCCGCGGCTCGAAGGTGAAATCGCACGACTTCGTGCGCGCTCTCCGCGATTTGTGGAAGATTCGCAGAGCGTACCCCCTGCGTTGAGGAGAGCGGGCATCCTGCCCGCGACCAGAAGACCATGCCTCAGCGCGACCATCGTGCCGCCGTGCGACTCTGTAGTGATCGGGTGAGACGCCCGATCACCTGCGGGCGAGACGCCCGCTCTCCGGCGCCTCGTTCCGGCAGACGTCGTGCACTACAATCGCTGCCGATGTCGAAGACGACTTTTCTTACGGGCGACGCAACGTTGTCCGCTCTCGCCCGCGGACTCGTCGGATCGGAGATTCTCAAGATTGGCGGCGAGATCCGGCAGATCGTCGCCCAGGGCGGTTCCCTCTGCAATCTCACCGTCGGCGATTTCTCCCCGAGCGAGTTCCGCATCCCCGCGCGATTGCAGTCGATGATCGTCGAAGCTCTCGAAGCCGGTGAGACGAACTATCCGCCTGCCGACGGCACGCTCGAGCTTCGCCGCGCAGTGAAAAAGTTCTACGAAGACGAGCTCGCGCTCCACTATCCGATCGAATCGATTCTCATCGCAGGCGGCGCACGGCCGATCATTTACGCCGCCTACGCCGCCGTCGTCGATCCCGGCGACCGCGTCATCTATCCGACACCTTCCTGGAACAACAATCACTACGCCTACCTCATGCGCGCGGTTCCCGTCGAGCTGGAGGTCGGACCGGAGACGAATTTTCTGCCCACCGCGGAGCTGATCGCGCCGCATATTCGTGATGCGCGGCTGCTCTGCATCAACACGCCGGCGAATCCGACCGGAACGGTGATGTCGCGAGACGAGGTGAAGAAGATCTCGGCGCTCGTGGTCGAAGAGAACGATCGCCGCGCCGCCGGCGGTGAACGACCGCTCTACGTCCTGTGGGATCAGATCTATTGGATGCTCACGTTCGGGCAGAGCCGCCATTACGCACCGCCCCAGCTCGTGCCGGAAGCGGCCGCATGGACGATTTTCGTCGACGGAATCTCCAAAGCATTTGCCGCCACCGGACTTCGCGTCGGCTGGACCGTCGCCCCGCAGCACGTTACCGCGCGGATGCGCGACATTCTCGGGCACATCGGCGCGTGGGCTCCCCGCCCCGAGCAAGTGGCAGTCGCTCGCTTCCTCGGCCGGAAGGACGACATCGATGCGTTTCACGAGTCGATGATCCGCGAGCTGCAGCTCCGGCTCGATCTGCTGCACGACGGATTCGAAGCGATGCGCCGCGATGGATTGCCGGTGCGCGCATTCGAGCCGCAGGGCGCGATCTATCTCTCCGTGCAGTTCGATCTCATCGGGCGCGGAGGCATCGCCACCAACGAACAGATCCGGCGCCTGCTCCTCGAACGAGCAACCTTCGCAGTCGTGCCGTTCCAGGCGTTCGGGACGAGACGAGAGGACGGATGGTTCCGTCTCTCGGTCGGAGCGGTATCACCGCGCGAGATCGAAGACGGACTTCTCCGCGTGCGCGACGTGTTGACGTCGTTCGCATGAAACGTCTGGCGTTCGTTCTCTGCTTCATCACCGCCCTGTCGCTCCGCGCCGCAGGCAGCATCGTCGGCACGTGGGAGCTCATCGACGCCACTCCGGTCTCGCTGCGCAGCAGCGATCCGCACGGAATCGCGAATCACAAACTGTACTTCACCGCCGACGGACGCATGTTCATCATCGCTCCGGACGAGAAGCTCGACCCGAACGACACTCCCGTCTCCTACACGTTTGACGGAACGGTCCGCACATTGACTTTGCCGGGAGGCGAAATCCATCGCAGCGCGGTGAAGCTCAGCGGCAACACGATGCACGTGAAGACGGAAGACGGTGTGACGTTCACGTACCGGCGCCTTACGGGTGACCGCGCGTTCGACCGTACGATCGAGCCGCGAAGCGTCGAGCTCCTCGACAAAGAGGATCATGCGCCGCAGCCGCAGCAACCGAAATACGACACCGCGGACTATTCAAAGGTGCCGCTGGCGCAGCGGATCCGCGGCGTATGGGAGATCGTCGGCTACCGGAACGTGAAGTTCGAACCGCCACCGTACGGATTTCCGAACGACAAGTACCTGATCACATCGAGCGAGGTGGCGATGGTTCCGCCGGACGCGACGAAGGTCGAAGGAGAGTCGCGGGGGAAATACCACGTTGAGGGCAACACGATGGTCGTCGACGACGGATCGCGGTGGTCACTGGCGTTCAATCAGTGGCAGCAGCTCGTGCTGACCCGCAACGACGCCGAGATCACGATGCGCCTGATCTCGAAGGACACGGCGAAGATCCCACCGCTCCCGATCAAGATCGTGTTGCACGATGAATAGCTCTTGGCTGTTGGCTGTTGGCTCTTGGGAAAGCATACACAAGAGCTAAGAGCCAAGAGCCAAGAGCCCTACACAAAGATGCGCAGCTCTTTCAGCTCGCGCAAACGATCGCGGATCTCTGCAGCCTTCTCGAAGTCGAGATTCTTCGCGGCTTCCTTCATCTCCTTCGTCAGACGGCTGATCGCTTTGTCGATGTCTTCGTCGGCGACCATGTCCAGCTTCGCCTTCGAGGGACGGCCGGGGATCTCGAAGTAGTCGAGGTTGGACATCTTCACCAGGTCGGAGTCAATCGCCTTGATGATTGACGCGGGCTCGATGCCGTGCTCCAGGTTGTACTTCTCCTGGATGGCGCGGCGGCGGCTCGTCTCATCGATCGCGTTCTGGATCGAGTCGGTGATCTTGTCCGCATAGAGGATCGCGACCCCGTTGAGGTTGCGGGCCGCGCGGCCGATCGTCTGGATCAGCGATGTCGCCGAACGGAGGAAGCCTTCCTTATCTGCATCGAGGATCGCGACACAGGAACATTCCGGAATGTCGAGGCCCTCACGGAGGAGATTGATTCCGACGAGCACGTCGTAAACGCCGATTCGGAAGTCGCGCAGAATGGAGATCCGCTCCAGTGTCTCGACATCCGAGTGCAGATAGTTGACCTTGATTCCGAGCTCCATGAGGTAGCGGGTCAGATCCTCCGCCATCCGTTTGGTCAGCGTCGTCACCATCGTCCGCTCGTTCTTCGCGATGCGATCTTTGATGACACCGATGAGATCGTCGACCTGCCCCTTCACGGGCCGGATGATGATCGGCGGATCGATCAGTCCAGTCGGCCGGATCACCTGCTCGACGAAGAGTCCGCCAGTCTTGTCCAGCTCGTACGGCCCCGGCGTCGCCGACACGTACATGATCTGATTCAGCTTTCCTTCGAATTCGTCGAATGACAGCGGACGGTTGTCGATCGCACTGGGCAGGCGGAAGCCATACTCGACGAGTGTCTCCTTGCGCGATCGATCGCCGCCCCACATCCCGCGTACCTGCGGCACGGTCTGATGCGATTCATCGATCACCATCAGAAAGTCTTTCGGAAAGTAATCGATGAGAGTCGGCGGCGGTTGTCCGGGCAGGCGGCCGCTGAGATGACGGCTGTAGTTCTCGATGCCGTTGCAGAAGCCGAGCTCCGCGATCATCTCGAGGTCGAACATCGTGCGCTGCGAGAGGCGCTGCGCTTCCAGCAGGCGATCCTGCGACCGGAGCTCTGCGACGCGCTCGTCGAGCTCGACGCGAATGTTCTTCATCGCTTCCATCAGCCGCTCACGCGGCGTGACGTAGTGCGTGCGGGGATAAATCGCCAGGCGATCGTAGGTTCGGCCTGGCCGCCCGGTGATCGGATCGATACGCGACATCTTCTCGATCTCGTCGCCGAAGAACTCGATGCGCACCGCATCGTCCTCGTACGCAGGCCACAGCTCGAGGACGTCTCCGCGAACGCGGAACGTCCCGCGGGCAAGATCGTACGGAGTGCGCTCGTACTGCATCTCCGTCAGCTTGCGCAGGTACTGCGTCATCGGCTTCTCGTCGCCGCGCTCGAAGAACAGAAGCATTCCGTAGTACAGATCGGGATCGCCGATTCCGTAGATGCACGACACCGAGGCGACGATGATGACGTCGCGCCGCTCGAAGAGAGCTTTGGTCGCCGCCAGGCGCAGCTTGTCGATCTCGTCGTTCTTCGTCATCTCCTTTTCGATGTAGAGATCGTTCTGCGGCACGTACGCTTCCGGCTGGTAGTAGTCGTAGTACGAGACGAAGTACTCGACCTGGTTCTCGGGAAAGAAGTTCTTGAACTCCTGATAGAGCTGCGCCGCCAGCGTCTTGTTGTGGCTGAGGACGAGTGTCGGCCGGTTCAGGGCTTCGATCACCTTCGCCACCGTGAACGTCTTGCCTGAGCCGGTGACGCCGAGCAGCACCTGATCGCGCGTCCCCGCCCTGACGCTCTCGGTGAGTTGACGGATCGCTTCCGGCTGATCGCCCTGCGGTTCGAATGTGGCTGCGAGTTTGAAGTCCATGTTGACGGTTGACGGTGGACGAGGCCCTGCGTCGCAGCCGCACGGTTGACGCTTCGCGATGGAGGGCCTCGTCCACCGTCAGCTGTTCACCGTCAACGTTTCGGCGGTTGCGGCTTATTCGCTTCCGCGATCTTCTTCCTCAACTCTTCGACTTCGGCCGTCGTCAACTTCCTATCCGCGATCGCTTCGCGAAGCGTGGTCATGACCGGATCGAGCCTTGCGAGAGGCACGCGCTCGGTGCGGATATTCGCCCGAAACGCGGTCAATTCGCTCTCCAGCGCTTTTCGCTCTTCCGCGGGCACATCGGGCGCGTACATCGTCGTCATCTCGCCCTGCATCATCCCCAGAAGAAAATCCATGACCTTGCCCATCCCGCCGCGAGAGATGACGGCGCCGCCGATGAAGAGGATCACGACGAGCAGCGCGGCCGCTGTGCCGCAGCCGATCGGCACCCATCGTGGAAAGATCGGCCGGGCCTCGATCGGCGAATTGTAATAGTCGGCCGGCAATGGGAACGGAAGCGACGGCGGCGAGGGAGGCTGCGGCTCGGCAGGAGGTGGGATGACTTCGGACAAACGGTCCCTCGATTAAAATACGTCGCGATCGGCGGGTGAATGTATCATGAGCCCCGTTGCACTCCCCGCTCACAATTTCGGATAGAAGAAAGGAACGCGCATGCCGCCGTTATCAAAAGTAACGGTTCTGATCCTCGACGATAACCCGCTTGTTCTCAAGCTGGGGCGCGCGTTGCTGGAGCGCGAGGGATGCACCGTCCTGACCGCGTCCAGTTGGATCGAATTCAATCACGTCCTCGCGGGCAACACGCCCGACATCATCTTTCTCGACGTCAACCTTCCCAGCATCAAAGGCAATCGCCTCAGCGAAGTGCTGAAGTCCCAGTCGAACAAGAAAGACATTCCCATCGTCCTGATCTCCGACCTTCCCGAGAAATCGCTCGAAGAGATGTTCCCGAGCTCCGGCGCGAACGCCTGGATGCGGAAGCCGCTCACGCGCGACAAGATGGTCGACATGATCAACCGCTACGTCGCGACGCCGTAACCGGCCAAGCCGGCCGGATCTCAGATCTCAGGTCTCAGATCTAAATGCCAGGTGTCGATCCCGAGATCTGAGATCCGAGATCTGAGATCTGAGATCGGGGGACGAAACCTCAGCCGACGGGAGGCTTTGCCGCGGGTGGAGGCGCCGTCGTGGTCGCCGCTGCGGGCGGTGGTCCGGGCGGTGGCGCCGTCGATTTGTCCCCTTCGCTGTCGTCGACCCCCGGCGCAGCAGATTCCGCGCCCTCCCCTGACTGCGCCGAGAGATCCGTCGCCGCGGTGATCGGCTCGAGCTCCTTCGGCGTGTAGAACGATCGCTGCAGATAGTAAGGAAGCTTCGCGACGGCGACGTCGGATCCGCTGCAATCCTTGTCCGGCTCCTGTCCGGCGATGAACGCCTGCATGACGACGCGTCCGCACGGACCGACGCCACGGCGCCCGGTCTTCAGCTCCATAGGCACGATCACCACCCCTGGTGGCATGTCGAAATTCGGCTTGGGAGTACGCAGCTTCATCTCTTCCAAGTGACGGAAGATCTCGATCCAGATCGGAAGCGCGACATCGGCGCCGGTCGATCCGCCGCCGAGGGAGCGGCTCGCATCGTCGTACCCGAGCCAGACGCCGACGGTGAACTCGGGCGAGAAACCGATGAACCACGCATCGGTGTAGCCGTTCGTGGTTCCGGTTTTGCCGGCGATCGGCGGCTCCAGTGTGTGCGCCGCGAATCCGGTGCCGCGATCGATGACGCCGCGCATCATGTACGCGGTCTCGAACGCGACCTGCGGCGGCGTCGCCTCCGACAGCTCCGGCAGTTTTTCTTCGAGCACTTTCTCGGTCTGATCGCTGATCTTGCGGATCATCCGCGGCTTCACGTACACGCCCTGATTGGCGAAGACGTTGTACGCGGCGGCCATCTCGATCGGTGCCACCCCTGCTGCTCCGAGAGCCAGCGACGGATATTTCGTCAGGTCCGCGGTGATCCCGCAGCGGCGCACGAAATCGATGACGTGGTCGGACCCGATCATCATCAGCGTCTTGACCGCGGGTACGTTGATCGACAACTCGAGCGCACGCTGGATCGTGACGATGCCTGCGTACTTGCCGTAGTAATTCTTCGGCGCGTAGATGTTGCTCCGATCGACTTCGATCGCGATCGGCGCATCGAACAGCGTATCGGCCGGTGTGAGTCCCTTCTCGAACGCCGCGGCGTAGACGAACGGCTTGAACGACGAACCTGTCTGCCGCCGCGACTGAATGGCACGATTGAACTTCGAGATCTGAAAGTCGTAACCGCCGACAAGTGCCCGGACCTCGCCGGTCTTCACGTCCAGCGCCACGACCGCGCCCTGGACCTGCGGCATCTGATCGAGCATCCAGCTCGTTTTGTCCGTCTTTTTGTCGTGGTTCAGGCGAAGGTAGACGAGATCGCCGCGTTTGAGGACTCCGTCGAGTCGCCGCTTCTGCGTCCACGAGTAAGCATCCGGCGGCAGGTCGATGATGTCGCGATTGAGCCGCACCGAAAGTCCGTCCGGCATCGCGCTCTTCACGACTGCCGGGTAGAGCTTGTCGATCACGTATGGATCCGTGCTCCAGCTCGGATCGCGATAATTGTCGGGATCGATTCCTTCCGCGATCAGGTTTCGCGTCGGCTTGCGGAATCCACGATTCTTGTCGAACCTCCGCAACCCGCGCTGCAACGCCGCTTCCGCCACCTGCTGCATCTGCAGATCGAGCGTGGAGAACACCTTCAGCCCGCCGCGGTAGAGGTTCTCGACCCCGAACTTGTCACTGCGCTCGATGTACTGCCGGATCTCTTCGGAGAAATACGCGCCGGTCTTCGGCGCCTCCTCTTTGTAGGTACCGAGGACGAGTGGAGAGTCGTAGGCCTGCTGGTATTGCTGGCGGTTGATGTAGTGCTCCGCGAGCATGCGAGCCAGCACGTGGTTGCGCCGGTTGACACATTGCTGCGGATGCGAGAACGGGCTGTACGTCATCGGTGATCGGATCAATCCGGCGATGACGGCGGCTTCCGGCAGCGTCAGCTCCCGGGCGTGTTTGCCGAAGAAGATGCGTGACGCCGCTTCGACACCGTACGCACCGTGACCGAGGTAGACCTGGTTCGCGTAGAGCTCGAAGATCTGGTCCTTGGTAAAGCTCTTCTCGATATCGATCGCCAGGAAAATCTCGTTGACCTTGCGGCGAAAGCTCTTCTCGGGAGTCAGGAAGACCTGCTTCGCGAGCTGCTGCGTCAGTGTCGACGCACCTTCGACCTTCTTCCGGGCGATGAGGTCCTTCAGCCCGGCGCGCAGGATCGCTTTCGGATTGACTCCGCCGTGATGGTAGAAGTCGCCGTCCTCGGTGGCGATGATCGCCTGCACGAGTGCCGGCGCCATGTCTCGTTTGGCCACGACGATGCGTTTCTGAATGGCGTAGTCGGCGAACGGCACGCCGTTCCGGTCAAACACATGCGTGATGATCGCCGGCTGATAGTCCTCGAGGGATTTGACCATCGGGAAGCGTACGGCGTGGGCAAAAATGAACCCGGCGGGGACACCGAACGCGAGCGCAATGAACACGATGAGGAGGCGGGATTTGCTTGCCGCGTTCGTTGTCGCGGGCGTCGGTTTCGGGACGAACATTGGCGGTTCAGTTTAGCAGTGACCGGTGACCGGTGAGCGGTGACCAGGAAATTCTCGGCCTCGCGATGAAGCACCTCGATCACCCGGCAACCGGTCACCCGTCACCACTCACCGGCAACCCCACTCATGAGAAAATACCGGATCGCATGTCCTCCGTTCGACCCCCTGTCGCGCCCGCGGCTCTCGTGCCGGAGTGGAGCCGTCTCGTCGGCGACTCCCTCAAGCAGTACGGTGGCTGGCATACCTACGGGAAGCTGATGGAAGCGCGCACCGCTTACCCCGCCGATCTCTCGCTGCGGGGCTACGTTGAGATCATTCGCAACATGATCGTGAAGGAATTTCCAACGTTGTTCAACCTGGCCAAGCTGCAGCACGAAAGGGCCATCACGATACCGCAATGACGAACTACGCAATCGCAGAGAAACTCAAGACACCGATCTCCATCGTGAGCGAGCGCGGCGCGGTGGTATGGCGCAACGATGCATTCGCGCAGACGTTCGGCTCGGACGCGCCCCACTGGCTCAAAGAAGGCGCACGCGCAGTCGCCGGCGAGAGCGGCTGGCTGCAGGGCTTCTTCGTGGCCGAGGACGAGCAGCGAACTTTCGACGTCGAGATCGAAGGCCGCACGTATCGCGTCGAGCGGATCATGACCGTCGCCGGCTACGAAGAGCCGGCCGTCGCGCTCTGGTTCGAAGACGTGACCGCGCAGCGTGAGATGGAGCAGGCCAAATCGGACTTCACCTCGATGATCGTCCACGATCTTCGCGGACCGCTGTCAGGAATTCAGGGAACGCTCGAGTTCGTCCTTTCTCAGGAAGGGAACAAGATCGATTCGCTCTACACCGACCTGTTGCAGGAAGCGCAGCGCGAGTCCGAACGGATGATGGCTCTCATCAACGAGCTGCTCGACTTCTCGAAGATCGAGTCGGGCAACTTCTCCGTGGAAAGCGAGCCGATTCGCATGGCCGGCATTCTGAAGCGGGCCGTCCGCAGTCTGCAGTCCGTCGCGTCGCGAGACGAGATCTTCCTCCTCACCGCACATGGCCGCGACGTTCCCCAGATCGTCGGAAGCGTCGAGAAGCTGACGCAGGCGATCATCAACCTGATCTCGAACTCGCTGAAGTTCACGCCGAAGAAGGGATTGATCTCGGTCGGCGCGCAGATCGTTCGCAGCGGAGAAATGCCGGAGGCGATCGTGGTCACGGTGACGGACAGCGGGATGGGGATCAAAGCGAACGAGATTCAGCAGATCTGGGAAAAGTACAAGCAGACCCGCAACAAGTCTCTCCGCGGCGGCGGCGGCACCGGCCTCGGCCTCTACATCGTGAAGCAGATCGTGGAAGCGCACGGCGGCGAGGTGACGGTCGCCAGCATCGAGGGCGTCGGCACGAGCATGGTGGTGCGATTGCCGGTAAAGCGGGCCGCGTAGCGATGTCATTCCGAGCCCGTAGAGGGCGAGGAATCCCCCGCAGGTCAACAGCGGTCGTTCGCTGCGCGACGCTCGCGTGATCTCTCGACCGGAGCTGCAGCGATCATCGTGAGGGCCGCGTTCGAGAGTTAATCTTTTCCGGCGCCGCCAGACCGTCATCCCTCGAACGCGCGGCATTCCTCGCCGTCCCTGAGCGAGTGCAGCGAGTCGAATGGGCGGCTCGGAATGACAGCGGCTACACCACCGCCTCGATCCCATATCGCACATCGTCGTCGCTGACGTTTTCGACGACGCACTCGCCGATTCGCCGCGGGAACACCATCACGCGCGACGAGCCCGTGTTTTTCTTGTCATGCTCGGTCGCCGCGAAGATCTCCCCTGGATCGAGCCGCGGCAGCGGTGTCGGTTCGTAGGCGCGGATCGAGTTGTCGATGCGAGCGGCGACGTCGCGCGCGAGTATGGTGCGGCGCACCGCGATCGCGTTCGCGGCGATCATCCCCCATCCGACCGCCTCGCCGTGCGTCATGCCTTCGAAATGCATCGCCGCCTCGATGCCGTGAGCGATCGTGTGACCGTAGTTCAGCAGCCGGCGAACGTCGGATTCCTTCTCGTCGGCCGACACGATGCGGGCCTTGACCGCAATCGCCCGTTGCACGATCTCATCGAACTCGATCTCGCGGCGTTCGAGCAGTTCAAACAAATCCGGATCGCCGATCACGCCGCCCTTCAGCACCTCGAAGAGGCCGCTCAGCATCTCACGGTGCGGCAGTGAGGTGAGCACCGCCGTGTCGGCGATGACCGCGCGCGGCGCGTGGAAGCTTCCGATCAGGTTCTTGCCGCGCGCGTGATTGACCGCGACCTTTCCGCCGATCGAGCTGTCCACCTGCGCGAGCAGTGTCGTCGGCACGAGCACGAGGTCGATGCCACGCAGGAAGATCGAGGCTGCGAAACCGGCGGTATCGCCGAGCATCCCACCTCCGACGACGACGGCCATCGAGTCGCGCTTCGCTCCGCGATCGAGAAGCTGCGTCACGATGTCGTTCGCCGTCTCGAGCGTCTTGCGAGCCTCCCCTTCGCCGATTGCAACCACATCCGCCGCTGGCCCAACTGCCTGGAGTCGACTGTCGACGGCGCGTCGCTCATGAGGTCCTGCGCGCGAGCGGTCTTCGGAAATGCGATGACATCGCGCAACGAATCCGCACGCGCCATCATCATCACCATGCGGTCGACGCCGAGGGCGATGCCACCGTGCGGAGGGGCACCGTATCGGAACGCCTCGAGCAGAAATCCGAAGCGCGCTCTCGCGTCCTCATCACTGATTCCCAGCGCCCGAAACATCCTCTGCTGCACCTCGGGGCGATTGATGCGGATGCTTCCGCCACCGAGCTCGATGCCGTTCAGCACCACGTCGTAAGCGCGCGCGAGCGTCGCGCCCGGATCGCTCTCCATCTTGTCGATGTCGCCGGCCGCAGGCGACGTGAATGGATGATGCCGCGCGTAGAAGCGCTTCGTCTCCTCGTCCCATTCGAACAACGGAAACTTCGTGACCCAGAGAAACTCCCAGCGTTCGTCGGGAATCATGGTCTGCTCGCGGGCAACCTTCAGCCGCAACTGGCCAAGGACCTCGAGGACTTTGAGCCCGGGACCGGCGACGATGAGGGCGATGTCGCTCTCGCCGGCTCGCAGCGCCGAACGCAGTGAGTCGAAGCCAGCATCGGTGAGGAATTTCTTGATCGACGAGCCGCGCTGCACGTCGAACTTCATCCAGATCAGGCCCGCGGCACCGAGCTTCTTCGCCTCTTCCGTGATCTCGTCGATGCGCTTGCGCGAGAACGACGCGCCGCCGGGAACGACGATTGCGCGCACCGTGGGCGCGGCACGGAACGGCTCGAACTCGATCTCTTTCGCCGGCCGCGTGATGTCGATCAGCTCCATGCCGAAACGCAAGTCGGGGCGATCGATGCCGAATCGGTCCATCGCTTCCTGCCAGGACATTCGCGGAAACGGAGTGCGGATCGGGATGTTCGCGAGCGGAAAGATCTCCGCGAACAGACCTTCGATCAGCGTGTAGATGAACTCCTCGTCGATGAACGACGCCTCGACGTCGACTTGCGTGAACTCCGGCTGCCGGTCGCGCCGGAGGTCTTCGTCGCGGAAGCAGCGTGCAATCTGAAAGTAACGCTCCATGCCCGCGACCATGAGGATCTGCTTGAAAATCTGCGGCGACTGGGGCAGCGCGTAGAAGTTGCCCTCGTGCACGCGGCTCGGGACCAGATAATCGCGCGCTCCTTCAGGCGTGGATTTCGTGAGGATGGGCGTCTCGATCTCGAGAAATCCGTTGCGATTCATGTAGTCACGAATCGCGAACGTCACATCGTGGCGCAGCATCAGGTTCTTCGTGAGTCCAGGCCGGCGCAGATCGAGATACCGGTATTTCAACCGTAATTCTTCCGCAGCGTTCGTCTGGTCGTCGATCGGGAACGGCGGCGTGTCCGATGGATTGAGAATCGCGATCGACGACGCCAGCACTTCGATGTCGCCGGTCGCGAGATTGGGATTGCGCTGCGCTTCCTCGCGCGCCGACACCTCGCCCTCGATGCGGACGACGAACTCGGACCGCAGCTCCTTCGCGGCAACGACGACCGCGGGATCGCTCACGCGCTTCTGGTCGACAACCACCTGGCAGATGCCCGTCCGATCGCGCAGATCGATGAAGATCAGCTCGCCGAAGTCGCGCCGGTTGTGAACCCATCCGTTGAGCGTGACACGCTGCCCGGCGTGATCTTTGCGAAGAGTCCCTGCGTAAGTTCGGGAAGGAATCGTCATTCTTGTAAGAGGTACTGATCCTTGTATGACACGTAGCTGCGCCACGAGCGGTCGAGGCGAGCCAGTTCGTCCGTCGTCAATTCGCGCTTCACGCGCCCCGGCACTCCGAGCACCAGCGTTCGCGCCGGGACGTGCATCCCTTCCGTGACGACCGAGCCCGCGCCGATCAGCGCCTGCTCGCCGACGACTGCGCCGCTCAAGACGCGCGCACCGATGCCGATCAACGCTCCGCGCTCGATAGTGCATCCGTGAACGACGGCAGCGTGACCGATCGTCACCTCTTCGCCGACGATCGCCGGATCGTGTGCCGCCTCGACGTGAAGCACGCAGTTGTCCTGCACGTTCGCTCTCGCGCCGATGCGGATGTGATGAATGTCGCCGCGCAGCACGACGCCGAACCAGATCGATGCGTCATCGCCGACCTCGACATCGCCGATCACCGCGGCGTTGTCGGCAACGAACACGCGCTGCCCGAACCGCGGCTGTCTCCCCTCGTACGAGCGGACGATCATGAGGCGCGGAGATTAGCAGACTCACCGCCACAACCTCCATGTCCAACTGCCCCACACGATTGCCCAGATGACGCAGATGGCCGCGGTTCCGACGGTGGCGATGACCGGCCCGAATCGATCCGCCGCAATTCCGGTAACCACACTCGAGATGCTCATCGTCAGCGTGACGAAGCCGTAATCGGCGGAAAAGACGCGGCCGCGAATCCGGTCCGGCACTTCCCGCTGCAGGCCGTACGTCGACGTCTGCCACTGCGCGCCGCCGCCAAGGTGCGCGACGAACACGGCGGCCGCACCGATCGGCAAGGCCTTCGAGAGGCCGAGGCCCATGTAGCCGAGGCCGAAGAGGAGCACGGCGAAGGAGATCGATCGATACATCGCCTCGTCGCGTTTGAAGAGTGTTCGCACGAGAAACGGACCGATGAGTGCGCCGACCCCGCGGAACGCAAACAGGAGACCGATGCCGAACGCGCCGGCGCGAAACACTTCTTTGCCGAACACCGAGAGCATCGCCACGACACCCGCCCCCATACCGTAGCCGCCTTTCGCGGTAAGCAACGCGAGGACTCGCGGATTCTCGCGCGCGTACGCAACCGTCTGTCGGATGGAGTCGATCAGCGGCGGATGCTCGTGATGCTCGGTTCGTTGTTCGGAGAATCGCGCCCGCATGAGCCAGAGGATCCCGGCGGAAAGGAGAAAGCTGATCGCGTCGACGACGAACGAGACGTCCCGTCCGAATCTCGCCGTGACGATGCCGCCGAGGCCCGCGCCGACAGCGAGCATCGTTCCCCAGGTCGCGCCCATCAGTACGTTCGCCGGCCCGAGCTCGTCCGCCGCCACGATGTTCGGCAACGCCGCCTGCGACGCCGGCTCGAAGTACGCCGAGCCGATGGAGATCAATATCACGCCGGCATACGCGAACGGCAGCGTGGCGGGCGTTCGCGCCAGTAGCGGGACGAGACATGCGACGGTTCGCACGAGATCGACGACGATCATCAGCTTACGGCGATCGACCTTATCGACGATGTGTCCGGCGACCGGGGTGAACACAAAAATCGGCAGCGTCTGACACAACAGAACCAGCGACGCCAGAGTCGCCGACCCCGTGAGCTGGAGCACGAGATCAAGCAGCGCGACCGTGAGAAACCAGTCGCCGCCGAGGCTGATCAGCGACCCTGCGTAGAGGAGGCGGAAATCGCGATTGCTGCGGAGAAGGCGCCAGTACATGCGGTGTCGGAAATTGAAAACTGAAAATTGAAAATTGAGAAAAGCAGGCGGTGTCATTCCGAGCCGCAGCGAGGAATCTGGGCGGCGGCTTCGGTCCCGCCGCCCAGATCCTTCGCCGTCGAAGCCTGCCCTGAGCGAGCGCAGCGAGTCGGATGGGCGGCTCGGAATGACATTTCACACGATCATCCCTGCTCCAGGAACTCTCCGTCGGTACGCTCGACGGATCCGACGCGCTCGTACATCAGGAACGAAAACGGATACGCGTTCTTCTCGTCGGCCTCGAAGTGCTCGGTGTCGACGAGCTTCCATTCATTCACATCGTCGAACTCGGGAAAGAACGTGTCGCCTTCGATCTCCGCGTGAATGCGCGTCAGGTACATCTTGTCGGCGCGATGAATGGTCTGCCGGAAGATCTCCCCTCCCCCCGCCACAAAAATCTCCCGATCCCCCGCCGCCTCGGCCTTGCTGATCGCCTCATCGATCGATCGCGAGATCGCGACGCCCTCGGCTGCGAAATGCGGATCGCGCGTGATCACCACGTTGATGCGGCCCGGCAGCGGCTTCCCCACCTCGAGGAACGTCTTGCGTCCCATCAACAGATGGTGGCCCATCGTCAGCGCCTTGAAGTGCTTCAAATCCGCCGGCATGTGCCATGGCAGCTTGTTGCCGCGGCCGATGACGTTGTTCGTCGACATGGCGACGATGATCGACAGCGTCATACGGCGATCGGCGCTTTGATCGAGGGATGCGGCTCGTAGTTTTCGAGAGTGAAGTCGCCGAAGCGGAAATCGAAGATCGACTTGACCGCCGGATTCGTACGACGCGATGTTGAACGGGACTCCGAGGAACACATCGGCGCTGCGCTGGTAGAGCTGGCACGAGAGCCGGCCGTTCGCGACGTAAAACTGGAACAGGGCGTGGCAAGGCGCAAGCGCCATCTTCTCGATGTCCGGAACGTTCCAGGCGCTGACGATCAGCCGCCGCGAATCGGGATTCCGCTTGATGTCGGAAATGACGTTTGCGATCTGGTCGACGTGACCTCCGTCCGGTGCGGGCCACGATCTCCACTGATGACCGTACACCGGCCCGAGGTCGCCGTTCTCGTCCGCCCATTCGTCCCAGATCGTGACTTTGTTCTCGTTCAGGTAGCGGACGTTCGTATCGCCAGCGAGGAACCACAGGAGCTCGTAGATGATCGACCGCAGGTGCAGCTTCTTCGTGGTCAGCAGCGGAAATCCCGCGCCGAGGTCGAAGCGCATCTGATAACCGAACACGCTGATCGTCCCGGTACCGGTACGATCGCTCTTCTTCGTGCCCTGGTCGAGGATGTGGCGGACGAGCGTGAGGTATTGCTGCATGCGTAATTATCGCACTAGAGCTCTCAGCTCTCAGCTCTCAGGAAATGCCTTTCTGAGAGCTGAGAGCTGAGAGCTGACAGCTTCTTCGTTATCATTCGCGCTCTTTCATGGAGTACATCAACGGCACTCTCCACATCAACGGCGTCTCCACGACGGAAATCGCCGAGCGTTTCGGCACGCCCGTCTACCTCTACGACGCCGCGGTGATCCGGCGGCAGATCGAGCGCGTCCGTCGCGCGTTCGCGGACCTGCCGTTCCGTCCGCTCTACGCGATGAAGGCGAACAGCAACGACGCGCTCCTTCAGCTCATCCACCGCTCCGGCTTTGGATGCGATGCCGTATCGCCGGGCGAGGTCTTCCTGGCGCGGCACGCCGGATTCGGTCCGCGCGACATCTGGTTCACCTGCGCGAACGTCTCCGATGAAGACATGCGCGCGATCGGTTCATCGGAGATCGTGGTCAACCTGAACTCGATGTCCGAGGTGGACAGGGTGATCCAGCTCGGGCTTCCGAATGAGGTCGCGCTGCGCATGAATCCCGACGTCGGCGCCGGCCATCACACCGACGTAGTCACCGCGGGCGCAGGCGTGAAGTTCGGCATCGACAGCGCGGAGATCGATCAGGCGCGCATCGTCGTCGAAGACTCCGGCCGCAAGGTCGTCGGCCTGCACGCGCACATCGGCTCGGGCATTGACACGCTCGAGCCGCTTCTGGCTTCCGCGCGCCGTCTCCTCGAGGCTGCAATCCGCTTCCCGAATCTGAAGTGGATCAACTTCGGCGGCGGCATCTCGGTTCCCTATCGTCCCGGGGAAAAGGAATTCCCGATTGCCGAGTATGGATCGGCGCTCGCACACATCACCGGCGCCTTCCTTCGTGCACGCGATCTCACGGCGATCCTCGAGCCCGGGCGCTATGTCGTGGCCGAATCGGGAGTCCTGCTCGCCCGCGTGACGGCGAAACGCATGAGCTCCGGTCAGACGTGGATCGGTTGCGATACGGGTTTTAATCACCTGGTGCGTCCGTCGAAATACGGTGCGTATCACCACATCGTCAACGCGAGCCGAGGCTCGGCGGAATCGCTGCGGGAGAGCTTCGTCGAATCGAAGATGCGCGAAGAACTGATCGTGGCGGGCAATCTCTGCGAATCCGGAGATGTGTTCACGCGCAACCGGGATGGCTCGCCGCTGCCGCGGCGAATGGATGGGACGAAGGTCGGCGATCTGATCGCGTTCTGCGATGCCGGTGCGTACGGATTCTCGATGGCCTCGCACTACAATGCGCGACTCCTTCCTCCGGAGGTCGTCATCGACGGAGATGGAGCGCGGCTCACGCGCGAGCGCCAGACGTTCGAAGATCTGTTGAAGGGGACGGTATGAGAGGTCGCCTGTGGCTGATCGCATGTCGCAGCGCCATCGCAATCCTGTTGTTCACTGCCTGCACCACGACGACGAAATCACCGATGCCATTCGATTTGAAAATCACGAACGGACGCATTGTCGATGGCACCGGCTCACCGTGGTTTCGCGGCGACATCGGCGTTCGCGGCGACACGATCGTCGCGATCGGCGATCTGGCGAACGAGAACGCGCGCACGACGATCGACGCCCGCGACCGCATCGTCTCCCCCGGCTTCATCGACCTCCTCGGCCAGTCGGAAATCACGGCGCTCACTGATCCACACCTCGAGGCGAAAGTGCGCCAGGGCGTGACGACGGAAATCACGGCGGAGGGCTCTTCGCCGGGGCCGATCGTGCCGAAGCCCGGGCGGGTCGCCCAGTGGCGCACGCTCGGCGAGTTCCTCACGTTGCTCGATCAGAAGAAGCCGTCCATCAACTTCGCGTTCTTCGTGGGTGCGGACAATCCGCGCGAGATCGTCATCGGCGAAGTGAACCGTCAGCCGACCGCCGCAGAGATGCAGGAGATGGAGAGAATCGTCGATCAGGCGATGCGCGAAGGCGCAATCGGTTTGTCGACGTCGCTCATCTACGTGCCGGCGATGTACTCGACGACGGAAGAGATCATCGATCTCGCGCGCGTCGCCGCGAAGTACGAAGGCGTCTACTTCACGCACATGCGCGACGAAGGCGACCGCATCGACATGGGTCTCGACGAGGCGTTCCGCATCGGTCGTGAAGCGAAGATCCCGGTGAACATCTGGCACCTCAAAGTCGGCGGCCGGCTGAATTGGGGAAAGATGCCGCACGTGATCGAGCGCATCGAAGCGGCGCGTGCGGAGGGTCTCGACGTCGCCGCGAACGTGTATCCCTACGCTGCGTCGGGAACCGGGCTGAGCACCCTGGCACCCGACTGGGCGATGGAGGGCGGCTACGCCGAATTTCAGAAGCGCCTGACTGAACCCGATCAACGCGCGCGCATCGCCGAGGCGCTGCGTCAGCAGTTCACGAAGCGGGGCGAGCGCGGAATCTACATCGCGCAGATCGATAATCCTGCGCTGGCGAATCTTCAGAAGAAGTACATCGAGCAGATCGCCTCGGACATGTCGATGCCGCCGGACGAAGCGATGATGCGGCTCTTCGCAGAGACGAAGGTTTCGCCGCGCGTCATCTTCTTCTCGATGAACGAAGACGACGTGAAGTACGCGCTCAAGCAGCCGTGGGTCTCCGTCGGCGCCGATTCCAGTTCACCGACCGACGCTCAGCGCGCCGCGAATCAGGCCGTTCATCCTCGCGGCTACGGCACCTTCCCTCGCGTCCTCGGTCACTATGTGCGCGATGAGAAGTTGTTCTCGCTGGAGGAGGCTGTCCGAAAGATCACATCCCAGGCCGCCGATCGCACGCATCTCGCAGACCGCGGAATCCTCCGGCCCGGGATGAAGGCGGACATCGTGATCTTCGATGCGGCGCAGATTCGCGACGTCTCGACGTTCGAAGATCCGCATCACTTCTCGGAGGGGATCAGCAACGAGGTGGTGAACGGAGTGCCGGTGTTGCGCGAGGGCGTGATGACGGGCGCGGCGGGCGGGCGGGTCCTGCGGGGGCGGGGGTACGTCAAGAGATGAATGAAGAATTTCGAATTTCGAATGAAGAATCGGGAAACGCGAACGTTCCTTCATTCATTCAAAATTCTTAATTCGAAATTCTTCATTCAAGTTCCAACGCGCAACAAGCGATGACTGACCAGTCGACCGAAAAGTTCGTTAGAGCCGTAGGGTTCTGGGGCCTCGTGGCCATGACCATCAACGCGGTCATCGGCAGCGGTGTGTTCCTCCTGCCGACGGAGACGTTCAAGCTCCTCGGGCCGTTTTCGCTGTGGGCGCCGCTCATCTTCGCGATCCCGGTGTTCATCATCGTGCTCTGCTTCGCGGAGGCCGCGAGTCACTTCAGCGAGACCGGCGGTCCGTACCTGTACGTTCGCACCGCATTCGGCGACTTCCTCGGATTCGAGACGGGATGGATGAACTGGCTGGCGCGGCTGACGTCGCTCGCGTCATTGCGATTCATTACATCGGTGTCCGTTATGGCGCGGCATCGATCTATGTGTTCACGCTCGGGAAACTGATCCCGCTGATCGGGTTCATCGTGGTGGCACTGATCGCGTTTCGGCACAATCCGATTCCGGGCTCGTTCACGCTTCCCGGCCCGGGCACCGACTGGAACGGCGCTGCGTTGTTCATGCTGTTCGCGTACGCGGGATTCGAGAATGTCTCCGGCCCCGCGGGCGAGTATCGCGACCCGCGGCGCGATCTCCCGGCGGCGCTGCTCACTGCGATTCTCGCGATCGCCACGATCTACGTGCTCACGCAGTTCGGCGCGATGGCCACTCTCGGCGATCTCTCGAAGACCGAGACGCCGATCGCGGACGCGGCCGCCGCAATCGTGGGCACGATTGGCGCGGTGGTCGTTACCGTCGGGGCGCTGCTGTCGATGGCCGGGACGAACTCGGGAACCGTGTTCGAAGGCTCGCGGATGTTGTACGCGATCTTCTCGGAACGGCGATGGCAGTTCATCAGCTACATTCATCCGCGTTATCGGACACCGACGACTGCGATCGTCATCCATGTGGCGGTGGCGATCGTTCTCTCGCTGGCGGGAGGATTCGCAATGATGGCCAAGCTCTCCGCCGTTGCCCGTCTGGCGACGTATCTCTTCACGTGCGCGGCATTGCCGCGGTTGCGACGACTCGGTTCAGGCTGGCAGCTCCCGGGCGGTCCGATCATTCCCGTCCTCGGTGTTCTGGTGTCACTGCTCATCGTGGTGACGCTCGACGCGGGCCGGCTGGTGACTGCCGGAATCGCAGTGGCGGTCGGAGCAATTCTTTTCTTCGCGTCGCGTCCATCCGGCGCGCCGCGACAATCCTCAAAGCGGCAGGAACTCTGATCAAAGTGCTCCTCGGCCTCGTGCTGCTGTTGCTCGGCGGCGGAGTCGCCGCGTGGGAGGTCAACAGAGTCCAGCGCTCGTTCGACAAAAATAGATGACGGAACTCCATCCGGAACCAAATTTGACAAGACTCGGTGGGCCACGGACAATCGCCTCCTTCCAATAACGTATTTCCCACGTCGGTGAGGAGTCTCCATGGCCACGGTCCGTCGATTCGTCGTCTGCGCAGCGCTGCTGCTCGCGTCGATCGCTCATGCGCAGTTCGCGGAGCGCAATGTCAACATGGTCTCCGGCACGCAATGGCCGGGCGGTGATCCTTACCTTCGGCAGCAGAACGAGCCGAGCGTTGCCGTCGGTTACGGACGAAATCCACTGCATCTCCTCGCGGCCGCGAACGATTACCGCAGCGTCGACATCCCGTTCAATGCCGCAGCGCGGCCCGACGATGAGGACAACGGCGACGCTTGGATCGGCATCTTCAAGTCGAAGGACGGCGGCAACACCTGGTGGAGCACGCTCCTCGACGGATATCCGCAGCTCACGAACAGCTCTTCACCGTTGAAAGGCTTCCAGGCCGCTGCCGATACGTTGCGGGGATCGTGACGAATCGCGGCACAAATCCGCTGGGTGGTGTCTTCGTCGCCCGATTCATCGACAACAACAACTCCGAAGTCTCCGATCCGATCGCCTATCTCGACACGAAGCTCATCGACAAGGGGACGTCCGGCCAATTCATCGACAAGCCGTGGTTCGCGGTCGATCCGAAGCCGAACGGCCTGCAGTGCATGGTCGCCGGTCAGACATTCCCTGCACAGAACCTGTATCTCGCGTACACGATCTTCGTCGGCGGCGACAACAACATTCGCACGAAGATGATGTTCACGCGATCGGGAGACTGTGGAGCGACGTGGGGGACGCCGGCCAAGCTGAGCGAGACGTTCCCGATCAATCAAGGCGCGTCGATCGCGACGGATTCTGTGAACGGCAACGTGTACGTGGCGTGGCGCCGGTTCGCAGGCGGCAACGATCCGAACTCGATCATCATCGCGAAGTCGACGGATCAGGGCGCCACGTTCACGAAGGGCATGGTCGTCACGAACATTACGCCGTTCGAGCAGGGAACGACGGTCGCGGCAATCCGCACGAACGCCTATCCGGCGATGGCCGTCGACAAGAATGGCCGCATTTACATCGCGTGGTCGCAGCGAACCGCAAACGGCGACGGACGCATCGCCCTCATCAGCTCGACCGACGCGGTCACGTGGACTGCACCGATCCAGGTCGATACCGCCGCCGCGCGCGGTCATCAGTTCATGCCGACGATGACATACATCGGCGAGCTGACGCTGGCGTGGTACGACCTCAGACAAGACCACAGCGTCGGCACCTACACGAAGAGCGTGCAGTTTCCGGGATTCTTCGACGAGGCACGGACGCTCGTCGGAAATCTTGCTGTGGCGCAGCCTTCGGTCGTGTTCTGGAACTTTCTCGCCGACATTTCGCCCGATCCGAACATCAAACTGCTTCGCCGCCACACGCTCGAGGTGTTCGCGGCTGAATCGGATGGCGGCCTGATGCCGACGTTCGGATACACGCGGGTGTCGCGTTACAAGTTCGGCAGCCGTCAGGGCTCGAACATCATTCAGGATCTTCAGATCAACCCGCCCGACCTGCCGATGTTCCGCCAGGGAACCGTGCCTTTCTTCGGCGACTATATCGACATCTCGGCGTATGTGACGCCGGCCCCGCAGACCATGTCGGCGACGTCGAGCGTGCAGACACGCGTCCGCCATATCGTGTGGACCGACAACCGCGATGTCCGGCCGCCGCTGGGGAACCCGCCGGACTGGACAAAATACACGCCGGTGAATTCGCCGGCTCTCGGCAACGTCAGCATCTTCGATCCGACAAAGACCATCACCCCGTGCACCAATCCTGCCGTCGATGCCTCAGGAAGCCGAAACCAGAACATCTACACCGCCCGCGTGACGGACGGAATGTTCGCCGGGTCGCCGGGGAACGCGAAACCGCTCGGCAAGATCCAGCGTGCATTCGCCGTGTTCGTCCAGAACGCGAGGAACACGACCGCCGCGTACCGCCTTTCGATCGCACAGCAGCCCGCCAACGGGAGCGCGTCATTCCTGCAATTCGAGCTGCGAACGCAGCTCGACGTCACGATCCCTCCGCACTCGACCGCGACTCGCACGGTCTTCGTCACCGGTGCAGCGCACACGCGAATCGACATCAACGTCGTCGAGATCACGATGGCGGGAGGTACCGCCGTGCCGGGCGGACTCTCGAGCGTTGTCGGAATCAACACCGATCCTGCGAATCCCGACATCGGGAATCCCGACCCGAACAATCCGGACATCGGAAACTCTGAAGTGTTCAACCCGGATATCGGCAATCCGGATATCGGCAACCCCGATATCGGCAATCCCGACATCGGGAACCCCGACATCGGAAACCCGGATATCGGCAATCCGGATATCGGCAACCCGGACATTGGAAACCCGGACATCGGAAACCCGGACATCGGCAATCCCGACATCGGAAACCCCGACATCGGAAACCCGGACATCGGCAACCCCGACATCGGCAACGGCTCCGTGACCGACACGACGTGGACGGCAAACAACAGCGGCAACACGACCGGTGGCTTCACCGTCAAACTGAAAAGCAACTCGAATGTGCCACCCGGGTTCAAGACACAACTCATCCTGAACAAGATCTACGACACCCCGGTCGCGCGCGACTGCAACCTCGGCGTCGAGCACAACCGCCAGATCGTGACGAACGTCAACAACCCACCCTTCGCGACGGACGCGGAGCTCAACGATCCGTCGCTCACGGATACGACTGCGAAGAGCGCCACGATGTGGCTCGCTCCGGGAGAGAGCGGACGCATCACCTTCCGCGTCGTCGACCCGAATCGCTTCGACAACATTACGTTCGACGCGACGACTGCGATCACTCCCGTCGTCATCGCGCAGGCGGTGAATACCGCCGACGTGCTCGCGGGAAGCCATACGCCGTCGACGAGCTTCCTGACGATTATCACGTCCTCTCTGCCGGACGGAGCCGCCGGTCAGCCGTACAACGCCACGCTCGTGGCAACCGGCGGTGTGCAACCGCGCACGTGGTCGGTTGTAAAAGGACTGCCGCCCGGACTGTCATTGAACGCCGCTTCGGGAGTGATTTCCGGAGCCCCGACGACGCCCGCTGACAGCTTCGTGACGATCAACGTGAGCGATTCGGCGACTCATCCTCACACCGCGACGCGGGAATTCACTCTCCACATCACTGCACTGGTGATTACGTCCATCCAACCATCGACGGCCGCGGCCGGGTTCGGCCAGATGATCGCTGTCGATGTTGCACAGGTCCCGAGCGTCAGTGGTCTCCGCGCTCTGTTCACCGATGCGACGCATACCGCACAGGGCTTCATCTTCCCGTCGCCGTCGACAACGAGCCGGCTCTTCATCCGGCTGCCGTTCGTGGGCGACAACAACCAGACCACCGTTCCGCTCGCGATCGGATCCGTGTCACTGCACCTCGAGAACGACAGCACGACGGGCGCACCTGCGACGATGACGGTCAGCACCACGCCCGGCACGCCGATCATCCGGTTCGTTTTGCCGACATTGCGGCCAATTGAGGGCTGCGACTTCGTCAGCTCGGCGAACCCGATCACGGAGATCACTCCGGGGATTCCGATTGGAGTGTCGGCCTTCGGCGTGGATACGACCGGGGCTGTTCTCCGTTACACGCAGAACAACCAGTTCGTCGACGTCTTTTCGCGATGTGCTTCGAGCGGGAGCGAAGTCGGATTGGCGCCCATATTCGGAGTGCCTCAGTTCGCGGACGGCGACATCACGATCCAACTTCGCACGGCGGTGTTTGAACAGCAAAGCGAATGGAGTGCGCCTGTTCACCTGACCGTGAAGAATCCGCCACCGATACCATGACGTCACTTCGCTGACGCCATGCGGCGACGGGCATCCGCGACGAGCGGGTCCCCGTCGCCGTTTGTTTTGATGGCGAGGAACTGCTTGTACGACTCCGCGGCGGAGACACTCCCCAGCCCCTCCTGCGCGCGGCCGCGGTAATAGTAAACGGGCGGAAAGTAGTGAAATGTCGGAACGTCATCAAGGAAGACCGCGGTCGCCTCGCCGCGCCTCTTCATGCACGCTTCGAGATCCGCATCCGCCTCGGTGAATGCGCCGAGCGCGAGGTTTGCGCGGCCGCGATCGAAACGCACGAGCCACGCATCGCCGATTCGTTTTGCATCCTCAAATCGCGCCAGAGCGTCGCGAGCGTTGCCGCGATGCAGGAGCGCTTCGCCCTCGATGAGCTTTCCGTAGAGCTGCAGCTCCGGCTCGATCGCAGCCTTCAGTTGTCCGGCGATCGCGAGCGCGCCGGTCTCGTCGCCGGCATCGATCAGGACTCGAGCCGCGCTGTAAAGGGCGTGTTCGTCCCTGCTGGACGACGCGTTCTTCGCCGCCTCGCCGGCGGCAGCGATCGCGCCCTTGCGATCGCCCATCTGCTGTCTCGCTGCCGCGAGA
>WNEZ01000806.1_pt1 | contig 25592 bp, 26 predicted proteins | sample 5400521 | NCBI WGS metagenome assembly WNEZ01 (sample SAMN13153339, study PRJNA577476) | soil metagenome | isolation source: 120 cm saprolite under Douglas fir tree site 2 hole 1 replicate 1 | place: USA:California | collected 2015-04-18
CTGGCCACGCAGGTCCGCCAAGCCCTGCTCCTCGGCCTGGCCTACAACATTTACCGCCTGAGGCATCGACTCGCTCACACAGGATGTCAACAGAGCCCAAGTGTTGATTCTAAACCACTTACAACGACACTAAGTCCTTATATCAGCAACACTTACAAAAAACCAGGAGGGGGGCTATCGGCTCAGGCAAGAGCCAACATCACATCCAACATCTAAAAGGAGAATCACCCGTAGGCGAGAATCATCGGCGCCTCATAAGGGTCGTAGAACCGCTGCCCACGGATGATGGTCACACCGCTACTTCGCTGGCGCAGCCGCCGTGGCAAATCCCAGCGCCTGCATCACCGCATCATGCAGCTCGACGCGCACTTTCTGAATCTTCGTATTCTCCCGCGTCGGATGCACGCGATTCGTCAGCAGCACCACAAAAAGCTGCCGGTCCGGATCGATCCAAATCGAAGTCCCGGTAAACCCGGTATGCCCAAAGCTGTGCGCCGAAAAGTAATGCCCGCCCGAGCCGCCCTCGGTGGGCACAGCCCAGCCTAGCGTCCGTGTCCCCCCGGAAAGCTGCTGCGGCACAGTGAATTGTGCAATCGTCGCGCGCCGCAAAATCCGTTGGTGCCCATAAACGCCGCCGTTCAGCAGCATCTGGCAAAACGCCGCCAGGTCCGGGGCCGTACTGAAAAGCCCCGCGTGCCCGGAAACGCCGCCGATGGCGAACGCATTTTCGTCGTGCACTTCGCCCTGCACCAGCCGGTGCCGCAAATTATTGTCGATCTCCGTCGGCGCAATCGCCGGCCACAATTTTTTCGGCGGCCGATACATCGTGTTATTCATCTCCAGCGGCGAAAAGATATAATTCTTGGCCAAATCATCCAGCGTCCTGCCCGTCAATCGCTCGATAATCTCCGCCATCAAAATAATTCCCAGGTCCGAGTAAACTTCCTTCGTCCCCGGCTCATACTCCAGCGGCTCCGCAAAAATCTTCGTCAGCGTGTCCTGCTTGCCCTTCGACGTCCGCCAATACTCCTTGAACGGCGGCAATCCCGAAGTGTGCGTCAACAAATGCCGCACCGTCACTCGGTGCCGCCACTCCGCGTTCGGCCCGCCCCCCCACTCCGGCAAATACCGCTCTACCTTCGCATCCAAATCCAACGGCACGGCGAAGTCGCCCTCGGCTAATTTAGCCACCAGCGTGGTCGTCGCCACCACTTTCGTCAGCGACGCAATGTCGTACATCGTGCCCGTTGCCGTCGCCGTCGCCTCGTAACTCAATTTCCCAAAGGCGTGCACCGAAACTTTTCCCCGATAGCCAACCGCAAGAGCAGCGCCTGGAAATGCCTTGTCCGCGATCGCTTTCTCGATCACATTGAATGCCGGTTGGAGTTGCGCTTCGCCGTGCACATCCATCGGCTGCACGGTCATCGGATTTGCCGGCAATTCCATTCCAAATCCCGCCTTCAAATTCACGCCGGGAATCGTCACCGGCAATTTCCCGCGCACCGGAATTTGCCCGAACAGCGCGCGCGCCACTGAAATCTGCGCGACATCGCTGATTCCAAACGCTGCAAACCAGGTCTCCGCCTGCGGAAATCTTTCGATCAAATACGGGCTCCCGAATCCCAGCGTGATTACCGGCTTACCCGTTTTGTAAATCTGCTCCGCCATCGCCGCCTGTTCCGCTGGCACGTCCACATTTCCTTTGCGATCGCTTACGCGCACAAACAGCGCGAGAATCGCCACGTCGTAACTTTCCGGCGGCGGCAATTTCAAAATAGAAGCATTTACAAACCGAGTATCCGCCCGCAACGTTGTCACCGAATCGAATCGCGAACGCAACTCGCGCTCAAGGTCCTCGCCCGGATACGGTTCCGGGTCTGCGTAAAAAGCCAGAAGCAACGCACGCGACGGCTTCGTCGCATCGAGCGGCAAACGGTGCGGAGTGTCGCGAAGCAAAGTTACGCCGCGGTCGGAAATTTCCTGCGCTTCTTTTTGCCACTCGGCGCTGCCGAATTTCTTGTTGATAGCGTTGACATCGACAAGCCTGCTCGTGTTCAGGCCCAGGCGCGCTTTTGTTTGAAGAATGCGCCGCACCGACGCATCGAGACGTTCTTTCGGAATTCGTCCCGACTTTGCCGCAGCCTGCAATGCTTCGAACGCCGCGTCCGGCACCGGCGGCATCAACAAACAATCTGCACCAGCTACCACCGCGCGCACAGCCGCTTCCCCTGGCGCATAACGCGCCGTGATTCCGCCCATGTCCATGGCGTCCGTAACAACGAGTCCCTGAAAACCAAGCTGCTTGCGCAGCACATCGGTGAGGATATTGTGCGATAGCGTCGCCGGTGTGTTGGGATCGGGCTCGAGAGCGGGAACACTCAAGTGCCCGGTCATGATGCTGTCCACATTCATGGCGATCGCCGCGCGGAAAGGAACAAGTTCAAGGCTATCCAGACGAGCGCGGTCAGCGCGAATCACCGGCAGGTCAATGTGCGAATCTGCAGCCGTATCTCCGTGGCCCGGAAAATGTTTGGCCGTGGCAAGGCCGCCGTTTTCCTGTACCCCGCGAACGAACTGGCTCACGAATTCCGCGACGCGCTCGGGGTTTTCTCCGAAGGATCGCGTGTTGATAATCGGATTTCCTGGATTGTTGTTTACATCCGCGTCCGGCGCATAGATCCAGTGAACGCCGACAGCACGCGCTTCGAGCGCGGTGATCTTGCCCATGGTGTAAGCGTCTTTGAGGTTGCCGCCCGCTGCGAGCGCCATCGCCGTTGGAAACGACGTGCCTTCGTCCAATCGCATCGCTGTTCCGCGTTCGAAATCCGCGCCAACTAGCAGTGGCAGCTTCGATTTGGCCTGGAGCTGATTGTTCAGCACCGCCGTGGGATAAGCCTGGCTCTTCACGATTCCGAGCGGCGATCCCTGCGTAATGTTGATGAAACCTCCGACGTGGAGATCGGTCACGTCATGCAGGATCTGCCGGTAGGCCGCCGTATCCGTGGCCGTAAAACTTCCGTGATAGGTGGTGAAGAGGAGTTGCCCGATCTTTTCGTCCAGCGTCATCTTGCGCAGCGTGGTTTCCACCCAGGCGCTCGCGGCGGCAGACAATTTTTTCACCCCGTCCTTTGCGGGAGATGCACTCTCGCTGGGAGCGGATTTTTTTGTAGTGGCGGTGCGGTTCTGGCTGCGTGCGTTATAGGCCATAAGGAGAACAATCGAGACGGGTATCACGGGCAAAAAGCGGACGCGGCGTCCTTCCATCGTTTAAAGTCCCCCAGCGGCGCCTGCAGTCTGCATTTATTCATAGCACACGCACATCGTGCTCTCAACGCAGCAACGGCAAGCGCGTTCCAGAATATCATTGTATGGTTGCAACAGCGGGGGACCCAGTGACTGGACTCAGGCGCGCGAATTCCACGTTTATCCAAATTGCCATCCTTGCCGCATTTCCGGCGCTGGGAGCAGCGCCGGCTCATGCTAAATCGAAGCACTCAGGTCACGCGGCGCGCGTGCAAACAGGCCTTGATGTCCTCGAAGCACAGAAGTTCGCACCGCTTCGCGGCAAGCGCGTCGGCCTGATCACCAACCACACCGGCCTCGACGCGCGGGAGCGCAGTACCGTCGACGTCTTATCGCATGCTCCGGGAGTTCAACTCGTCGCGCTTTTCAGCCCGGAACACGGCCTTGCCGGGCGCAGCGATGAAAAAATTGCTTCCACCAAGGATCCCGCCACCGGCCTTCCCGTTCATAGCCTCTATGGCGAAACGCGGCGTCCCACCGATGAAATGCTTCAGGGAATTGACGCACTGGTCTTCGACGTTCAGGACGCCGGCGTGCGGTTCTACACGTACACGACAACGCTGGCCTATTGCATGGAAGAAGCCGCAAAACACAACATCGCCTTCTTCGTGCTGGACCGGCCGAACCCTCTTGGCGGAGAAATCATCGAAGGTCCGATGCTCGACGCCGACAAAACGAGTTTCGTGGCGTACTACCCATTGCCGGTACGTTACGGCCTCACGATTGGCGAGCTCGCCCAGTTTTTCAACGCGGAAAATCATATCGGCGCCGATCTCCACGTCATCGCCATGAAGAACTGGCATCGCAACTATTTCTTCGAAAGCACCGGCATCAAGTGGATTCCGCCTTCGCCGAATCTCCGCACGACGAAGGGCTCCATTCTTTACCCCGGCATTGAAATATTGCAAAACGCCGGGGTCTCCGTCGGACGCGGCACGCAAACTCCGTTTGAAGAATTTGGCGCTCCCTGGCTCAACGGCGACGAAGTCGCCGCGGCTTTGAACGAGCGCCATCTCACCGGTTTGCATTTTGCCGCGCAACTCTTCATCCCCGTGGGTGATTTGTACAGCGGCCAGCGTTGCGGCGGCGCGGCCATCCGCGTCACCGATCGATTCTCCGTGCGCTCCGTGCGCACGGGCCTGGAAATCGCCGCTATCCTGCAAAGACTCTACCCGAAGCAGTTCGAAACCGAAAAGCTTCTCTTCCTCGCGGGAAACTCGGATACCATCCAGCAATTGCAGTCTGGCGTAGCTCCCGAAAAAATCGTGGCCAGTTGGTCCGCCGCGCTGTCTGCCTTCGACCAAATCCGCCGCAAATATTTTCTCTACAAATAGTTTGCCGCGGACGCAACCGACCGGTTCCCAATGAAACGCGGGACAGCGGGCGATGACACACAAGTGGAGCAAGAAGACTCGGCGAGATGATATGATTCGATGGGAGAAGTTAAGGGTGGCTATATGGGCGACGCATTTGCTAATCCAAAGGCCTATGAGGGTCGCATCATTCGCGATCCCGGGATTTGCGCGGGAGAGCCTGTTTTTAAGGGCACACGTGTAACTCTGCGTACGGTTCTTGCCAGCCTAGCTGATGGAGATTCCGCCGACGAAATTCTTGCCGAATTTCCGAGCCTGAAGGCGGAGGACGTTCAAGCTGCCATAGCGTTTGCGGCCGCGTCTGCAGAAGAGGACTTGCCCGTTCCGGTTGTTCCGCACATTCGATGAAAATCAAGCTGGACGAAAATCTTCCGAACCGGCTCGCGGCGCTGCTAGAAAAACTTGGTCACGACGTGTATACCCCGCACGAAGAGGGCCTCGTTGGGCATACAGACAAAGACATTTGGGACGCCACACAGAATGAATCAAGGTTCCTGATTACACAGGACTTGGATTTCTCGGACTCGAGAAGGTTCGCGCCCGGTGCGCACCATGGGATACTGCTCGTACGCCTGCGGTCGCCAAGCCAAAGAAGCCTCGCCGAACGGGTCGAAAAATTGTTTCAGCAAGAGGACGTGCAGGGCTGGTCGGGTTGTTTTGTCGTTGCTTCGGAGCGCAAGACCAGAGTCCTTAAGCCAGCGATCAAATAGACGGTTGCCGGTGGCGGCCCCTCTCTGGATTTTTTCTTGCAGCCTTCCCTCGCGCGCAGGTGAATGATAAAGTTCCCGTTATTATGCGAATTGTGTCCTTGCTGCCGTCGGCCACGGAGATTCTGTTCGCGCTCGGATTGGACCGCGAAATTGTGGGCGTCAGCCACGAGTGTGATTTTCCGCCGCGGGCGAAGACGAAGCCGGTGGTGATTCATTCGCGCTTGCCTCACGAGGCTTCGCCGGCGGAGATTGACCGGCTGGTGAGCGAGTATATGCACCGCGGCGAGAGTTTGTATGCCGTCGATGCAGAGGTGCTGAAAACGCTGGCCCCGGATTTAATTATCACGCAGGATTTGTGCCATGTTTGCGCCGCTTCTCCGGACGACCTTGCGACGGCGCTCGCGCGATTCGAACGACGGCCGGAAGTTCTCTGCCTGAATCCGCAAGATTTGGGCGACGTGTGGCGCGACATTCTTTTGGTGGGCGATGAATCCCGTCGCGGTCCTCAAGCGGAAGCACTGCTGGAGAATATCGGCGCGCGGCTTGGCGCCCTGGAACAGCAGTTACCGCAATCGGAGGATCGTCCTCGCGTGGCGTTCCTCGAATGGCTGCAACCGATCTATGTCGGCGGCCACTGGGTTCCGGAAATGATTCACGTGGCGGGCGGAGAAGACGTTTTGGGCAAAGTCCGCACGCCTTCGTTCCGCGTGCATCTGCAAGATGTCCTCGAAGCCGAACCAGATATTCTTCTGATCGCGCCTTGTGGCTACGGCGCTCAGCAGGCACGCGAGGAATATCGCTCGATTGAATTTCCCGAGCAGTGGAGCGCGATGCCTGCTGTCCGCAACGGGCGCGTCTACGCACTGGAAGCCAACAGCTACTTTTCGCGCCCCGGCCCGCGCCTCATCACGGGGATCGAAGCCCTCGCCAAACTCTTGCATCCAGCCGTAGAAGTTTCCCGCGAAGCCGAAGCCGCTATCCTGCCGATTGCAGCGGAAACACGTTACGTCCACGCCGCCTCCATTTAGTCCCGGCCCTTGAGGTGTTGGCCTTTGGACACCAGCCCTCAAGGACAGTTGACAGCGCATGTTTCATATATAAGAATCCTATATGTAAGGGAGAGCCCTATGATTGGAGCAGGAATCAAGCGCGGCACCGCGGAACTTGCGGTCCTCAGTATCCTCGAAGATGGCCCTCTCCACGGCTATGAAATGGCCCGGCGCATCGAGGAACAAACGAGGGGCGCCCTGCGCTTCAGCCTCGCCGCTCTTTACCCCATGCTTTACCGCATGGAGCAGCGCGGCTGGATTCGCGGCGCGTGGGAAGTCAGCCAGTCGGGACGACGCAAGCGCTGTTACCGCCTCACTCCTACTGGGAAGAAAAAGTTATTGCCGCTCCGCAAGGAATGGGCAGAACTTTTCGGCGCTCTCCGGCGGCTGACCAAGGTGTCGCATGCCTGATTGGCAAGAGCTTGTCCGCCAGCGTCTCTCCAGCCTCGCTCTTGACGCTGAAGAGAAGGATGAAGTCCAAGTGGAACTCGCCGCGCACTTGGAAGAATCCTACGAAGTATTTTGCAAAGAAGGATTGCCCGAAAAAGAAGCGGTTTATAGAACCTTTGAGCAAGTTGCGGACTGGCGGGATTTGCAGCGCAGGATTTTCATCGCAAAAAGGAGCGGACACCCCATGCAGAAACGCGCGCACCAGCTTTGGATCCCTGGGTTCCTCACGCTGACGCTCTCGATGGTTTTCTTGGCGACGCTCCAGAAGCTCGGATTCCACGCGCGCATGGTCTCCTGGAGGGACTCGGACATCCTTTTCTACGTGCCGTGGCTGCTGTCGCTTCCTTTTTTTGGAGCTATCGGCGCTTACATCTCTTTGCGGGCCGGGGGATCGCGGGGAACCATGCTTCTTGCCAGCATCTTTCCCGCGCTCGCGCTTACTGCGGCATTTCTCTTGATGTTTCCGATAGGCTTGATCATCGAACGGATCATCGGAAGCCAAGGCGATTTTAGTATTGTGGCAACCGTTCTTCTGAGGGATGGGATTGGCTGGATCTTGGTTCCGGGAGCCGCTTTTTTGGCGGGTGGGTTACTTGTACACCTTTTGTTTAGCCGACGGTCATCGTCGCAAGACACGGTGATCGGTTAGGTGGAAGATGCCGGATTGGCAAGAACTCGTTCGTAAGGGACTCTCTGGTCTGAAGCTCGGTGCTACCGAGAAGGAAGAGGTGCATGCAGAACTCTCTGAACACCTGGAGGAAGTTTACGAAGACCACCGTCGCCAGGGCATGACCGAGGAACTGGCCGCACAACGCGCAATGCGGCAGGTCACTGATTGGAATGCGCTGCAACGCCATATCCGCAATGCAAAGGAAGAAGAGGGTCTGATGCACAACCGCGTACGCCAACTTTGGTTCCCCGGCTTTCTGACACTGACACTTTCAATGGGTCTTCTGCCGATGCTCCTGAAGCTCGGGTTGCAGCCGCGAATGGTGTCATGGAGCGGTCCCGACACGATTCTCGTTTACGTCCCATGGCTGTTGACGCTGCCACTGTTCGGCGCCCTGGGTGCCCATATCTCGCTTCGCCCCGGCGGATCTGCTCGCGCGATTCTGTTCTCGGGCATCTTTCCTATGCTATCGCTTGCCGCCTGTTTTTTCGTCATTCTCCCGTTCAGTATCGTATTGGATCGCAGCATTGCGTTCCATCTGACACTGGCTGGGTTCCTGGGCCTCTTGCTTAGCTGGGTCGTAGCTCCCGGAGCGGCTCTGCTGATTGGCGCATTGCCCATCCAGATTCTCCATGCGCGCGAAGTGAATGCGCAGCGTGTGGCGGGCGCCTGACCAATGCGGCCGAGACGCGATTGGGAAGAGTTGGTGCGCGCGAAACTCGCTGGGCTCGCGATAGAGCCCCGAGAAAAGCGCGAAGTGATCGAAGAACTCGCCGCCCATCTCGACGAAACGTATGAAGAGTTACGCGGACGGGGATTTACAGAAGAGGATGCTGCCCAGCGCGCTCTCCGCGAGGTCAAGGATTGGCACGATCTTCGCCGCAGAATTCAAACTGCGAGAAGGAAGGAGAACATCATGAACGATCGCGTCAGGCAATTGTGGCTCCCCGGTTTGCTCACCTTCGTGCTATCGATGGGCTTGCTTGCGCTGGTTCAGAAGTTCGGACCACGCCCAATCGTTCTTGATTTGGACAAGGGGACTCCGGTTCTTATGTTTTATACGAGTTGGTTGCTCACGTTACCTTTGGCTGGTGCAATGGGCGCACTGCTATCGAAGCGCGCCGGGGGCTCTCCGAGGATCTTGGCTATCTCGAGCGTGTTTCCTGTTCTGCCGTTCGGGGTTGTGTTCTTGGTTGCCATTCCCGGGCCTGCTGATTGGCCACAATCTGGCACACCATATTGTGGGCGCGGCCTTTCTCACCATGATGTTTGGATGGGTTTTGGTTCCCGGCGTGGCGCTCCTCGCTGGAGGACTTCTTGTACAACTGCTTTCGCGGCGCTCAAGCTCTCCCGGCGTCACTACGAACTGAGAGCGACCGGTTCCAGCGGCGATAGAACGGGAGACCAGCCAGAATCAAAAGCATGCCGATCGACGACCGGCCGGGGCGGTCGAGCCAGATATTTATGGTGAGGGCCAGCGCACCGGCGACGAAAATGCCGGGAACCCAGGGATAGCCCCAGCAGCGATACGGGCGCGGCAAATCGGGTTCGGTCTTGCGCATGCGAAAGAGCGCGACGACAGCGGAGGCGTAGAAGATCCAGGCGGCAAAAATAAAAAGATTGGTCAGTTCCTCGAACGTACCGGTCAGCGCCATCAAACTTGCCAGGGCGCCTTGAAAAATCAGCGAGCGTCCGGGCGTGCGGAATTTTGGATGGATGCCTTCGACGATCTTGAAAAAAATTCCGTCGCGCGCCATGGCATAGCCTACGCGCGCTCCGCTGAGCACGGACGAATTCATGGAGCCCAGAGCGGAGATGACCATTGCAAGCGTGATCCAGCCGGCGGCGGTGGCCCCTTTGATGTGTGCAACGACATCGGACGCAATATGCTGTGACGCGGCTACGGCTTCGAACGGAAGCACTTTGAGGCACGCGGCGCTGAAGAGCAGATAGATCACCGCGACAAATCCGACTCCGCCGACCAGCGCGCGCGGGAAATTCTTCTGCGGATTTTCCACTTCCGAGCCGACCAGATTTAAGTCTTCCCACCCGTCGTACGCCCACAAGGCGGCTGCCAGCGCCGCCAGAAACGCACTGAAAATGGCGCCACCACCCATTCCCGCTGGTGGCCAGAACGGTTGGACCCCGCTCGCCTGCGTGTTCGCTGGCGCAAAAAACGCCACGCCAATCACGACGACAACGGAGGTGATCTTGATGGTGGTCAAAAAAACCTGAACCGCTCCGCCCAGCCGCACGCCCAGATAATTCACGCCGGTCATGATCAGCAGCCAAACGACGGCCAGCGGTTGCGCCCAGGTGAAGATGAAATCGTAAGGCTTGATCCAGCCGGTGAGGCCGGGAATGGCGATGTGAACGGTGAAGAGAGGAACGGCGATGACCGGGAGGAGAAAGCTGAGGAAGCGCATCATGCCGGCGGAGATGGACGCGAGGGAGCTGGGGCGGCCGACGATGGAATGCATCCAGCCAAAGATGAAGCCGTAAACGGGCCCAAAGCCGCGGCGCAGATAGGCGTATTCGCCGCCGGCTTCCGGAATCATCGAGCCCAATTCGGCGAAGGAAAATGCGCCGAAGATGGAAAGAATCGCGCCGACGATCCACGCGGCAAAAACGACGGAGACGCTGCGGCCTTCGCGCGCCATTTCCGCGGGCTTCAGGAAAATCCCGGTGCCGATCATCGTGCCGACAACGATGGCTGCGGACGCCCACGCGCCCAGCCCGCGCACCAAGTCCAAACGCTTTTCGCTCAATTTATCCTCGCCTTCACGTACCGGTGCCTGAAATAGCGTGCTTCTGCGGCCGCGAGATTCGGCTCACGATTGAGCCGACAACAAGCGTGACGATCGCGCCAATCATGAAGTACCAGGTATACGCCACACTCGTAAACTGGAATACGCATAAAACTGTGGCGAGTCCCACGATCATCCCGGCCAGAGCGCCGCGCGCGTTGGCGCCGCGGTCGAGCGTGCCGAGAAGAAAGAGGCCGAGCAGGCTGCCGAAGGGCAGCGACGCCACGGTCAGGCCGGTTTCGAGCAGCGGGCCCCACTTCACCAGGCCGAAGCCCATCAGCACCAGGCCCCACATGAGCGTCATGCCGCGGGAGAGCCGCAAAAACTTGGCCGGATTGGCGCTCTGACCGCGCAGGCGAGCAAAATCAAGCACGCTCGAAGCGGCGAGGGAATTCAATGAGCCGCTGGCGTTGGACATGGCCACAGCCACGATGGAAGCCAGCAGCAGCCCGGCCAGTCCCACGGGCATCTCGCGCACCAGAAAGAGCGGGAGGATACGGTCGGTGCGTTCGCCGGGTGCCAAGAGCGGAGAATGCTGCGCGAACACATAAAGGAGCACGCCAATCAGCAGAAACATGGTGAATTGGACAAGCACGATGACGCCGCTGGCGAGCAGGGCGCGGCGGCTGTCGCGCTCGTTCTTGGCCGCGAGGAGGCGCTGCACGATGATTTGGTCCGTGCCGTGGGTGGCCATGGTGAGAAAGGCGCCGCCGATGAGTCCGGACCAGAACGTATATTTGGTGGCGAGATTCCAGGAAAAATCGAGTAGTTGAAGTTTGTGACCGGCCGCGGCTGCTACTTGGACCACTTCGCTCCAGCCGCCGGGGATGCGGTGCAGCAGCACGAAAAATGTCACCGCGCTTCCGGTCAGATAGAGCAAGAGTTGCGCCACGTCAGTCCAAATCACGGCTTTCATCCCGCCTTCGAAGGTGTAAAGCACGGTGAGCGCGATGACGATGACCACGGCGAGCTTCTCCGAAGTTCCAAGCACGACGCTCACCACCAGCGCTATGGCCGAAACGCGCACGCCTTCGGCAATTGCGCGCGTGATCAGGAAAGTGCTGGCAGCGACCGCTCGCATACGCTCGCCAAAGCGCTTTTCGATCAGCGCGTAAGCGGTGAAAAACTCGCCGCGAAAGTAGCCGGGCAGCAATAAGAGCACAATGAGCACGCGGCCGATCAGGTAGCCGAAGACCAGTTGAAGGAAGGTGAGGTTGCCGCCGTAGGAAATGGCTGGCGCGCCGATGATCGTCAGCGTGGAGGTTTCGGTGGCCACGATCGAAAAGGCCAGCGCCCACCAGGGCGCGGTGCGGCCGCCCAGAAAATAGTCCGTGGCGTTTTGCTGGCCACGGCGGAAACGCATCCCCAGCGCGGTGACGCCGAGCAGGTAGGCAATGACGATCGCCAGGTCGAGCGGATGAATGCGCATCGCGCTGGCGATTATATGCAGCGCAGGCAGCGATACGGCGAGATTTCTTTGAGAGGTTGCGCGAGGAATCTTAGATGCGATCCGACCAGATGGACGTGGAGCTGTGGTCTGTGCCGTCGGTAAGTTCGGCGGTAACGATGAGGGTGTGCTGCATGTTGGGTCCGGCGGAGCCCGCGCGGGAAAACGTGTTTTCGTAAAATTCGCTGGATGGGGAAAGCTCGTCGTCGGAGAGTTCGATGCCGTCCAGCTCCGTTCGAACGGAAGCGATGGACTTGCCGCCGTCTGCCTGGACGCTGACGTAGATATCGTTTCCGGCGATGGCGCGCGCGTGGTTGATGATGAATTTCATGCTGTCCTCCGCAGACGGCTGCGCGGTCCGGCTTTGGCAGGACCCGCGGGAGAGTTCCCGGAAGAATACACCGCTGAAGTCGGGTGTGATACCGCGATAAGGTTCTCGCGTATTCTTGAGGCATGCGCTGTGTGCTGGGATTTGATGGTGGCGGCACCAAGACGGATTGCGTCCTGATGGACGAGATCGGGGCGATTCTGGCGCGCGCCAGATCCGGTCCTTCCAATCCGTCGCGAGTACCATTGGATTTAGCCTATGCCGCTTTGCTTGAAGCTGCGGACAAGGCCCTGACCACTGTTGGCAAATCCGCGACAGATGTTGCGAGCGTTTGCGGTGCCATTGCAGGCGCTGGACTGGCGACGGCTCTTCCCGAATTCCAGCGGCGATTACAGCTCAAGTTCCCCAGTGCTACCATTTTTTTAAGCACAGACCTGAGCATGGCACTTGCCGCGACCGAAGAATCGCCTAGCCTAGTGGTCATAGCCGGTACCGGCTCTGCTGTGATTGGGAGAAATGCCTCCGGCACGCTCGCCAGCGAAGGAGGGCTCGGTCCTGTCCTCGGTGATCCAGGAAGCGCCTACGATATCGGCAGAAAGGCGATGATCCTCACTTTGTCGCGGCAACGGCCCGGAGAGAATTCTTATCTCGGGAACGAGATTCTCGATGCGTTCAAATGCAATTGGATTGAACTGCAGGCTCAGATTCGCGCCAATCCCGACGGCGTGCTCCCGAGAATATTCCCTATCGTTGCGAAAGCCGCGAACGAAGGCGACGAATCCGCTCGAGAGCTCCTGCGCTCAGCAACTGAAGAGCTTGCAAGTTTGGTCGAGCGCGTCGTTGAGCGCCTTAGTTTGCGGAACGAACCATTTTTTCTGGCCAAAACCGGCGGCGTTTTCAGCCGCAGCACCCATCTTGATGATTATTTCGACGAACTGGTTCGCAAAATCGCACCTAAAGCGAGAATTGGCCCTCTTCCGAAGCCGGTGGCTGAATTCGCGGCGCAATGCGCGGTCGATTGTCTGGACAGCCCCGTTCGCAAAGTAGGAAGCTAGGACGTGGCTGAAGCGACTTCCAAAGATCGCGAGCGCGCGCTCATCGCCAGTGGTGATGAGCTTGCCAGGCTGGTGCATCATCCTTCGCCGGAGGTGCTCCTCGCGCTGCTCGACAATCCGGCGCTTGAGGAAACGCATATCTGCTTGCTGCTCGAAAGAAAAAACCTCCCGGAGGAAATTCTCGAGGAAGTGGCGCGGCGCAAGCCTTTGCTGAAGAGCTACCGGGTGAAGCGGGCACTGGCGTTCCATCCGCGGGCACCGCGGCTGGTCAGCTTGCGGCTGCTCCGCGACCTCTATCTGATGGACCTGGTGCAGGTGGCGATTTTGCCCGGAGTCTCCGCGGAGCTGAAGCGCAGCGCCGAAGACCAATTGCTCGCTCGCCTGCCACAGCTTCCTCTTGGCCAGAAAATCACCCTGGCGCGGCGAGGCCCGGCGCGCGTCACGGGAGCGCTGCTGGCGGAAGGCCACGCGCAGGTCATCTCGATCGCTCTCGACAATCCTTACATGACGGAAGCGCAAGTCCTGAGAGCGCTTTCCCGCGAGAAGCTTCCCGTTTCCGTGATTCCGGCCATCGTTCAGCATCGCAAATGGTCGATCACTTATAATGTCCGCCTTGCACTTGTCCGGCATCCTTCAGCGCCGCTCGGGACGGTTCTCACTTACCTTCCAGAACTCACGGTATCTGATCTCCGCGAATTAGCCGCGCCCGGCATCGTGCCGGAGAACCTGCGCAAGTATCTGCAAGCCGAAGTGCAGCGCCGCCTGCGCGCCGGCGAAAAAGCCACGAGCAAAGATACTGCCCCCGCAGACTCTTCCGCGTCTAAGGAGAAATGAGCAGCTGAGCGTGTCCTCCTCTCCGTGCAGTGTGCCTGGTGGCCTCAAAACAAGATTGGCGGGAACAAAACATTCACTGCCGGCGTCGTATCTATTGTGGTGGAACACAGCGTATGCTTGCAGCAGAGAGGCGGCGATTTCGCCCGAGCGCCGTGGCACGTAATCCCTGGCAAGGGGTTGCACCAGATCTATGGGCAGTGGGGATCATCCCGATCGGCGGCTCGAACGCCGCTGGGCGCCGCGTTACTCGTTTCGCGCCGACCTCGAGATCGAATGGGGCTCCGCGGTCCTTCGTGCGAACACGCGGGATATCAGCTCGAGCGGCATGTTTATCGAAGCGGTCGATCCGCTCCGGTTGGGAGCGGGCTTCACCGCGCGACTTACACTCCCTCGCCCCTTGACACTCGATTGTTTCGTGAAACGGATCGAGCCCGGAAAAGGCATGGGCGTATCCGTGGCCGTCTCCGAGTCCGAAAGCCAGAAACTTTTCGAGGACTTGCTTTCGTCACTCTCCAACACCGGTTCCTGATCCCGTCTTATAATAAACGCGATGACACGCTGCCTTGATTGCGGTTCCGAGCGCATAGCGGACCAGTGTCCCTCCTGCGGGCTGACTTCAGCGGCCGCCGAAGTCATGTTCCGCAGGCGATTGCTCAAGCGCACGGCGATATTTCTCGCCGGATCGCTGGCGTTTCCTTACGTCAGCCAGATTTATCCGCCGCTCGATCTGGACCTCATGCTGGTGTTCTTCGGCGTGCTTTTCTTTGCCGCGCTGACCATTGCCGTAGTTCTCGATCGCCGCGCGCGAAATCGCGGGGAAATTGAAGTGCTAAAGCGCGTGTACTTGGGATTTATTCCGCTGCCGTGGATTCTCGCCGCTACGCTGCTTGTGAATGGGAAACTGGACTCGCAAAGGAACGTGGCCTATCACCCCACCACCGTGGATAGCCGCTATAACATGCCGGGAATCGTCCGTGGCACGCGCCGATTGTTCGTTCATTCCTGGCGGGAAGGGCAGAAAATCGAACGTTTAGCCGTGGATTTCGACGACTACGATCGCTTTCGCTCTGGCGATGAGGTTGTTGTGGGCGTTGAGCCAGGCGCGCTCGGCATTCCGTGGTACTACGGAGTGTATCGCCGATGAAAACTGCAGCTCAATACACGGGTTTGCCGTTGACCATTAGAGGGAGTTGCATCTCCAGGAAGTGGCCATCTTTGCCGAGGCGAAATTTCACCATCTCCATGGTGCGGAGGTCTTTCGTTTTCCAATCGGGAGTTTCCAGCGGTTGCTCGGGCTTGTCGGCAAGCGACCATTCCACGTCTTCACCGTGCGGCTTCACCGTTTGCGGATCGATTTCGAACGCTTCTTGCTCTTTCATATCCACCAGCAAATAGCGCTTCCACAGTTGCACCAGCAGCAGCCCCTTTTTCTCCGTGTGGTAAATGTTCCAGGATTTCGGCGCTTCGTCATTGAACTTTACAATAGCGAATCCCACGGATTTCCAAAGCACCTTCTTTTCGCTGGATTGTGTCTGAGCCCGAAGAGGCGACAGGCAGACTGCTATTGAAAGAAGAGCAAGAGCCGTCAACAAACTTCCGGTTTTCAATTCCTAACCTCGCTGAACGATTTGTCGAGGAGCTTGACGGCTTCATCGACGTCCGGTTTGGTCGTATTCAGCATGGGGGCGAGGCGCAGGGTGTTGCCGTAGAGGCCGCCTTTGCCGATGAGCAAGCCATTCTGTCGCGCACGCTCGATCAGCTGCGTGGCGGCTTCGGGAGCGGGCTCTTTGGTCTTGCGGTCCTTCACCAACTCGAGCGCCTGCATCAATCCCATCCCGCGCACGTCGCCGATGAGCGAATGCTTTGCTTGCAACTCTTCCAGCTTCCCGCGGAAGTATTTGCCGACCACATCCACGTTCTCCAGCAAATTCTCTTCTTCAATCAGCTCGATGGTGGCCCTGGCTGCTACGCTGGTCACCGGATTGCCGCCAAACGTGGCAATGTTCGCGCCCTGAAAGCTGCCGGCGATTTCCGGTGTGGTGACGGTCAAGCCAACCGGCACGCCATTGGCCATGCCTTTCGCGCTGGTGATCATGTCCGGAATCACTTCCCACTGCTCGATGCCAAACCATTTCTTCCCGGTGCGTCCCCAGCCGGTTTGCACTTCGTCGGCAATAAACAGCGCACCATATTTCTTCACGATCTTGAAGACGATCTTGAAATACTCCTTCGGAGGAGTGATGAATCCACCGACGCCTTGAATCGGTTCAGCTATGAATGCGGCGATGTTGCCGCTGGTCCCTGTCTGAATGAGATTTTCCACGTCTCCTGCGCAAGCCACTTCGCAATCCGGATATTTCAAGTGCAGGGGGCAGCGATAGCAGTACGGATTCACGGCGTGTGAAATCCCCACGCTGATGACGCCGCCCTTGCGATAAGGCGCGTGCGCGGTGACGGCTTTGGCGAGCGCGGAGCCGCCGGAATAAGCGTGGCGCAACGCCACCACGTCATAGCTCCCGGTGGACATCCGCGCCAGCAGAATGGCGGCTTCGTTGGCTTCCGTGCCGGAGTTGGTGAAGAAGCTTTGCTGCAGGTTGCCCGGCGTGATCTGCGCGATCTTTTCCGCCAGCGCCACAATGTGTTCGTTGGGATAGAGCGTCGAAGTGTGTTGCAGCCGGTTGACCTGCGCGCTCACCTTGCTGGAGATCTTCGGGTTGCAATGGCCCACGGAGACGGTCAGGATGCCGCCAAAAAAATCGAGATACTTGTTGCCTTCCACGTCCCAGAGGTGCTGCATCTCGCCGTGGTCCGCCACCAGCGGCTGCTGGAAGTAGTTGGTCACCGAAGGCCACAGGTATTTCTTGTGCTTAGCGACGACTTCTTCGCTGCGCCCGCTACGGGCAAGCTGCGATACAGGAACAAAATGGGCAGATGTGGTCACGGATGATTCCTCATGCGATCTGTAGGATGCTCCAAAGTGTACGATGCGGGGCATCGAGCGGCAAGGGAGAGAAAGCTTGGGGATCCGAATCATATTTGGGTGAATGGCGCCCCCGGGTCCTCGGCAGTCTTAATTTCTCCGCAGGAACACTTGTTTTCCACTTCTCCACCTCCTTGCTGCATGGAATGGAGGCAGGCCCGTCTTATGTCGTATCAAGTACCGGACTAGTACTTTGTGTTCAAAATTGAACTGACACCAGAAACCTCAAACTCTACTGTATTTATGAGGTAACTCTGACTGAGCCCGCGGGGGCAGTTTGGCGCGGACGGGGACTGCCCACCCCGGGACACAGAATTGTTCGTCATGTCGTTGCAATCAAAACCGGACCTGGAACGAGTGGAACGAGTCTCGGCCCACGAGGCACTTGGGCTCAGGCGAAGTCTTGTGCGCATTCTCTTTGTTCATCGTTTCCCGTCGGAGGTTGAGCACTGCTTGCAGGAACTCAAGAAATTAAGATTCTCAGTCAGTTCCGATATAGTTGTAACTCCCGAGCAATTCGCCGAACGACTCCGCGCGGAACCCTTTGACCTCGTCGTGGCCGAACACCCCATTCCTAATTGGCAAGAGACCCAAGCACTGGAACTCATTCGTGAGTTGAAGAAAGACATTCCAGTGATCTTCCTGGTCTACGGCTTGAAGCGTGAAACCGCCGCGAAGATCATCCTCAACGGTGTTTCCGATTGCATTGAGATGGATCGGATCAGCCACCTGCCGGTGGCCGTGCATCGAGCTCTCGATGAAAAGGCGTTGCGCGATCAACGCGACCGCGCCGAGAAAGACTTGCGGCGATCGGAGGCCCGTTATCGCGCCCTCGCTGGAAATCTAAGCTACGGAATTTGCCGCTGCGGCCTCGACGGCCGATTTCTGGAAGTGAACGAAGCGATGATCAAGATGCTCGGCTGTGAGTCAAGAGAGGAACTCCTGGCTTTAGACCTTGCCCGCGAAATTATTCATGATCCCCTCAAACGAGAACAGTTGCTTGGTCAAGCCGCCGCAAATGCTCAAGTCGATCCCATCGAAATAGAATGGGGACGGAAAGACCACGCGACCCTGAAGGTCCGTCTCAGCGGACGAGAAGTGTTCAGCGAACAGGGTGAGCTGGAAGCCTATGAGATCATCGCCGAAGATGTCACGCGGCAGCGCGAACTGGAGGAGCACCTCCGCCGGCAGGCAGCCAGCGATTCGCTGACTGGTCTGGCCAACTATCGCCACCTCGTGGATGTGCTTGATGTGGAAATCAAGCGTAGTAACCGTACGAGCCGAAAGTTCGCCTTGTTGTTCTTTGACATGGACGGATTGAAGCGAATCAACGACCGCTACGGACATATGATTGGAAGCCAAGCCCTTTGCCGGTTGGCCGATGTTTTGAGTTCCTGCTGCCGAGGCATCGATACTCCTGCGCGCTTCGGCGGGGACGAGTTTGCCGTGCTCTTACCGGAAACCAACGCGGAGGAGGCCAACCTGGTGGCGCAACGTATCTGCGAAAAAGTTGCAAATGACGGCAATGGACCAAGGCTTTCCGTCAGCGCGGGTGTCGCCGTCTATCCTCAAAACGGCGAAACGATTGAGACGCTCCTGCGCGAAGCCGATTCGGCGCTTTACTCGATGAAGCAGCAAAAAACGTTGGCCGCAGAGTCCAGGCACACCGCCGGCGCCCAGTAGACTTGTTTTGGCAATCCGGCGTGTCATCACTACTTTTGATATTTGGCTAAAACGGTTCTATAGCGCTCCGGGGCACACTGCCCCCTGTTCCAAATTGAACTGAAAAGCTTCGGTGTCCAGGTCATAATGAACAGATGTGCGCGAAAAAAGTTGCGAAACGATTGAGCAAAGCAGCTCTCGCCAAGGTCATGAGAGAGATGGGGAAGCCACGCGTGGCCAAATCCGCACGGGAAAAGTATGAGACTCTCGGCTTGCTGACGCAATTGTTCAAGAAAACCGCCTAGTCGTGAAGAAATACAGAGGCAACTCGAAGGCCAGTTTTAGAAAGTAGTCAGAATGAACGGGGGACGGTACCCGCGACCGCGGTTCAGACTTACCATTAATCAACCAGACAAAAATGATGTTTTGAGCCGCTTGATTCTGCTAGAATCGGTATCAAGCGGTGATGTTATGAAAGCGATCGCGAGTTCAAACAAGAAAAAACCCAAAAGAAAACTCAAGGTAAAGCCGGCTTTCGATGCCCAAGCTTTTCTCGATTCAGCCGGCGTGGCGAGAAAAGTTGTGCAGTTTCGAAAATCACAGGAGATTTACTCACAAGGTGATCCCGCCACGAGTGTGATGTATATCCAAGAAGGCGGAGTAAAACTGTCTGTCGTCAATGAGGTCGGCAAAGAAGCGGTCGTGGCCATATTAGGGCCCGCCGATTTTCTTGGGGAGGGGTGCCTGGCAGGTCAGGAAATCCGTATGGGGACGGCCACCACGATCGCCGCCACGGTCGTACTGGTTATCGAAAAAAACGAGATGATGCGCGTGCTGCACGCCGAACATGCGCTTTCCGACCGCTTCATGGCTTACATCCTTTCGCGGAACATTCGAATCGAGGAGGACTTGATCGATCAGCTTTTTAACTCCAGCGAGAAACGGCTGGCGCGGACTCTTTTGCTGCTCGCGCGCTATGGCCGGAATTCCGAGCCTCAAAAGGTGCACCCCGAAGTTTCCCAGGAGATGTTGGCGGAGATGATTGGCACAACGCGGCCGCGGGTCAATTTTTTCATGAATAAATTCCGGAAACTGGGCTTCATCCGTTATAACGGCGGGCTTCAAGTCAACAGTTCCCTCCTAAGCGTCGTCCTGCACGACTAATCACCGGCTTTCGCACAGCGCCAGGATTTTGGAGAAAGAACAAACTGCCCGCCGTGCACGACTGCTACGCGGGACATCCTCCGCAGAACTACATCGATGGGTCGCCAATGGCAGGAGCGGTTACTCCCCAAGTATTTCCGGTGAAACCATTCAGGAAACTTTGACACTACCGTCATATCGCCTGCTTATGCTGAATTGGGCGATCTAGGCCTCAGGCCATGGTGTCCGGAAACCCTCCCTCTCGAGCAATGACTTCTCCGTCCCGGAGAATGACGTCCCGCGTCCCGGCACCTGAGGATGTGTGGGTCTACTGGCAGTGCCACGGACGCGAAGATGTCTCCCGCGTGCGGGACATGAGCATGGGTGGCTTGTTCATCGAGACTCCCCAGCCCAAGGCCGAAGGCGTCCTGACCAGGCTGCATTTTCTGGTGCAAGAAGGGCAGATCCGAGCCGACGCCGTCGTAAGGCATGCAAGATCGGGCGATGGGTTGGGATTGAAATTCACGGCCCTGAGCGAGCAGGACCGGCCGAAACTGTCCGCCTTGCTGATCAGACTAAGGGGGACACATCATTCCCGCGAAAAATCGTAATTCAGAGTTCGGGCGTGATGATCTCGACCGCTTCGCTCGAACGGCGCACTGGGACAAACTCAAACTCGACGAGATCCCGCCAGTGCGCTGCCCACTCTTCCAGCAAGCGCAAATCGCCGCACTCCATCAACTGGAAGCAACGATCGAAGTTTGTTTCCACCCAGCTTTCCAAGTAGGAGAGGCCTTGCGGAGCCATACGCCCTTTCTCTCGGAAGCGCCGATAAACCGCTTTCGCATCGCGATTCTTGAATCGTTCGATAACCACGTAGAGCATCAGAGATCACCTGTTTCCGTTCGCGGATGATGCCCGCGTAGCGTTCAACAAGCCATCCCATGATGCTTGACGTTTTGAATCCTGTCGCGCTCCAGTCCACTCGGCGATAGAATCCACTCCCTGGCTCGTTCTTTCGAATGATAATGCAACCGAACATTCGCCTCCGCCTCGCACTTCCTGAAGATGTTCCCGTTCTGCGCGAATTGATCGACGCCTCCGCTCGTGGATTGCAGACTCAGGATTACACGCCCGCGCAGATCGAAGGCGCGCTCAAAACCGTTTTTGGCGTTGATAGCCAGCTTATCGCCGACGGAACGTATATTGTGGCGGAAGCCGATTCGAGCGCTAATGCGCACGCACGAACCGGCAACCAGTCATCACGAAGGATGATCGTCGGTTGCGGCGGCTGGAGCAAGCGCAAGACACTCTATGGCAGCGATCATTGGACGGGGCGCGAAGATTCGCTGCTGGACCCTCTCCGCGATGCCGCAAAGATTCGCGCTTTTTTCATTCATCCCGATTGGGCGCGTTGCGGAGTCGGCAGCCTGATCCTGAAGGCTTGCGAAGATGCGGCGAGGTCCGCAGGATTTACTCGTTATGAGATGGGAGCGACGCTGACTGGAGCGAAACTCTTCGGCGCAAAGGGCTATGTCGCCGTGAAACCCATCTCCATTCCATTGGCGAACGGTGAATCTCTGCCTGTGATTCACATGGAAAAACAAGCTTAAAGCGCGAATCTCGAGCGGGATTCGCGAATACCTCGGGGCGTCGCGGTGACTTCGGACACGAAATGGCCCGGGCAGGTATAATGCCCCGCTATGAACCAAGCGGTGGGGCTCATCCGGCGCATCTACGGGATGTTTGCGCGTGTATTCCCGCGATGCAGCGTTGTTTCACAAGCGATTGCCTTCAATCTTTTTCTTGGGTTTTTCCCCACCTTGCTGATTGCCGTCGCGCTGGCAACGAGCCGGATAGGTGGCAGAACAAGTCTTTTTGACCTGATTGCGGACCTCACCCAGTTCTTGCCGCCGGGGAGCCAGGCCATCGTTTCGGAATTTTTGGTGAAGCGTGGGCCGGAAGCGTGGAAAATCGCAGCGCTCGGATGGACCGGGACGCTTCTTGCCGGTTCACAGGTGATGAAGCTGGTGATGCAGGGAATTCATACCATCTACGGTGACACGGAAGAATACGGGTTTCTGCACCGCCAGGTTCGCGGCTTGATGTTACTGCTGGCGACCATCGCTCCATTGCTGGGGGCGGCCATCCTTGGCGTTCTGGGCAAGCCACTGCGGCGATGGATTGCTCATGAAATCGGCAAGCACACCATGGTGCAAGGATGGTGGAATGTTTTTTTCCCCGTGGCGGCGATGGTGCTGGGCATGATGGCGCTCACAGTGATTTATCGCGTGGCGCGGCCCCAGGAGGACAGCATGCGCAATGTCCTGCCTGGAGCGGCGGTCGCGACGCTCCTGTGGTGGCTGGTGGACGTGCTGTTCGGGGTTTACGTTCGCCGCGTGCCCTACAGCGTCGTGTACGGCGGCCTTGCGGCTGTAATCGGACTGATCATCTGGATGCAGCTTTCCGCAGTCATCATTTTCCTGGGCGCCGCCTGGAACGCGGAGTTGGCAGAGAGCCGAAAAGGATCGCGCACCTATGCCTGATCAAGTTGTTCGTGTGGAATGCTACTCCGGATGCAAGGCCGACGAGCGTCCCCTGAGGCTTCTGTTAAGAGACGGAGTCAAGGAAGTCCTGACGATTGAGGATCGCTGGTATTCGCCGGGACTGACTTACTTTCGCGTCGTCACGGAGGACGGCGATCGCTACCTCCTGCGCCACGAGGAAGCACAAGATGTCTGGAGCCTGGCCGGATATCGAGCCGCTACGTGATTGACACGAAAATTGTGTCGAGCGTATAGTCGAGTCACCTCGAAGCAGCAGTGCATCCCGTGGATTCGTCCCTTTCTGGCTCTCGGACGCCTCAGGATGCGGCTTTCTGAAGGGCAGGGATGTCTTACTCAGGGCTATTCCCCGGGTTCCGCCGCATCAATTTGATAGTTTTCCTTTGCTGTCTCACGATTTCCGGCATCCGTCTCTCTGCTCAGACGCCCGCACCGCCGGCCCCGGCACAGGATGCACCCGCAAAGCCAGATTCCTCAGTTACACCCACGCCAGCATCGGCCCAAAAAGAAGAAGTATCCAGTCACGATACGCCGACCACATTTAAGGTGCGCGTGAACCTGGTGCTGGTACGGGTGGTGGTTCGCGACCAGCGGGGCAAGGTCGTGTCCAATCTCAAAAAGGAAGACTTTCAACTCTTCGACAACAAAAAAGTTCAGACCATTTCCTCTTTTAGTATCGAGACGCCCGAGACACGCACGGCCTCCGCAGTGGCATCCACCGCCGGAGCGGGCTCTTCTTCGAGCGCGGATGCCGCTGGCGGCAAAGCCGTGGTTCTGCCACAGCGATTTGTCTCCATGGTGTTCGACGACGTGCACCTCTCGATGGCCGACGCCACGTTTGTCCGTGATTCGGCGACCCGCTTCTTTGCAGCTTTGGCTGCCAGCGATCGTGTTTCGCTCAATACAACTTCCGGACAGTTGACGCAGGAGTTTACGGATGATCGTGAAGCACTCCAAAAGGCGCTTCTCGGAATTTCGCCACGCCCATTGACGAGCCACACTTCTCGCGATTGCCCCGACATGAGTGTTTATCAGGCCGACCAGATCGTGAACAGGTCTGATGTGCAGGCGCTCGCCGTCGCCACTGCGGAGACTCTCCACTGCGCTTTCCACGACGATCCCCTAATGACGGCTGCCGCACAGAGCATGGCGCAAGCCGCGGCATATACCACGCTGGCGCAAGGAGACGGCGAGACGGAGTATGCCTACCGGCATTTGGAGGAAGTCATAAGACGCCTGGCAAACATGCCCGGGCAGCGTGTGCTCGTGCTGGTTTCACCCGGCTTCCTATCCACGACCCTGCAGCTCGAAGCGTCCGAAATAGTCGATCGCGCGGTTCGTTCCAACATTGTGATGAATACGATTGATGCGCGTGGCTTGTATACCCCGGACATGACGGGGGACATCGCCGAACCGCCTAACGACACCGTCAAGACGGCCGGTTACAAGGCTTCCTATCGAGTACAGGCGCAGATGGCGCAAGAAGACGTTCTGGCGCAGTTTGCCGATGGAACGGGTGGCAAGTTCTACCACAACCGCAATGATGTGGATGAAGCTATGCGCGAAGCGGGAGCAGCCCCGGCATACTCCTACTTGCTGGGATTTTCTCCTCAGAACCTGAAGATCGATGGGCGGTTTCACACACTGAGGGTCGCGCTGGCAAGCAAGGAAAAATTCGAGATCCAGGCGCGGCATGGCTACTTCGCGCCGAGGACGGTCAACGATCCTGCGGAATCCACAAAGCTGGAAATGCAGGAAGCCTTGTTTTCCCAGGAGGAGATCCGCGATCTGCCGGTCGAATTGCAAACTCAGTTTTTCAAAAAGGACGAAGCGGAGGCGCGCCTCGCGGTCTTGACCCATTTCGACTTGAAGAACATCCACTTCCAGAAATTGCAGGGACGCAACAACGATCAATTGACGATCGTCACTGGAATCTTTGACGAGAATGGAAATTTTGTCACTGGGCTTTCCAAGATCGTGGAAATGAATTTGCTCGACACGACCTACACTCGATTGAGCCGCTCGGGGTTCACGGTGAAAACCAGTTTTGACGTAAAGCCGGGCACCTACCTAGTGCGCATGGTCGTACGCGACGCCGTCGGTGCGCAGATGGCGGCACGCAACGGGGCAGTCGTCATTCCTTATTGAAATTCGGTGATTCTGGTGGGGGTAAACATGAATACGCTGACAAACTTCAGGCGAACCATTCGAATGGCAGCATGGCTGGGTGCCGGAGTGGTGTGTTTCGCTCCTGCTCCTGCGTGGGGGCAAGAGCAGCCCGCTCCACCACCGCCCCAAGCGGCCCCAGCCGCGGAGCAGCAGCCCGTTGTTGTCATCAAGAAGGAATCAAAGCTCGTGCTTGTCGATGCCGTTGTGACTGACAAGAAGGGCAGCTACGTCCGTGACCTGACACAGAATGATTTCAAGGTTTTCGAAGATAACAAGGAGCAGCCGGTTTCCAGTTTTTCTACCGGCGCCGATACGGCCATTCAGGCGAACGGCCAGCGCCGCTATCTGGTTTTGTTTTTCGATAATTCGACCATGGCCGCTCCGGACCAGATCCAGGCGCGTAACGCAGCTAAGAAGTTCATCGAAGCGAATGCGGGACCCGACCGCTTGATGGCCGTGGTGGATTTCGGAGGCGCGCTCCGCATCGTGCAGAATTTCACGGTGAACGCAGACTTGCTTCGCGCGGCGGTTTCGGGAGTGAAGAGTTCATCGGTCGATCCAAACGCGCCTTCTACGGACGTGCCTGTCACCGTGGCTTCGGCGGGTTTCTCTTCCTTTGGGTCCTCACTGGGCAATGCCGCGGCGGATTTTGGGGCGCGCAGCATGCTGCTCGCTGTACGCAGCCTGGCAAAAAATCTCCGCACCATCCCCGGGCGAAAAATGTTGGTGCTGTTTTCGGGCGGTTTTCCACTGACGACGGAAAACCAATCGGAGCTAACCGCAACCATCGACGCTTGCAATAAATCGAATGTCGCAGTCTACGCTCTGGATGCGCGAGGTTTGGTAGCGACGGCTCCTAGCGGAAGTTCCAGCAGGAGAGCGACGGCTGGCAAGACCCACGCCGTTTCAAATCCCATTCCTGCGCGGAAGATTTCACCCCGTCCGCGCCTTCTCTTCGCGGCCTATCCGGCGATGGCTATGCCTGATCCGCAACGGCCCGGCGGCGGTGGAGGCGGAGGGGGTGGCGGGGGTGGTCCGCGGGGCGGAG
>WNEZ01002077.1_pt1 | contig 25578 bp, 40 predicted proteins | sample 5400521 | NCBI WGS metagenome assembly WNEZ01 (sample SAMN13153339, study PRJNA577476) | soil metagenome | isolation source: 120 cm saprolite under Douglas fir tree site 2 hole 1 replicate 1 | place: USA:California | collected 2015-04-18
GAAGTGCAATTCGTTCCAGTCGACACAAGACACTGTCTTGTAGTACCTGTCGTTATATTGTAATAGATTCCTCCACGAGAAGCACTCACCTCAACGTCAGTATAAGCTACAGCAAGCAAAGTCCCATCGACAAGAAGTGTAGGCGGTGTTATCACTAACGAAGTTGCACTCGTTACTGTCGTAAACTGCGTAAAGCAGTTGTTCTTTGCCGTCGTAATACTACAAACAATGATTCTCCACTGAGACTGCGCTGGTAGAATTACAACGTTTTGCGTCATCGTTATTGTAGCCGAACCAGAGCCATCAAGATTCCCCAACTGATTTTGATTCGGAACTGGAGTTTGAGTTCCAACAAGGAAGAAAGGAGGTCCGAACGGTGTCACCCCAGGAGGAGTTACTAACGTAGCCGACCACGTGCCATTGTTCCAACTCTGTCCGCCAGTGTCAGTAACTTGGATTGTCAGGTTTGTCGTCTGTGCATTTGCAAACGAAGCTACAAGAAACAAAACGAAGCAGACGACAAAGAGCCTCAAAACAGCACTCGCGACTGAGGCTCGAAGTGTTATCTGAGTCTTTGTCGCTGCTATACTTCCGGTATAAACATCACAAGCTCTGTCTTTGACCATCACCCAGTACCCCACAGGAAATCTCTGCAAGTTGTGGTTCACGGTAAAATCCGTATTCGGTGCAACAGGAGCAACTACGTTAATCCAATTTCCGGCAATGTTGTCTGTATTCGTACCATCACCGAAGCCTAAGTTACCGTTTACGACACGAACCAAATTTTGATAGACTTGACGAAGCATTTCGATAAACTTCTTCAAAGAGTCCTTTGAAGGCTCGACTGTCGTAAAATCGAGGTTAGGCTTTGCTTGCATCAGTTCTCCAAGAGGCCTCCACGCTGTTCTCCCCCAACGTCGTATATTGGAGCAAGCTCGACAAGTGCGGTTGGACTTCCGGGTGGTACGGACACGATATACTGAAACCTCAAACCTGGCATATTGAACTCTTGTACGTAGTTTAGAACATCGCCAGAGCCACTTCCTACCGTAAAGGAGTGAGCCTCGGTTTGGCCCTTCTGATTCGTCAACGTAATCGTAAACGTCGTTGAGCCAAGGTCGAGGAAGGAAAGACGATATTTCTTGACAGTCTTACTGTGTCGACGATCGCCGAAGATAAGCCTTCCCGAGGTAATCGACGCGGCTATTTCTGAGTAGTTCGTAAAGTCGATGTAACCTGGTGTGCCGTCACTAAAGCCGAGCAAAAGACCCTCGAAGGGGTTATTAGCTTGAAGCGTTAGCGGTGTCCAACTTTGGGCTTGAATCGTTCCGATAAGGTCGATAATACGAATAGCTGAGTTTTTGAAGAAGTTGCCCAAAGACACAATCTTCTTGTTATACGTGAAGCGAGTCCAGTTGCTTTCGTCGTAGTTGTAAACCCAAACACTGACGTTGGGTATGACAAGCCAATAGGCTTTGAAGACTTGTCCATTAACCGAGTAAGTATTAAAGCCGTAAATCGTCAGTGGATTTACGGCTTGCACATCGTTGAGAATTCGAGAGCGAGCTCCGAGGCGTCTACGACCGTCGATAGGCATATCGCCGATTGGAGTCACCGAGGAGCCATCGAAGATGTAGACGTTGTCGACGCCGAGGTAAGTAGCCAGCTCGCTTCCTTTGTCATCGAAGTGGTCGAGGCTATAGGGAGCTATTGTCCCTTGAGTCGCATTGATAATAGGAACAAAATCGAATGGACGAAGTCCTATTCCAGTCGGGATGATTTGTAGAATCCCGAACTGGTGAAAGCCACAACCGTACTGACCAATCTTGATGATGCCATTAATCGGACCGAGGTTGTTGACGTTGTCGTTAAGACCTGAGGTAAGACTAGTCCAATCGATTGGGTCGCCTATTCCAGACCAGATATAACGCTGAGGGAAGAGCGAGTTCACAGCGATTAGATGCAAACCAATCTCAGCTATGTATAACGCCGGAGGTGCTGTTGCAACTTGAGTGTAAATAGCCGCGACACCGTCCCAGACAAAGATTTTGTCCAGACCTTGCGAGAAACAAAGTTGGTAATTAAGCACATCCCAAGAGAAGAGCTGAGCCGAGCTCCCAGAAAAAGCTGGTCCGGTGATTACAGTCCAGGCTCCATTAAAGAATTGAATAAGTCTTGTTGCGGTGATAATACACTGAATATGAGTTCCTTGAATGTTAAAGAAATCTGCGACGGCCAGAATAGCCTCGTTTGCCGGTGCGGGGAGGGGAACTAAAGCTGTCCACCCCGGTCGAACGTAAGCCGCTCCTTTTCTGAAAAGGAAGTTATTGACATCGGCAAAGCCATAGGCTTCGATCTCCGTAGGAGGAAGCTCGCTTTGAATTCCACCGAAAGGTCCGGTCAAAGAAGCCTCGTAAAGCTCCTCGGAGCGCGTCTGCTCGCGCTGTTGAAATGGTGGCATCAGGAACCTATAGTAACGTCAAGAAAATCCGAGGTAATATTAAAACCTGTTTGACTTCCACTAATGTTAGACTTAACAGTAATAGCTCCAGCTATCGCCTCCGTCGGTGACAAAAAACCACCGGACATTAGTGGCGGGTTAGAGTTTTGGTAAGTAATAGCAAAAGACTTCTCGATAGCCGCCGCTGTGACAAAAACAGTAGCATCATAGTAAATATCGGCGCCGACTCCGCCAAAAGTTGATACTACTATACTAGTAGCTCCAAAGAATAGATTCAGCCCCGGATTTCCCGTACCGATACCATTGATATGCCAATGAGCTCTAATTCTCGCGACAGAGCCTACTAGAAGAGTTCCGCCGGGAATTATTACCGACTGACCGTTACCGTTCGCTAAGAGGTTGACTGGAACGACATTGGATATATGAAACGGAGAAGTCCCAAAAATGATACTAACCCAGGCTCCGCCGTTCCATTGAAATGTTTGAGCCGTGTCAGTCGCGATATAAATAAGACCGAAACCAGCTCCACCCCACGTCGCGTTTACGGACTCAGGCGTCGGACGGTTAGCAAGCGTGCCACTGAGCAACGACATCCTCTGCATAACGTCGTCTTTAAGATTACGCAAGTCCTGACCCAACAAGTTGGCAAGTTGAGTATCTGGGGGAGTCGTAATATCCCAAACATTGTCGAAGACTGGAGGAAACGCCATCAGAGCACCAACTCCCCTTCAACGACTTTTAGAAGCTCTTTGAAGTCTTTCAAACAAACCTCAGCGAGGTCGGTCCGATACTGTAGTCCTGGGGCTCGAAGCCTCTTTACTATCTTGTACGCTTGAGCGAATGCCGACTCGATCGAGTCGCCACAACCATTGACGACCCCCACTATTCCCACCCCTACGCTGCTTTTTAACACGTCGTCTTCGAGCATTACTCCGTAGGGGTAGAAGCATTCTTTGTCCTTCTCCTTAAAGCCCTGAATGCAAACACCGGCGTCGTTGTGAAACTTCTCGTTGGGCCACGGTGGGAGGCTCAACCTCACTCCAGCCCCAAAGCCTTCATTAAGGACGAAGTCGCCAGACTGCCCACGAGCAAGAGTGTCAATAAAGCTGCCAAAGTCGAAATCAACAAGGCTGTACAAAAGCGTTGGAAACGCGTCGTACCCGAAGCGGGGGGTAAATTCGAGCCCATAAATACCTTCTTCATTGACCACACAGTTGACATCGATAGCTCCGACATAGCGATGCTTGCGCATCACTTCTGTTAACTTTGTTAACGTTTCTGTCACCAAAGGGTCTTTCGAGTCGCAGGACCAAACTACGTTCCCTGTGCAGCCTCCCGAGGGGCCGAGGTCGCCGTTGAGGAAATGTTTTCGCTCAATCGTGTGATTGAACATACCAGGAAGCCATTCCTCACCATTGAACCAACCCTCGGTCGACACGGCGACGCCTTCGATAAACTCCTGAACTGTAAGCTCGACCTCGTGCGTACCGCACTCGTGCTTGAACTGCTCAATCATAGATAGAGCATCTTCGGCGTCTGTTGCAACGTAGGAAGGGACGACTCCGCTCAGCGACCCCTCTGGTTTCAGAACGACCTTTCCAGACCGTTCAGCAAACTTTTGGGCTTGCTTTGTAGCGTCGTCCCAGGACTTTACTGACACAGAGTCAGGTGTGTCAATACCGACGTCGTGCATAACCTCCTCTGCGTATTTTCGGTCCGTTTCGAGCCTGTCGGCAAAAGCTCCTCCACCAAAGATAGGAACTCCCGCATCGCGAAAGGTTTCGATAACGGAGCCGAAGCTCGTACAATCGGCTATAACGGTCTGGCCGAACTGGTACTCCGAAGCGTAATCGACCAAGCCAAAGCCTTGATGCTCGAAGATTGGGTCGAATATCTTCACCTTGACGTCATGGCCTTCGGCTTTAAGCCGCACGGCGAGGCCAACACCGTCACCGCAATCCGATAGTATCAAGAAGCGACTCATAGCTCGGGTGGGTACGTAGTTCCTTTCTTTACCTGAACGTGAATGTGTTCGTTGTCCGTGTCTGGGTCTTCGAGAAAAGCATAGAAGCTTGACTCTCCTAAAGCTCCTTTAAAACGAACGAGAAACGCGAGCTTGTCTGGCAAATCATGCGACCGCACGTCGTAGGCTTCGCCTCGGTGATGTGGGTCGTTTGGGCCGCTGTGCTCGCCGTCGCAGGCCGAGGTTATCGTCACGTCGAAAGGAAGAGCCTCGACAAGAGCAGTCAAAGCCATCAAGATGTGAAAGCCGCCTGTGGCTATCTTAGTAAACTCGACGCCGGGTTTGACACGAATGACGCCCATGAAGCCTCACTTAACGTGAACTCGCAGAGTTACCGGACCGGCTCCGAGGGACGCAACAATAAGTCCTTCGAACCAGTTTTCAATATTGTACGTCTGGACTTCACCGGGACCGATTGTTTGAAAAAGAGCCTTGACTATGCTCTTTCCGTTACGGTCCTGAATGTCGGCTGCAAGACCACCAACGGCGCTTGCAGCGGCACCACCAACAACCTCAATAAACTTACAAAAGAATTGAGGCTGAAAGATAACTCCAGCCCCAGCCGTGTCAATAAACCAACTCCGCGAGCTTATATCGTTTGCCATAGCCTACCCCTTCCTCCAGAGTGTTTCCGTTCCAAGAATATCGCCCATGTACTTCATGATTGTCTCGGCCTTTTCTGGATTCAAGGCTATCGACATGGCAATGACGCTTTTGACGAAACGGTTGAGGGATTTCTCAACCTCACTCAAGCGACTAACCGCCCCCCGATACACAATTCCAAGAAGGACGATATTCGCCGTGAGGAGGGTCCCGGCAATCCATCTCCAAACGTTCACTTCCTGATCACCCACGAGTGACCTCCCAGGTCACGTTCCTTGAGATTCGTCTATGGACGGGTCTTGGTTTGTTTCTTCTGGACCGGGAGCGTGTACGAGGTTATTCACCGCACCTTGAAACTCCGCGAGCGAGTGAAAATCACAAGCGACGTAAGTCGTAGCTCCGACCGTAAGTTGGTTGTTCCAAGAACGGTCGGAGCCTCGTCCACAAATAACGCAATACTGAACGGCCATAGCAGCCTCCTCAGTTAAAGTTGAATTCGACTACGCAGTCAAAGCCGTAGAGCTTGTAGGTGCTCGTCGCGGGGGTCACGACGTTGAGCTCGATCCAAATGGCTTGGTCGACGCCGACTCTGTAGGTCTGTTGACCGGCAGCGAGTGGTACGTTCGTCACGTAGGGATTTGCTTGAACAGCCGTGGCAAGGCCGTTCGCGGCGACTGCTAGAACGACGGTAATCGCGTTCGCGACGTTGTTTGCATGAACAGTCTGGTCGATGCGAATCGTATGCGTCGTTAGCGCAAGAGTCGTGATTTGGTAGATAACGTCAACGGAAAGGAGCTTGTAGCCCTTAACCTTTAACGCCGTTCTGGGAGTGATTTCCTGCCCGGTCGACATACCAGCCGACACGTCCGGGCGATAGAACTGTTGCTGAGCCGAGGCCGGAATGCCCGTCCCACCGAACTGCTCCTGCAAATCCTCACCGAAGCCAGTTCGACGTTCGATAAGCTCGGCTACGTTAATAGCATAAATGACTGTCGTGGACGCAGCCTGGTTTAACGACCAGTCTCCTGCAGCGTTTCTCGTTAAAACCGGGACACCGGTAAAAAAATGAATGTCATTAGGCGGGGCGAAAACTCTTCCGTCTGTAAATCCGAGGTCCTGCTGATAACGTCCTTGTGTATGTGGCATAAAGCCTCCTTAGCTTTGAGTCACCTTTCGGTGCTTCTACTGCCTAAAACCAGAGGTGCCTTGCTCCCGCGTCGCCATGTTTCAGCTAGCCCCAAGCTTCAACTAAGCAAACCTGCAAGGCACCAAATTCGTTGAGTCTATCTTTCGTCATCGTCACTAGCAACCGGCTGTTGCAGAATATCCGCGACCTGCATTTCTTGGTCGGCGCTTTGACTAAGGACCTCTTGTATTATATAATCTCGGTAAAAAGTAAGAGGGTTGTCGTAACACTTCGGACAAACAAGAAGACCACGGTGTACCCCCGGCTGTCGTCGCAACTGAGAGGTTGGATAGTCCCAACCGCAAATATCGCAACGATGCCAGGGTACGCCGTGAATCCCGCTATGTGCCTGATTTGGCACATCGTCTCCTCTATGGGCCGTTTGAGCCGAAAGTACCTTCCCAAACTGTAGCACCCACACTGATCCTCATAAAGCTAACTTGCTTGACCGAACGGGTGTCGAAGTCGTCGGCAAAGTCTTCGTCGAGTTCGTGCCGAACGAAGAACTTGAGCCTATGCGACATCTTATCCGCAAGGACGAACCAAGCGCTCTGCGAGGTCAGGTAATGACAAACGAAGTACTGCAAGTCCTCTGCGAGGATTGAGTTGATTTCGTTGTCTGAGGTGTAAGGCTTGTGAGGGGAGCCGAGGATTTCCCTCGCTATCCATTTGAGCTCGGGGGGTATGACCACAGTACGTGGCTTGATTGTAATCGGCAAGCCTTGTGAGTCCGGCAGACGTTCGAAGAAGTTGACCATGAGCTGAATTGCGGTGTAGCTCAAGTCAACGTCGACGAGTGGCCTGTTCGGATAGGTGCCGGCAGAGGCGATGATGTTGGCGATACCTGGTGCTACAGATGTCGCCGCCGGGCCTCCCAGAAGCGGGTGAGACGTGTTGAAGAGCGATAAGCCATCGGTCGTCGTCACGGTCGAGAAACCGAGATTGAAGACGTTGAAAGCCTGCTGTTCTTTCACGAAGTGCGCGCTTCTTGCGAGCGCCTTCGGAACTTGGTTGATGACATTGTACTGGTCGTCTTCGTAGAGCTCAAACGAACAACGAACGCCCAGTCCGTAGGTCAAGTGCAAGTAACGCTTCGAGCCGCCCTGAATCGCATCCGAGTAGCTAATTGCTTCGCCCTCGGGCTTTTCAATAAGTGGAGGCAAGCCAGCGAACTCGACTTCGTCTTCATAGGCCATCTTCGACGTCTCGACATGGAATATGTGTGAATACTCCTCGTCGCGTTGAAGAAGATCGACCCAGTGAAGAAACTCGTCGTGTAGACCAGGAGCCATGAGTTGTGAGAACTGTCCGCGTACCATTGTCATTGTCAGTTCTCCTTATGCCACAAGCTGCGCAGCGCCAGAGGTGACGACAAAATACACGCCACGTGGAGTCGCAGACTGATCATTGGGGTCAAGTCGTGTAACAGTCACGACGGTGTTTGTTCCAACAGTAGACTTCGTTCTGTCTACGAACCAGTGGTTGTCGGCGTCGATCGTCATACCGTATTGCTTCCCAACGTCAGAAGCAACGGCTGTTTGAGCTGGACCTACCTGACCAAGAAAGACGGTGTCGAGTTCAGCAACTTCGAATCCGCTCCGTCCGTCTCGAAAGAAAGGCCTCGTGATATTCACCGCCGAAGGCTCGAAAGGAACCGAGCCTGACGACGGCTGAGGAGTTGGATTAACCGCCGCTGTGGGAGTTACTCCTAAAGCAGCAAGGTTATTACCAAACTCCTTTGAAAAGCCAGCAATTCCCTGCACGATGGTAGTTCCATCCCACGCCTTCAAGCCCCCGTCACCAGAGGCTATCTGCACAGGAGTTCCCGGCAAGAACGTCTGGCCGGCTTCTTCAATGATTCGCCTCATGCGTGGTTGATTACCACTCACGGATTGAACCGAATGGATCTCAGCTGATGCCATTCATTACTCCTTTCTGTTAACTTTCTTAACGATAACGAGGGGCTTTCAGGACTTCTCCGCCAGATTTAACGGGCCAGAGTTGTCAGCTGTTTTCGCATCTGTCTCGGTGAGAGCCGGAACAAACGTCGAAATCTTTTTTGAGTTGGGGAAGCCGGCGGGTCCGAGCGTTGCTCGACCATCAACGGCAACCACCTCTCGCCCACCCATGTCACGGGAGGCACCAGCACCTTCGATAGAAACGCCGGGCTTCTTAACACGTAAACGAGCGTTTTGCTCGTTCCACTTCTGTGCTCCGACAAAGTCGGCTCGCGGGATAATGAGGAGAATCAAGTCGCCATACATAACGCGACCGTCTCGACACAACGAAGGTGGAACTGGCATACGAGCTCCCGTTTCCACATTACGAGAGTAGGCTTGGTCAGGCTTCGCCGGGACAAAACCCATCGCTATGAGCTGGTCATAGCGTAAGCCAGACTCCTTCTCGCCAACGGCTCTGTTGCCCCAAAACAACGACATGTTTGGGTTCGTCGGCAGTAGGTTGATAAAGTTGGGCGACCGCAAAGGCTTAGCCTCAATTTGGTCGTAAGGATCTTCTCCTCGGTTCCTTGAGGAGGAGCTCCGCTCGTCGCCGGCTCGAGGAAGTTGTACTTCTTCTTCCGAGTCTCGGGGTCGCGTAGCTCATCGGCATGAACGCCTTTGAGGTAGTAGAAGATACCGAGCCACGCCTGAGGCGTTGTAAGTTGAATTGGACGGTACTTCTGCCCCTCGACGTCGATTTCCGAGCCCCACGCCTGAAACAAACGGCCGTCCATTGTTTTGCCACTAGAGGCCATATCAGCGTTGTTGAGCCCCTGTTGTGCAAGCATCCGCGCCGTAAGGACGGAGTTCTGAATTGTGAGGTTCGCCAACGGAGCATTAAGCTCGTTGACCTTGTCGGTAATCGCGCCGTCGGGGTTTTCGAGAATCTGCTCAGCACTCACGACCTTCCTGTCGGGAGGCTTGACATTCTTGTTGGCTTCAATCGTGGCGAGCTGCGTCTTGACCTTCTCGAACTCGCTTTGAATCTCCACGACCTTTTCTCCGTCGGCTCGACGTGCTGCTTGTTCAAGTTCGAGGTCCGTGCGAAGCTTATCGGCAGCTTCGAGAGCCTTGTCGATTTCCTCTGGCGTCTTTCCCTTTAATCGAGCGGGGAGCTTATCGTCCTCCGCCTTACTTCTATTTCTGTCTAGCCAACCCATCTTACTCCTCCTTCAAGGGCTTGATTTTCCCTGCAATCACGTCTTTTTCGTACTGACGTAAATCCGTTGGTAACTCTTTGATAAGGTCAAGGATTCCAACGCTTCCTTGAGCACGAAACATCTGAGTTTGTCCTTCGGACTCCATGAGCTTTTTGTTCTCTCGCAAGCGAATTTCGTAGAGCCACTCACTGAATAGCTTGGCCTCCGGGGCCTCCAGCCATCGGAGGACCGCCGCTGACCGCGCCAGGAGCCGCTCCCTCGGGGAGAGCTTCCTGTGAGGAACCATCTGAATTTGGGGCTTGTTCTCCACCTTTACCTCCTTCGAGCATCATCTTACGAACAGTTTCGATAGGGTCAGGAACCAAACGCTCGACTTCGTCATGACCAAAGTTACGCAGAATCTTCTTCATCAATAGGTTCGCAGCCATGATTGTTTCGAGGAAGTATTGCTTCACTAGTGGGGGTGTTTGTGCGTTTTGCAGGGAGCCAAGTAAGGTCGAAATAGCTTGGTAATGACGCCACATCATCTGACTCAACATGATGTCGTTCTGCTTCTCGACTTCCTTATTGATGCTCGCCGTAGCTGAGTAGCAAGGCAAACCCATCTTACGCTGAGCTATCATCTCAAGAGCCTTCTTGATAAGCTCCTGCTTGCCTCCAAAGAGCGCAAGACGTCCTTCGTGGTGTTTGCTATCCCCACCGAACTTGCCGTACTGAAGGCTTATCAGACGCATTAGGCGGACATGGGCATCACGCATATCGGAGACGTTGAGGTCCTTACGTGAGTTGCCTTCCTGCAAGACGGACAATGTACCCATCGAGCTATAGACTCCGCGCTTACCTGGCCCCCCAGCTCCCGCCCCTTGCTGTGGGGGACTCACACCTGAACGACGCTCAGCAAGTTCGAGAAGTAGTCTGAGTTCGTCAAGATTGATGTTGGATACATCTCCGTGAGCAAGAGGCTCAATCTCATCCTTTGCTGCGGGGAGCATAGCTGAAGGATAGATTCGATATCCCTGATGAAGCTTAGATTCAGGGTCCACTCTCCAGACACGAGTATTGGCCACGGTCTGATTGTCGCGATATCCATTGTAAGTCTCCGACGCACCCTCTTCGAACATCCACAACGTCTCAGCAAAGCCATACCCAGGATACATGTCGTCGCGGTGAGCCATACGCGCGCCGACGAACCACTCTTGGTCGAAGTTGTCGTACATGACACGGGCTATTGTGTTTGTTTTCTCGTGGTAGGACACAACCATACGAGGAGCAAAGGCTTCGTCGTTATAGCGATAGGTAATGAAGCACTCCCAGATGTCCCACTCTTTGTGTCCGTAGGAGGCCGTCGTCTTAGCCCCGAGCGATTCTTCCTTGACCTTCTCGACTTGCTCGGGAGTCGTACGGTCGGGCGAGGCTAGTATCTTCTCGACAGCGTCCTTCGTGTAGAGTTTTGTGTGCTTTCGCTCCTCGATGTCATGCTGAAGCATAACGCGCTTGTGAGCTTTGAAGTCCATGTCCTCAAGGCGCTTTGCTTGAATCGGATAGTAGAAGGCGTTGAAAGGGAGCTTCTCAGGACGTGGGCCTTCGTAGATGGTCTTTTGCTGAAAGTCGCTGGCCTTCCCAGTACCATCGCCGCCTGGAATAAGGAAGTCGCGAGTGTGCTTCTCCCAAGGACACTTGTAGGTAACGGTCCCATACTTAATACACTCGCTGAAGCCCTCGTTATAAACGCGGTAAAGGTCAAGCTCAGAGGGCTCAATCGCGGCATACTGCATGAACTCCTCGTAGGCTTCTTTGTACTTGTCGGAATCCTTACCGAACTCGCCAAGAATCTTTGCCACGATGATAGGCTGGGTCTTGAATATCGCGGCCATTATCTGAGCGTGAAGCGTATCAGTGTGGATAGCGATGATAGGAATAACGAGGTTTGACGCACCCTCGAACGGGAACTGCCTAGACTCCTCACGAGGCTTAGCTTCATAAGCCATCGCCCACTTCGAGACCTTCTCCTCATAAAGCTCGCGCATCGAGTCCTTAAGCTCGCGGACGCGACGCTGCAAGTACGTCGCGAGAGCGGTCTTCTTCTCGTCGGATAGGTTCGCGGGGATGAGGTCTTCGGCCATTTTACTTGTAAATCTTGTTGAACTTGTCTCCGACGTACCACGCAATCGGGCCGCTCACAAGGAGCGCCTTTGTGAAGAAAGGAAGCTGATGCCAGGCTTTGAACAAAGCAAGGCCAAACAGAACAATCCCGAGAACCTTCAGTACGTAGTCGAGGTATATCGAGTTTGTGAGCTTGTCAAAGAAGCTCGTCTTTACCACAGGGCTTGTACTCATCTATCCTCCTATTTACAGTGTCCCGAACCGCATACAGCGACTGCACCGACGCCGACACCAATAGCGAGCCACTTCGCGGCTTTAGTGAAACGCTGCCACGTCGTACCGCCTTTAGCCGCGACCTGCCAGTTGTGAGAGTTTTGTTTCTCAAGCGTCAGGTCCGCGTTGCCTTTTTGAATCTGTTGGTCTTTAAGCGAAAGCTGCTGCGTAGCTGCTGAGAGGTTAAGCTGACAGGTTTTGCACTCTTGAACTTGAGCTACGATGCCAGGAAGGTCGACCTGCGGTATATTTACTATAGCTGGCTGAGTCGTGTCCTTGGGAACTTGTATCGACAAAGGCTGTTGTGTCTTGAGTTGAGCTATGACCCAAGCAAGCTGGTCGTTCGGGGTTTTGAGGTTCTTGACCGCGTCGGCTAAAGCGTTGACCTGCTTTTGGTTATCGGACTGAACTTGCCTGACAAGGTCGGACAAAGCCTGAATCTGTTGTTGATTCTGTTGCTGAGTCTGAGACAGAACCTTCGACTGAGACTCGGCTTGGAGTCGTGCGTCGTGGTCAGCGAGCCATGTTCGGCCAAGGAGCAGAGCTCCCACTAAGACCGCAAGGCCCACACCGAGTTCGAGTTTAGTTCGTAGGAGCATCATTTGGTAAAGGACTCTTCTGCAAATACGCAGCTACTCCAATTACAGCATTGATAAGAGCGGCAGCTACTCCAATCCTCATCGTACTTCCAAGACCGGCCGACAGATTAAAGTGTTGAGGGTCAATACCTATCGCGGCTAACCCCGTAAGAATACCTCCAGCACCACCACTCACCCCAGCCGCGATAATACCTCTGAGCCATATCTGAAGGGCTTTGCTACTCATTTCGAACCCTTCATCTTTATGTAGACGGCATACCAGTCCGTTGCAATTTCCTTCTGAGCCTCGACAAGCTCCATCTTGCCCAAGCAAACTTGACGGTGAAGGTAATTCTCGACTTGGTCCTTCTCATGAGCGCCAGGAACTGGTGTGTAAGGCTGAGGCCATTCGTTTTTAACACCATTGTCGCCGCCGAGTTCGAGGCTTATGAGATGGTCGATTTCGCAGCACTGTCCCTTGAGCTTCTTCGCTCCGTAGAGGACGTAAACCGCTTGAATGCCGGGCTTGCGAAGAGCCTTCGTCGTCTCGTGACATACGACGTTCTTGTCCGTCGTCCTAACGATGCCGGGAGTAACTCGGGGGTCAGGAAGCAATACCGAGCCGTGGTGCCCGTATGTTGCCCTCGTGGACGTAACTTGAAGAAGGAACATCAAGTAAAGAACAAATGTCATTAGTTTATCCTCACAGCGTAAGGCTGACTAACACGACGAGCACCAAGCTGGTTTGCATGAAGCTGCTTCATATACTCGTCGTAGTGCTGCGGAGCCTTCAACAACTGCGGTGCATACGCGAGCGCGTCCAAAACATCCACGAAACGACCCTTCGGAAAGGTCGTATACTCGCCAAGAAAGTCTTGGAATTTCCTCTGGGAAAAGAAGCGACCCGACTCGAAGATGGGAGCCAAGACGTTACGTATACGCCATTCTTTGCGTCGTGTGAGCTCACCGTCAGGTCCTTCTACCTCACCTTTCAACTCTACGATGTTAAGTCGTTGTCCCTTCATTCGAGACATCGTTTGGATATGATGTCCGATGTACTTCTGAGCCGCGATGGTCTCTAGACCTATCTTTGTGAGATTCCACTTACCGGCCATTTCGAAAATCTTAGCATAGAACTCGTCATAGCCGGAGGCTTTGGCCCAGGTATCGACAAGGTAGAAGTCGTTCTCTGAGGATAAGCCTATGACATTGATTGCATGACGGCAACGGCCCATTCCTTGATTGCCAGAGTGATTAGGATCGACTGTCATTCCCAACCGCAAATGAGCGGTTGGGAAGTCCTTACGGACTATACCGTTGGTAACCTCGTGACGAAGCATCCGCCTGAAGCTGTTCTTCTCAGAAGGCTCTTCGATAGAGAACCAGTTGAGCCAAGGCTCCTTGAAGTCGGCGTTCTCGGGAGCGGCAGGATTGTTGAGGAACTGACAGCTAAAGTGGTAGGAGCCGAGACGCTTGCGCCAACGGTCGAGCTTCTCGAAGCTAAACTCTTCGGGGAAGATAGGAGTGTCAGCGGAGTGGTCAGGACAGCAACCGCCGAGGGCGCTGTGTGTCACGACATTGAACCACGGTTCGTGCTCGCGGATATAGGAGTTAGCGTCGGTGTAGGACCATCGATTGCCTACAAAGAACTCGTCGTTCTCGTGCGTCGCAGAATCGGGATTCTCGAACGCGCCTACAAGTAAGCGATGGTAGTCGATCGTTTTTTCCATGACCGAGATGGATTCAATGGCTTTACGACCGACGAGGTCGTCTTGTATAAGGAGGCCGTCGTAGTGCCGAGACTGCAACGCACCACCCACCCCCAGGAAGTCGTAGGTTCCTTCGCCATGCGGAGAAGCGCCGGGCGTTCGTTTATGATGCAACGAGTAGTTGGACCAAGTACAAGAGGAGTCAGGGAGTACCTCAGGGAAGAGGACACGGAAAAGCGCGTTGGAGCCATAGTGACCACTAATTCGAGTACCGAGCTTCGCTGCGTTAGTTACGTTCTCGGCTACGAGTAAATTTCGAGAATCGCGCTTATGCATACGACGCATGAAGGCGACGAAATCGTCACCGTACCCGAGGCGTCGAAATGCATCTTCGTCTCGATTGTCGAATGGCAAAGAGCGCCACATGGGAAAGCCCTCACTACAAATCGTGGACTTGAAGTGGTCTCGTGGAAGCTCGTAGACGTCTTTGAGATAGTCGCGTTCAAGGCTCTGGCACCAGGGTCGATGAAGGGCGTCGGTCAAACGGCGTCGGCGTAGCGTGGACTTGATGAAGTAGTAAAGCGAACCGAGCGAGTTCAACCGCATCTTAGCGAGCTTGTCGCCGTGGCTGTCTGTGGGGGCTATTGTCACAGGCGTGAAACGCTGTGTCACGTCTGGCATGAATGTCTTAGGCTAGTTCTTTCAAAGACTCCTCAAGAGCGGCGTGGAGATCCTCTATATTCTCCGTAACATAAATAGTCCCAGTACTTGTGTCGATGGACGACGCAGCTCCTATTTTAGCGTAGTCTTCCATAGCCTCACCGATCATTTCAATCCTGTCTGCTCTGACGTAAAACCGCAGGATTGGGTTTCCTGGTCTCTGAGATACTATATGAACTCCGATGGTTCGAGTAGTCATAGAGTCTTTCCACTTCCTCGACTCGGCGCCGATGGACACTCGGCTAGCCTCCCCGCGGGCGGTCGTGCGGGTTTTGTATTGAAGCCACTTTTGTTATTCGTATTGCGACGGCGTGTCGCAAAAGGCGGTATTACATCCGAGGCCATAGAGTCCGTAATGGGATACTCAGGCTTTGTCGACATCCCGACTTCGCCCGAGCGTCGCGGACGGTTAGACTTGCCTGTACGAGTCTTTGGTGTTGCCCCCGAAGGAGAGGTAAATGAGCCGGCCATTAGTTTGGTCCTTGACTTGTCACAGTTCCACGTTCGAACTGGACCATCCAGAAGTTAAACGGAAGAGCACTTACGACTCGGTAACCGAAAACGTCCTGCTCGATGGCTTTGTTTACCTGAGGGTCATTGGGGTCGGGAGTATACACGAGCTCAACGCCGCGTCCGAAAACCTCCCGAGCCGTGAAGAGATTCTCAGGACCAATCATCAAGCAAAGAGGCTTGCCGTAGCCTTTCTCCTTCGCCGTTTCGAGCGCCCACTGAAGCGAGCGAACCGACAGGTCGCAGGCTATCAGCAATGGACTACTTGCAAAGGTCTTGGCGGCTTTGAACTCAGCCGAAGGTATCACAGCCGCGGCTCCGGCAAGGGAGCCAATAAATCCTCGTCTGTTCATTAGTTCACCTTCACCTTATCAACATAGTTCTGAGCAATCTTATTGCCTTCCTCAGCAGCCTGAGAGATAACCTCAGCTGGTACTCCAGGAGCGACAGGCTCGGCATCGACCGAGGCAGGGAGGGTGCGGTCCGGGTCCCTATCGAGGATTTCCCGAGCTGCCGCGAATGCTGCTTTGAGGTCACGTCTTTGTGTCACGACATCCACCAAGCAACGGAGTGCCGCGGGCACGGCAGTACGGCACTCCTGTTGAATCGCCTCTACCTTACCAGCGAGTGCGCGGTCCATTGCCGACAAATGGCCATTGAGCAACGCTGCTTCGTATTCCTTGTACTCGTCCGTTGCCAAGATTTGCGCGAGCCCACTTGACGACATACCGAGGAGCTGTTGAATCTTAGTATCGGTAATCCCGGCGATACGCCAACGAGCTATCTGCGGAATTTTGATATTGGTAACTTTGTGCGAGACAACCTTCATAGAGCCTCGGTAAAGCTACGTCGCGGGCTTTGCGTCGGGCGCCGGGGTGGAAGCTTTGCTCTTCGACGCCTTCGTAGCTAGAGCTGCATCGACCTCAGCTTTGCTATGGTTGTCACACGCAGGCGTCCGGTTGGCCCAGTCGGTTCTGTGCGAGCCCATACCACAGACGACACAATAGCGTTCAGGAATCTCGGTCATATTTGCTTACCTCTGATGAAGTGTCGTAACGTAGATACACAACGAGCAACTAGCTACGTTGAGATTACCACGTAGCGGGATTTTTGTCAAGTCCTCTAAGTATCAAAAAGCACAGCTTACAAAATAAAGTTACTAACCGATAAGCCGCGTACGCCTCAGTAACATTGCGTCGTTATCATTAACTTTGTTAACACTTGTGAGACGTGAATTTGGTAGAAAATTTTTCGCGATGGTATGTTCATAGACATCGTCATATTCATTTTGAGCCCCTAGGGGCTTCACCCCTTGACACGTCGACGCAGCCTGCGAACACTATCTATGAGCACAGGTAGTACGACCTACATATCGTCGGTCGGCCTGTGCAACAATCGAAGCTAGTGCATAGTGGGAGGATTACCACTATGTCAACAAGAAGCGAAGGACGTCACAATAAGACAAAGAGTGTATGTCCAATCTGTAAACAGGTTGTTCGTTCACTACCACGTCATATGAAACGTCAACACAAGTCTGAGAAGGGCGCGAAGTAATCTTCGCGCTATGCACTAGCAAAGCATCGCGTCATCCTGCGAAGCACTCAGTAGGTTGTAGTCACACTGGGGCTTACTAAGGAGAAACGCTATGTCAACCAATGGTAATACGCAATCGGCTTCGACTTCGTCTGTAGCATCGAACGACGGTCGAGTGGTCCAAGTGCCAGACTTGAACGTACCCGCTAGTCGCATCTATGGGTTCGTACAACTGCACAAAGACTACTTCGAAGACCACTCGCTCGACTGGTCGCTGGACGAGATACTGACGCGCGGTATGGCTGAGATTACTCGTCAAGTCAAAACGCAAGCGAAGGCTGCTGAGAACCGCGCGGCGGGAAGTCTGCTCAAAGAATTCAACATGACACCCGCGCAAGCAAAGCAGTTGCTTGTCGAACTCGCGCGTAAAGCGGCGAGCGAAGCTCAGGCAAAAGCTAAGGCGTAGTTTACGACAATGACGATAAACTCGTCGCGGGGCGAAGCTGAGTGCTCCGTAGGTTGACGCGGTGCATAGGAACTGTCTATAAGCGAGATAGTGTAATTATGTCTAACGCACTGTCGGAGGCAGGCTGGCTCTGGGCTTCAGAGCGTAATATATATTTTATATATTGCACACTAAACCCTGACACCGACCGAGGCTGAAAGTGCGTTAGACATAGTTACGCTAACTCGGCTTAGTCACAGGAGGATTGCTATGTCTTTGCGTGATGCTACGCTTAAGCGCCAAGCTCTGTCGGTTATAGCATCGGAGCTTCGTAGTTACGATTTACTCTCTCATCGTAGTAAGATACGCTACGAGAGAGCCGTCGTGCGTTCAATCGACGCAGATGCACTCGTACCGCTATCGCGATGTGCTCATAACGTCTTTCTCCACGAACCTTGCACAAAGTGCGAGCGTAGTGTTGAGGAGTGTGAAGTATATCTACGTGCTGCGGTGTCTAGGCTCAAAGCCTTGCTGAGTATACTCGAAAAGGCGAAAGTCTAGCGAAGGTTCCGGTAAGTCCTTTGTTATCATTGACATAAAAGGACTTGACAAATAGCGCGTAGTGTGGTACGCTTTTGTTTTGGAGGTTCACCCAATGCGTGTCGACAAACGACTCATCGGTATTAAAGGTGATGAGTGTCAATGTGGTAGACGCTCGACTATTCGTCACTGTACGGCGTGTGGTTCTCCACGAGTGTATGCTCGTATGAATCGCTTGCATACGTTCGTCAATGGTGAGACAAAGCACGTCGACACTCAGTTTCGTTGTCAAACTTGCGGTCATCTCTTCATCGAAGAAGAGCGAGAGTTCTGCGAAGCACCTCCAGTGAGTGCAGCATTAGCTCAGCAAAAGCTAAAAGCTATTCACGATGCTTCGCAGCAAGGTGAGTATCTTCGTCCTGAAGACGCTCGTCTAGCGGACTCGTTGAGAGAGCTATTGCATACAACTGAAGACCCAAAGAAAGCCTTCGACAAACTCGTCTTTCAACTTCGTATTGAGTACGTCGACAGAAAAGCTTCGGGTGAGAAGATGACGATGTCGATGGAGGAGCATGTTGAGTCGAGGCTCAAAGAACTCAACGTCACTCCACCAACGAACGGCGAAGCTCCAGTTTTACCTAAAGAGCTCGTCGAGCTACCTAAAGACGAAGCCGACCCTCAGCGTGACGTTATACCTGTCGAAGAGCGTTCGATTAGGCTCGAATGGGGTAGGAAGAAGCTCGCAGGACGAGTCGTACCTGATATCGAAGACTATGTGAGGCGTCGCCTTGCGGGGGAGTTGTTTGAATGATAATCAGCATCAACTATCCAGCAGGACATCGTCGAACCGAGAAGTGGGAACCTTGCGATCTTTTCTGTCCAATGTGTGGAGTCAAAAAGGTTTGGCTCGAACAAAGTCTGGGAGACTACTATTGTGGTCCTGAGTATATCTGTATTGAATGCTCACATCGATTCACAATACAGGGACCATATAAAATAGAACAAAAAGACATTACGTCTTTTCGTGTCTTAGATGTACTAAAGAGTGTCACATGACCGAGCTTACTCCAGACGTACTAAAGCGAATAGCCGACATTCTGTCGTCCGACAAAGCCCAAACCAAGAGGGCAACCCATGTCAGCGATAGCTTGAGTACAAGCACGCTTATCTCTACGACGTATGGCTACATCGTAAGCTTCAATGGGTTCGAGACTTTCGTCGGAAGCAACGAGGTCGAGGCTGATGCATCCATAGCTGAAAGCTATGCTTTGTCAAATAAGCTTCAGGCGTGGTATTTGAATCCGCGAGACACTACTAGCGGACCCACGACCTTGTCAGTAAGTCATGACGATTATTGCGATTGGTTGAGGAGGAAAGATGAGTGAAACTGTCTTCGTGCTATTGATGTGGTTTGTCCTGATATGCTCGTCAATAGCGTCCTGCTATTTTCTGAGCCAAATGTTTCGTCAGACAACGCGTCGCTTCATTAATTGGTTTCTGATGAAGGACACCCAACGTAAGTACTATCAAAAATAGTACTTGACATCCACAAACAAGTTTGCTATGCTTAAGGCATTGCAATGCTCCATGTCGTTACTGTTACTTTTGTTAACAATAGCGACACGAAGCAAACCCCAAATAAACTCAACTAAGGAGACTCAAAAATGAAAGACGGAACAAAGACGAAGGTATGCTACTCCGAGCTCGATGACAAGGGTGCAGTCAAGACCTACATTACCTCAGAGAACGCCTTCAATAAGATGCTCAAGGACGCGACCGAGGCTAAGGAGCCACTACCGACGCTCGTTGCTCAGCAAACCTTCGGGTACAAGTATGCTGAGACTGTCGACGAGGCAGTAACGCTCGCTGGCGGAACCGGCGTTGGTGAGTACGAAAACATCGACACTTTCCTCGGTGTCTTCAACTACGCAGCGTCGCTTCGACAGGACAACGCAGCGAACGACATCCTTCAAGGCGAAACCTTTGCACCCAAAGACGGCGTTTGGGACATTAGCTACGCGGTCGCAGAGAAGGTCGAACGCGCGAAGATGTCTCCCGAGGAACGTGCAATCAAGGACCTTGCCAAAGGCGGTATCGTCATTACGGCCGACCAGCTTCGTGCTGCGTTGCAGTTGATTCAGCAGCAAGCTGCGACGGCCTAACCACGACCTTTGCACCATGTCAAGTTTTGTAGTCTAGGACGCGAATAGTGGGGACAGCCTCGGCTACAAAGACTGGTGCGAAGCGGGGACGGCGTAGGTGTTAGCTAGCACCAAAAACGACCGTCCCTCACTTTTAAGTCGGCGGCGAGTCATAGCCTCGTCGTTACTCCACAGCGTTGCTCATAACAACGCGGTCGCAAAGCCCGAGTTTACCGACTTAGCTCGGGCTTTTCTTCTTTCAGAGGAGGCATTATGAGTCGCAAAGGTTCGAAAAACGGTCAATATAAATGGGAGTCTCGCATCATCGTGGGAGACGTCGATTCATGTTGGTCGTTTGCTGGAGCACACAATAAGTATGGACGACCTCACGCGAAAGTAAACGGAGAGACAATAGACGTTTACAAACTCGTATTCGAGAAGAACTTCGGAACAGTTCCCGCTGGATACGAAATACATCACAAATGTGAAAACAAATCCTGCGTGAATCCGAATCATTTGGAAGTCGTTTTGGTAATGCTTCACAAAAGAATGTTTCACTCAGGAGATACAACGTGCCGATAAAGGCAAAAATTTGGTGGGATGAACAAGCTGGAGCCTACGTTATTAGTAGCTCCTACAATGAGAAACTCGTCAACGCTCTAAAGACGTTGATTCCATCTGGCGAACGCAATTACGACCCCACAACGAGGTTCTGGTACGTAAAAGAGCAATACGGCGAGTTCATACGTAGCATCGCTACAACTGCCTTCGGCATCCATTCGGTGTCGTTTACATCGAAACAAGTCGCACAGCAAGCCCAGACACAACAACAGGCCTACCAACGACCCAATCTTAGTGTCGGTGTAGGCACAACCGAGGATGCTATTGTTTCGTTCTTTGCGCTATTAAGCTACGACGCTGCAAAGCAGTCATATCGACGTGCTTCGCTGGAGCTTCACCCAGACAAGCCGACAGGCGACGCAGTCAAGATGGCGAAGCTTAATGAGCTTTGGAGTCGAATTGAGCGAGAGTATTATAAAAAATGAACTTCAATGACAGATTCATCGACAGTGGACTCTTCGAAGGTCTTTATCGCTCTGCGTATCGCTGCATGACTTGTGGAGCAGTTATAGAAGATACACGGCGGCATGAAGAGTGGCATCAAAAGCTTGAGGCTCAAAGACCAGAGCCTCCAAAGGACTTCGACTTCAACGTCGAGAAGTAAAGGAGATAAAAGCTATGTCAGATATAGTAAAGAAACCCGACCCACCACCGACAGGTGGTTTGATGCTGAACAAAGGTAAGCTTCGAAGCTCAGCTTCGCCTTTTCAGCAACGAGTTAATCAAGCAAAGAGCAACGTCGAAGACGCTACGACAATGCCCAATCGCCTTTGCCTTATGCTTGACAAGTCGTCGTCCATGTCAGCTTTGGAAGACAAAGCGGGTATGAAGCAGCGTATAGACTTGCTCAAAGACGCAGTCGAGAACTTCGCTTCGCGTTGTGACTTCACCAACACGAGCGTAGCTATCGAGACGTTTCCGCCCAACGTTGAGCTACAACTAACGACAATGCAAAGTGCAATAACGACAGCTATGTTCGGCGTTCAAGCTTCGGGCAATACTCCTATGCACTCATGCGTCGTAGCCTCGCTAGAGAAGATTCCAATGACACGCGGAATCATCGTAAGTGACGGCGAGGCAACGGATTGGCGCGAGCAAGAGCTCGACGACGAAGCCGCCTTCATAGGCGAAGCCCTCGACGAGGAGTCTATAGCTGTCGCCGGAGTGCCTGTCGGCATTTTGTCGAAATACAAAATGATGGGCATTCCCATCGACTGTGTCCACATTGGCGACAGCCAAGGCGGTGAAGAGTTGCTTCGCAGAATCGCGAAGGAAACCGGAGGCATCTACTTGAAGTTCACCGACGTCGGTGCGTTCGCAATAGCGTTCGCTTATCTAACCCCAGGCTATCGAGCGATGCTTACTCAAGGCAAAGTGTCGGCAAAGGAGCTTGGCGCGAAGGAGATAAACAAGTGAGAACACCACTTCTCGAAAACTTGCTCGAAGAAATCGTCCAAGAAATCGGACGAGCGAAGCGAAAACATCCCGACTGTCCGACGCTTCACCACGCAATCGCGGGCATGCGAGAAGAGTATCTCGAACTTGAGCACGAAATCTTCGTTGACAACAAAGACCGTGCCGCGATTGACAAAGAAGCGATTCAGCTAGCCGCTACATGCATTCGACTCATCATGGATGTCAATTTAGATTCGAGGGAAGGCTAATGGGCAACGTCGTTCCAATTACCTCCACCGAAGACGAATACCAACGCTCCGTCGTCATGGTACTTCAACACAAGCTCACGACGCTCGGTATCGCGGCTCGGTTCGTTGAGCCTATATCCGTAGGACCGATTGTAAGCGTATATCGCTTCCTACCGATAGGCTCGTCCCGAGTGTCACAACTCGAAGGACTAGCCGAGGACTTTGCCATTACGCTCGGTGTTGAGGACGTGTTCGTGAAGAGGATGCCAGGCGAAAGCGCCGTAGGCATCTTCGTGCCGAACAAAGAGCGTAAATGGGTTCACTGGCGCGACCTTTGTACTCTGCCAACGGCGGGATGGCATATACCGCTCTTCCTCGGCATCGACTTCCTCGGACGCGTCGTACACGAAGAGCTTACGCTAATGCCTCACCTACTAATAGCGGGCTCGACAGGCTCTGGCAAGTCGACCTTACTCAATAGCATAATAGCTTCGCTTATACTCAACATGCCGTCGACCGACTTACAGCTTGCTCTAAGCGACATCAAAGGCGTCGAGTGGGTTCATTTCGACGACTCGAAGCACCTTTTCCGTCGCAGAGCGACCTCGATAAACGAGTCTTTGCTTCTGTTCGACGACCTTATCGTAGAGATGGAAGCGCGTTTGAAACTCTTCAGCAAAGGAGGTCACCGTAACATCCTTGAGTATAACTCAGCAACAGCCTATGCTAAAAAGCCGTACATTTGTCTGCTTATCGACGAGTTGTTTGATATTCTTGTCAACCGCGCTCAGTACGAAGAAGGTTCTCGTGATACTGTCGGTAAAGTCGCCTCGTCTAAGCTTGCGAGCCTCGCTGCAAAGGCTCGGGCTACCGGCATACACATCATCGCGTCGACTCAACGCCCAAGCGTCAAACTTGTTGAGGGTGACATTAAGGCGAACTTTCCCGCGAGGATTACCTTCAGGTTGCCAAGCGAAGCTGATAGTCGTACCGTACTCGGCACCTCTGGAGCAGAGCATTTGCTCAGCCGTGGAGACATGCTCTGTATCAACCCGAATAAACCCGGCATTCAGCGTATTCACGCACCACTTGCGGACCTTAAGGACATCAAAGCGGCGCTCGAATATGCAACAAGGAGAATTTGAGTTCAAATGAAACTTGTACTCTACTTGACGCTTCCGATTAGACTTGCCCTCTACGTTTTGGTTTTCGTTGCAGTCGGGATACTCTTTCCTACGCAATGGAAGGAAGACTACAAAAGTTTCTGGCACTTTCTCGTGCTCGCTGACGATAAATGGGGACTAGCACAGTCGCTACGTACTAATACCCTATTTTCCTTGCAAGTACTTGAAAACAAACAAGATGTTTGTGCTTGACAGTTACTAACCGCTTGTGGTACGATTGCCCATGCCACTGAACCCGAAGCTCTTCACCATTGTTAGCTTCCCGCTTCGCCGCGATTTACACGAAAAGCTCAAAAAGATGTTCCCTCACTATGGAGACACGTCGAAGATTCTTCGACAGCTTGTTGAGGGAGTTCTTAGCGGTCGAATTAAAGTTAAATCCTAAGGAGTAGCATGTTCGAAGACGAAAACAAAGGCGACCCCTCTGCCGAAGACCTTGACGCCGTGGCAGAGGAGCAGGCTATAGCCGACGCAACTGTTAACTTAGTTAACGGTAGTGTCTGCACAATCTGTGGCGACGCTTCAACGTCGATATGCTCGAAGTGCGGTCAGGACTTCTGTGACAAGCATTACTGCCTCGTTCACGGCTCGTTGCCGACACAGCGCGAAGCTCTAACCGACGAGGACGGCACCAAGCATCAAGGTCGGCGTATACGCCTCATCGGTGAGGGTTGGCCAAACTCGTTGCGTATGATTAAGGACATGTCTGACGAAGAGCTCGAAGGTCAAATCGCCGGCTTACAGAAGCTCCTTCAAGACGCAATCAAAACCGCCGACTATAGTCGCATTTCCATCTCAGCAAGGGAATACGAGCTTGACTACCGTAAGCACTCGCGATATGTCGCGGCTATAAAGCGTAGGGAGAAGCTGACACAGGGATCGGTTCGACTTAACTCGAAGAAACATCTCGTAAGCGCGTCGAGGCGGGCGATACCACCCGACATAGCGAGTTTGATGAAAGCGTTTAACATCACCTACGAAGTAGCTATGACGTTGAAGAAGACTCTTGGAGGTAAAACGTGATTAACGTAGATGAAGTCAATGACCAAGTGCTAACCGACATAGCCAACAACATGGGTCTGGACGTCGGAGAGGACGCAACCTACGATGCGATTCGGGAGCTGTCTTTTGAATCTGCTTGGGAAAGGTTTTGCGTCTGGAACGGATTACTGGGAAGTTTCCATATTAAACTCCGTGAAGCGTACGAGAGTTTAAAGAAGGCGAGCAAATGAGCTTCAGCTTCTACGAGATAGACAAAGGACGATTCATCTTCTTTGTCGACGCTTCGCTGCTCAAAAGCTTCTCTCATTGCGAGCGTTACTTTTATCTCAAGCACGTGAAGAACCTTCGCCCAAAGGGTGTCTACGCCATGAAACCCTTTGCTATGGCCATAGGCTCATGGTGGAGCGACGTCATGGAGGACTTCTACAACGCGCTACGCGACAAGCGGCCACTCATAGCTGACGACATCCAAGATATCGCTCTGCGAGCGTGGGTCAAAAACGAGCTCGACAAATCCATCTTGGCTGAGCCTAAGAAGTTTGAGGATTTTGGCGACATAGCCGGAGCGGTACTGATGCTCCAAGAGTACTACAACTCGCAGTATCTCATCGACGTGTCTAACTGGAAGATAATCGCCGTCGAACAAGGTTTCGGTTTGAAAAAGGAGGTGTTACTTGGGGAATCACCACGCGTCGTCGTCTACTGGATTGGAAAGCCTGACCTCGTTGTTGTCGAAAACGGTCGGCTTACTCCAGTCGACCACAAAACTGTATCACGAATCGATGGCTTTACAACGAGTCGCTACAAGCCATCTACTCAAATGTCCGGATACGTTCACTCATGCGAAGCAATCGCAAAGTCGCTCGGATACCAAGTACGAGTTGATCGTTGCGTCGTCAATATCTGCTCACGTTTACGTCCTTCGGACAATCCTCGAAGCGGTAAAAAGAGACCTCGATTCGTTCGAGCCTACCCCAATTTTAATCGCGAAGAAATCGAAGAGTGGCGTCGGGGCGTCGTTAACAAGTGTGAGCGAATAGCGCATTGTCTCCGAACAGGGGAGTGGGTTTGGTCCGAGACAGCGTGTGATAACTTTTATAATCGCCCCTGCGATTTCAAGAAGCTCGATAGCTCGTCGCCCTC
>WNEZ01000809.1_pt1 | contig 25535 bp, 26 predicted proteins | sample 5400521 | NCBI WGS metagenome assembly WNEZ01 (sample SAMN13153339, study PRJNA577476) | soil metagenome | isolation source: 120 cm saprolite under Douglas fir tree site 2 hole 1 replicate 1 | place: USA:California | collected 2015-04-18
GCCAATCTCCTATCAAGTCACGCTGGCCGGTCTTCTTCTTGCCCGGTGGCAGCAAGTCCTTTCAAGGCGACGCTAATGCGCGCAGGGAGGGCCAGAGCCAACCACCGAGCGCGGTCAGAATGACACTCAGGAGGGCCCGCAAAGCGGGTCTTTTTTAGCCGGCGGTCGAGAAAACCACCACCCGCGTGCCGGCCGGGGCGACCACATACCCTTCCGTGGCGGCGGGCGTGTTGAAGTGTCGCGCCGCGCCCAGGCTTGCGGAAAACAGCACGGCGCCGGAGGAGGGATCGAGCGCGAACAGCGTTGCGCTGTCCGGCTCGACTGCCCACACCGCGCCCGCGGCCAGGATGGGAGACCCCGAACGCGGGTGGGCCGCATGCCAGGCCACACCGATTGATGTGGATGTCAATGTCAAAGCCACCAATCCGTCCGAACAAGGAACCAGCACCGTCGTCCTCGACACCGCAGTGCCTCCGAAGGCGCCGGCGCAGACCGAGCGGCTGGTGACTTCTCCGCCGATTCCTGCCAGCTGATCAGCGCGGAGCAGGTAGGCCACCCCCTGCTTGCCGACTGCCAGGACCAACCCAGCCGACTCAACGAGCGCGGCGCCCACCGATCCCAAGTCGGTATCGCCGGCATCCAATGCCTTCCAATTGGCGGGCGCAAAGAACGACCGCACCTGGAGGTCCGGGGTCAGCTCAATGACCGAGTTGCTATAAGCAAACGTCTGGGTTGGAGACCCATTGCCCGTCACCACGTAGACTGCGCCGGTGGCGGCAATGCTCGGCCCCATCGGGCTCCAGATTCCTGCCTTGGTCGCCACAGGGGTGCGGTAGTACGCGTTGGATCCGCCGGCCATAGGAACGGCAACCACGTAGCCGTGGTAGTCGCCGCAGTCTCCATAAAGGCCACCGAACGCAACGTAGACGTGACCTGACCCGATTGCGAGCGCGCCGCGCTGCTGCTGCACCGGCGGTGTCGATCCAGGCGGATCGACGATCTGCTGACCGATCACCGAGCCATCCGTCAGGCTCAGTGTGAAAAGCGCGTGGTGGAATCCGCGAAGGAAAGCCACCACGTAAAGCCGTCCTGTCCTGGTGTCGGCGGCGGGCGTGCCGGTGATGCCGGTTACAGGCCCGATGTTGCCGCAGGGCAGCGTGGATGCGTTTACCGGATCGCCCAAATGTCGCTGCCAAACCACTGCGCCACTGAAAAGATCGAGCGAGTAGACCGTGTTGTTTTCGGTCGCGACCAGCACGTGGCCCGACACGATCAGCGGCGAGGCATAGACGTCGCCGTCAACGGAAGCCCGCCATGCTTCGCGCGGTGTTCCAAGCGCGGGCGAACCGGGCCCCACACCGGTGCGGGCCGGATTCTGGTGGTATTCAGGCCAGTCGATCGCCAGGCCTGGCGGTGACGAGGTCGCCGGAACAGAAGGCTTTGAGGTAGTCCCTCCGCTGGATCCCCCGCCGCATGCGATTGTGGCCACAAGCACGAGACCTATGGCGCAGGCTTGAGCCCGCTTGTCCGGGCCTATCACAGGCCCCAGCTGAACTTGTGGACCGCCGTCAACCGCGCTCGTTCAGGTCCGATCAGCTCGGCATGCCCCTGCACCGAAACCCCCCGCCGAGGTCCCATCGCATCGACGACCATGGCGGCGCGCGGGTCAGCTTTGAGGTTGCGCAGCTTTACCCCGTCGACGTCGAATTCGAATGCACCGTCCGCATCGAGTGAGTACATCAGCGGCATCACATGCGGCCAGCCGGTTGGCCCGACGGTGGCCAGCCGGGCAATGCGCTGCGAGCGCAAGAACTCGAGCTCCGGTTCCGTGAAAACCATCGCATCCCATCGTATCGCCGCAGCCGCACGCGCCCCGCTCGTAGACTTCAAGGGCTCAGTCAAACGAAGACGAATCAGACTGCCGCGAGCCGCGGCGTTTCAACGGAGAGTGTGGATGGCAAGCGTTAGCGCGCGCGGCGTGGAAGCGATCCGCGGTTACACGATCGTGCGACGCGAGCCGCTGGATCGGCTCGAAGGCTCGTTCATCGAGCTCGTGCACGAGCGCACTGGGGCGAAGCACATCCATATCGGGTGCGCCGACGACAACAACGCCTTCGCCGTGTGCTTCCCAACCGTTCCCAAGGACTCCTCCGGTGTGGCGCACATTCTCGAGCACGTCGTGCTGGCCGGGTCGCAGCGCTTCCCGGTGCGCGACCCGTTCTTCTCAATGACCCGCCGTTCGCTGGCGACCTTCATGAATGCGCTCACCGGCGCCGATGCGACCACCTACCCGTTCAGCACCCGGAACGCCAAGGACTACATGAATCTGCTGCTCATCTACCTCGACGCGACGTTCTTTCCGCTACTGACCGAGGACTCGTTCAAGCAGGAGGGGATCCGTTTCGAGTTTGAGGAGCCGGCCGACCCGTCGAGCGCGCTCCGATACAAGGGCGTGGTCTACAACGAGATGAAGGGAGCGCTGGCGACACCACAAGCCGCTATGCAGCGCAACCTCGGTCGCACGCTCTTTCCCGGTCTTACCTACGAGAACGTGTCTGGCGGAGATCCTGAACACATTCCCGACCTCACCTGGGAACAGCTCCGGAGTTTTCATGCAGCTCACTACCACCCCAGCAATGCCTATTTCTACACGTACGGCGACCAGCCGCTCGACAGGACGCTGGCAGTTATCGAAGATTGCGCCCTGAAAGATTTTGACCGCAGCGCAATCGACACGTCGATCCCCAACGTGAGGCGATTCACGAAACCCGCCGTGTCGGCCGAGCCCTATGCGGCCGTCCCAGGCGAAGACATTTCGCGTAAGGGACAGGCACTCGTCGCGTGGGTCACCGTGCCGGCGGCCGATTCGTTCCACAGCCTGGCGATGAGGGTTCTATCTGAGGTATTGCTCGGGAACCCCGGCTCACCGCTGCGCAAAGCTCTCATCGATTCGAAGATCGGCAGCGCGCTGGCGGACGGCAGTGGCTTTCAGGACGACTTCAAGGAGACCGTGTTTGCGGCGGGCTTGAAGGGCATTGCCGTCGCCGATGCGCAGAAGGTCGAGGGTGTCGTGCTCGACACTCTGCAAAGGCTGGCCGCAGATGGCGTGGATGCAGCGCAGGTCGACGCCGCCATTCACAGGCTCGAGTTCGAGAAAAGGGAACGTTCCAATGCGGGGTTTCCCTACGCGCTCAAGGTTCTGTTCAACTTTCTGGGCCCTTACACCTACGGCGGCGACCCATATTCCCCGCTAAACCTCGACGCCGACCTGGAGCACCTCGAGCAGGCGCGTAGGGAGGGCCGTTTCTTCGAGAACCTGATCGCGGCCGAGATGCTCGACAACCAGCACCGGGGCCTCCTCATCCTCGAACCTGACCCCGACCTCGAGGAACGAAAACGGCGCAAGGAGCTTGAAAGGCTGGCTGCGGTCGAGGCGACCCTGACTGACAAGGATCGCGCCCGCATCGTTGCCGATGCGCTGCGCCTCAAGGCTGAGCAGGAGGCGACTCAGGATCTGGCGGTGTTGCCTTCCCTCGAGTTGAGCGACATCCCCATGCAATTCGAAGAAGTTCCGAGCCGGGAGATCAACATCGGACCCGCGATCGTGCAGTTCTTCCCGCAGCCTACGAATGGGATCACCTATCTCGACATCCGCTCGGATTTCGCGGCTCTTGCCCATGACTTGAAGGATCTGCTGCCGTTGTTCAGCCGCATGTTCACGCAGATGGGCGCTGCGGGACAGGATTACGTGCAGATCGCCGCCCGCATCGCCGCCTACACGGGAGGCATAGGCGCGGGGCCCGCGGTGCAGCCCCTGGCGTCGCGCGACGATTACCTCCAGTCCTTCCTCGTCTCGGGACGGGCGCTCGATCGCAACGTTGGTCCCTTCATCGACCTGCTCACAGACCTGACCGCGCGCCTTGAGATCGAGCCGCGACGGCTGAAGGAGGTCATCGACGAAAGCGCGGCACGCCTGGAAAGCTCGATCGCGGGGCTCAGCTTCCAATTCGCAATTCTGAGGGCCACGTCGAAGCTCAGCTCCGAAGGCGCTATCAACGACTGCCTGCAGGGAATTGGAATGCTCCATGAGGTTCGCCGACTGGCTCGAATGTCCGACACAGAGCTCGCCGATGTCACCGCCCAGCTGACCGCGATCCGGACGGCACTGTTCCGCCAGGACTCGATCCAGATCGTCGTCACCTGCGAAGAGTCGATGGTTGATTCCATCGCAGAGCGATTGACCGGCTTGATCGCGGCGCTCCCCGGCGGCACAGCGTATGGCCAGATCGAAAGGCCCGATCCGCTGGCCCTGGCACCGGAAGCGCGAACCGCGCCTCTTCCGGTGGCGTTCAACGTGCGCGGATTCAAGACGGTTCGCTACACCCATCCCGACGCGCCGGCCCTGCTGGTGCTGGCGAACTACCTTCGTGACACCTTCTTGCACCGTGAGGTCCGCGAGAAGGGCGGCGCATACGGGGCTGTCGCACAGGCAAGCGTCGGCGCCGGAACGTTCTACATGGCGTCCTACCGCGATCCGTACGTCACCCGCACATACGACGCGTTCGACCGGGCCGCCATATGGGTGACCGATGGCGACGTCACCGAGGAGGCGCTGAAGGAGGCGATCCTCGGTGCATGTGGCGACGTGGACCCGCTGGAGTCTCCTGATATCAAGGGACGCCGCGAGGCCACCAACCGCCTCGCGGGGTTTACGCGAACAGAACGCGAGAAGTTCAAGAAGCGGCTCCTCGAGGTTACTGCGGCAGACCTTCGCCGCGTTGCGCGTACCTACCTGCTCGGTCGCTACGCCCAGGCCACAATCGCGGGACCGGAGTTGGTTGAGGCCGCAATCAATGAGCGGCCGGGGCTGTTCGAGGTGGTCGCGCCGGTCTGAAACCGCGCCGTGTCACAATCGGCGGCATGAATCTTTGGCGCCGTGAGTACTTCTGGCCGACCGTGTTGATCGTAATCGGGGTCTATTTCCTTCTGAGCAATCTCCAGCTCCTGAGCTGGCTGCGCTCGGATCTGGTCTGGCCTCTGCTGTTGATCGCCGTAGGCGTGTGGCTCATCCTGCGTCGAGCGCGCTGATCGATGCGGCAGTGCCGTCCCAGCTGGTGGAGCACGGTTAGGAGCCGATGAGCACCAGGTATCGCGGCCTCTTCTGGCCCGGGGTTCTGATCTTGGTCGGGGTGTTCGCCCTTCTCGTCAACTCCAACGTGATTCCGGTCGACCGCCTGGATCGGCTGCTGGACCTGTGGCCTCTAGTCCTCGTCGTGATCGGGCTTGAGGTCCTGGTTCGGCGCGCCCTGCAGGGTGCGGCGGCCGAACTGGCGGCCGTTCTGATCGTGTTGCTGGCCATCGGAGGTGCGGCTACTTACGTGGCGCTTGGTCCCGCGACCCTTGTCGGCGTCCAGACGCTGGACGCCTCGGGCAAGATCGGGAACCTCGATCACGCGGCCGTGCGGATCGAGGTGGGTGCCGCGAATATCACAGTGCAGGGAAGCAGCTCGATTGGCGACGACCTGTTTCGAGCGCACATCGACTACTCGATACGCAAGCCGGACGTCAGCCTCGATGAGTCCACCGGTGAAGTAAGCATCTCGCAGAGCAACTCGGGCTTCTTCTTCCAGAGCCGGCGCTTTGTCGTCAACCTGCAGCTCAACATAAGCGTGCCATGGAAGATCGCAGTCGATGGAGGAGCCTCGACCGACACTTTCAATCTGCCCAACGTTCATGTGACGAGCATCGAGCTGAACAGCGGGGCGAGTCACGAGGACATCACGCTCGGCACTCCATCGGGCACTGTTCCAATTACCGTTGACGGCGGCGCCACAACCGTCAACGTGCACCGCCCTAAAGGTGTGGCGGTTTCGGCTTCGGTGTCGGGCGGAGCCGCCAGCCTGACATTCGACGGCAGGCAAAGCCACGCCATCGGCTCCCTGTCAAACCAGACCAGTGACTACGACAGTGCCTCTAACCGCTACCAGATCCAGGTGAATGGGGGCGCCTCAACCGTCACTGTGGACGCTCGGGCGCCGGCCGGCTAATCGTTCCCAGCCCTCTCCAGCCGTCGATCGAGAGCCTCGATTCGGGCTTTGTAGCGCGTCAGCGTTTCAGGGTGAAGAGCAAATCGGAAGCCTCGCGCCGCGACGTCCAGCATAGACTCGAGCTCGTAGCGGAGAACCCCGCCGGCTCTGAGAACTGGAGCCAGCGCGGCGGCTCGTTCGGCGCCTGCGAGCAGCTCGCCCTGATCGATACCGGTGCGGGCGAGATCACCCGCCTCGCGCTCCAGTCGAGTCGCAAGCAGGTTGTGCTCGTCGTCGCCCTGCGCCGCGCTCAGCTCTGCGCCGCGTCGGGCCGCGGCGGCGGCGAGACGAGCCTCGACCAGCCGTCCGGCTGCAGCGCTGTTGGCGACCGCCGCCGGACAGAGTCCGATCACCTGCTGGGATTCGATCGCGACGCCGCGTCGCTGAAGCTCTTCGACCACCGCAGCCGGCGGCGTCTCGTCCAGGCGGAAGAGGTTCATTGAAAGTTGAACGTGCCCGCCCGTCAGCGCAAACGCCAGCGCCTGGACCCCGCGAAGGCCACCTGCCGACTCCCTCAAGGATCGGGCCAGCGCCCGAGCGCGGTTCAAATCCATGTTCGACAGCAAGACGTTGAACGCCAGCAGCGGGTGGCGCGCGCCCACACAGGCTGCTCCCGCGGATGGATGCAGCTCGGGACCACCAAGGGCGGGTCGCACACGTCCAGCGCGGATGTCAGCGAGCGTGTGCGTTTCGCCGTGGCCGTAGAAGTAGACAGGTACCCGGAGGTCCGCCCAGATTCGCTCGCCAAGCTCCAGCGCGAGGTGATGCGCGGCGGCGATGGTGGCGTCTGCGAGGGGCACGATGGGAATGACATCTGCCGCGCCCACTCGTGGATGGACGCCGCGGTGTTCACGGACGTCGATTCGCTCGATCGCCACCCGGACCGATGCGAGCAGTGCTTCAAGCATGTGGTCAGACAGGCCGGCAAGCGAGATGACGACGCGATTGTGGTCGGCGTCCGCGTCGACATCGAGGACGTGCGTATTGCCGACCGCGCCGGCGAGCTCCGCGACGACCTCGGAACGCCTTCCTTCAGAGAAATTGGGAACCGATTCGAACAGCTGGTGGGGTTCCATGCGCCTGCTAGCCTACGTGGCCATGCCCGGCCCGGTCGTGCTCGTGTACGGCGAGGAGTTGATGAAGCACCGTCTCTCCGACCAGCACCCACTGCAGCCGATTCGCGTCAAGCTCGCCGTGGATCTCATCCGCTCGACCGGCCTCATCGAGCATTCCCATCTGCTGCCGCCGCGCAGCGCTACCCTGGCCGAGCTCGAGCTGGTGCACTCGCCGGATTACGTCGACCTGGTGCGCAAGCTCAGCGATCCGGCTCAGCGTCGGCGCGTGCCCCCGGCCCTGGTCGATGCCGCAGGGTTTGGATCCTCCGACAATCCCATTTCGGACGAAGTGCACGAAGGCGCGGCGCTCGTCGCGGGCGCGACACTCGTCGGCGCCGAAGCCATCGAGAGCGGGGCCGCCCTTCATGTGTTCAGCCCGTCAGGCGGTCTGCACCACGCTCATCGCGATCGCGCGTCGGGCTTTTGCACATACAACGATGCGGCGATCGCATGCCGATGGCTCAAGGATCGTGGGCACCGTGTGGCCTACGTGGACGTCGACGTCCACCACGGCGACGGTGTCGAGAACATTTTCAACTCGGATCCGGACGTGCTGACGATCAGCCTTCACGAGAGCGGGCGCTACCTGTTTCCGGGTACGGGATTCCCCGAGGACTCCGGGGTGGGGAGGGGGCGGGGCGCTGCGGTGAATCTGCCCTTCATGCCATTCGCGTGGGACGAACCATGGCTCGAAGGCTTTGACAAGGTGGTGCCGGCGATGCTGCGCCGGTTCAAGCCCACGGTGCTCGTGACCCAGGATGGCTGTGACACGCACCATCTCGACCCGCTGGCGCACCTTGCCGCGACGACTCGAATCTGGCCGCGAGTGGGGAAGAGGCTCCACGAGCTTGCTCATGAGCTGTGCGAGGGCCGATGGCTCGCCCTGGGCGGTGGGGGATACGCAATTTACGAGGTGGTCCCGAGAGCCTGGACTCTGTTTTTCGCTGAGATGGTCGAGCGACCCGACCTGGCCGCGGATCTCAACGACCCGTCGAGCGTCATCCCTGGCGCAGAGACGTTGGAACGCGTGTTGACATCCCTGCGGAGGGACCTGCGCACGCTGGGCGATGTCCATGGAGTGGACTTCGACTGACGGATTCGGTTTTGCGTCGAATGTCACCCATAAAAATTCACCCATCCCTAACCCCCACCCACCCTTTTTTGGGGGATTCCTTGTGGTCGCGTCACGGTATCGCTTGAATTTCGACCGCCGCAACCCTGCCCGTTAAGAACCCCGGCCGGCTCGAAGGATCGCGAACACCGCGATCTGCAGCGGCAGCGCGGTGCCGAAGACGGCACCGATCGCGGGCACCGCCCAGGCGTACCCGCGCACATGCGTCGACCCGAGAACTGCGACATAGATGGCCGATCCGCCGACCACCAGCACCTGCCACAGCAGCACCACTTTCAGCCAGCGCCCGATCGCTGGGCGAATGCGCGACACATCGTGCGTTTGCAGTGGCGTGCGCAGAAGGACGTGGTACAGCCCGTACTGGATCGACAGCGTGAGGAGAAAGGCGAGTATCCCGAAGCTGAGATAAATGCTATCGCTCAGGCGGAGTACGTGCGCAGGCAGCGGGTGCAGACGCGGGCGCGGAACGAGCGTCCGGCCACCGTCACGCGGCCCATCTGCAGGTTGGGCTCAAACCTCCGGTTGACCCGGTTCTTGGCATGACTGACGTGGTGTCCGTACTGCGGCTCCTTGCCGCAAATTGCGCAGCGTTTGGCCATGAGTCACCTTCAGAGGGGGAAATTGGTCGATGCGAGGCGCCCAGGTTCGACCGAGTTCACCTGGGCAGCAACGAATTGTACCATGGGCTCTCCATGGCCTCTAAATCCCCCACGGCGCTCGGGCGAGCTCAGCGTTGGGGCCGCATCGAAGTCTTCCCATCCGCGGTCGGGGCCATCGCCGCGCATGCCGCCCTGAGCTGCTACGGAGTCAGCGGCATGGCCGCTCGGGGCCTCCGCGACGGCGTGGCCGAGCTGCTGAGACGCGATAACGTCGATCGCGGCGTGGACGTGCTGGAGGTCGAGGGCGGGCTGGCCATCGACCTGTACGTGATCGTCCAATACGGAATGCGGATCTCCGAGGTCGCCCACAACCTTCAGGAGACCGTCAAATTCGAAGTCGAGCGGGCGGTGAACGTGCCCGTGGCGGAGGTCAACGTGAACGTGCAGGGCGTCAGGGAAGAGCGGCGCTGAGCTATGGCCTCACGTAGGCCGGTCGGGGTGGACGGACCCGTCTTCAAGCAGGCGCTGCTCGGCAGCCTCAGCTGGCTGTCGGCAAATCACGAGGAGGTGAACCGCCTCAACGTCTTCCCGGTCCCGGACGGGGACACGGGCACCAACATGCTGCTCACCCTCCAGTCCGCGGTCGAGGACATCAAGGAGTCGAACGCGGCGGAGGTGAGCAAGATCGCCAAGCTCGCCTCGCACGGCAGCCTGATGGGCGCCCGCGGAAACTCGGGCGTCATCCTGTCGCAGATCTTTCGCGGGTTTGCGCGCGCCGTCGAGGGCAAGAGTTCGCTCACTCCGCGTGATCTCGCGGTCGCGTTCGAAGAGGCCGCCAATGCCGCTTACCGAGCGGTCAACAAGCCGACCGAGGGGACCATCCTCACTGTGGCCCGCGAGGCCGGCCGCGCCGCGGCGTCTGCCGCCGGCGATTCCAACGCCTCGGTGGCCAGCGTAATGGCCGCCGCCGCCGCCGGCGCCCGGGCGGCCGTGCTCAAAACGCCGAGCCAGCTTCAGATCCTGCGCGATGCGGGGGTCGTCGATGCTGGCGGATTCGGCCTGCAGATCATCCTCGAGGGCATGCTGAAAACAGTTGAGGACACGGAATCGATCCACATCGACACGACGGCAACGAGACCGAAAGCGGCGCAGGTCGCACTCGACCTGCCTGAGGGCGGGTGGGGCTACTGCACCGAGTTCCTTATCGAGGGCGAGGGTCTCGACGTAGATGTGATACGGCGTGAGATCGAAGCCCGCGGCAATTCGGTGCTGGTGGTCGGCGAGCCCGAGCTGGTCAAGGTGCATGTCCATACCGACGACCCGACCGATGTCATCAAACGGGCCGGTGGTTTCGGGAAGCTGCTGAAGCTCAACGTCGGCGACATGTCTACGCAGCACAAGCGCATCCTTGACAGCGAGGCCGGGGCCGGCAGACCGCCGCGCCCCAATGGCGTCGGTCTCGTCGCGGTGGTCGCGGGCAGCGGGCTGGTCGACATCTTTCGCGGCCTCGGCGTTGATGCGATCGTCGAGGGTGGCCAGACCATGAATCCCAGCACGCAGGACATGCTGACCGCCGTCGAGTCAGTGCCCTACGACGAGATCATGCTCCTCCCCAACAACGGCAACGTCGTCCTCGCCGCGAAGCAGGTCCCTGGTCTGACCAAGAAGAAGCTTCATGTCATCGAGACCCACAGCGTCCCGCAAGGCGTTGCGGCAGTGGTCGCGTTCCGTCCCGAGCGAAACGGCGCTGACAACGTGGCCGCCATGAAAGCAGAAGCGGCCCGCGTGCAGACGATCGAGGTCACGCACGCGGTGCGCGACACCCGGTCGAACGGACTAAAGGTAAAGAAGGGAGATGTCATCGGGCTCATCAACGACCGGCTCGAGTTCGCCGGCGCCGACTACGCCGAGGTCGTCAACAAGGCATTGGGCAAGCTCGGCCCTGAGGCATATGAGCTCGTCACCGTGTACCGCGGCCAGGGCGCAAGCGACGACGAGCTGGCAAACCTCGAGTCGGCGATCAAGACCAACTTCCCCGGCCTCGCGGTCGAGGTCCAACAGGGTGGCCAGCAGCACTACCCCTTCATTCTTTCCGTCGAATAGACCGGACTGGTGACTCCCAAGCGTCCATTCGCGGTGGTCACCGATTCCACCGCCGACCTTCCCGAGGAGTGGCGCAGTCGCTTCGGAATCGAGGTTGTCCCGCTGAAGGTCATCTTCGGTACCGAGACGTTCCGGGATCGGGTCGACATCACGGACGACGAGTTCTTCCTCCGGCTCGCCGAGGCGAGCAGGCTGCCGACCACGTCGGCGCCGTCACCGGGTGAGTTTGCGGACGTGTACAGGCGATTGGCCGGGGACTATGAAGGGTGCATCTCCATCCACCTCGGCGCGCAGCTTTCCGCGACGGTCGAGGCGGCGCGCGTCGGTGCACAGTCGGTCAAAAGCTTCAGGGTCAATGTCATCGACAGTGAGACCGTGACGATGCCGATCGCCTTTCTGTCCAAGGTTGCGGCGGAGTCCGAAACGCTCGAGGCGGCAACCGCAGCCGTCGAAGAGCGGGTGCCCAAATGCCGCGTCCTCGCGCTGCTGGATACGCTCCGGTACCTCGAGATGGGCGGTCGCCTCAGCCGCGCGCAGGCGATGATCGGGACCATGCTCGACCTCAAGCCATTGCTGCTGGTTGCGGATCGCGAGATCAAACCGGTCGAGCGGGTCCGCACGCGGTCGCGTGCCATCGCGCGGATGCTGGAGTTCTTTCGCGGCGAGCTTCCGGTGGAGCACGTCGCGGTGATGCACGCGCAGGCACCTGACGAAGCCGAAACGCTGGCTACCGGGCTGCGCAAAGAGCTGCCCGGCCAAGAAGTCGCCGTCGGCAAGATCGGCTGCGTCCTCGGTACACACACGGGGCCGAAGGCCCTGGGTCTCGTCTACTTCAAGAAATAGCGCCCAACTTCACAGAATGGCCGGGGAGCGGCCACACGCGCAGCCGGGGAGGCGTCAGAGCCACGATCCGAGGCACGGCAGCGACCGCCAGCTTGAACGCCCGTTGCTGCGTGCGTCCCCATGACAGCCCATACGCCTCCCGAAGCGCGGCCGGCAGGAGCCCCGTGGTCACCACTTCGAACGGGATCATCACCGGCCCAGGCAGCAGACGCAACGGTGGCCTCACCACCAACCGCGCCAGGTGCTTTGCTCGCCCCGTCACATGCACCTGGTCCCCGGCGATCATGTTTTCGAGATACAGGTCGAAATCCCGCAGGCTTTGCGGGAACCGATCGCGAGGGATCCCTAGAAGCTCGCCTAGCAGCTTCGACTCCTGATAGAAATCCTCGCGGTCTGAAACGGCCAAACGCTGCACGAATGTCTCGTACGTGACCAGCGCGGAGTCCACCAGCGTTGCATGTACCCACAGAAGGAGATCCGGGTCGAGCGCGCGGTATTCCTCACCACGAACTCGTGCGTGCACCTGGTTGACGGCCCGGGCAGCGGCAAGCGCGGTCTCTCGTTCGCCGAAGACGATCGCCATCGTCATGAGCACCGTGCGGCGAAGCCGCCGAACCGGGCGAGTGCGGAAATCCGAATGATCGTCGACCCCCGCCGCCACCTTCGGGTGTGCCAGCTGCATCAGCAACGCGCGCCCGCCCCCCAGCAGGAGGATGTTTTCGCGGTTGACGCGTCGGGTTATCGAGTCTTCGGAATAGAGGCCTGCGGGCACGACCTCATTAAAGCGCGTGCGTCAGGCGGTTGCCTTATCCAATTCAGAATTGAAATCGTCTCGAAAGTGTTGGTAGTACGACTTGATCTCGGCCGAGGTGCCGGTGAAGTTAACCGCGACCAGCTTCGCGACATCGGCGTCGATCAGCTTGAAGGCCGCGTCCTGTGCCGGTTTGGTTGGAGAATTGAACTCCGTCCCGACATCGGCGGCGTATGCCTGCAAAGTGATGAGGAAGTCGCGGTATTGCTGCGGCAGCCCAGGTGCGCTCGCCTCCTGCTGAGCCTTGGCCGCGTCGCTTCGCAAGGTGACGTCGGAGCCAGCGGCGCCGACGAAGTCGTTGTTCTTTAGGTCCGACACCATCGTGTCCCAATCGATCACAGACTGGAACCAAGGCTGAAAAAACTGGCCTAACAAAACATAGTCGCCGGCGCCAGACTTGAGGGTGGCAACCGCGTTATTCGCATGGTCGATACGGTGGGCCTCGGCGGCGAGGCGCCCGCTTTTGATCGCCGTCAGCCACTGCTGGCCGTTCAAACGTGAGCGAGCCGTCGCCAGCGGCCGATCGTTGCTGGCAACGGTTGTGTTGATGCTGTGCGATTCGGACACGACCTGGCCTGGCTTCAGCTCCCTCAGATCTGGATGCGGTTGGCCTTGGCCACCTCCGAGTTGAAGGTGTCGAGCAAGGGCTGGTAGAAAGCCTTGGTATCGGTGCTCATCTTGTCAGTGTCGTACAACCCGATCTTGGTGATGTCCGCCTCAACCGCCTTCAGATCTGCGTTCGCGGCGTTGGCGTCACCGGCGATGGCGGCATCGAGCAGCTTCCCAAAATCCGCGGCCAAAGTTTGGAAATCGGTCAAGAACAGCTTCATCTCCGGCGGAAGGCCAGGCGCATTCGTGAGTTCAATCGCCTTGGTGATGTCCGTCTTGAGGGTCGTCGTTGCCGCCGCGGCTCCAGTGAAGTCGGTGGCCTGGGCCTTGGTGCTCAGGGTGTCGAGATCGATCAGCGAGTCATAGAACGCCTGATAGAAAGTCCCAAGAAGAATCAGGTCGGCGGCGAGCGTCTTCGCGGTCGCCAGCGCCTTGCGCTCGTGTCCCATCTTTAGCGACGCGTTGTTCAGGCTCGAGCGGCTGAAGAGGGTGAGCCACGAGTTGTCGTTGAGGTGGGCCTGGGCAGTCGCGAGCGACGCATCATCGGCTGCGATCGTCGGCTGTGCCGCTTGAGATTGGCTCACCAACGTGTCGTACGCGGCCCGGTTCTGCTTCAAGGTCGCGGCGCCTGTCGTGAGGTCCGCAGCCGTCACCTTGCTGTCGAACGCATTGAACTCGTCCGTGATGGCATTCTGGTGTGAGACCACCGCGTTGTAGGCGGTCCTGATGCTGGCCAACCGACTCGCGGCGAAGGTGACACCGGCAAACGCATAGCCGATGACGCCGACGGCGATCACGACCACGATGACCGCCCCTGCGATGAACGTGACCATGCTGCGCGGAGGGCGTGCGGCCACGGGTTGCTGGGCCTCGGCCAGCGGAGCGTCGTCCGATGGAGTCTCGGTCGCCGAAGGAATTTCTTCAGGCGGCGGCTCGGCGGTTTCCTCGTCCACGATCCAGGAATGTAACGCGTACCAGTCTTGGCCTGCCCAATGTAAAGTTCGGCCCCGGCGGCAACGGCAAAGTCCAGATGGTCCTATTTTTGCTGGGTGGTCGTTCTCAATCCCCGGATGACTCTGGAGTCGCCGGTCACTGCGCTGCCGAAGATCCGGCCCGTCGATCAAAAACGCCTCACTGCGTTGGGCATCCTCACGGTGCGCGATCTGCTGCTGCACCTGCCGTTCGCATGGGAGGAGTTTGGTGACCCGAAACCGATCGCACAGCTGATCGACGGATCTCTCGCCACGGTCACCGGCACCATCCGCCGGATCGCGCCCAGGATCAGCAGGTACAAGAAGCTGAAGCTCACGCAGGCGACTCTCGTCGACGATGCGGACGACGAGCTGAACCTCGTCTGGTTCAACCAGCCTTGGGTCGCGGGTCAGCTCCACACCGGCGATCGCGTCGCCGTGGCCGGAACGGTCAAGGCGAGCCGGTACGGCCCCTTCGAGATGCGCAACCCGCACCACGAAAAACTCGATGGCCAGGCCGGGGCGGGCCCGAAGTTCATCGGCGGCCTGATGCCCAAGTACCACCTGGTCAAGGGGCTCACGTCGAAGAAGATCTCGGGCTGGGTCGACGCCGCCCTGCCGCTGGCGGAGAAGCTCGAGGACGAGCTGCCCGAAGACGTGCGCCAGCGCCACAGGCTCCTTTCCCTCGCCGAGGCGGTTAGGCTCGGCCACAAACCAGAAACCCAGATCGAGTGGTCAGAAGCGCGCAGGCGAATGGGTTTTGCCGAGCTGTTCGAGCTTCAAGCCGTATTTGCGCTCATGCGCGCCAGCATGGCCGCCGAGCCGGCGACTCCAATTCCATATCGCCAGGAGGTGATCGACGCGTTCAAGGGCGGGCTGGGCTTCGAGCTCACCAAGGCCCAGCGCCGGTCGATGTGGGAAGCGTTCAAGGACATGGACAGACCCATGCCGATGAACCGACTTCTGAACGGTGATGTCGGCTCGGGCAAGACTGCGGTCGCGGCCGCTTGCGCGGCGATGACGCACGCTGCGGGCCTTCAGGCGGTCGTGATGGCGCCGACCGAGATTCTTGCTCGACAGCACCTGCACAAGTTCCGGGCCTACCTCGAGGAGAGCTTTCCGGGGCTGACCGTCGAGCTCCTGGTCAGCAGCCAGAGCGCGGCGGAGAGGCGCCGTGTCCGGGCAGCGGCCGCGAGCGGCCACTGCGCGCTGGTCGTCGGCACGCACGCATTGATCGAAGAGGACGTGAAGTTTCTGGACCTCGGGCTCGCCGTCGTCGACGAGCAGCACCGCTTTGGCACGCGCCAGCGCGAGCTCCTGCGCGCGAAGGGCCGTGGGCGGCCCCACTTCCTGGCGATGACCGCCACGCCGATCCCACGGACGCTCGCGCTCGCCCGCTTCGGCGAGATGTCCGTGTCGGTTATCGACGAGCTGCCGCCTGGACGCACGCCTGTTGAGACCGACGTAGTGCCTCCGGACGAGCGCCCGCGCGCCTACGACCTGGTGAGGGCGCAGGTGCAGTTGGGTCGCCAGGCATTCGTGATCTGTCCGCTCATCGAGGAATCGGAGAAGGTGATTGCGCGTTCGGCGACCGCCGAGTTCGTACGCCTGGGCAAAGACGTGTTTCCCGATTTGCGCATGGGCTTGATGCACGGCCGCCTCAAAGAGAAAGAGGAGGTGATGAAGCGCTTCGTCGCGGGAGAGATCCAGGTCCTCGTCGCGACGGCCGTAGTCGAGGTGGGGGTGGACGTGCCCAACGCCACCGTGATGATGGTGGAGGGCGCCGATCGTTTCGGCCTTGCGCAGCTGCATCAGTTCCGGGGTCGCGTCGGACGCGGGGCGGCTGTCAGCCGCTGCCTGCTGCTCGCGGACGATCCATCCGAGGCCAGCATGAAGCGGCTCAACCTCGTGATGCAGATCCGCGACGGCTTCGAGCTTGCCGAGGAGGACATGCGGCTGCGGGGGATGGGGGAGCTCCTGGGAGCGCGCCAGCATGGGATGTCGGACGAGGCGATGCAGGCCTTGGTCCAGCCGGTGCTCATTGATGACATCCGTGCCGAGGTGGACCGGGTCCGCGAGACAGACCCGGGATTCGATCGCCATCCGCTCCTGAAGGCCGCGATCATTCGCCGGCTCGAGCAGACCTCGATCAGTTAGGTTTCTAACGTGGCTGCCCTTCCGTTCGTGGTCGAGCTGACTCGGGACCTCATCCGACTCGACACGACGAACCCGCCGGGCGAGGAGCACCTCGCGGTCGAGCACATCGAGCGCTTGCTTCGTGATGCGCACATCGAATGCGCCCGATACCAGAGCGAGCCCGGACGTCCCAACCTCGTCGCGCGTGTGAAGGGTCGCGGTCAAGCTTCCCCACTCCTTCTCCAGGGACACGTCGATGTCGTCACCACTGTCAACCAGGACTGGCGCCACCAGCCCTTCGGCGGCGACATCATCGACGGCTACCTCTGGGGCCGCGGAGCTCTCGATATGAAGAGTGGAGTGGCGATGATGGTCGGCGCGTTGCTCCGCGCCCAGGCTCGCGGCGGGGCGCCTGGTGACCTCGTGCTGGCCGTGCTCGCGGACGAGGAGGCGGGCGGCATCGCGGGCGCCAGATGGCTAGTCCACGCTCACCCGAATCTTTTCGCGGGTATCCGCCATGCGATTGGCGAATCGGGCGGGGTCGCGCTGCACCTGGGCGGCCGCCGCTTCTACCCGGTCATGGTCTCGGAAAAGCGCGGCTGCCAGATGCTGGTGACGCTCCGAGGGGCCGGCGGCCACGGCTCCATCCCGGCACACGGGGGAGCGATGGCCAAGCTTGGAGAGCTGTTGACCAGGCTCGACACCGGCCGGCTGCCCGTCCACATCACGACACCGGTGAGCGAACAGCTGGAGACGATGCGAGAAGCCCTCGACGAGCCATTGAGGAGCCGCATTGGCGCTCTACTGAATCCAGCTCAAACCGACGCAGCGCTGGCAGAGCTCGGTCCGCTGAGTCGCGGGCTCGATGCTTCGCTGCACAACACTGTGAATGCGACCATCGTGAGCGGAGGCCTGAAGATCAACGTCATCCCAAGCGAGGTGCGACTCCAGCTCGACGGGCGCCTCCTCCCTGGCTTCAATCCCGATGACATGCTTCGCGAGCTCCGCCCGATGGTCGGACCCGAGCCCGAGATCGAGGTGACGCTCGCCGGACCCGCGCAGCCGGAAGTCGATCTCTCGCAGTTCGATCTGTTCGCCTCGGTGCTTAAGGAGGCCGATCCTGGATGCGTGCCGGTGCCTTCGCTCGTCACCGGAGGCACGGACGCGCGCCACTTCGCGAGGCTCGGTATCCGAACCTACGGCTTCCTTCCCCTCAACATCCCGCCCGATTTCAACTCATCGCCGACCATTCACGCGGCGGACGAGCGGGTGCCGGTCAGCGCGCTCGAGTTCGGGGCCGAGTGCGTTTTCGAGGCCGTGATGCGGTACCACGGCTGAGTCTTGGCTCGTATGAGGCGGTCAGCATCCCGAAATAGGTAGGCGCCTCGTAGCTGATCAGCCGTCCCTTCCAGCCGTCGCCCGTGGCGCCGAGGAGCATGAGCATCTGCCACCAGCTGTCTGCCTTGGCCTGCTCGACCAGCACGATCGGGATGTCACGCAGTCCGCTGAGCCTGTTTTTACGTACCAGCTGGCAAACCAGATCGTCGTAGACCTTGGCGTCGGAGCTGAACCTATACGGGCCGTCGGCACGATGCGTATGACCGTGATCGGCGCTCGCGATGAAGGCCACGCGCCGGCCGGACAAGGCTGCAGCCACGGCGATGGCCGCGCCCGCGCGAACGTGCTCATCTGCCGAAAGGTCGCGAGCCGGCGTCACCACCACCACCGGCAACGGCGGATCGTGGCGGCCGCCCATGAACCAAAGCGGGATGAGGACTCCCCAATCCATCGGCGCCACCGCGGTCGACGGATCGTTGGACCCAAAGCTCACCCCGACCGCGGGCAACCTTTCACCGATCATCGTTTCGAGCACGAGCAAGGCCAAGGCAGGCTCGCCCGGAACTTCGAGAGCCACCGGCTGCGGCGTGTCGCCCAGGTTGCCCGCCACCCTACCCGCGACAACCACTGCGAATGCGTTGGAGATGTGGACGTTGTGCGGCGTGGCGACGACAACCGCCTCAGGTCTTGTGGCAGCAAACGTGCGCGCGAGCTGTTCCATTCCAGAACGCGTCGCGTGAGCGAGCTGCAGCTCGGCCGGCTTGCACGCCTCGGCGACGGCAAGCCCGCTATGGGGAGCGATCGCCGCGAACACCAAACTCATCGCTCGTGATACTTAGCACCAATGGACTCGCCTTTGCGATTGACGGAGTACAGCCACGGGGCGGGTTGAGCCTGCAAGCTCAGCCCGGTGGAGCTAGGGCAGGTTCTCGGGGCTCTGCCCCCGATCGTCGACCCCAACGTGTTGACTGCGACGTCCTCGCGTGATGACGCCGCGGTGTATCGAATCGCGCCCGATCGCGCCCTGGTCGCGACGGTGGACTTCTTCACGCCCATCGTTGACGACCCTGCCGATTACGGCGCCATCGCCGCGGCCAACGCCGTCAGCGACGTCTACGCGGTGGGGGCGCGCCCGCTCTTCGCGCTTGGCATCACTGCGTTTCCGCGCGACAAGCTGAGCACGGGTTTACTGGAGAAAATCGTCGCTGGGGGCGCGAAGAAGCTGGCCGAGGCAGGGATTGCGGTCGTCGGCGGGCACTCGGTCGACGATGCGGAGCCAAAGTTCGGGTACGCCGTCATCGGTGAGGTGCATCCGGATCGCATCGTCACCCACGACGGCGCGCGCCCGGGCGACGTGCTCTTCCTCACCAAACCCCTCGGCTCCGGGCTGGTGGCGACCGCGATCAAGCGCGGGCTATGCCCGCCCGCGTTGCAGCAGCAGGCGATCGAGGTGATGTCGACGCTCAACCGCCTCGCGTCGGAGGCGATGGTCGCCACGGGCGCGACCGCGGCGACGGACGTCACTGGCTACGGGCTGATCGGGCACCTGGGCAATCTCGTCGGCGGCGCCGACATCGAGCTGCATTCGGTTCCGTTCATGGATGGCGTGCGCGAGCTGGCGGAGCGCGACCTATTTCCTGCCGGAAGCCGGCGCAACTACGATGCGTATCGCGATCACGTCGATTGGGGAGGCATCTCAGAGCTCGATCAGCTCATGCTCTGCGATGCCCAGACCAGCGGCGGCCTCCTCGTCGCGATTCCGCCAGAAAATGCGGCTGCCTTCGAGCGCGCGGTGGCCTCCTCTCCCTACCCAGCCGCCAGAATCGGCACCATTAACGGCCATGGATCCATTCGCGTCCGCGCTTGACCAGGCCGCGGCCGTTCGCCGCCGCGAGATTTCGTCGACAGAACTCACCCGCGCCTACCTCGAGCGGATTGAGCGGCTGAACCCCAAGCTCAACGCCTACGTCCTGACCACGCCCCAGCTCGCGCTCGAGCAGGCAAAGGCCGCGGACGAGGCGAACATCGGCTATCCGCTGCGTGGCGTGCCGACCTCGATCAAGGACCTCGTCTCGCTGGCCGGTTACCCGCTCACGTTTGGGTCCAGGGCGTTCGAGGACTACACCCTGCCTATGGATTTCTATCCGGTCGCTCGCTTGAAAGAGGAGGGCTGCCCCATCCTGGGCAAGACCAACACCTCGGAGTTCGGAACGAGACCGACCACGGAGCACGGACTGTTCGGCGCCACCCACAATCCGTGGGACCTCGAGCATTCCCCGGGCGGATCGAGCGGCGGCGCAGCAGCGGCGGTCGCGGCGGGCCTTTGCGGTTTCGCGCATGGATCCGACGGCGGTGGTTCGGTCCGCATTCCGTCGAGCTGCTGCGGAACTGTCGGGCTCAAGCCCTCTCGTGGGCGCATCTCAGCGGGTCCTCTGCTGGGTGAGCACTGGGCCGGCCTGTCCACAGATGGCGCCATCGCCCGCACGGTCGCCGACGCTGCTGCCGCGTTGGACGCGATGGTGGGGCACCTGCAGGGTGACGCGTACTGGTCTGACATCGACGGCAGGTTCGCTGACTCGGCCACGCCAACCGACCGGAAGCTGCGCATCGGCTTCACGGTCCGGTCCAACGCGAAGGTCGACGATGAGGTGGCAAGGTGCGTGCGCGATGTGGCCAGGCTCCTCGAAGGTCTTGGTCACCGCGTAAATGAGGGCGGTCCCGATACGGAACCGTTCCGCGCGCCAATGCAGCTCATCGTGGTGGCAGGCCTCGGCTCGTTGCCGATCACCGATGAAAGCAAGCTCGAGCCGTTCAATGCCTTGGGTCTCGCGCGGGCCAAGCAGCTGTCCGCAATCGACTACGTTCGTTCTGTCGATGCGATTCGAATGCACAGCCGCATCGTGGTCCGCTTCTGGGATACGCATGACGTGCTCGTGACGCCGACGCTGCCCCGAACCGTGCCTCGTCTCAACACCCTGGGCGTCGACCTCACCTCTGCCGGCGACGAGTACATGGATTTCGTGACCTTCACGTACCCATACAACTGCACCGGCCAGCCCGCGATCTCGCTGCCGCTGGGTGTTGATTCATCCGGACTCCCGATCGGGGTCCAGCTGGTGGGTCCGCCGCGCGGGGAGTCGATCATCCTCGGCCTGGCAGCCCAGCTCGAGGTGGCCCGGCCGTGGAGCGGCCGCCGACCCGCACTGAACTGAGTGACGAGGCTTCGCGTCGGCGGCGGGGAGGCGCGTGGGCGCCGGCTCAAGGCGCCGAAAGGCATCCGCCCGACGCAGGGGATGGTCAAGGCCGCGATCTTCAACCTCGTCGGCCCGGGAATAGAAGGGGCCCATGTCCTCGACCTCTTCGCGGGCTCGGGCGCCATCGGCATCGAAGCGCTCTCGCGCGGCGCCGCCCAGGTCACGTTCGTGGACAGAGAGCCGCGTGGTCTTGCTATCCTGCGCCAGAACTTGGACGCCCTCGAGCTGAAAGAGAGAGCGCACGTCGTTCGTGGTGACGTCGTCCGCTGGCTCGAGAGCTCGCCCGACGAGGTCGGGCGCGCTGGTCTTGTGTTTCTCGATCCGCCGTACGAGGACGTGGTCCTCGATAGTGCGCTCAAGGTGCTCGACCGCGCGCTGACGGACGCGACCGTGGTGGCCGAGCACTCGCGGCGCCAGACCCTACCCTCGCTGTCTCGGCTCCAGATCGACCGGCAGCGTCGCTATGGCGACACGATGGTCACGGTGCTTCGGGCGCCGGGCGGGCCCAGGGCGCACACAACATGACTACTAGAACCGCCGTTTATCCCGGCAGCTTCGACCCCTTCACAAATGGGCACCTCGACGTAGTGGAGCGAGCGCTCGGCATCTTCGACCACCTCATCGTTGCAGTGGCGGCCAACCCCGACAAACGCCGGCCATTGTTCAGCGTCGACGAGCGGGTGCAGCTCATCAAGGACGCGCTGCGGGACCACGACCGCGTGGAAGTGGCGAGCTACACGGGCCTGACCGTTGAATATGCACGCTCCCGCGGCGCCAACACATTGGTCAAAGGCCTGCGCGCCTACTCGGACTTCGATGCGGAACTGCAGCAGGCGCTCATGAACCGGAAGCTCGCGCCCGACATCCACACCGTGTTCCTGATGTCGAGCTTCGCCCACATCTACGTTTCGTCAAGTATCTTGAAGGACATCGCAAGCTACGGCGGGAATGTTTCGGACCTGGTGCCTCCGGCCGTCGCCAAGGCGCTGAAGGAGAAGTTCCGATAAAGGTCGACGAGCTGCTTGACCGCTTCGAATACCTGGTGCAGAACGCGCGCCACGTTCCGCTGTCCACACAGGTGATGGTGAACGAGGACGAGATCATGGAGCTCATCGATCAGCTCCGTTTCAACCTACCCGATGAGATCAAGCAGGCTAACTGGACCGTATCGGAGCAGCAACGCATCATCTCGGAGGCGCATGCCGAGTCCGCGCGCATCATGTCTCGCGCCAACGAACGCGCAGAGGAGACCGCCTCTGAGCACGAGATCCTGCGGCGTGCAGAGCGCCACGGGACACAGATAGTCAAGGATGCGCAGGCGAAATCCGACGAGATCATCCGACAGGCGGAGGCCTACGCGCTGGAGCAGCTGAAGCAGCTCGAGGCTCACCTCGGGCGCACGCTGGCAACTGTGCGCCGGGGCGTCGAGGCGCTGCAGTCGAGCCAACCCGAATCCACCGAGAACGACCAGGCCGCGTCGACGTAGGTGCGGTAAAATTCGGCAGCGATGGCTCTGCCGAAGGTCAAGCTCTCCAAATCGAAGAAAGGTCGCCGGCGCTCGCACCTCGCGCTGGTGCACGTGCAGCTTCAGCCGTGTCCGAACTGCAAGAAGCTCACACCACCCCACACGATCTGCCGTAACTGCGGCCACTATGCGGGCCGCGAGGTAATCAAGGCGAAGGAGTAGCTTCACCTCCCCGCCACGCGGGGATCCGTCGTCATCCAGCGGTCACAAGTTAGCCTTGAGATCATGCCGAAGGTTGCTTTCTTGTTCCCTGGCCAGGGCTCCCAGCACGCCGGCATGGGAGCGGAGCTCCTCACCGACCCGGAGGTGACCGAGCTGTGCGATCGGTGCTCGTCCGCGGCCGACGTCGACCTGCGTCACCTACTCATTGGAGCGGACGACGATGAGCTGAGGCTCACGCAGAACGCACAACCCGCCCTCTGCTTCATGGGCGTAGCGCTGACCATGCTGCTCAGGCGTCGCGGTATCGACCCCGCCGCCGCGTCGGGACATTCAGTCGGCGAGTACGCCGCCCTCGCGGCGTGTGGTGCGGTTGGCGCAGCGCAGGTGATCAAGGCGGTCGTCGAGCGGGGCCGGGCGATGGCCGAGGCGGTACCGGCGGGCACGAGCTCGATGGCTGCGGTCCTCGGCCTCGACGCACAGGCGGTCGAGGTGACGCTGGCGGGGATGAACGATGCCTGGCCGGCCAACTACAACACCCCGACGCAGACGGTGATCGCCGGCACGACCGCCGGCCTCGAAGTCGCCGCGCGTCGACTACAGGATGCCGGCGCCAAGCGCGTGATCCCTCTCAACGTGAGCGCGGCATTCCACACGCCTTTGATGGCCCCCGCCGCGGAACGATTGAGGATGGCGCTCGACCGCATCGAGTGGCGCTCGCCCCGAGTGCCCGTGATGGCAAATCTAACCGGACGCCAGCACCAGGGCGGTGATCGCATCCCGCACGTGATGGAGATGCAGCTGCGTTCGCCGGTCCGTTGGGCTGCGTGTGTTGGCTCGCTGCTGGAAATGGGCTGCGACACGTTCATCGAGGTCGGGCCCAAGCGCGCGCTGACAGGCATGATGCGCGAGCTCGCCCCCGGGAAAAACGCCGTCGCAGTGGGCACGCCCGCAGGCTGCCTGGAGCTTGCGATCCCCGCCTGAAACAGGGCGGCGGTCATTTGTCGCCTACCAACTCATCGTGCCTTGACACTTCGCGCTTGGGAGGGCGCAGACTGGCCCTGTAGCCGGCCTCTCGTGTCTCGGAGTGGAGATGCCGCTAGAACCTGGTTCCTTCCGGGGACCTCCTTCTGACCCCAGCCATTCCAAGCACATTTCGTCTCATGGAGGTGAGAAATGCACGCAGGCGTAATCCGATCCAAATACAAGAAGACAGAGTTGAACCAGGCCATCAAGGACTTCAAGGAGTCCGTGCTTCCCGCGCTGGCCGCCCATCCTGGCAACCGCTCGGGCATGCTGCTGGTCAATAAGGAAACCGGCGACGCCATCTCGATCGGCATCTACGAGGACGAGGCCTCCGCCAAGGCGTTTGGGCCCAAGGTCGAGAAACTGTTGGAGTCGTTCAAGAAGTACCAGGCCGACAACACCGAGCCGAAGCGAGAGCTCTACGAGATCGCATCGTCAACGCTTCTCGAGTCCAAGGCGCTGGTAGAGCGGGGCATGAAGGCTTTCAATGCGCACGATCTCGAGGCCGTGGCGCGCGATGCCGCGCCGGACATCGTTGCGACCGCTCCTGGCGGCGTCAAGGCCAACGGGCCGCAAGCGGTGAAGGAATACAACCAGAACTTCATCACAGCATTTCCCGACGCGAGAGTCGATGCGAAGAAGGTCATCATCCAGGGCAGAACCGTGGTCGTGGAAGGTGTGTTCACCGGCACGAACAACGGCACGCTCAAGACTCCGATGGGTGAGATCCCGCCGACCGGTCGAAAGGTCAGCGGCGAGTACATCCAGGTCTTCGAGATCGACCGGGGCCTGGTGAAGAGGGACCACCTGATGTACGACCAGGTCGACCTCATGACGCAGCTTGGCATGGCGCCCGGTCCTCAGCAGGCGGCAAAAGAAGCAAAGACGAAGGCGTAAGACGCGTCTCGAGAACGGGGCCCGGGCCGCTGGAGCTCGGGCCCCCGTGGGCGGCCAGGGCAACTGCTGGTAGAGTAGATCGGCCCCTGATCATGTCGCGCTGGAGGCGAGATTGGAAACCCAGAAACTGAGCTTCGAAGACTTCAAGAACATCGTGGTCGAGCGCCTTGGCTGTGAGCCCGAGCAGGTGACAATGGACGCCTCCTTCCAGGAGGACCTGAACGCCGACTCGCTCGACCTCGTTGAGCTGATCTACGCATTCGAAGAAAACACGGGTCTTGAGATTCCCGACGAGGACGCCGAGAAGATCACGACCGTCGGCCAGGCCTGGGAATACATACAGGAGAAGGCCGGCTCATAGCACAGAGCGCATCACCTCTCGCGCAGTCGTTACAGCAGCTCCAGCAGAAGATCGGGATTCACTTTCGCGATCCGAGCCTTTTACTCGAGGCGGTAACCCACAGCTCGTTCGCCAACGAGAACCCGCAGCAATCCCCGCGCGATAACGAGCGCCTCGAATATCTCGGCGATGCGGTCCTGCAGCTGATCACGGCCGAGTACCTGTACAAGCACCATCCTGGCGCGACCGAGGGGGAGCTCACGCAGACGCGTTCGGCGATGGTCAACACCAACACCCTGGCCCAGATGGGCGAGCAGCTGGACCTCGGCAGCTATCTGTACCTCGGCAAGGGCATCGCCAAGGGCGGCGGCCGAAACCTGAAGTCGTTGCTCGCCAATGCGTTCGAAGCATTGTTGGGCGCGGTGTTCCTGGACGCGGGCTACGACGCCGCGTACCACTACTACCTCAACCGCTACCGATCGCTGCCGGCTCCGGTTCAGGATGAGAACTTCAAAGGCCGCCTCCAGCAGGTGGCGCAGGAACGGTTCGGCCAGACTCCTTTCTATGACAGCGAGGGCGCGCGCGTCGGCA
>WNEZ01005241.1_pt1 | contig 25529 bp, 26 predicted proteins | sample 5400521 | NCBI WGS metagenome assembly WNEZ01 (sample SAMN13153339, study PRJNA577476) | soil metagenome | isolation source: 120 cm saprolite under Douglas fir tree site 2 hole 1 replicate 1 | place: USA:California | collected 2015-04-18
GGGGCCGCTTGGGAGCAGGTTCCTAAGTGGTACTCCGCTTAACAGGCTATTCCGGCAATACCTGCAGTCGCTGGTGCACGCGCCTGTAGACCGTTGCAGAGGTGCAACACGCGGTGGAGAACGTCTATAGGACCCTGGCTCTTTTCTGGGCGCTCCTTAGGCGGCGCAAGGCTAGACAACGTGCGTTCGAAGGCGCCGCTGCCTTGGTCCGCGCCAACCTCCCGAGCGGTTCCTAAAACCGCTCGGATCGGCGTTTGCTCGTTATCTCCGGCCTTCGTTTTTGCTTTACGCTTGGTTTTCCCGTGCGGCCTCTCAGTGTTGAGGCGTTTGGTAAGTGAGCTCCCCGACGGTAATATCGTCTTCGCAATGTTCTTTTTTCGCGGGACCGGTACTGGCCGGTGTTGGCCCCGGGGCGGCCCAAATTGAATCCGAAGTGGCCGGTCTTAGCGGATGGGCAAACCCACCTGGCGGGATTCGTAATCCCCGTTGCACCCCCCGAGCATGGGGCCCGCAGGCGCAAAACATATGGCTGAGCGGCATTGCTTCACGTCCGCACGTCGAATGAGGACATCTTTTCCGGCGCTTGGGGCTGCCTTACAATGATCGTAGCCCCGGCGTAGGTGGAACGCCTAGGCCGGCTTTGCGGGTCGCTTTCGGGAGGGTGACGATGAGAAAGATCGCGGTGCCGGCGATGATGATCGGCTTATTGGCAATCTCCTCCGCGCATTCCCAAGAAGACCCGAAGGCGCAGCAGCGACGCGATGCCAAGCAGATCGATGAGCAATACGAGCGTGCCACGAAAGGGTCGTCGTGGGCGACAACCCCGAAGCCTCTGAGCGATCCTTGGCAAAGCGTGAAGCCGAAGCCCACCGACGAAAAGAAGTAAATCACACTGCGGCACCCCCATTGCGCGGCGCGGCATCTTCTTCACGGATAGGTCATTTCCTTCATGAATATGCCTGGAGGAGCCTTCGGTCTCCGGCTTGCCGACGTCGGATTGACCGGAAAAGTGCCGTCCTGATTTAACCCCCAGGGTCCTGATTTCGGACCCTCAGCGTCCTGATTCCGACATGGCCTGCAAGCGGGAACAAAAACGGTCCGAGCCGGATTTAAAATTTTGTAATTGGACGGTGGGCCATCCTGGTGGATGCGCCAATGAATGCGGTGGATGGTTACCGCGCCAAGGCATGGGAATGCTTGTCCCTTGCAGAGAGCATGAACGATCCGGAGCGTCGGGCGGACATGCTGCGGTTCGCGCGAATGTGGATGAGCCTTACGGAACCGATCGGCGACTTGCCGATACCGAGATCCCCGTATGAATTGCCGTCCCGCGCCCGCCCTCCCGTTCGGCCGTAGCCTGAGCGAGCGCAGTGCCGCGTACCGCCAGGAGCCGCCAAGGCTCGATCGCCCAACGCTGCCGGCTTCAGCAAGTCGACGTATCGCGCCGAGCTCTGGTGTCCTGATTTGCCTGGTGCAGTCCTGACGTAGTTTTTCGGGCGATCTAAACGGTCGGCGGGCAGCTCGACCTTCGCCGCATCGGTCATCTGCACCTGCTTTTGGCAGCCCCCGCATTTGTAAAGCGATATTCGGACGCGACGAGGCGCGATGCGCCCGCGGTGCACGCACTGGCTCCCGGCGGCTTCGCGAGCTATCCTGGGAAAGCTCGCGCCACGGGTTTGCCGGATCGGATGCTCGGTGCCAGAATTGCCCTCGAAGCTTTGGGGCCGGGATCGCAGCCGGGGGTTCCGCGCGCCGCGCCGCCAACGACGCAGGGAGACTTGTGCATGAGAATTGTCGTGGCCGCAGCCATCATCCTGTCGCTGACGGGTTCCGCCTATTGCCAGTCGCCAACCCAATCCCCCGGCGGCCGTCCGGCGCTCGGCTTTCCGCTCGGCGACAAGCCGAGCGCGCCGTCCGATCCGCAGAGCGAGGAGCACGACAAGGCCTACAAATCCGCGATCGAGAAGCTCCCCACCCGGCAAAAGTCCGACGACCCCTGGCAGGGCGTTCGTTCGAACTCGACCACGCAGACGCAGAAATCTGGCCGCTAGCTGGTCCTTCGCGGGGACGAAGCATAATCCGCGGCCCGCCCGCGAGACTTCAATGCCCTGATTTTCTTTCGCAATTTGGCCCGGAACCGAATTTCTGAACGGCGGTTGACGATTAAGATCTTGTATTTGGAGAACGCGGATGGGCGCGGCACGAAATTACCATCGGATGGCACTGGAGTGCCTCGAGCTCGCGGAAGCCGCGCGCGATCCGGCGAGCCAAGACACGCTGATCCACATGGCCGAGCTTTGGGCCGGCCTTGCGGATCGCGCGGAAGCGAAGTTCCCTTCCCGGTGGCCCGAGCGCAGGCCTGACGCGGCCTGACGATTCCACATGATTCGAGGATTTGGCGGCCCCGGAGAAGGCGCCGGTCCGGAATCGCGTTTTTCCTCTCGAGTTCAGCGGTCCAAGACCGATCGTGTCCCCGCGGCATCGCGCACGTTAGCCATTCGGCAACTTTGCGAGCCTAGCTTGACCGTGCGGCGATAGGGTCCGCGCGTACCGGCGGTGCGCGAATGGCGTTTTCGGCTGCCGACCTGACGATTCTGCGGATTCGCTGTCCGGGCTGCGGTCAGCACACCGAAAAGCTCGTCACGGTGCTGGTCAGGAAAAGCAACATCCCGTGCAACGTCTGCGGCTCGCCGATCGATCTCGACACGCCGATAAACCGGCTCCTGATTAAGGAGACCGCCCGGAATTGCGCGCGCATCGGCGCCGCGCTCATGGCCCAAATAGCCGGTCCTTCCGCCGCGCCTTGAGGCGAGAGCGCCCTCGCAACCCGTCGCGACCGAATTTCCCGCTGCGCTGGTAGAGAATGCCGGCGCGCTTGACGGCCGACCGGGCATTCCTCATCTTCGAGCCAAGCGCGTCGTTGCGTTGATCTGGGATTTCTGGGGATCGATGCTGCGGCGACCAAGTTCCGCCACCCAGTTCTGCTTGCACCGGGCTGCCGCGTGCGAACGCCTGGCCCAGGACTCCAATTCTCCGGAAGCAAAGCAGAATTACCTGCGGATTGCGACGCACTGGCGCACGCTCGCCGAGCACTACGACCATATCGAGCGGACCGAAGCGTTTCTAGGCACATTGCCGGACTAGATCCCGCCGCCCCCGATCCGCGGTCCCACGCGCAACTCGAGCGTCAGTCCCCCGATCTCCCCACCACGCAGGTCGGAGAATGCGCCCGCTCGATGCGGACGCATCGACCGGACTCGTTTCACCGATTTTCTGCCGGCGATGGAACCAGCTCCGCGGCCCGGCGTTGTGCGCAAACCTGATGGCCCGTTTCCCTTCCCCAAAGGCCAGCCTGCCTTCAGGAACGAGACCCCGGCCTCGATGAGGCCGGGGTTTTGGTTGGGACGTGCACCGCGCGCAATTGTGCCGTGGCGCGAGCGGGAACTGAAGCGCGACGGGCCGATCAGGCGGCGCGCCGATCGTCGGGGGATCCGGCGAGCCAGGGAGCGGCTCTCGTCTCACCCTGGTCGGCGTGATGGGCGAGCGCCACCCAATTTCGCGACAGCTCGAGCATGGCGAGCCGTTTCCCCGGGTCGACGATGCCCTCGGCGATCAAATAGCATTCCAACGCTCGTTGCCGGTAGTGTTCCGCCGCGCGCACCGGCCGCTCCGGGGTTCGAATTTCTGGATCATGACGGCAACATCGCTCGCGCCGGTTTCGTTCCGCGGCCGCGGACAAAAGAGTCCCTTCGCGGTCACGCGACGCTGTGCGGCGAGTTACGGTGTTTATGCGCCATTCGTGGACGGCACTGCTGCTCGCGCTTGCAAGAGCGGCGCTCAATTGGAATTGGATGCGCAGCCGTTCTCCGCCTCCGCCTTTTCGGCGAGGCTCGTCCACAGCTCGGCCATCTCGAGCAGGATAGCCTTTTGGTGCGGCAGCGCATTGCGCGCCATCCGCCGGCATTCTTCCGCAAATTTCCGATACGTTTCCGATTCACCCATTATCCGCAGCTTCGCCTCGCAATCCGCTGTTCGCTATCTCGTTACGCTGATACAATACCAGGGCACCAATAGGAACAAACCACGGGGCGGCCGGGTTCCCTGATTGCAAATGGGTTCGCGGGGCGGGCCGATGTCGGAAGACGAGTATCGCCACTACGCGGTCGAATGTTTGCTGCTGGCAAGAGAGATGCGCCACTCGGCGCATAAAGCCGTTTTGCTCGCCATGGCCGATGCCTGGGTCGCGCTCGCCGATCAGGCTGCCGCGGCGAGCGCGCAGGTCGCGTTGGGAACCAAGACGGCGCCCGGGGGTGAGGAGCCCGCTTGAAGTCGTTCCCGGTTCGTGGAGGTTCGTAGATTGGGTTGAGCGAAAGCGAAACCCACCAAATAGTGATGCCAGAAATGGTGGATTTCGCTATCGCTCGACCCGCCCTCCGGACTACGGAGTTCGCTTCCCGATCGCGGGATTTTGATTGCGCTCAGGGCACCGGAGTGAGTGGCCGAATTGCCACACTCGGCAAAAATTCTGTCGATGCCCCGATTCGGACTCGAAAAAGCCCCGATGCGCCTGCGACAATTGGATCGCACTGAAGGGGACGGTCCCGGTCGTTGCGAACGGGGGGATCGGGGACACGACCGGGACCGTGCCTTTCGTGAGAAAGGCGCTGCACTCTACCCCATTTGCCGCCATTGCGGGATTAAAACTTTGTTAACCATGAGCCCCCTGCGGGCTCTTTGATTTTCGGCCTGCAGGGTTCGCCGCCTCCCAGCTTCGCTCTCGGAATCGCCGGTCTACCGCAGCTCAACCGGCACCCTTCCGGGACGAGGGTTTTTCCCGCGCGATTTCCTCGGCCAAGCGCCGCCAGGTCTCCGCCATCTCGAGCAGTGCGGCCTTGTGCTGGGGCTTCGCGCTCTGCGCCAAGCGGATGCATTCTTCGGCGTTGCTGCGGTACCGGTCCTTGTTTTCCATCGGCCGCCCCCGTTTTTGCACGAGAGTCCCTGACGCCGTGGTAATCAGATGATTCCTTTGCGGGGGTTTCGGTTCCATTGCGCAAACCGCGGATGGCCACTCGAACTCGAGGGCTGATTGCGAAGCCCGACCTAAGCCGCTCTCCCCGCTCCCGTTCCGGGCTTCTGCCCGCGCTCGACGCCCGTGCGTTGCTCCAGCCTTTGCGCTTCTTCCAGGAGCCCGTTGCCGATGCCCGTCATGATTTCCGTGCCGAGGAAATCGGGCGACTCGCGCGCGAGCCGGTAGCACCGCTCGGCCCGCGCGCGATACAGGCGCGCGGTGCTTACTGTCGTATCTTTCATGGTCTTGCTCCGCCGGGCTAACCCGGAGCAAGGCCAAACCGTTCCCGAATTCCACCGAACGCCGTAGCCCCGCCCCTCAGCCGAGGTTGAGCTCCTGGAAAAAATCGTTGCCCTTGTCGTCGATGACGATGAAGGCGGAAAACTTCTCGACCTCGATCCGCCAGATCGCCTCCATGCCGAGCTCGGGATATTCCAATACTTCGACCTTGCGGATGCAGTTCTCGGCGAGGTTTGCGGCCGAGCCGCCGATCGAGCCGAGATAGAAGCCGCCGTGCTTCTTGCAGGCCTCGCGCACCGCCGGCGAGCGATTGCCCTTGGCCAGCATCACCATCGAGCCGCCGGCGGCCTGGAACTGATCGACGTAGGAATCCATGCGGCCCGCCGTGGTCGGACCGAATGAGCCCGACGCATGGCCCTGCGGCGTCTTCGCCGGGCCGGCGTAATAGATCGGATGGTTCTTGAAATAATCCGGCAAGGCTTCGCCGCGCTCGATCCGCTCGCGCAGCTTGGCGTGGGCGAGATCGCGCGCGACGATCATCGGCCCGGTGAGTTTGAGCCGGGTGCGGATCGGATGGCGGGCGAGGCTTTCGAGGATTTTTGGCATCGGCCGCGTCAGGTCGATCTCGACGGCGGCGACGCCGAGCCGCCCCTCGTCGATGTCGGGGAGGTACTGCGCCGGATTTTGCTCGAGCGCCTCGAGAAACACGCCCTCGCGCGTGATCTTTCCCAGCGCCTGACGGTCGGCCGAGCACGACACCCCGAGCCCGATCGGCAGCGAGGCGCCGTGGCGCGGCAGCCGGATCACCCGCACGTCGTGGCAGAAATATTTGCCGCCGAATTGCGCGCCGACCCCGAGCGATTGCGTCAGCCTGTGGATGTCCCGTTCCATTTGCGGATCGCGAAAGGCGTGGCCGTCCTCGGAGCCTTGGGTGGGCAGGTCGTCGAGATAACGGCAGGAGGCGAGCTTGACGGTTTTCAGCGTGAGCTCCGCCGAGGTGCCACCGATCACGATGGCGAGGTGGTAGGGCGGGCACGCCGCGGTGCCGAGCGTGAGGATTTTTTCCTTGAGGAACGCCATCAGCCGTTCCGGGGTGAGCACCGAGGGCGTCGCCTGGAACAGGAAGGTCTTGTTGGCGGAGCCGCCGCCCTTGGCGATGAACAACAGCTCGTAGACGTCCTCGCCTTCCGAATGGATCTCGACCTGCGCCGGCATGTTGGAGCGCGTGTTCTTCTCCTCGAACATCGAGAGCGGCGCGAGCTGGGAATAGCGCAGGTTCTTTTTGAGATACGCGTCGCGCGCGCCCGCCGCGAGCGCCGCCTCGTCGTCGCCTTCCACGAACATGGCGCGTCCTTTTTTGGCGAAAATGATCGCGGTGCCGGTGTCCTGGCACATCGGCAGCACGCCCCCGGCGGCAATATTGGCGTTCTTGATCAGATCATAGGCGACGAACCTGTCGTTCTCGCTCGCCTCGGGATCGTCGAGGATCGCGCGCAGCTGCCGCAGATGGCTCGGGCGGAGCAGATGGTTGATGTCGATGAACGCCGCCTCGGCGAGCTGCCGCAGTGCGTCCGCCGCGACGACGACGATCTCGCGGCCCAATGCTTTTTCGATCCGCACGCCGCCGGAATCGAGCTTGCGGTAGGTGGTCCTGTCCTCGCCGAGCGGGAACAGCGGCGTGTGGCGACAGGGCGGGGCGACCTCGATGTTCATGGGCCATGATCCGGTTCGGAGGAACCGCCGTTCTAATCGCTTTCCCCAATGCCGTCACCCCATGGCAAGACCCTCCGCAATGCGCGCGGCCGAGCCGGCCCGACCTACCGGTCCAGGCTGTGCTCTGGTAACGTTCTTGCCCTCGGTCGGCTGGGCAACCTTATGCGGCGGCGGGATTTCATAACGTTTCTTGGCGGCGCGGCGGTGGGATGGCCGCTTGCCGTGCGCGCGCAGCAGCCGGCGATACCAGTGATAGGATTTCTCAGCAGTCGGTCGCCCGGCGATGCTGCGTATGTTGTTATGCCGTTCCTTCGAGGTCTGAAAGCGGCTGGCTATGTCGAGGGCCAGAACGTGGCGATCGAATACCAGTGGGCCGAGGGTCAAAATGATCGCCTAGCGGCGCTGGCTGCCGATCTGGTCAACCGTCAAGTGGCCGTAATTGTCGCCGGCGGGACCTCCCAGCAAGCCAAGGCAGCGACATCAACAATCCCGATCGTTTTCACGAGCGGCGGCGACCCGGTCAACCTCGGCCTCGTCGTCAGTCTCAACCGGCCGGGCGGCAACATCACGGGTGCGACGTTCTATTCCGGCGCGCTCGGGGCGAAGCAACTGGAGCTGCTGCGAGAGCTCGTGCCGAAAGCGAAGGTAATCGGCATGCTTGTCAACCCGAGCATGGCATCGGCGGCGCCCCAGGTGAAAGACGCGCAAGAGGCGGCGCGCGTCATCGGACAGCAAATTCATGTTGTGAATGCCAGCAGCGAGAACGAGTTCGAGGCCGCGTTCAGGACACTTGCCCAACTGCGGGTCCACGCATTGCTGGTCGCGGTCGACCCGTTGTTCGACAGCCACCCTCGTCAGTTGGTCGAGCTGGCCGCACGCCGGACGGTCCCCGCCGTATACAACCTCCGTGAGTTCGTCTCCGCCGGCGGCCTGATGAGTTATGGTGCCAGCATCGCGGATACCTATCGCCAGGCCGGCGTATATGCCGGTCAGATTCTGAAGGGCGCGAAACCGGCCGACCTCCCGGTCGTGCTGCCCACCAAGTTCGAACTGGTGATCAACCTGAAGACCGCGAAAGCCCTGGGCGTCACCGTGCCGCCCACCCTTCTCGCCCGCGCCGACGAGGTGATCGAATGAGGCGGCGGGAGTTCATTGCGCTGCTCGGCGGCGCGGCGGCATGGCCGCTTGCGGCTCGCGCGCAGCAGGCTACCATGCCGGTGATCGGCTTCATCGGCATCGACGTGCCCGACAGCTCCGCCGGCAGGCTATCCGGGTTCCATGAAGGCCTGAAGGAAACGGGCTTTGTCGAAGGTCGGAACGTCGCGATCGAATATCGCTGGGCTGCCGCCGACTACGATCGCTTGCCGGCACTGGCGGCGGAGTTCGTGAGCCGGAAGGTATCGATCATCTTCGCGACTGCGCTCCCCACCGCACTCGCGGTCAAGGCAGCCACCAGCACCATCCCGGTCGTATTCGTGATCGGTGCCGACCCGGTCGAGCTGGGATTGGTTGCCAGTTTCAATCGGCCGGGCGGCAATCTCACGGGGGTAAGTCAACTCTACGGCCATTTGGGCGGCAAGCGGCTGGAGCTGCTGCATGAGCTGGTACCCACGGCGTCCCTGATCGGCATACTCTCGAATCCCAGGAACCCGAATGCCGCGAGTCATCTGAAAGATGTGCAAGGGACCGCAACTGCCCTCGGCCAGCAGACCCTTGCCTGCAGCGCCAGTACCGAAGCCGAAATCGATGGCGCTTTTGCTACTCTTGCCAAGCAGCAGGCTCGTGCGCTCCTCGTCGCCGACGATCCATTCTTCACCCACAGTCAGGCGCAAATCATCGGACTGGCCGGCCGCGGATCGGTGCCTGCGATGTACTATGCTCGCGAGTTTGCGGCAGCCGGCGGTCTGATCAGCTATGGCAGCAGTGCTAGAGCCAGCTATCGCGAGGCTGGAATCTATGTCGGGAAAATATTGAAGGGCAGCACGCCAGCCGACCTCCCCGTCATTCAGCCGACCAAATTCGAGCTGGTCATCAATCTCAAGACCGCCAGGACGCTCGGCCTCATCGTTCCCCCGACGCTGCTCGCCCGCGCCGACGAGGTGATCGAATGAGGCGCCGGGAGGTCATCGGGTTGATCGGCGCCGCCACGGCATGGCCGCTTGTCGCTCGTGCGCAGCAATCCCGAAAAATCCCAAAGGTTGGCGTTCTGTGGCACGCCGGCAATGAAAAGGAAGAGGCGATATACCTCGGTGCTTTGCGAAAAGGGCTGAACGATCTTGGCTACGTTGAGGGCAAGAACATTGAGCTAGTGAACCGATTTGCTGATGAACATTATGATCGCTTTGATGCGCTGACCGCCGATTTGGTAGAGGCCAAGGTGGATGTGATCGTTGCCTCCGTCGGTTTGGCAGCCGTGGCTGCCAAACGAGTAACAACGACAACGCCGATCGTTGTCGCTGTTTCGCCAGATCCTGTTGCCCAAAAGCTTGTCCACAGCCTCGCGCGACCCGGCGGCAACGTTACCGGTTTTTCCAGCATGGGGGCGGACATAATCTCGAAGAATTTGGAGCTTCTCAAGGACATTTTTGTCAATTTGTCGAGCGCGGCCCTGTTATATAATCCAAACGCCGCTGTAGTTTCTCCCGCCGTTATAGAGCACGCGCAAGCCGCGGCAGGTTCGCTACAAGTGACGCTCCATCTAATCCCCGCACGGGCTCCGAATGATTTGGAAGGCGCCTTTTCGGCAATCACTCAAGACGCCGACGATGCGGTGATCATCGCAACTGATCCTATGCTGAATAACGAGCGAAAACGTATTGCGGAATTGGCTCTGGTAAAGGACTTGCCAACGGTGGCGTCCATCGGAGAAATGGCGCAAGCTGGTATTCTCATATCTTACGGACAGGACCTTCCCGAATTTTTCCGGCGCACCGCCGCCTACGTCGACAAGATTTTGAAAGGCGCCAAACCCTCTGATCTTCCGGTCGAGCAGCCCACGAAACTGAAAATGGTCGTTAACCTCAAAACTGCCAGGGCTCTGAGACTCACCTTACCGCAATCAGTTCTGCTACGCGCCGACGAGGTGATCGAATGAGGCGGCGGGCTTTGGAGTGCGCAATTCACGGGATCGCTTGTTGCGATCGAGAACATCAAAAAGGGAGGACGTCGTGAACATTTTCGGAATTTTCTCGTGCATCGTGGTGGCCCTGTTGCTCGCCGCCGCAATGCCGGGGCAAACGCGGGCCGAGGACGCGCCGAAATTCCAGGTCGAGCCGTTCTGGCCCAAACCGCTGCCGAAGAACTGGATCCTCGGTCAGGTCGCCGGGATCGCGGTGGCCAACGACGATCACATCTGGATCGTGCACCGGCCTGCGACCCTCGTCGACGACGAGAAGGGCGCGATGCAGGACCCGCCCGCGACCAAATGCTGCACGCCGGCCGCCCCGGTGCTCGAGTTCGACGCCGAGGGCAATCTGCTGCGCGCGTGGGGCGGTCCGGGCGAAGGCTACGACTGGCCCAAGATGGAGCACGGCATTTTCGTCGACCAGGACGGCAACGTCTGGGTCGCCGGCAACGATCCCGGCGACCACCAGATTCTGAAATTCACGCCCGACGGCAAGTTCCTGCAGCAGATCGGCAAGGCCGGTTCGACCGGCGGGTCGAACAGCGAGACCCAACTCGGCCGGCCCGCGCACCTGCAGATCGACGAGGCGGCGCACGAGCTCTACGTCGCCGACGGCTATCTCAACCGGCGCATCATCGTGTTCGACAGCGGGACCGGCGCCTACAAGCGCCACTGGGGCGCTTACGGCCGTCGCCCGAACGACGACAAGCAGCCGGCCTATGACCCCAAGGCGCCGCTGTCCGAGCAGTTCGCCAATCCGGTGCACTGCGTGCGGCTGAGCCACGACGGGCTCGTCTACGTGTGCGACCGCGTCAACGACCGCATCCAGGTTTTTCGCAAGGACGGCACGTTCGTCAAGGAGTTCCGGGTCGAGCCGCAGACGCTCGCCAACGGCTCGGTCTGGGACCTGGTGCTCTCCGAAGATCCCGCGCAAAACTTCATCTTCATCGCCGACGGGGCCAACAATCAGATCGTGACGCTCAAGCGCGACAGCGGCGAGGTGCTGACGTCGTGGGGGCGCGGCGGACGCATGGCCGGGCAGTTCAAGTGGGTGCACAACATCGGCATCGATTCCAAGGGCAACCTCTACACCGCCGAGGTCGGCTTCGGCCGCCGGGCGCAGAAGTTCCGCCGCCTGGATTGAGATGAGTCGAGTAACAGCGGAGTGAGTTGGGAGTTTCGGCGGTCAAGCAGTGAGTTGGGAGTTTCGGCGGTCAAGCAAACTCCCACCTCTCCCCGGCGGGGAGAGGGAGCAGACTGCGGCTCGCCCACGGCCAATTGCGAACGCCGTGCGGGCAGAGGATGGCTGCTCTCCCGCCTCTTCGTGAACCTCCCGGCCCGAGGGGCGCTTACCGCGGCGGCGGGGTCTCGATCGGGGCGCAATTGCGTCGGCCGGATTCCAGACAGTTCTGCAGATTGCGCAGGTCGATCAGCTTGTTGACGAGCCAGATGCCCGCGATTACCACGAGGACGGCCACCACGAGGAACAGCAGGTTGTTGCGGCTGCGCTCGCGGTCCTCGTCGGGGTCCTCGGGCGGGCGCGGCTGCTGCATGGCGGATCGGCAAATTTATCCATCGTGGACCGATAGGGCCCGCGGGATCCGGTTGTGTCCCGAGGCGATCCTGACCGGCGATGGATGGCCCTGGCGGAAACGCTCCGCGCGTCAGATCAGGCCCTGGATCCCGGCGGCGAGGCGCTTGGCCTGCCGGGCCCGGATCTCATCGAGATCGAGCGTGCAGATTACGTGCTGGCGAGTTCCCGCACGCATTCCCCATTTTTCGCAATGCGCGGTGTTTTCCTCAGCGATCTCCGCGGCCTGCCGCTGTTCCGCCGCAACGCGGACCTGCGGCGCCTTTTGAATCATTGCGACAGCAACCACCGCCAGGGCGCCGCAAACGCCCCAAAACGCCATGCGAAGCGCTTCGCCGGCAATTTGAGGCCGGCGCTTCTGTCCGGCCGAGCCGAGTTGCGTTGACACGAGAGCCCCCTCCGGTTGGCGAAAGCGTCGGGCATTCGCCTCGGCCCCGATGTATCACAATTAGCGCAAGGGTGTGTGACCCGGCTCACAGGAAGGTCGAGCGGCCGGGCGGGCGGCCGGACGGCCGGGCGGCGCGCCATGGCCCGCCTCGCTCGGCCCCCCGGAGCAGCGGACGCCCGGCCTTGGGGCCCAATTCGAGGTCGAGCTTCCGGATTCGGGCGCGCGCCGCCCGGCTCGAGCCGAATGGTTCGAGGCAGCCGGTCGGAACGGCGTCTCAACTGCCGCGGCGATCGACGCTCAGCCGCCCGGGTCCCGCAGCGTAGAGCAACAGGAAACCGCCCACGATCGTCACGTTCTTCATGAAGTGGGTCATCTGATTGACGTACATGGCCGGATCGGAAATCTCCCAGAATCGATGAGCGATGAGGGCGGCAACCACGGTGAACCCCGCCATCAGCACTGCAGCGTAGCGGGTGCCCAGTCCGACGAGGACGCACAGCGCTCCGAAGAACTCGACGCAGGCCGCAAGCACCGCGATCGGATAGGCGCCGACCGGGACGCCGTGGCCGGCCAAGTACCCGGCGAAGCCCTCGAGCCCCGTCAGCTTGTGGAAGCCGCCATTCAGGAAGATCGCGGCCATCAGCACGCGACCGAGGAGCAATACGACATCGCTGCTTACCACCTCTCGCTCGGCAGCTGCCGTCACGTATCCATGTCTACTCGCTTCCGTCATTCTCGCCTCTCCCTATCATGATCGTCGGCCCCGCAACGCATCCGCACAGGAACCGAATTGGACGGCCGCATCGATCCGCACGATCACGGCATGAACGCCGGTTCGGCCAAATGGTTGCGGCAGGCGTAATATCGACGGGAGCGGCCCGATCACGTTCTCGGGAAGAGCGATCGAGCGCTTTCCGCGCTGCGGAATCGACCGGGGACGCGTTCGGGAGAACGTTGGCGACGATCGCCTACGGAGAGGCAATTACGCGCGGCGCCCGACGCACCGCGCGATGAACGACTGCCTGTTTGATTGGGGCGGGGCCTAACCCCACAAGCCGAGCACCCCGGAATACAGCCCGAAAATCACCGCCGCGGCAATCACGACCGCGACGATAAGAGCATAGGCGCCCTTGAGACGATACGGGTTCGGCAGTCGTCGCGCCAGCAGGTAGAGGAAGCCGAGCACGATCGGCAGCAACAGCGCGTTCATCACCTGCACGCCGACGCTCAGACTCACCAGATTGACCCCGGAGACGATCAGCAGCGCCCCGGCGATCAGGGTGGCGGTGTAGATGCCGTAGAACCACGGCGCTTCCGCGGGCTCGTGCTCGAGCGAATGTTTCACGCCCAGGACCTCGCTCAGCGTGCGCGCCGCGGTGAGCGTGACCACGATGGTGGCCACTATCGCCGATCCCGACAGGCCCAGGCCGAACAGCAGCTTGCCGGTGGTTTCGCCGAGATAGGGCGTGATCGCCTCCGCGATCTGCTGCACGCTGTCGAGCGCGCCGGTCTGCGTCTTGCCGGCGAGCGTCGCCGCGGTGGCGACCAGCACTGCCGCCATGATGACCTGGGTCAGGACCGCGCCGATGCCGGTGTCGAGCCGCGCCGCCGGCAGATCCGCGATCGTGAGCTTCTTCTCCACCACCGCGGACTGCTGATAGAACACCATCCAGGGCATGATCACGGCGCCGATATTGGCGGCGACCAGATAGAGATATTTCGGTTCCTGCCACGGGATCTCCACCGACCCGGCCGCGAGCGCCGTCATGCTGGGCCCGGCCTCGAGCGCCACCGCCAGGAACACCAGCTCGAAGGCGCCGACCACGATCGCGATGCGCTCCACGGCCAGATAGGAGCCGCGATAGGCCATGATGATGAGCGCCGCCACCACCAGCACCATAGTGATCGGCGCCGGAACTCCCATCAGCAGCCCGACGCCGGCAAGCCCGCTCAATTCGCTGAGCAGCGCGCCGACGCAGGCGAGCACCAGCGTCGCAACCGAGAGCCAGGCCCAGCCGCGGCCGAAATGATCGCGGATCAGCTCGGCGTGGCCCTTGCCGCTGACGATGCCGAGCCGCACCGTGAGCTCCTGCACGATGTAGAGGATCGGCACCAGGATGAGCTGCAACAGCAGCAGGCGATAGCCCCATTCCGCCCCGCTCTGAGCGGCGGTGATGACGCTGCCGGCGTCGGTGTCGGCCAGCATCACCACAAGACCCGGTCCGGCCACGACGGTGAACCGACGCCAGCTGAAATAATGCATGGGCTCCGGCGAGACGGCGGTCGAACTTTTCATGCGGGCAGCGGTCGCTTTGTCCTTGCGTGGGCGCATCGACATTCGTGGAGACATTCCGCCGATCCGTTCGCGGAGATACACGTAAGCCTCGGCGGCTCCAATCACAAATGAGGAACCTCAAACTAGAATGATTCTAGGCTGGCTTTCGAAGGTTGCGATGCAATTGAATCGTCGCGAGCAGGACATGCTCAGCTCGCCATGGTCTCCTTGACGGCGGCGACCAGCTGCTTGAGCGTGAACGGCTTCGCCAGGAAGGCGAACTGGCCGCGGTCCGGCAGACTCTCGAACGCATCCTCGGCATAGCCGGAAACGAAGATCATCTTGAGACCGGGGTTGCGCTTGCGCATCTCCCCGAGCAGCGTCGGCCCGTCCATCTCCGGCATGACCACGTCGGACACGACGAGATCGATGTCCCCTGCCCGCTCCTCCAGCACCTTCATGGCCTCGACCCCGTTGCCGGCCTCGAGCACGGTGTAGCCGCGCGAGGTGAGGCCGCGGGCGTTGAGCGCCCGCAGTCCCTCCTCGTCCTCGACCAGCAGGATGGTGCCGTGGCCGGTGAGATCCGCGGGCGCCTTGGTCGCCTCGCCGGCGAACACCGGCTTGCCCGCATCGGCCGCGGCCGGCTCCTCGGCGCGCGGGACATGGCGCGGCAGGAAAATGCGGAACACCGTGCCGCGGCCGACCTCGGATTGCGGGAAGATGAATCCGCCGGTCTGCTTGACGATGCCGTAGACGGTGGAAAGGCCGAGCCCGGTACCTTTGCCGACCTCCTTGGTCGAGAAGAACGGTTCGAAGATCTTGTCGATATGTTCCGGCGCGATGCCGTGCCCAGTGTCGCCGACCTCGATCAGCACATAATCGCCCGGGGTAATCGGCTTGTAGGCCAGGCCCGCGCATTCCGCCTCGCCGAGATTTCGCGTCCTGATCTCGAGCTTGCCGCCGTCGGGCATCGCGTCCCTGGCATTGACCGCGAGATTGACGATCACCTGCTCGAATTGGGAAAGATCGGTGCGGACCGACCACAGGTCGCGCCCGTGCACGACCTCGAGCGTGACCTTCTCGCCGATCAGGCGCCGCAGCAGCATGGTCAGGTCGGAGAGCACCTCGCCGAGATCGAGCACCTGCGGGCGCAATGTCTGCCGCCGCGAGAACGCCAGCAATTGCCGCACCAGGCTCGCCGCCCGGTTGGCGTTCTGCTTGATCTGCATGATGTCCTGGAACGACGGATCGGTCGGCCTGTGGGCGTTGAGCAGGAAATCGGTCGCCATCATGATGGCGGAGAGCACGTTGTTGAAATCGTGGGCGATGCCGCCGGCGAGCTGACCGACCACTTCCATCTTTTGCGATTGGGTGAACTGGGCTTCGAGCGCGCGCTGCTCGGTGGTCTCGACCGCATAGACGATCGCCGCCTCGCCGTCGCGCTCGTTCTTCTCGACCGCCGACACGTAGAAGCGCGCCGAGCGGTTGGCGTCGCGCGCCAGCGCCGCATCGATCGGGGCGATCTCGCCCTGACCCTCCGCGGCGCGGCCGATCGCGGCGGCGAGCCCCGCCCGATCGCGCTCGACGACGACCGCGAGGATGGACCGCCCCTCCGCCGGCGCCGGTTCGCCCTTGCCGATGCTGTGGTGGAGACGCGCGAACGGTGCATTGGCGCGGGCGATCCGGCCCTCCCGGTCGACGGTGGCGATCGCCATCGGCGCGTTGTGAAAGAACCGCACGAAGCGCACCTCGGCGGCGCGTTGCGGATCGCCGCCCTCCTCGCGCGCCCGATTGAGCACGAGAGTACGGGATGCTCCCGGCGTGCCGTCGGCGGCGAATGCCACCTTGTGGAGCAGGCGTGCCGGCAGCGTGCGCCCGCTGCGGGTCTTGAGATCGAGATCGAGCACTTCGGTTTTGACTTCCCCGGGCGCCGCCGCGAGCGTGGTGAGCAGCGCCGCGCCCTCGCCCGCGACGATGTCGGTCAGCTTGAGCCCGCCGGAGCCGATCTGCGCGAGATCATGGTCGAGCCAATTCGCCAGCGTCGCGTTGAGATAGCCGACGTCGCCCGCGGCATCGACGGAGAAGAAGCCGGCCGGCGCGTGATCGAGATAATCGATCGCGTGCTGCAGCTCCTGGAACACGTTCTCCTGGCGCTCGCGGTCGCGCGTGACATCGGCCACGCTCCACACCGTCGAGCGCGCGGCGCTGCCCGTCGCGCCGAGCGGGCGCACCCGGAAGCGCAGCCAGCGCGGCGGCGGCCCGGCCAGCCGCACTTCCTCCTGCAGCTGCCGGCCTTCGCGGGCGGCCTTGGCCAGCCGATAGACCGCCTCGGAGAGATCCGGGTCACCGATGAAGACGCGCTCGACCGGCCGTGCATCCTGGGCGGTGGCAGCCCCGACCAGCGTCAGATAGGCGGCATTGGCATAGAGCACGCGGCCGCCGGCATCGGTGACCACGATGGCGTCGGGAGCACCGTCCGCGGCCGCGGACGCAAACGCGTTGCCGGCATCCTTGCCCGGAAGACGCAGGATCCCGGCGGCGCCGGCGAACAAGGAAAACACCCCGGTCACGGCGAGCGCCGACAAGAATGCCAGGATATAGGGCTGCGCGTTATTGCGTCCGATCAGCAGAAAGGCCACTGCGGCCCCGATCAGGCCCAATGCGACGAGCAGCACCATGCCGATGCTGCCGGCCCGCTCGGCGCGCTCCGCAAGCTTTGGGGTTTCGCTCAGGTCCTGGGTCGCCATGCCGATTCGGGCGTCAGATTGACGCATAAGTACTATCCGCTGCGGCCGCTGCAAGGGAATCATGATGGCGGTGTATTTCCGGTGCCGCTCCGGTCAGGCGTCAACAGCTCGGCGCGGACGCATGGACGGTCACGCGACTCCGCACCGACCTTTCGCCATCAATCTGCCGCGAACCGTAAAAAGTGTGCTATTGGGGCCGTTTCCGGCTGGGGCACGGCCCTTTTTCGATGGGCGGATGCCGCACGAAGCGGTGGAATCGGTTCGGGCGTTCGGCATAGGCCGCCACCGGCTTGGCCCGCCGCAAGCGCAGCGAGGGAGCACCGATGGGAACCCTGTTTGGCGAGCTGTCGACCGCCGTGCAATTCTTCATCGCATTTCTGATCGTTCTGGCGTTGATCGTGCTGACGTTCTGGGCGATCCGCCGCTTCGGCGGGATCGGGCTCGGGGCGGGCGCCGCGCGCGGGCGGCAACCTCGGCTGGCGGTGATCGACGCGGCCGCGGTCGACGGCCGTCGCCGGCTCGTTCTGATTCGTCGCGACAACGTGGAGCATTTGTTGATGATCGGCGGTCCGAGCGACATCGTCGTCGAGCAGAACATCGTTCGCGCCGTGCCGGTGGCCTCGCTCCGGGAGGCGCCGGCGCCGCGCGCGCCCGGGCTGGCCGAAGTCACGGCCCGCACCGCGGAGCCGGCTGCGGCGCCCCGCGAGATATCCGGCCGTGCGGCCGCGGAGGCGGGCCGAACCGAACCCGCCATGCCGCGCGGGGGCGAATTGCCGTCATTGCGGCCGGAAGGACCTCCTCGTCCGGAAGCGGCGGCAAAACCGGAGCCTGCGCCGCAGACGCCCCGCGTCGCGGAGCCTGTGGTCCGGCCGCCGGCTCCGGCCCAATCGCACGGCCGCACGCCGGAAATGCCGGTGCGGCCAGCCCCACCGTTGACCCCGGCACCGAAACCCGCGCCCGAACCGACGATCTCGGCCCACGCGCGACCGGCGCCGCCCGCGAGCGATGCCGAGCTCACCGATATGGCGCAGCGGCTCGAAGCGGCATTGCGGCGGCCGGGCGCGCCGGGCCAAGCTCGAATCGAGCCCGGCTTCCCGAAGCCCGCGTCCGTGCCGGAAACGGGACCGCGGCCCTCCCCGGTTCCTTTCGGCGCCTCACCGATCGGCCGCGAGGCCGCAAAGCCGCCGGCGGCAAAGCCGGAATCTCCTCGCCCGGCGCCGTCCGCAGCCGCGCATCCCGGGCTGCCGGAGGCAAAACCCAAATCCGTGCTCGACAGCCTGGAGCAGGAGATGGCGAGCCTCCTCGGCCGCCCGGCCGGCAAGGAGTGATCGTGATGGCCGGGCTTGTCCCGGCCATCCACGTCTTCCTGGATGGCAGTTCAGATCGTGGATGCCCAGCACGAGGCCGGCCATGACGGAGGCTCAATCGTCGCGGTAGACGCGCTCGCGCCGCTCGTGGCGCTCCTGGGCCTCGATCGACAAGGTCGCGATCGGCCGCGCCTCCAGGCGCCGCAGCGAGATCGGCTCGCCGGTCTCTTCGCAAAACCCGTAGGTCCCGTCCTCGATGCGCTGCAGCGCAGCATCGATCTTGGTGACCAGCTTGCGCTGCCGATCGCGGGCTCTGAGCTCGATCGCCCGCTCCGTCTCCGAGGAGGCGCGGTCGGCGAGGTCCGGATGATTCTGATTTTCGTCCTGCAAGTGCTGGAGGGTTTCCTGAGCCTCCCGCAGGATGTCCTCCCGCCACGCCAGCAGCTTGTTGCGGAAATAATCGCGCTGCCGCTCGTTCATGAAGGGCTCCCGATCGGTTGGGCGATAATGATTTTGCTTCTCCCTGGGCATCCCATCGCGACTCCTTGCACCGAACCTGCGCGAGTCTCCTCCCCGCGGCGGACGCTTATAATCAGCAAGCGAGCGCCCTGACAACTGCCCAGGTGAGGAAAAAACGCTTGCAACGCCAGCGACTCGCGCTGCACCGCAGTGGGCGCTCGGCGCGAGCCTCGCCGCTGGCCCGGGGCAACCGGGCCGGCACCCCATACCGGCGGCTCGGCTTGCGGGCGGGAACGCCGGCCCTGTAGGGTTGGCAAAAAGCGGCATTGCGCAGATCAAAGATCGACGCTGGAGCGCCGCTTTTCGCCCACCCCACGGCTGAGCTTTTCTGCGCACGGCGTAACGAGGAAAAAATGCGTTTCGAAGGCACCAGCGGCTACGTTGCCAGCGACGACCTGAAGGTGGCGGTGAATGCCGCGATCAATCTGGAGCGTCCGCTGCTGGTCAAAGGCGAGCCAGGGACCGGCAAGACGGTGCTCGCGCTCGAGATCGCCAAGGCGCTCGCAGCACCGCTGATCGAATGGCACGTCAAGTCGACCACCAAGGCGCTGCAGGGGCTCTACGAATATGACGCGGTGTCGCGGCTGCGCGACAGCCAGCTCGGCGACGCCCGGGTGAAAGACATCCGCAATTACATCAAGCGCGGCAAATTATGGGACGGCTTCGTGTCCGACGAGCGTCCGGTGCTGCTGATCGACGAGATCGACAAGGCCGACATCGAGTTTCCCAACGATCTGTTGCAGGAGCTCGACCGCATGGAGTTCTTCGTCTACGAGACCGGCGAGACCATCAAGGCGCGAGTTCTTCGTCTACGAGACCGGCGAGACCATCAAGGCGCGCCGCCGGCCGATCGTCGTCATCACCTCGAACAACGAGAAGGAGCTGCCCGACGCGTTCCTGCGCCGCTGCTTCTTCCATTACATTCGTTTTCCCGATCCCGAGACGATGCGAGCGATCGTCGAAGTGCATTTTCCCGGCATCAAGCAGCGGCTGGTCGCCGAGGCGATGAAGCTGTTCTACGAGATCCGCGAGGTGCCGGGCTTGAAGAAGAAGCCTTCCACTTCGGAGCTGCTCGACTGGCTCAAGCTACTGCTGGTCGAGGATATCGGGCCGGAGATCCTGCGCGAGCGCGATCCCAAGAAGCTCATCCCGCCGCTCCACGGCGCGCTGCTGAAAAACGAGCAGGACGTGCACCTGTTCGAGCGCCTGGCCTTCATGGCCAGGCGGGAAGCGCGCTGAGCCGTTCGGATCGGCCGCAATCCACCGCACGGCCATGCGCTGGCTCGACAATCTCATTCCGCTGCATGCCCGGCTGAACGAACGCCAGCTCGCCGGCTGGACGCCGTCCGCAATTGCCGAGCAAGGGCTCGGGTGCCGGCTGCTCGCCGACGTGCCGATCCCCACGCCGGACGGCGTCAAGCTCGCAGCCGACGTCTACACGCCGGCGCGCGCGGGGCGCTATCCGGTGATCCTGCAGTTCGCCGCGTATAATCTCGACCTGCACACCGCAGGCGTTCCCAAGGGCACCAACGAGATCGGCTCCCCGCCGATCGCGACCGACCGCGGCTATGTGCAGGCGATCGTGACGGCGCGCGGGGTGGGCCGTTCGCAAGGCCGGCTGCAGCCCTGGCTGTGCGAGCGGGAGATCGACGATCATTTCGCCTGCATCGCCTGGGCGGCGAAGCAGCCCTGGTCGAACGGCGACGTGTGCCTGTTCGGCACGTCGTATTACGGCATGAACCAGCCCGCCGTCGCGGCGCGCCGCCCGCCGGCGCTCCGGGCCTTCTTCGCCAACGCGATCTGCACCGATTATCGCCGCCAGCTGTTTCGCTACGGCGGCGTATTCAACGCCGATTTTCTTTCGCTCTGGCTCGGCGCGAATTTCACGCCCGGGGCCATGCGCCGAAAAGTCCCCCCGATCGTGCGCGCGGCTTTGAGCCATTTGCTCAACCGGCCATGGCTTTGGCGCTATTTGCTGCAACCGCGCATCGACCGCATCATGCAAAGCTTCAAGCAGCGCCGGGTCGCGCCCGAGGTCCTCCCCTGGTACGTCGCGCTGATGACCGATGCGCCGGAAACCATCGTGCCGCCGATCAGCGAAGGCCCTGCATCCAGCCTGCATCAAATCGAGGTGCCCTTCGTGGTGGTGCAGAACCGCGGGCTGGTCGCGCTGCATCAGTTCGGCGCCTACGAGCTCTATGAACGCGCCGGCGCCAACCGCAAATGGCTGATCGTCGGCCCGCCCGAATACGAACTGCCGGTCTATTCGTGGCAGCTCGAGGCGCTGGCGTTCTTCGACTATGCGGTCAAAGGCATCGACAACGGCTACGCCCAGCAGCCCCGCGTGCGCTATTGGCGCGACGGACCGGCGGACTGGGCGGGCGCCGACGATTTTCCGCCGGCCGATTCCGAGCCCGTCAGGCTGCATCTCGGCCCGCAGCTCGCCGGGGAAGCGGGCAGTCTCGCGACCAAGGTGCCGGCAAGCGCCGAGAGTACCTGGCTCGCGGTGCCGCGCGGGATCGCGCTCCTGCCCGGATTCGATCGCACCGAGCCGCAACGGCGGCGCTTTCGCTTCCTCGCGCAGGAGGATTTCGAACTAGCGGGGCCGGTCACGCTGCAGCTGAAATACGCCTGTTCGGAGATCGATTCCTACATCGTCGCGCGGCTCGACCGCGTCGACCGCGAGGGCCGGCGCCGACCGCTCGCCATGGGCCACCTTCGGCCGTCAACGCGCGCGGCCGATGCCGGGCGCGGCAGCCGCTGCGAGATCGCGATCGACACCGCGATCCGTCAGCCGCTTCGCGCGAACGAGCCGGTGCTGGTGCGCTTCAGCCTCACCCCGGCGGCCGCGGTGATCCGGACCGGCGAGGCGTTGGAGCTCGATCTTGCCAGCCGCACCGACCTTTTGCCCATTCCGGTGCGGGACGGCTTCATCGTCCCGGACATGGCGGTGCCGCCCTATTTCGCCCGCAACATCATTCATCACGGGCCCGAGACGTTTTTGGAGCTGAGCGCCCGGTTCTACATCGGCTCGACCTGATGCGCCTGCGCCTTGCTTCGGCGGATGAATCCCGCGCGCCGAAGCGCCGGCGCGAAGACGGGACGTGACGGGGGCTCAGGTCCGCTTGGCCTTGCGCCGCGATTTGCTGAGCTGCCGCGGCGCTGCGGGTTTTTCCTCGGAGCCGGCCGGTGCTGTCTCGAAACCATGACCGGCTTCGTTGCCCAATTCCGCCTCGCCGCCGCCGCCCCCGCCGCTGCCGGCCGCCCGCGCGGCTCGCAGCAATTCGACCTTGTGCGCGGCCACGGTGTCCGCGATCCGGCGAGGCTGCTTGGCCTGCACCGCGGCTTGATGCGCCCGTTGCGCCGCGTTGCGCTGCGCGGCGGCGAAACGCTCCGCACTCTCTTCGGCCGCGGCGCGCGCCGCCTCTTCCGCGGCGCGGCGTTCTACGGCTTCGGTGGCGCGCCGCTCGCGTTCCGCGGCCTCGTGCGCGGCTTGCTGCATCGCGCGCCGGCGGGCGGTGTCCCGGCGCTGCGCAAGACCTTCCGCGACCGCGTCCTGCAGGCGCCTCGCCCAGAACAGGATCTGTGCCGCCGCGCGTCCCCACGCGCCTCCGGTCCAAACCAGCTCGTAGGCGGAGAACAGCCGCCAGCGATCGTCGCCCGCGACGATCGCGGAGGCGATCAGATCGCCGGCCATCGCCGTCGTGTTGATGCCGTGGCCGCCGAACGCGCCCGTGACCCAGACGCCCGGCATCACCTCGCCGATCAGCGGCATTTTGTGGACCGCATAGCTCATGAGACCGGACCAGGCATGGTCGATCTTCACGGCCCCGAGCTGCGGATAGACATCGCGGATATCCCGCTCGATCGAGCCGGCCAATCCGCGCGGGGCCGAGATCCGCGTGCTGATGCCGGAGCCCCAGAGCAAGCGGTCGCCGTCGACGATCCGGTAATAATCGCCCCCGCGGCGCGTGTCCGATACGCCGCCGCGATAGCGGACCGCGTCACCGAGCGCCTCGCCGAGTGGCGCCGTGACGGCCATGTAGCTCGAGACCGGCAGCAGCGTCTCCGATACGGCGCGGAACACCGAGCCGAGATGCGCGCCGCCCGCCAGCACCACGTGCCCCGCCCGCACCCGGCCCTTTGGCGTATCGACGCGTTTGCGCACGCCCGCGGAATCCATCGCCAGCGCCGGCGTATCCTCGAAGATGCGGGCGCCGGCCTGCTCCGCCGCCGCGGCGAGCCCGAGCGCGTAATTGCGCGGGTGGATCCGGAACGCGCCCGGCAGATGCACCGCCTGAAAATAGCGCTCGCTGCGCAGCACCTCGCGAACCTGCTCGGTCGGCCAGGCATCGAGCCGCGCGCCGAAATCGACCCGCATCATGGCGACATGCCGCAACAGCTCGTCCTCGGCATTTCTTCGCAGCACGATCAGCCGGCCGTCGGCCGCGGTTACGCCCGGCATGCCCGTCTCGCGGATGGTGGCGCGGACATATTCGGCGCCGTCGGCCGACAATGCCCATAATTGCTTGGCCCGGCTCAGTCCGACCCGCTCGATGATGTTCTCGATCCGCTCCGAGAACCCCGGGGCGACGAAGCCGGCGTTGCGGCCCGACGCATTCCAGGCGATTTTCTTGGCTTCCAGCACGACGACGGACCAGCCGGCCCGGACGATCTCGCGCGCCACGGTGAGGCCAGCGAGCCCGCCGCCGATCACGCAGACGTCGACGTCCGCGTCCTGAACGAGGGGCGCGCGTTCCGGCGCGGCGACCGTGGTCTCCGCGTACCATTTCGGCCCGTCCATCCCGCCCGTCTCGGCCATCGTTCCTCGCTCTTCGCTGTCATCGCCCGGCTTGACCGGGCGATCCACCAGCCCGGAGCAATCGGCCTGAACCCAGACCCTGTGCGCGACGCGGCCGCTACTGGATCGCCCGCCTGCGCGGGCGACGACACGCCGTGGGAACGAGCCGACAATTGCATGGCAATTGCGACGAAAATCCGCGCCGGATCACCCGCCGCGCGCCCATGGCCGCACGCGGCCGGCATGCTAGACTCTCCGGCAGCGGAAATCGACTTTTTAGCCATGCGCCGCCTCATCCTGCTGCGTCACGCCAAATCCGACTGGACCGGGATCGGCCTCAAGGACCAGGACCGGGCACTCGCCTCGCGCGGCCGCGATTCGGCGCCGCTCATCGGCGCCTATATGGCCCATCACGCGCTCATCCCGGATCTGGTGCTCGTTTCGACCGCCACGCGCGCGCGCGACACCTGGGGCTTGGTTGCCGAGGCCTTTCGCAAGCCCGCTCCGGTCGTCTACGAGGAGCGGCTCTATGAAACCGGCCCCAAGGCGATCCTCGAAGCCATCCGATCGACCAAGCGCGACGTCCACGTACTGCTGGTGGTCGGGCACAATCCCGGGCTTCGCGATCTCGCCGAGTTCCTGATCGCCTCGGGCGACGTGGATGCCCGGCAGCGTCTGCTGGAGAAATTTCCGACCGCCGGCCTGGCGGTGATCGATTTTCCGGTCGACGATTGGGGAAAGCTCCACCCGAAATCGGGGCGGCTCGATCGCTTCGTCGCGCCCCGCCAGCTCGACCTGGCGACGGATTAGGCGTGACCTCGTAGCCCGCATGGAGCGGAGCGGAATGCGGGGAGGACGTTCCCGATTTCGCGCCTTCCGGCGCTCCATCCGGGCTACAGGGATATGCCACATTCCCGCTCGGCCACGCGGGCTACGAGGTCGTGCTTCTCCCCATGCTCACGCGAATTCAGGCGATCGCCGAAGAGGCCCGGCTGACGGCACGCGCCATCCTGGAGTTCGGCAGCCATCTGCTCCACCCGACCGTCCGGCTTGGCGTGACCGGCCTCTCCGGCGCAGGCAAGACTGTGTTCATCACGGCGCTGGTGCACGATCTCATGCACGGCGCCCGGCTGCCTTTATTCGAGCCGTTGGCCTCCGGGCGCATCGCCCGGGCGCGGCTCGAGCCGCAGCCCGACGACGCGGTGCCGCGGTTCGAGTACGAGCGGCACGTCGATGCGCTGGTCAAGAACCGCGCCTGGCCGGAATCGACGCGCCGCGTAAGCGAGCTGCGGCTCGTCGTCGAATATCAGTCCCTCAGCGGCGCCGACCGCACGCTCACCCTCGATATCGTCGATTATCCCGGCGAGTGGCTGCTCGATCTGCCGCTGCTCGCCATGAGCTATCGCGAATGGTCGGCCCAAGCGCTGAAGCTCTCCTACGAGGAGCCGCGCCGCAGGCTCGCGAGCCGATGGCATGCACATCTTGCCGCGCTCGACCCGGAAGCCGGCGAGGACGAGCAGGCGGCGCTCACCGCCGCAAAGCTGTTCACCGATTACCTTCGCGCCTGCCGCGACGCGCGCTATGCGCTGAGCCTGCTGCCGCCCGGCCGGTTCCTGATGCCGGGCGAACGCGCCGGCGCTCCGGCTTTCACCTTCGCGCCGCTTGCGCTCGGCGGCGCGGAGCCGCCCGCCAAAGGCTCGCTCCGCGCCATGATGGAGCGCCGGTTCGAGGCCTACAAAGGTTTCGTGGTGCGGCC
>WNEZ01000810.1_pt1 | contig 25528 bp, 23 predicted proteins | sample 5400521 | NCBI WGS metagenome assembly WNEZ01 (sample SAMN13153339, study PRJNA577476) | soil metagenome | isolation source: 120 cm saprolite under Douglas fir tree site 2 hole 1 replicate 1 | place: USA:California | collected 2015-04-18
GCCCGGCGGCGGCGTGGCACTCCTGTGGTGCCAGAAGTCGCTCGAGAAGGTGAAGGGGACCGATGACGACCAGAAGATCGGGGTCGACATCGTCCGTCGCTCGCTCGAGGAGCCGATGCGGATGATCGTCCAGAATGCGGGCGCGGAAGCTTCGATCGTGGTCGGGAAGGTGAAGGAGTCGAAGGACAAGAACTTCGGCTACAACGCCCAGAGCGACGAGTTCGAGGATCTGGTGGCGGCGGGCGTCATCGACCCCACCAAGGTCACGCGTACCGCGTTGCAGAACGCTGCGTCCATCGCCGCACTGATGCTCACGACCGAGTGCGTGGTGGTGGAGAAGAAGGAGAAGGAGAAGGCGCCGCCGATGCCCGGTGGTGGCGGCGGCATGGGTGGGATGTACTAACGAACTAGACGCACAGACGCAGCAGACGCACAGAGGTGAACAGGCTGGAGGGAGCAGGGGTTCTCTGCTCCCTCTTTGCTATTCTCCTCTGTGCGTCTGTGCGTCTAGCCGTTGCCGGTCCTAGTATCTTTGGCCTCATGCCTGCACCCTCGGGTGAACGCGCGACCTTGTCGCGCGACCTCGCGGATTTCCTGATCGAGCTGTCGATCGCCCTGCACAAGCACGCCATGTATCCCGAAGGGCACCCGTCGCTCGCGCCCGCGGCGGCGGGGTTGACCCGGCGCGCGGCGCTGCTGCTCGAGGATCGAGCGACGATCTCCCTCGGCGTGGCCCGTAACCAGCTCGTGATCGAAGGTGTGGCTACCGACCCCAAGCACCCCGTGCTGCGGGAGCTCGCGGGCCGCCTGCACCGCCACCACCTCGGCGCGATCACGTTCCGGCGAGGCGTGGAGCAAGGAGAGGTGGCCGATGCGCTCCGGACGCTCGCCATCGAAGCCGAACGGACCGGGCAGCCGCTCGGCCTCGGCGACCGGGACCGCCTGGCCGCGTGGCCGCACGTACAGCTGCATGCGCTCACCTACGAGCGCCTCGAGCTCACGGACCAGGCCGGTCCCGTGGGGGAAGGGGATGCGCGGGCCGCCCAGTTGTGGGTGGGTCTGGCGCGGGCCGCCTTGGCGACAGCGGCGGACGACACCCGGCCCACCCCCACCGAACCGGCGGTCATCGCGCAGGCCATCGACCAGCACTCGAAGGCCGACGCCACCGGGTACGATCAGGTGATCGTCGGCTACCTGCTGCAGATTGCCGCCGAGCTCAAGACGGCGGGCAGCGCGGAGGCGGCGGCGCTGCGCCGGCGGACTTCCCGTCTCATTCGCTCGCTCAAGCCCGAAACGCTGCAGCGGCTGGTGCGCATGGGGGGCGACTTCGCGCAGCGGCGCCAATTCGTCTCCGATGCCGCCGACGGGATGGCGGTGGATGCGGTGCTCGACATCCTCAAGGCCGCCGCGGAGAGCTCGCAGGAGGCCATCTCCCATTCGCTCGTGCGCCTGCTGTCCAAACTGGCGGTGCACGCAGAGGCGGGCGCCGCACCGGTGCGACCGCAAGCGGATGCGGCGTTGCGCGAGCAGGTCCAGCGGCTGCTGGCCGGGTGGACGCTCCCCGATCCCAATCCCGGCGCGTACGGCGCGGCGCTGCACCGCATGGCCCGGGCCGCGCCGGCCGGGGCATCCCCGCGCACGGATCACCATGTGACCGAGCCAGATCGTCTGGTGGCGATGGCGTTGGAGATCGGCACGATGGGACCGCGCCTCCACGCGGCGGTCGACCGGGTGGTGGCCGAGGGCCGGCTCGCGCAGCTGCTCGACGCGCTGGAGGGCGGGGTGGCCGACACGGCCGCCGCGGCCACGGTGCGGGCGCGGATCGCGACGGCGGCTGCCGTGCAGCAGATCGTCGCTCGAGAGCCGATGGACTTCAAGCTACTGGAGCGACTCGTGCCGCTCGTGGGCGCGGCAGCGGCTCCGCCGCTGCTCGATGCCCTCGCGGCGGCGGAGTCGCGCGGGGCGCGACGCGGGTTGCTCGCGCAGCTGGCGAAGATGGGCGCCGAGATCGCGCCGTTGGCTATTGCGCGGCTCGACGACAGCCGCTGGTACGTGACTCGCAACCTGCTCGCGCTGCTCGAGGAGCTCGGGCCCCCCCCGCCGGGATTCTCGGCCGCCCCCTACATGCACCACAGCGACGCGCGGGTGCGCTGGCAGGCGGTCAAGCTCCAGCTGAAGCTCCCCGGCGGTCGCGACGAGGCGCTCGTCGCGGGTCTGCGCGATCAGGACCCGCGCACGCTGCGCCTCGCGCTGAGCCTCGCGGTCGCGCTGCAAGCCTGTCCCGACACCGCGGTGCCCTTGTTGGTGAATCGCGCCATGGATCGCACGTTCCCCGGAGACCTGCGCGCGCTCGCCGTGCGTTGCCTTGGGTATACCGCAGCGCCGGCGGCGCTCGAGACCCTGCTGCAGATGACGGCGGGCGGCCGGACCCTGTTCGGGCGGGAGAAGCTGGCGGCCAAGTCCCCCGAGCTCCTCGTCGCCCTGGCGGCGCTCGCGACCGGGTGGCGCGACGACCCACGGGCGCGGGCGCGCCTCGGCATCGCGGCCGCGTCCACCGACGGCGAGATCCGCCACGCCGCGGCGCCGCCGGCGCGCCGGCCGTGAGCAGCCCCGCCGGCTTCCTCAATGCGTTCGCGCATGCGCTCGCGGCGATGACCCTCTATCGGCCCGGCCATCCTGCCCGCGAGCGCGCGATCGACGACGCGCATCGGGAGCTGAACGACCTGCAGGCGACCGAGTCGCGGCCGCTGTTCACGTTCCTGGGCGATGAGATTGTATTCGGGCGGCTGCCGCTGCGCGAGCTCAAGGCCTGGGACTGGGGCCGCCGCCTGGCGCTCGCGGGCATCCAGCGTTTGGAGTTCTCGGATGTCGTGAGCCGGGAGGAATTCGAGCAGTTCCTCGACGAGGCGCTGGCGCGGCTCACGCTCTCCGCAATCGACACGACCGAGGCCCGTCAGATGCGCCCCTCCAGCATCCGGTTCGGTGCCGTGGGCGTGCGGGGTGGGGATGAGCAGCGCGCCGCGGCGATTCCGACCGCCACGATCACCTATTCCCTCAGCGAAGAAGCGGATGCGGTGCGCTGGGTCCAGGAGGAAGTGCAGGCTCGCGGGGTGCTGCCGCTCACAGAGGCCGAGGCCGTGGTGCGCTCACTGTCGATCGCCATGCACGGCGGGCGGCGGATCGTGATCCCGTTGCTGCAGCTCAAGGAGTTCGATCAGTACACCACGACCCATTCGATGAACGTCGCCGTCCTGACGATGGCGCTCGCCGAATCCCTCGGACTCTCGGCGCGCGACGTGCGGGCCTTCGGCGTCGCCGGACTGCTCCACGATATCGGCAAGGTGAAAATCCCGATCGAGGTCCTCACCAAGCCGGGACGCTTCTCCGATTCGGAGCGGGCCTTGATGAACCGGCATCCCGCGGAGGGCGCCCGTCTCATCCTGCGCGCCGAGGAAGACCTGGATCTCGCCGCGGTGGTCGCCTACGAGCACCACATCATGCTCAACGGGGATGGCTATCCCACGTTCCAGTTCCGGCGAGACTGCCACGAAGCGAGCAAGCTCGTCCACGTGTGCGACGTGTACGACGCGCTCCGCACCAACCGGCCCTACCGCGAAGCGTGGCCGCAGTCGAAGACCTTGTCGTACATCGAGGATCGGGCCGGCACGGAGTTCGATCCGGAGCTGGCGCGAGCGTTCGTGCGGATGATGCGACAATTCGAGCCGCAGGTGGCGGTGCTGACCGACGAGCGCGCCCCGGTGCCCGGGGAGCCCGTGGACCAGCCGCCGCTGACCTGAGCCGGCGGCCCCGGCCCCCTTTCCGGGGTAGGTATGTTGTATCCAAGATGCCGCCAGTCTCTCGTATCCTTGTCCTGCTGCTCGGGATCGCTCCCGGCCTCCCCGCCCAGACGGCACATTCCGGTGCGGGCCCGCGCGCCCGCCTCGAAGGAAAATGGCAGGCCAAGACCGAAGACGAGATTCGCAACATCATCGTGCGGAGCGACAGCTCCGCGCAATTCGGCGATCAGGTAGCTCGCTGGCGCCTGGTGGGCGATAGCTTGTGGCTGACGTTGGGGGATGGCGTGTGGCAGGTCTACGGCATGAAGCTCGACGGCGATAAGCTCACCCTCTCGGGGGGTGACCTGGAGAAGCCCGTGACGCTGCGCCGAGTAGGGCCGCCCCCAGCGCGTGCCGACTCCGTGGCCATCCCTGCGCCGCCACCGCCGACCGAGCGCGCCTGGGACTGATCGAGGGGGCGCTCACGGTGCCTTGCCGATGTTCGCGACCCGCCATCCGTTCGGCGTCCGGGTAAAACGGATCGCCTGACGGAGGCGCGTCTCCCGCTGGGCTCCGCCACCCGCTGGCACGTACATGTAGAGCGTCCGCACGGTCGCGAAGGCCGTATCGGCGCGGGTGCTCAGGCGGTCGATTGCGTAGCGCGCGGTGAGCTGCGTATAGCGTTGAAAAAACCCTTGCCACGCCGCCACATCCTTGTCGGCCATGCTCGGCATCAGCACCTGCAGGTTCCCGACGCGCTCGCTCGACACCGCGCGCTCGAGGTCCTGCAGCAGCACGGTGATCGCCGCGCGCGCCTCAGGTGGCTGCGGGGAGGGGGGAGCGACGCCGGCGGCCACGCCGACCTGCTCGGCGTCGAGCGCCGCCAGTCGGGAGACCACGTAGTCCATCGCCAGGTAGAGCGAGTCCGCGCGCGCGAGCGAGGTGGCGGCGCGCCCCGCTTCGGGACGGGTCGCCAGTGCGTGTACCACGGGCGTGGCGCGGGCGATGGCTTGCTCCGCATCGCGCCGCAATGTCTCGGCTTCGGCCTGGGCCTTGGCGTACTGTGGGATGGCGCTCCAGTACCCGCTTGACGCCCGCGCCAGGTCACCGGTGCGCAAGGCGCGCTCGGCGTTCTGCACGACGGTCTCGGCGAGGATGAGCGATGACACATTGTTCTTCATCGCCCCCGCCCGCCGCGCCCGCTCGCGGGCCGTGAGCGCCGAGTCGCGCTGCGCGACCAGCGCCGCGTTGAGATGCACAGGCACCGGATACGTCAGCAGCTGGTCCAGCGTGGCGCTCGTGAGCTCGGCGTCGGGCAGCGCGGCGACGGGGGAGGGGGAGCGCGACACGTAGAGGAGCACCAGCGCCGTCACCATCAAGGCCGTCAGCGCCGCCGCCCGCCACTTGATGGGCGCGTGCGTGACGAGGCGAAGGACCGCGGACGGGATCGGCGTCCAACGCAGGCTCAGCCGCTCGGTGGTGTCGGTCGCTCCGGAGAGCGCGGCGCGGATGCTGAACAGCGCCGACTGCATCTGGCGCGCCGTCTCGTACCGCTCTTCGGGCACCTTGTTGAGGGCCTTCCCGACGACGCGCTCGAGCGCCGCTGGGATCGACGGCGCCATGGTGCGGAGCGGTTTCGGGTCAGTGGTGAGCACCTGGTACAGCACGCCGTGGACCGTCTCCCCTTCGAACGGCTTGTGGTACCCTAGCAGCTCGTACAGGAGGCAGCCGACGGCGAAGACGTCAGTGGCCGGCGTGATCGCGCCGTTCGTGATCTGCTCCGGGGCCATGTAGGTCGGCGTGCCGACGATCGCGCCCGAGCCCGTCACGTCGGCGGACTGGAGGCGGGCGATCCCGAAGTCCATGATCTTCACCGTGCCGTCGGAGGCGATCCGGACATTGGACGGCTTGACGTCGCGGTGGATGACGCCGCGCTCGTGCGCGTACGACAGGCCCTGCAGCACTTCGATCACGATGTCCAACTTGCGCTCGAGCGCGAGCGGCTCGCTCACCGCGATCAGCGAGCTCAGGTCTCGCCCATCGACCAGCTCCATGGCGATGAACAACTGCTCGTCCGACTCGCCGAGGTCGTAGACCGTGACGATGTTGGGGTGTTGCAATGCGCCAGCGGCGCGCGCCTCCCGCATGAAGCGATCTTGCGCGTCGATCGAGCGGCCCGCGCGTGTCAGCAGCTTGAGGGCAACGAAGCGCCGAATGACGGAGTCGTACGCCCGCCACACGGCACCCATGGCTCCCTCGCCGATGATCTCGTGGAGCTCGAACTTACCGACACGTCGGTATTGCTCGGTTTGCGGCATCGCTCGTGTGTCCACCGGAACTGAACAATGTGCGCATTCGCTGGCCGGGGAGCAACCGGCCGAGCACGAAACTCAGCGCGTAGCCCAGTCGTAAATCCGCTCCAGCATCGCGCGGGTGGCGTCGTCCACCACGACGTCGCGCCGCGGGAGTACCCGCCCGGCGATCTTGAGGAACCCGTCCCGGCTCATGCGGGCGCCGCCCGTGCCACCCCAGGCGAATGGCGGGACGTACTTGGGCGGCCGCACGTCGTCGAAGACGTTCGCGCCGGTGCCGATCACGGTCCCGGTGCCGAGCAGCGTGCCGATCGCCGTCTTCGCATGGTCGCCGATCAAGCTGCCGAGCAGCTGCAGGCCGGTCTCGAGTCGCGTCCCCGCGATCTCGAGACGCACGGGACCGTACGTGTTCTTCAAGTTCGACGTGATCGTGCCGGCGCCGAGGTTCGCCCAGCGGCCGATCACGCAATGGCCGACGAAGCCGTCGTGCGCCTTGTTCGCGTACCCCAGGAAGACGCAGCTCGACAGCTCGCCGCGCGCGTTCGTTCGCGGGCCGATCGCCGACCCGCGCACCGGTCCGCCCAGCACGTGGGCGTTCGCGCCGACCCACAGGGGCCCCTCGAGCCGGGCCCCGGCGCGCACCTCGGCGCCGCTTTCGAGTACGACCGGACCGTTCCGTACATCGAACACGACGCCAGGTTCCACGGCGGCGTCGCGCAGGGCAATCGCGGCAGGATCGCCGAGCACGGCGCTCCCCGGGGGGAGCGGGTCACTGTCACCGAGCAAGGCGCGAAGGTCGTCCGGGAGCAGCTGTTCGAGCGCCGGCACCAGGTCGTACACGCCGCGGAGCACGACTCCCGGCACTTCGATCGCCGCGGCGTGCGGCTGGGGACCGTCCCACGTGGCTCCCGGTCCGACGCCCCATCCCACCGTGACGCCGCCGCTCGTGAGGCGGAAGGCGCCGTTCGGGAGCGTGGGGGCCAGCCCGCGCGGCGCGAAGGTCGAGGAGCCGATCACGGCCGGCCCGGGGACGGGGCGACGGGCGGCCACGAGGGGGACGCCCGCCTCGGCGAACCCGGCGAGGTGAGGGAGAGCGAAGATCGCAGCCGTCTCCACGCCGACGAACGTCTCCCACCGCTCGCGGATCAGGTGCGCGCCGGCCCGCAGCTCGCACAAGGGGCGTGCTCCGACGAACGGCGCCCACGCGGGGGCGGGGTCCGGATCGAGCAGGTAGAGGACGTGGGTCACAGCCGCTGCACGAGCTCCTTCAAGCGCTCGGCGCGGCCGGTGGGCATCACGAGCGTGTGGCCGTTGGCCCGCACGACCACCATATCTTCCAGACCGACCACGGCGACGTGCTCGCTCTCGGACCAGATCACCGAGCGGCGCACGTCGTCCGCCACCGTCGCCTTTCCGACCACCACGTTGCCGTGTGCGTCCGGCGTGCGAATGCGCAACAGGGAGTCCCAGGAGCCGATGTCGTCCCAGCCGAACGTCCCGGCAACGACGGCGAGCCGTTTGGTCCGCTCCAACACGGCCACGTCCACCGCCACGGGCCGGACGGCGGCGAAGAAGCCCGGCACGTCACCCGCCGTGAGCACGGGCCAGCCGGGCTTGAGCTCGCGTGCGTAGGCGGCCGCTTCGCCCAGGAAGCGAGCCACGCCCCACGCGAACAGCCCCGTGTTCCAGAGCGCGCCCTGGCGACGCAGCAGGGCCGCGCGGGCGGGGGAGGGCTTCTCGAGGAAGCGCCGCACGGTGCGCGCTCCACCCAGCGGCTTCGCCGGGATGATGTACCCGTATGCCGTTTCGTTGCGCGTCGGCTTCACGCCCACGGTGACGAGCACGTCGTACTCGGCCGCCACACCAAGCGCCTGGCGCCCGGCCGCGCGGAACGCACGGTCATCGCTCACCGCCCAGTCGGCGTGCAACGAGAGCATCTGGGCTCCGGGGTCTCGTTGCGAGATCCAGTGCGCGGCCCAGGTGAGGGCCGGCGCCGTGGACGCCGCGCGCGGCTCGGCGAAGATCTGCGCCCGGGGGACCTGCGGCACCACGCGCGCCACCTGATCGACCAGGAACGGGCCGGTGAGGATGAGGATCCGCTCGGGCGGGACCAGTCCGTCGAGCCGCTCGACTGCCTGGACCAGTAGCGGGCGGTCGCCGGCGAGCGGCAGCAGCTGCTTGGGCCGCTCGGGCGTCGACAGCGGCCAGAATCGGGTTCCCGTCCCGCCGGCCAAGATGGCCGCCCAGACGCTCATCGCGTGTCCCGGGGAACCGACGATGGGGGCGGGGGAGAGTCACCCAGCATCGCGGCGATGCGCGCCGTGAGCTTGCTGGGGCTGAACGGCTTGGTGAGCAGGGCGGCGCCCAGGCCCTCCGCTTCTCCCAGAATGCGGTCTTCGCCCTCGGCGGTGAGGACGATGACGGGAAACGCGCGCGTGGCCGCGGCGGACCGGAGCTCGCGCAGCAACTCGAGGCCGGAGCCGTCGGGCAAATGGAGATCGAGGAGCATGGCGTCGAATGGCCCGTCGCCGCCCTGCAACGCGCGGCGCGCTTCGGCGAGCGTGCGGGCGAGACTCACGACGTAGCCGAGGCGCTCGAGGTGCGGGCGGAGCAGCAACCCGATATGCGGCTCGTCATCGACGACGAGGAGGTGCCGCCGGACGGGCGACAAGGCGGGCGACTCGGGGTCAGAGCAGGCCGGCGATCGCCGAACGGTGGCGGCGCAGGTCGTAGAGCAGGGCGCCCACGTTGGTGGACGGCCGCACTAGAACGATCAGTAAGGCGTCGGCGTTGAGGACGGAGACGACGGCGAGGCCGGAGCCGAACTCGAGCACGCCGGTGCCGAATTGCCCGCGCCCTCCCGCTTCGCCCAGCTGGGCCAACCCGTTGATGACCGAGGGCAGGAGTGCGGCGACGTTCTCTGCGTCGACGCCGTTGGTCGCTCGCGCGTCGATCGGCAACCCGTCACGCCCCACGACCACGACGGCGTCCACGCCGCCGCGGCGGGCGAGTGCCTCGACCACATCCCGGATTGTCGCCATACGGCGGCCAAGCTAGGAATGGAAACTGGCGAAGTCAAGCAGCCACCGTGGGTTGACCCACTTGGACGCCGCGGGGTATCTTCCCCGCACCGAATGCCTCCCCACCGCAGAATTGCCGCGCGCGAGGTCGCGCTGACCGGGCTCGTGCTGCTCGTCGTCGGGTGCACCGACACGAATGGCCTCCCCGCGCCGTTCTTGTCGAATACCGTGGACACGGTGTCGCTGTACGCGTTGCGAGGAACGGCCCTCACCCTGCCGTCGGCTTACACGCTCCTGGGCGCACAGGCCGTGCGGACGGACCTGACCACGGCGCTCGATTTCGCGTTCGACTTCGACTCACTGGATGCGCCCGCATTGTATCCCACCGGAGCGATCAATCTGGGCCAGCTGTCCGGTGTGCAGACCTCCACGACGCCGTTCGGCGCGATCAAGCTCGCGCCGACCGGCGGTTACACCTTCGACAAGCCCATTACGCTCGACACGGGGACCGTCGTGCTGGTCCGCTCGCGGCCCACGCTATGCTCGTTCGGCGTGACGCTCCCGCTCTACGCCAAGCTGCGCGTGCTGGCCGTGGACACGACGGCCCGGCGGTTGGAATTCGAGATCCTCGTCGACCAGAACTGCGGCTACCGCGGTCTCGAGCTCGGACTCCCGCAGCAGTAGCGGCGTGATTGATCTCAAGCTTCTACGCGCCTCGCCCCAGCGGGTGCGCGCCGCGCTCGCCCGGCGCGGCGATCCGACCGTGACACGGCTGCTCGACGAGCTCGAGGCGCTGGACATGCGCCGCCGGGCGCTCACCGGCCAGCTCGACCAGCTCAAGGCGGAGCGCAACGAGGCGGCGAAGGCCGATGCCCGCCTGATGAAGGAGAAGGGGGCGCTGCCGCCGGATGTCCGTGAGTCGCGCCGCGCGCTGGGCGAGCGGATCGACCGGCTCGAGGCGGAGCTGAAGGGTGTCGAGGAGACCCTGGACGAGAAGCTGCTCTACGTCCCGAACGTGCCGCTGCCGGACGTGCCGGACGGCGACGCGTCGCACAACAAGATCGTGCGGACATGGAGTGAGCCGGCTCCGAAGGGCGGCAAGCCGCATTGGGAGATCGGCGAACACCTGGGGCTGCTCGACCTCGCGCGCGGCGCGAAGATCTCGGGGTCCGGGTTCCCGGTCTTCATGGGCGCCGGGTCGAAGCTCGTGCGGGCCCTGATCAACTTCATGCTGGACCTGCACACCCGGGAGCACGGCTATGTCGAGGTGGGGCCGCCGTTCGTCGTGAAGCGCGAAACGATGCAGGGCACGGGCCAAGTCCCCAAGTTCGCCGACGACGCGTACAAGACGGCGCCCGACGATCTCTTCCTCGTTCCGACCGCCGAGGTGCCCGTCACGAACCTGCATGGCGATGAGATCCTGGACGGCGGAAAGCTGCCGCTGGGTTATACCGCCTACACGCCGTGTTTCCGGCGGGAAGCGGGAGCCGCCGGGCGGGACACGCGTGGACTGCTGCGGGTGCACCAGTTCGACAAGGTCGAGCTGGTTCGGTTCGCAAGGCCCCCCGATTCACCGACCGAGCACGAGCGGATGACTGGGCACGCCGAGGCCGTGCTGCAACGGCTCGAGCTCCCGTACCGCGTCGTGCTGCTCGCCGCTGGTGACCTGGGGTTCGCCAGCGCCAAGACGTACGACCTCGAAGTCTGGGCGCCGGGCGTCGGCCAATGGCTCGAGGTGTCGAGCTCGAGCACCTTCACCGACTTCCAGGCGCGGCGTGCCAACATCCGTTACCGCGCGTCGGCTGGCGCGAAGCCCGAGCTGGTGCACACGCTCAACGCGTCGGGCGTGGCGCTGCCACGCACCATCGCGGCGCTCCTCGAGACAAGGCAGCAGCCCGACGGCTCCGTGACGGTTCCGGCGGCGCTCGTCCCGTACCTCGGAATGGAGCGCCTCGTGCCGTCCTCCGCCGATGGCGCGTAACGCCGCACTCCGCCGCGCGGGTCCTCCCGTGGTGGCGGGGCTGGCGCTGCTGCTCGGTGGGATCACGATCTGGTATGCGTGGGTGGTGGCGCGCCACCTGCGCGACGACGCCCGCCAGACGAGCACGCTGCTCGGCCGCGTCTTTGCCGGCCTGAACGATCCGCGTCCCGACGCCGCAACCGATGCGCTGCTCGACCTCGCGCGCCAGGTCCGCTCCCTCGGGATCGCGATCGTCGTGATGGATACCGCCGGTCACATTACCGCACTCGACAACGCGCCTCCGGAGATCGGCGCCGATACGGCGCAACTGCACGCGTGGATCGCCGAGCTCGACGTCGAGAATCCTCCGCTGGTCCAGCCCGGCGTGGGCACGATCCACTACGGCACCGGCACCGCGGCGCGCCGGTTTGCGAGTATCGCCGCGCTCGAAGGCGCGGTGCTCCTGTGCCTGGCGCTGCTGGCCGGGTGGGCCTACCGCTCGCAGGTCGCCGCCGCGCGCGACCGGTTGTGGGTTGCCATGGCTCGGGAGTCGGCCCACCAGCTCGGCACGCCCCTCATGAGCCTCACGGGATGGATTGCCTACCTGCGGGAAAATCCGGGTACCACGGGGGTCGAGCTGGCAGAGCATCTTCAGGCCGATGCCGAGCGGCTCGAGCGGGTGGCCAAGCGGTTCGAGCGCATCGGCCGGCCGGCACGTCGGGAGCCGGTGGGGCTGGGCGCCCTGGCGGAGCGCGTGGTGAGCTACTTCCGGCCGCGGCTCCCCACGCTCGCGAGCCCGGTGACGCTCACCCTGCGCGCGACCGGCCCGGGCCCCACCGCGCTCGGCGATCCCGTGCTGCTCGAGTGGGCGCTCGAGGCCGTGATCAAGAACGCGATCGACGCGCTCTCGGGACGGGGCGGGCGGATCGACGTGGCCGTGGAAGCGGCCGCCCGCACCGCTCGGCTGAGCGTGATCGACGACGGGCCCGGCGTGCCACTGGAGGTGCGGGCCCAGCTGTTCGAGCCGGGCGTCTCGACCAAGCCGGGGGGGTGGGGCATCGGCCTGGCCCTGGCGCGTCGCATCGTCGAGCAACAGCACGGTGGCCGCTTGGTGTACCGGCCGGCCCCGACCGGAGAGGGAGCCGAATTCGTGCTCGAATTCCCACTGGTGAGTGCAACGTGACCCTCGCGCTCAATCCCCAGCAGGATGCTGCCGTCCGCCATCCCGGCGGCCCGCTCCTCGTACTCGCCGGCGCGGGGTCGGGCAAGACGCGCGTCCTCACAGCTCGGATCGCGCATCTGATCCGCGAGCGCGGTGTGGCGCCGTCGCGGATCTTCGCCGTCACGTTCACGAACAAGGCGGCGGGGGAGATGCGCGCGCGTGTGGCCGCGCTGCTCGGCGCCGACCCCCGCGGCTTGTGGATCGGGACCTTCCACTCGCTGTCCGCGCGCCTGCTGCGGCGTGAGGCCGCCCTGCTGGGCTTCGGGCCGAACTTCACGATCTATGATCAGGACGACTCGGAGTCGTTCATCAAGCGCTTGCTGGAGCAGCGCGGGCACTCCCCCAAGGCGAATCCCCCGCGCGCAATCCACGCCATCATTTCGGGCGCGAAGAACCGGATGGTGCTCCCGGAGGAGCTGGGCGCGAGCGCCGACGGTCCGCTCGAGCGTGTGGCGGCGGAGATCTATGCGGGCCTCGGCCCGGCGCTCCGCCAGGCCAACGCCATGGACTTCGACGACCTCTTGCTGTTTCCGCTCACGCTGTTCGCGGAGCATCCGGAGCGTCTCGCATACTGGCAGCGGCGTTTCGATCACGTGCTGGTGGACGAATTCCAGGATACCAACGCCGCGCAGTACCGGCTCGTGAAGCAGCTCGCCATGGAACACCGGAACCTCTGTGTGGTGGGCGATGACGACCAGGCGATCTACGGGTGGCGCGGCGCGGACGTGCGGCACATGCTGTCGTTTCAACAGGATTTCCCCGGTACGACCCTCATCAAGCTCGAGCAGAACTACCGCTCCACCCAGGTGATCCTCGACGCGGCGAACGGCATCATCGCGGAAAACGCCCGGCGCCTCGGCAAAACGCTGTTCACCGCGAAGCAGGGCGGGGAGCCCGTCACCCTGCTCACCGCGGCGGACGAGCGGGACGAGGCGGAGTGGCTCGCCGGCGAGCTGAGTCGCCGGGCGGCCGACGGCGACGCGGCATACGAGGGGATGGCGATCCTGTACCGCACCAATGCACAGTCGCGACCGCTCGAGGAGGCGTTCCGCTTCCGGGGGATCCCGTACCGTCTGGTCGGCGCCGTGAGCTTCTACGAGCGCCGCGAAGTGAAGGACGTGCTCGCGTACCTCCGACTCATTGCCAATCCCGCGGACGACGAGGCGTTCGCCCGCATCGTGAATGTGCCGCGGCGGGGGATCGGCGACGCGTCGTTCACGCCGCTCGTGCGCTCGGCGACGCAGTGGGGGAAGCCGCTGCTCGAAACCGCCCGGGCGGCCGAGCGGATCCCCGATTTGCGCCCCAATGTGCGGGCCGCGTTCGCTGGCGTGGCCGCGCTGATCGACGATCTGCGGACCAGGCATGGGCAGGCCGATCCCGCCACGGCGCTGGAACAGGTGGTCGCGGCAGTGGGCTACGCCCAGTACCTGGCGGACGAGGGCCCCGAGGGCGTCGAGCGGCTCGAGAACGTGCAGGAGCTGATCGCCGGGGCGGCGGAATGGGCGGAAACGGCGGCCACCGACGGGGAGGATGCCGGGGATGCGGCCGGGGAAGGGGGAGTGGGGACGGGCCCGACCCTCATCGAGCAGTATCTCACTCAAGCAGCCCTCGTGGCGTCGGCCGACCAGAGCACAGGCGATCCGACCGGGGTCACGCTGATGACGGTCCATATGGCGAAGGGGCTCGAGTGGCCGGTCGTGACGCTCGCCGGGCTCGAGGATGGTCTGTTCCCATTGGCGCGATCGGCGAGCGAGCCGGGGGGCCTCGAGGAGGAGCGACGGCTGTGCTACGTGGGACTCACGCGCGCGCGCGAAAAATTGTATCTCTCATGGGCGCGCACGCGGTACCGCACCGGGCGCCTCGAGCTATCGGAGCCATCGCGCTTCCTCGAGGCCTTGCCGGCGGGCGCGCTCGAAGAGCGGAGCACGACGCCGCTGTGGGACCGTGGCGCGCGCGGCATGCGCGGCGCGGGGCGCGGTGGTCGGGTGCAGCGCCCGGCGCCGGCGGAGCTGGATTGGGAGGTCGAGGCGTCGCAGGACGCGCCGCGCTACGCGACCGGTGAGCGGGTGCGACACCGCAAGTTCGGGGGCGGGGTGGTGCGCGCGGTGTCGGGCTCGGGCCGCGAACTCAAGGTCACCGTCGAATTCGACGATCAGGAGATCGGGACTAAGCAGTTGCTCGTGGCCTACGCCGGGCTCGAGCGTGAGTGGGAGAGCGCATGAGCGTCACGCATGACGAAGTCCGGAGGATCGCGCGGCTCGCGGAGCTCGACGTCAGCGACGAAGCGCTGCCGCTCCTGGCCGAGCAGATGTCCCGGATTCTCGAGTACGTCGCCCAGATCAACGCGGTACCGGCGAGTGAGGCCGTGAAGCCGTTCGTGCCGGGCCCGGATGCGGTGCGGTTCCGCCCCGACGAAGTAAAGCCCTGGCCTCTCGCGTTCGGACCGGCCGAGCTCGCCCCTGCCTTCCGAGACGGCTTCTTCCTGGTGCCCAAGCTCGGGCAGTTCGAGGACGCCGGAGCGTGAGCGATCCCAGCGAAGCGCTGGCGAGCGCCAAGGCCGCGGCCGACCGCATCGTCAAAGTCAAGCGGCTGAACGCCTGTCTCACGCCGATCAAGGAGCTGCGCAAGTCGCTGGTCGCCCAGGCTTCGGCGGCGCATCCCTCGGGCGTGTTGTACGGGATGCCGGTCGCGGTGAAAGACAACATCTGCACGCTCGAGTTCACCACGAGCTGCGGCTCGAAGATCCTCGAGGGCTACCGCTCGCCGTACGAGGCGACCGCCGTGGCAAAGCTGAAAGCGGCGGGCGCGCTGATCGCCGGGAAGACGAATTGCGACGAGTTCGGCATGGGCTCGTCCACGGAACACTCGGCGTACGGCCGCTCGCTCCACCCCTTCGACAAGACGCGGGTCCCGGGCGGCTCCTCCGGTGGCTCGGCGGCACTGGTCGCCGCGGGCGCCGTGCCCGCCGCACTGGGCTCGGAGACGGGTGGCTCGGTGCGTCAGCCGGCGTCCCTGTGCGGCGTCGTGGGGATCAAGCCCACGTACGGGCGGGTGAGTCGCTCCGGACTCGTGGCGTTCGGGTCGTCGCTCGACCAGATCGGCGTCCTGGGCCGGAGCGTGCACGACGCCGCGCGCGTCCTCTCGGTGATCAGCGGGCGCGATCCCAAAGACTCGACCTGTGAAGAGCGCGACTCGCTGCGCCTGCCCACCGTGCCGGAGTCGCTCCAAGGCTTCGTGATCGGCGTGCCGAAGGAATACTTCCCGCAGGACCTGGATCCGGCGGTGCGCCGCGCCTCGGACCGCGCGATCCGGCTGCTGCGCGAGCTGGGCGCGGCGGTGCGCGAGGTCTCGCTGCCCCACACGCCGTACGCGGTCGCGACCTACTACATCATCGCGCCCGCCGAGGCATCGTCCAACCTGGCGCGCTACGACGGTGCCCGGTACGGCCCGCGCTTCAACGGATCGGAAGACGTGCGCGCCCTGTACCGCACGACGCGCGGCGAAGGGTTCGGCCCCGAAGTGCGGCGTCGCGTGCTCGTCGGAACGTACGTGCTGTCGTCGGGCTACTACGACGCGTACTACCGGAAGGCTCAGCAGATGCGAGCGTTGATCGCGCAGGACTTCCGCAACGTCTTCGATCGCGGCGTGGATCTGCTGTTCACTCCCACCACGCCGACGCCGGCGTTCAAGGCGGGGGAGAAGCTCAACGACCCGGTGGCGATGTACCTCTCCGACATCTTCACGGTGACGGCGAACCTCGCGGGGCTGCCCGCGATCTCCGTGCCGATCGGTCGCGTCAAGGGCCTGCCGATCGGGGGCCAGCTCATCGGCCAGGCGTTCCTCGAGGACGAGATGCTCGAGGCGGCCTACGCGCTCGAGCGGGCCGTCCCGGCCGGCCAGGAGGCGTGATGGCGGGCGCTTGGGAGACGGTCATCGGGCTCGAGACGCACGTGCAGCTGCGCACCCTGTCGAAAATGTTCTGCGCCTGCTCGACTGCCTTCGGGGCCCCGCCCAACACCAACGTCTGCCCGGTATGTCTCGGCTTGCCGGGGGCGCTTCCGGTGCCGAACGAGCAGGCGCTGAAGCTCGCGGTGCGCGCGGCGCTGGGAGTCGGGTGCAGTGTTCACCCGCGGAGCGTTTTCGCGCGCAAGAACTACTTCTACCCCGATCTACCGAAGGGCTACCAGATCTCCCAGTTCGAGCAGCCGCTCGCGACCAACGGGTCGCTGTCGTATCTGTCGCCGGACCACGGGATCGCCACCGCCACGATCCAGCGCCTGCACGTCGAGGAAGATGCGGGGAAGTCGCTGCACGATCGCTTCCCGAAACAGACGGCAATCGACCTGAACCGCTGCGGCGTGCCGCTCATCGAAATCGTCACGGGACCCGACTTCCGGTCGCCCCACGAGGCCCGCACCTATCTCCTCACCCTCAAGCAGGTGCTCGAGTACGCCGGGATCTCCGACTGCGACATGGAAAAGGGCAGCCTGCGGGTGGACGCGAACGTCTCCGTGCGCCGCCCCGGCGACACCGCGCTGGGCACCAAGACCGAGGTGAAGAACATCAACTCCTTCGCCTACGTCGAGAAGGCCCTGACCGTAGAGCGGGATCGCCAGATCGCCGTGCTCGAGAGCGGGGGCACGGTCGCGCAGCAGACCATGCTGTACGACTCGAAGACCAACAGCGTGCGGCCGCAGCGCAGCAAGGAAGAAAGCCACGACTATCGCTATTTCCCGGACCCCGACCTGCCGCCGCTGGTGCTCACCGAAGAGTTCATCGCCGAGCAGCAGACGCTCTTGCCGGAGCTGCCGGCGAAGAAGCGCGAGCGCTTCGTCGAGAAATACGCCCTCAGCGTCACCGACGCCGCGGTGCTCACGGCCGATCGCGCGGTGGCGGACTACTACGAAGCCGTGGTCCACGCGGGAGCGGAACCCAAGACGGCGGCCAATTGGGTAATGACGGAGGTGCTCGCGGACGCGAAGGACCACGGCGACGGCCTGCGCGTACCGCCCGGTGCGCTGGCGAATCTGATCGGGCTGGTACGGGGCGGGACCGTCAGCCATCAGGCGGCGAAGCGCGTGTTCGCCGAGGTCGCCGAGCGCGGCGGTGAGCCGCGCAATGTGGCCGAGGCGCTGGGCGTCATGCAGGTGGGCGACGCGGGTGTCTTGGCCGCGTGGGTGAACGAGGTGCTCGGCGCCCACACGACCGAGGTCGTGCGCTACAAGCAGGGCGAGACGAAACTGCTGCAGTTCTTCGTGGGGCAGGTGATGAAAGCGTCGCGTGGCAAGGCGGACCCGAAGCTGGCCCAGCGGCTCCTGGAGGAGAAGCTGGCGTCCTAAGGCCCTGAGCACCAGCGGTTTACGAAGGCGCCAGGCACCGCTTGGCGCCTTCTTTTTAATCAACTTGACTTTAGTTATTATATCAATAATATTGATGTCGAAGTAAATATACTTAAAGGCGTGGGCACGTGGCTAAGCCGTGGATTGAGCAGTTGAGCGAGGAGGACCTTGGTTTCCTGAAGCGATTCCTGCTGGCCGGGGGGACGCTGAAGGACCTCGCCGCCCGGTACGGGATCTCGTACCCCACGGTGCGCCTGCGGCTGGATCGGCTGATCGAGAAGGTCAAGCTGGTCGACGCAGCGCCCGAAGCCGGTCCGTTCGAGCTGCGGCTCCGCGCCGCGTACGCGGACGGGCTGCTCAACGCCGAGACGTTCCACGCGCTCCTGGAAGCGCATCGCAAGGAGCAGGAGGATCGACATGAGACACGTGCTCGCTAGCGCCGGAATACTGCTCCTGGTAGCCACCCGTTCGGTGGCCGCACAGGACCTGACGATCGACTGGTCGCGGACGGTGGCGACCGCGGGCGTGGTGCGGCCCGGCGAGGGACCGGGTGGCACGCCGGCGCTCGAGCTCCGTGCCACGGCCACGGGCCCGACATCCTTTCATCTCGTCACCATCGATCACCCGCAGATCGCGGGCCCGCGCTACGTCGTCTCCGGCGAGGTTCGCTACCAGGATGTCGAGGGGCAGGGCTACCTCGAGATGTGGACCGTGTTCCCCGACGGCCAGCGGTTTTTCAGCCGCACGCTTTCCGCACAGGGCCCGCTGGCCGCTCTCCACGGCGAATCGAGCTGGCGGCGGTTCGAGCTTCCCTTCGATATGAGCGGCGCGTCACAGGCCCCGAGCCGTCTGGAGATCAACCTGGTGCTGCCCGGGCGGGGAGCGGTTTGGCTCGGGCCGATGCATCTCCAGCGGGCGGTTGCCCAGGCCGAACCGGCGCAGGGTGGATGGTGGAGCGCGCGGTCAGGGACACTGCTTGGGGCGATGCTGGGCAGCCTAGCGGGCGTCGTTGGCGCGATCATCGGCGTGCTGGGGGGTCGGGGCAGGGCGCGTGGCCTCGTGCTCGGCCTGTTGGTTGGGCTGATCTCGGTCGGCGCCTGCTTGGCACTGGTCGGGGTGGCGGCCGCGTTGAGCTCCCAGCCGCGGCACGTCTGGTACCCCTTGCTCGTGATCGGTGGCGCCTCGGGCCTCATCGGGCTCGTGATTCTGCCCACGATGCGGCGCCGGTTCGCGGCAGACGAGCTTCGCCGCATCGAGGCGATGGATGCCGGCGCGCGTTCCTAGCTGCTGTCGCGGTCCCGCCACGGGCGCTGCGCCTGGGATTGCTTCCAGTAGGCGAGCGAGGGCGTGGGCAGTCCAAAGTGGTCTTCGGCGGTCTCGAGCATCCGTTCGGGATCCTCGCGCCCGCCCTCGTGGAGCGCCTGGCGCCGCATCCGCTTCGCAAGCTTGAGCGCCTGGTCGCCGGCCGGATCGAGCCGTCGCGCTGCGGCGTCCGTCGCTCGCAACATCTCCATGACGTACTCGAACGCCACCGCCATGTGACGCTCGACGTCCGCGTCGGGCAGGTCCCATCGTGTGTTCTCGAGGATTATCTGGAAGGCCCAGCGCCAGCTCTCGCTCTCGGTGAGATGCACCATGCCACGGAACAGTCGCCGGCTGGTGCCCACGCTGAAGAGCGTGGGCGAGATGATCGTGTCGAGGTGGGTATCGCTCGGCGTGTGATCCTGGAGGATGAGCTCCTTCGCCGTGCTCGCGTAGGCGGGCCCGAGATGGGTCTCGAACCGGCTCTCCCAGTAGCTGTGGCCCAACGCCGCCGTGCCGGAGGTGAGCAGGAGCTGGCGCGGCACGAAGAAGTTGTGCGCCACCGCGTCCGCGGCCAGGTGGGACAGATAGCCGAGGCCGAAGGCGCGCAGCGGATCGGTATGAGCCAGGTCGAAGATTTCCTGGCCCACGTGCCAGGCGTGGCAATGCCGGCCCACCGGCGCGTACTTCTTCGCCATCGAGGTGTCGGCGGCGATGTTCCCGTAGAGGAAGTCATAGGGGAATGCGCGCAGCAGGTCTGCCACGGCACCGGACAGCTGGTGCAGGTTCGCGAGGACCGACTCGCCCAGGTAGACATGCGTGCCTGGCGTCCACGCGTACGCAGCGACGGGGAACAGGCCTACCCCGACCAGGCCGGCCGCGGCCGCCGCGAGGAGCTGGGTCCTCGTCAGGGCTTCTTCCGCCGCTTGAGCGTGCGGCGGCCCCACTCGAGCAGCGAGATGCCGCGCCGCACGGTACGCATGGTGGCCGCCACGTCGACCACCGTCGCCTCCACTTCCTCCTGGACCACCTCGACCACGGCGTCCAGCTCGGCGAGCCGTGCCTCCGCCGCATCCGCGGCGCTGACGATCCGCTGTCGCAGCTCGCGCGACGTGCCGGCCAGCCCCTCGGCCTCGGCACGGATCGTCGCCACGAGTGCCCGCACATCCCCCACGGCGGGGCCCGCCAGCTCGTGCAGCATCCGCAGGAACCCCCGCACGCCGAGCGCCGCGACCACCGACGCGGCTGCGATCACGATGGCCGCGAGCGCCAGAATCGCGAGGGAAATCCCGGTCACCACCGCCACCCAGGTCGGGATCATCGCGGCCAGTCCGCAGTAGCGTTGGCACTAAGCTCGGCCGGCGCCGCCGCCGGTGTCAACGGCGCGGGCGCCACGGGGCTCGCTACGGTCGTCCGGAGGGCGAGCGCCATGAGCGGAGGCGCAGCGAGCTGCGCCACCGCAACCCCGAGCACGATGGTCGTGAGGAGCGCGCCGCTCGGACCCCTGGCCTCGCCCCCGTACGTGATGAAGAAGTTCAGACCTATCGCGATGGCGGCGCCGCCCTGCGCGACTGTGCCGAGGCCACCATTCGGCGGAAAGCCGGCCAAGTGGAGCGCGACGCTACTGTACCGCACCGCGACCCACTTGGTGCCTGCGCGCGCGGCCGCAAGCAGCGGTACCGCGATCAGGACCCACGGCGTCGGGAGCGTGAGCAGCGCCCCGGCGAATACCAGGAAGATCGCGTAGATGGGATGCTCCCAGTCGGTGAGCACCTGGCGCACGGCGTGCCGCCGGGGCGATGCGTTGACGATCAGCGCCGTCGCGAGGGCGCACACCAGGAAAGGCGAAAGGTCCACGGCGTAGCCGACGCCGGCGCCGAACAGCAGCGTCGCGAGCAGCACGAAGCCCACATCGGCCCGCTCCGACCGCTGTCGAGTGAGCGCGAGGAACACCGTCCCGACCAGCGCGCCGCTCACCACCGCGAAGACGAGCCACGCGAGCCAAGCGCGGTGCAACGCGAGCGGCAGGGTAAAGGCGAGCACGCCACAGGCGGTCTCGAGCGCCGCGGCCAAGGAAAACGCCCGCGTCACGCTTTTGCGGACCCCAACCGCCCGGGCAACCAGGGTCACGGCCCCCGGTCCCGAGGCGGCGGCCACCGCCCCGAGGGTCAACAGGGCCGGCAGGCGCGGCGTCCACGCGGCGGAAAGGGAGGGGACGACCCGGGTGAACAGCCACGCACCCAGCGTGACGACCGCGAAGGCACTGGCGGCGGAGAGTGCGGCCAGGAGCCACGTGCCGCGTCCGATGCGCCGCACGTAGCGCCACTCGAACCGGGCGCCGAGGCCGGCGCCGATCCAGCCGATGGCGAGCGCCGCGACCGGGGCCAGCGCGCCGAGCACTGGTCGATCGATGAGGTCGATCCCGGGCCCGAGCACGAGACCCAACAATACCAGGGGGCCGCCGGCGGCGAGGATCGGGTCGAGGCTGGTCAGGTGACGCCACGGGACGGACGGCAGCCGCGTCGCGAGCAAGCCGATCGCGGCCAGTCCCGCGAGCGCGAGAACCGGACTCACGTTCACGTCGCGAACATTCGCGAACGCTTGACGCCGGCGCAAGCCGCCGCATAGCTTGGCTGACCCATGCCTCCCTCCTTTTCGGTTACGGGCGGCCGCGCCTTGAAAGGCACGATCCGCCCAGCCGGCAACAAGAACGCGGCCCTTCCGATCCTCGCGGCGACGCTGCTCGCCGACGGGCCCTGCCGGATCGACAACGTGCCGCACATCCGCGACGTCGAGACGATGCTCGCCCTGCTGATGCATCTCGGCGCCGAGGTGCGCTGGCTGGGGCCGAACAGCGTGGAGGTGAACACCGCGCGCGCCGAGCCGCGTGAGCTCGATCCTGCGCTGTGCGCCCGCATCCGTGCCTCGATCCTCCTGGCGGGCCCCATGCTGGCACGCTTCGGCCGCGTGAGCCTTCCGCCTCCGGGTGGCGATGTGATCGGCCGACGGCGCGTGGATACGCATTTCCTCGCCCTCGAGGGGCTCGGGGCGGAAGTCACCATCGGCGCCTCCTACCAGCTCGAAGCGAAGAACCTCACCGGGGCCGATATTTTCCTCGACGAAACGAGTGTCACGGCGACCGAAAACGCCCTGATGGCCGCGGTCGCCGCCCGCGGCACGACCACACTGCGCAACGCGGCCTGCGAGCCGCACGTCCAGGATCTGGCGCGCTTCCTGTCGGGTCTGGGCGCGAAGATCCAGGGCGTCGGGACGAACACGCTCACCGTCGAAGGCGGATCACCCCTCACGGCCGCTGCCTGCACGGTGGGGCCGGACCACATCGAGATCGGCTCGTTCATCGGGCTCGCCGCCGTGACCAACGGCGCGATCACGATCGACGGCGTGCGCAGCGAGGATCTCCGCAGCATCCTGTTGGGGTTCGAGCGGCTGGGCGTGCGACCGCGCCTCGACGGCACCCAGCTGATCGTGGATGCCGGCCAGGAGCGTCGAATCCGTCCCGACCTGGGCGGGCACGTCCCGAAGCTGGAGGACGGCCCGTGGCCCGCCTTCCCCGCCGACCTGATGTCGATCGCGATCGTGGTCGCGTCGCAGTGCGATGGGATCCTGCTGATCTTCGAGAAGCTGTTCGAGTCGCGACTCTTCTTCGTGGACAAGCTGATCGGCATGGGCGCACGCATTGTGCTGTGCGATCCGCACCGGGCGGTGATCGCCGGGCCCGCGCCGCTGCACGGCGGCGTGGTGGACAGCCCGGACATCCGGGCTGGAATGGCGATGCTGCTCGCGGCGCTGGCTGCCCAGGGCCATTCCGTGATCCACAACATCGGCCAGATCGAGCGGGGCTACGAGCGGATCGATGAGCGGCTGCGGGCGGTGGGAGCGCAGATCGAGAGGGTCGATGGAGGCGGTGATGCCCGACGTGACGTCCCGTCCGCCTGACCGCCCGCCAGCCAGTGCGGCGCCTCTACGGGAAGCGGCGATCGGTGACTCCGCTGTGCCGCGCATGGAGCTCGCCGAATGGGCCGCCCACTACGGTGTCGTCGCCGGCATCACCACCCGCGGGCACGGGTTCTCGCTCGGCTTGTGGAGCGAAGAGACCGTCGGCCAGGTCATGTCGCGCTGGCGCGCCGTCGGCGCGGCGGCCCGTCCGCGCTTTCCCGGCGTGGTTTTGGCCCATCAGGTGCACGGCACCACGGTGCAGTGGCATCCAGCAGCCAGCGATGGGTGGCTGATCATGGACGGGGTGGACGGGCACGCGACTGGAGCTCGGGGGCTTTTGCTCACAGTCACCGTCGCCGACTGCATCCCGGTCTACCTCGCGGTACCCGAGAAGCACGTCGTCGCGCTGCTGCACTCCGGGTGGCGGGGGACGGCGGCGGGCATCCTGGAGCGCGGCGTGGAGCTCGTGAAGCGGATGGCGTTTGTGCGGTCGAGCGATATCGTAATGCATTGTGGAGTAGGCATTTGTGGTGAGTGCTATGAAGTAGGTTCTGAAGTGCTCAGTCGCTTCACGGGACGCGCCGAGACAGGGCCCGGGCATGTGGACCTTCGGGCGGCGTTGGCGCGGCAGGGGCAAGCGCTCGGCCTCGGAGAGATCACCGTCTCGGCCTGGTGCAGCGCGCACGACCGCGAGCACTTCTTCTCGCACCGCGCGTCTGGCGGGCGCGACGGGCGTATGATCGCCTACGTGGGACTCCCTCTCGCTTGACACCCGCCTCCGGGCGGCTAGATTCCGGCCGGTGAAGCGGGCGAAGTTGGGCCCGCGCTTTTTTTTATGCTCTCCGACAGCCTCGTCGAGTCGTTTCGGGCCCGCTTGGACGCGTTGGGCCTCGAACTGGCCGACCTCCGCATCGGCGGCACGCAGCACCGGCCGCTCGTTCAAGTGCGCATCGAATGGCCGCCCAGCGAGCCGCCGCGACGTGTGACGGTGGACGATTGTGCCACGGCGAGCCGGGCGCTCGAGGCGTGGCTCGACGCGGACGGTCCGCTGGGACGCCGCTACATGCTCGAGGTGTCGAGCCCGGGGCTCGAACGACCAGTGCGCTGGCATCGGCATTGGGTGCGGTTCGTGGGCCGCGAGGTCCAGGCGACGGTGGCGGGGCTCGGGCGCGTGCGGGCGCGCATCGTGGCCGTTCCCGACGAGGCGACGGTGGTGCTCGAGCCCCAGGGGGGAGCGCCGCGGCCGGTGCCGCTGGCCGGAATTCGCGACGCGCGTTTGGCGGTGGATTGGTGACGAGGAACCCATGACAACGAATACCAGTGATGTAGTCTCCGCGATTCGTGAGCTGACGAACACCAAGCAGCTCGAACGGACGGAGCTGCTCGACCTGCTCAAGGACGGGCTGCACGCCGCCCTCGTGAAGCGCTACGGTCCCAACGTGCGGGCCGAGATCGGCATCGACGAGCTCAAAGGCACGATCCGGATCGCGGTGCTCCGCACCGTGGTCGAGGCCGTGGAGGACCCGGGCTCGCAGGTTACGCTCGAGGAAGCGCGCTTCGAGGATTCGGACTTCCAGGTGGGAGATGTGCTGGAAGAGGACGTGCCGTTCGAGGCCTTCGGCCGCACGGCGGTACAGGCCGCGAAGCAGCGCATCATCCAGCGCGTCCGCGAGGGCGAGCGGGCCCGCATCCGGGAAGAGTTCTCCGACAAGGTCGGCGAGCTCCTATCGGGCGAGGTGCAGCAAATCGAGCGTGGCAAGATCGTCGTCATGCTCGCGAAGTTCCGTGAAGCCGAAGCGATCATTCCCTACCGCGAGCAGAACCACCGCGAGCACTTTCACCAGGGGGACACGATCCGCGCCGTGCTGAAGCGGATCGAGGAGACGCCCAAGGGCCCGCGGCTGATTCTGTCGCGTGCCGACCCGCTCTTCGTCAAGGCCCTGTTCAAGCTCGAGGTGCCGGAGATCCAGCAGCAGATCGTCGAGATCCGCGCCACGGCGCGGGAAGCGGGGAGCCGCACCAAGATCGCCGTCTCGTCGCGCGACGATGCGATCGATCCGGTGGGCGCGTGCGTGGGCATGAAGGGCTCGCGCGTGCAGGCGGTGGTGAACGAGCTGAACGGCGAGCGAATCGACATCGTCCCGTGGTCCCCCGATCCCGAGCGGTTCGCGAAGCTCGCGCTCGCGCCGGCGCGGGTCGCGCGCGTGTTCTCCGACCCCGAGACCAAGACGATCCAGGCGATCGTGGACGAGGATCAGCTGTCGCTCGCCATCGGGCGCAACGGACAGAACGTGCGGCTCGCTTCCGAGCTCACCGGCTGGAAGATCGATCTGTACTCGAGCCGTGAGTGGTTGGAGCGCGGTGGGGAAGGGCCGCTCTTCGCTCCGCTGCCCCCGGCGGAAGACGAAGCCGCGACCAAGGTCTCGCTGCGCGAGCTGAAGGGTCTGCCCGTCGAGCTCGTGGACGTGCTGGAGCGCGCCGGGCACAAGACCCTGCAGGATATCCTCGACCTCGAGCGGGAGGACGTCGACAAGATCGCCGGCATGACGCCCGAGATCGGGGATAAGCTCATGGCGTTTCTGAACGAGATGACCGAAGACGGCGGCGACGACGAGGCAGCGCCCGGTGCCGTGGGTGACC
>WNEZ01000846.1_pt1 | contig 25521 bp, 32 predicted proteins | sample 5400521 | NCBI WGS metagenome assembly WNEZ01 (sample SAMN13153339, study PRJNA577476) | soil metagenome | isolation source: 120 cm saprolite under Douglas fir tree site 2 hole 1 replicate 1 | place: USA:California | collected 2015-04-18
CGTGTGCGACCTGGACGAGACGTGCACGGGCACGGCGGGCCAGGCGTGTCCCGCGGACGTCGTGAAGCCCAACACCTTCGTGTGCCGTCCAGGCTCAGGGGACGCATGTGATCCCGACGAGAAGTGCACCGGCACGGCGGGCCAGGCGTGTCCGGCCGACGTGGTCAAGCCCAGCACCTTCGTCTGCCGCCCGGGCTCGGGGGATATGTGTGACCCCGACGAGACGTGCACCGGGACGGCGATGCAGCCGTGCCCGGCCGACGTGGTCCAGCCGAACACCTTCGTCTGCCGCGCCTCTGCCGGCACCTGCGATTTGGCGGAGCGGTGCTCCGGCACGGCCCACCAGACCTGCCCGGCGGATGCGAAGAGCACGGCGGTCTGCCGGCCGGCGGCGGGTGAATGTGATGTGGCGGAGAGCTGCGACGGGGTCTCGAACGCCTGCCCGGGCGATGGCTTCAAGTCGGCTGGCACGGCCTGCACGGACGACGGGAACGTTTGCACCGACGACAAGTGCGACGGGAACGGGTCCTGCAAGCACCCGAACAACACGGCGCCGTGCAGCGACGGGAATGCCTGCACCGCGCCGGACGTCTGCAGCGGGGGTGTGTGCGTGAGCGGTTCCGCCGGACGTCTGCAGCGGGGGTGTGTGCGTGAGCGGTTCCCCGGTGTACGGCTTCAACGGCTTCTTCCCGCCCGTGGACAACCCGAACACGCTCAATGTCGGCAAGGCGGGGCGCACGTTCCCGGCCAAGTTCCAGCTCCCGCTCTGTTCCGGCGGGTTCGTCAGTAGCCTGACCGCGGTGACGAACATCACGTACCGCCAGATGGCGTGCGACAGCTTCGCGCCGCAGGACCCGCTCCCCACTGATGCGGACACGAGCGGCAGCTCGGGCCTGCACTACGACAGCAGCGCCAATCAGTACATCTTCAACTGGCAGACCAGCTCGAGCTTCGTCAACAAATGTTACGAGCTGCGCCTCGACTTCGACAACGGTTCGTCCAGGAAGGCGCTCTTCAAGTTCACCAAGTGAGGTGAGCGGCGAGCAGCGGTCGAAGGGCGGGGACGAAAGCTCCTCGCCCGCTTGCTCGCGGAGCGCTCCCCCTGGCCGCCGCGGCGAGTCGCGCAGGGCTTCTCGGAGCGCGGTTATTGCGCACTGCCCGAGCGCCCGGCGCGCAGCTGAGCCTCCTCGCTCGTCGAGCCGCGCGGCTGGCGACCCGCCGGCCGGCGTGCTCTACGCTCGAGCGTGATGCGGAACCCCTACCTGATCGGCGAGAAGGTCTATCTCCGCCCCCTCGAGGAGGCGGACGCGGCCGAGTGCCACGCCTGGCTCAACGATCCCGAGGTGCGGCGGACGCTCGCGCTGCGCGCGACCCCGATGACCGAGGCGCGCTCGCGGGAGTGGATCCGCTCGCTCGACCCGCGTCGCGACCAGGTGTTCGGCATCGTGGCCCGCGAGGGCGGCGTCTATGTCGGTAACTGCGGGCTCCACGACATCGACCCCGTCGACGGCCACGCGACGCTCGGCATCGTGATCGGGCGGAAGGACCGCTGGGGGCAGGGCCTCGCCGCCGAGACGGTCGGGCTGCTCTGCCGCCACGCGTTCGCCACGCTCAACCTGCACAAGGTCTGCCTCTCGTGCTACGCGAGCAACGAGCGCGGGCTCCGGCTCTACGCCCGCGCCGGCTTCACGCCCGAGGGCCGCCGGCGCGAGCAGGTCTTCCTCGACGGGCGCTGGGTCGACGAGATCGTCCTCGGGCTGCTGCGCGACGAGCGCGCCTCCGGATGAGCGGCATCGAGGTCCGGCGCGCTCGCCCCGACGAGCTCGACCGGTGCCTCGCGCTCCGTCGCGAGGTATTCGTCGAGGAGCAGGGCGTGTCGGTCGCGGAGGAGATGGACGGGCTCGATGCCGAATGCACGCATTTTCTCGCGCTCGCGGGCGGCGACGTCGTCGGTACGGCCCGTCTGCGCGTGACGGGCGACGGGCACGCGAAGGCCGAGCGCGTCGCCGTGCGGCGCTCCGTCCGGCGCTCCGGCGCCGGCCGGGCGCTCATGCGTGCGCTCGAAGAAGAGACACGCGCCCGCGGCCGGCGCGAGCTGGTGCTGAACGCGCAGCTGCCGGTGATCGCATTCTACGAGCACCTGGGCTACCGCGTGGAGGGGGCGGAGTTCCTCGAGGCCGGCATCCCGCACCGCGCGATACGGAAGCCGCTCACCTGAACTTCCGCTCCTCCCACCAGGGATAGAACGGCGGCATGTCCGCGCTGGGCCGGAGCGTGAAGCGGGCCGGCCGCTTCTCGAGGAAGGCCTGTACGCCCTCGCGCGCGTCGGCCGCGGCGCCCATCCAGTAGATGCAGCGCGAGTCGACCCTGTGCGCCTCCATGGGGTGGTCGGCGCCGAGCATGCGCCAGAGCATCTGGCGGCAGAGCGCGACCGACATGGCCGACGTGTTGTCGGCGATCTCGCGTGCCAGGCCGCGCGCGGTGTCGATCAGCGCCTCGGGCGCGACCACGCGGCTCACCAGCCCGCCCGCCAGCGCTTCCTCGGCCGGGAAGACGCGGCCGGTGAACACCCACTCCGCGGCGCGGCTGATGCCGACCACGCGCGGCAGGAACCAGCTGCTGCACGCCTCGGCGACGATGCCGCGGCGGGCGAAGACGAACCCCATGCGCGCGGCGCTGGATGCGATGCGCACGTCCATCGGCAGCGTCATGGTGATGCCGACGCCCACCGCCGGGCCGTTGATGGCGGCGATCACCGGCTTCTTCGACTCGAAGATGCGGAGCGTGACCAGCCCGCCGCCATCGCGATGCTCGTCCAGCGGCTGCGCCTCGCCCGAGTGGTCGAAGGTGCCGCCGCCGCTTCCCAGGTCCGCGCCCGCGCAGAAGGCGCGCCCGGCGCCGGTCACGATGACCGCCCTGACCGCGTCGTCGGCGTCCGCGCGCGCGAAGGCGTCCAGCAGCTCGTCCATCATGCGCGCGGTGAAGGCGTTCAGGCGCTCGGGACGATTCAGCGTGATGGTCAGGATGCCGGCGTCGACGGCGTAGAGGATCTGCTGGTAGTCCATCACGCGCCCTCCATGTGGCGCAGCTCGAAGTCCAGGTACTCGACCGTGGCGCCGTCCTCGAGCGCCACCGTGTAGCTCCACGCGCCGTTGGACGCGATGAGACGCTCGCCGACCACGCGGCCGTGACGTCCGCCGGGCACCTGCACGCGCTCGCCGATCTGCACCCGTCCGGCCGGCGGTCGCATCAGCGCCCGAACGCCTCGACGTGGAAGGTACGGATGGCGGGATTGTTCGGCAGGCGCGCCACGAAGCGGGCCGCGCCGCCGGGTGGGATCTCCTGCGGATCCGGCCAGACCTCCGTCTCGGCCAGGCGGATGCCGCGGTCGTCCAGCGCCTCGACGGAGACCTTCACGTCGCGGCTGGCGCGCGTGCCCGTGTTGCGCACCGACGACTCGAGGTAGAGCGCGGCGCCGTCGTCGCTCCGCCGCTCGGCGAGCGGGCCGATCTCGAACTGCGGCGTGCCCGAGGGCGGGAGCGGCGTCTCGGCGATCGGCGGCTGCGCGGGCTCGGGCTCGGGTGTCTTCGGCGCCTCGGGGTGCCGGGGGCAGCCGGCGAGCAGCAGCGCGACCACGAGCGCCGCGGTCCGCGCTCCGCTCAGGGTGTCACCTCCGCCGCGCCGCCGGACAGCACGGCCTCGCCGCGCTCCGTCCGCGCCGTGAGCACGATCTTGCCCGGCGCGATCTGCCACATGTCGGTGGTGATGGTCTCGCCCGGGTAGACGACGCCCGAGAAGCGCACCTCGAACGACTTCATGCGCGCCGGGTCGTCGTTGCAGTACGCCTTCAGCACGGCGCGCCCGGCGTACCCGTAGGTGCAGAGGCCGTGCAGGATGGGGCGGTCGAAGCCGCCGAGCTTCGCGAAGTCGGGGTCGGCGTGCAGCGGGTTCATGTCGCCGGAGAGGCGGTAGATCAGCGCCTGCTGCGGGAGCGTCTTCATCGCGATCGACTCGTCGGGCTTGCGGTCGGCCGGCACGTTACGGGCGCCACTCGGGCCGCGGTCGCCGCCGAAGCCGCCCTCGCCGCGCGCGAAGATGCTCGACGTGGAGCGGAAGAGGACCCGGCCCTTCGGGTCGACGCTCTCGGTGCCGACCACCACCACTGCGCCCTTCACCTTGTCGTAGATCGCCTTGATCGTGGGCGTGGTGGTGAGCGTGCCGCTGGTCGGGATCTCGCCGAGCAGCTCGATCGCCTGCTCGCCATGCAACACCATCGCCGGGTTCACGTCCATGGCGCCGCCGAGGTTGAGCATGGCGGGGAACGAGGGGATGACCGCGAAGGTGGGAAGGACCTTGAGGTCGCGCTCGTAGGTGAACCGGAGATCGTCGGTGCCGCAGCCGACGCCGAGCGCGTAGAGCATGACGTCACGCTCCTCATAGCTGTGCGTGACCGAGCCGAGCTTCTTGCCGACGGCTTTCAGATCGAAGGGCATGCGCGCTAAGTCACATCGTTGACGGCCCACGTCAAGGGCCGTAGAAAACCGCCGTGGCAGGCGAGCTGGCGGGGAAGAGCGCGCTCGTGACCGGCGCGTCGAGCGGTATCGGGAGCGCGACGGCGCGCGCGCTGGCGGCGGCGGGCGCCGCGGTCACGCTCGCCGCGCGGCGGGTCGATCGCCTCGAGCGCCTAGCGGCGGAGATCGGCGGCAGGGTCGCAGTGCAGCCGGCCGACATGCGGCGCGAGGACCAGATCCTCCGCCTCTTCGCCGTCGCACGCGAACGTTTCGGCGGCGTGGACATCCTGGTGAACAACGCGGGCCTCGGCCGCGCGGCCCCGCTCGGCTCCGCGGCCACGGAGCTCTGGCGCGAGATGCTCGAGGTGAACGTCCTCGGGCTCGCGATCGCCACGCGCGAGGCGATCCGCGACATGGAGCGCCGCGGCGTCGCCGGGCACGTCGTGCACGTGGCGTCGATGGCCGCACACCGCGTGCCGAGCCCGGAGAGCGGCATGTACGCGGCGACCAAGTTCGCTGTGCGTGCGCTCACCGAGGGGCTCCGCCAGGAGCTCCGCGCGAAGAAGAGCCCGATCCGGGTCACCGCCGTCTCGCCCGGGCACGTGTTCACCGAGTTCGCCGACGTGTTCAGCGGCACGCCCGGGGCGCAGGCGGCGATCGACGCGCGCTCCAAGATCCTCGAGCCGAGCGACGTGGCCGGGGCTATCGTGTGGATCGTCACGCGCCCGCCGCACATGGAGGTGCACGACCTCCTGCTGCGACCGACGGCGCAGAAGAACTGAGCTAGAGCGCGCCGACCCGGCAGAGGAACGCGAGCGTCCGCTCCCACATCGGCTCGAGCACGTCGGTCAGCTCGTGGCCGGAGTCGTACACCACCAGCTCCCGTCCGGGCCGCGCACGCGTGAAGCGCTCGACCGCCGCGAGCGGCACCGCCTCGTCGTGGCGTCCCGCGAGGACGAGTGCGGGCGCCGCCGGATCGGGCTCGGCGGGGTAGCGCCGCGCGTCGTCGATCAGGTCCATCGCCAGCGGCAGCTCGCGCCCGAGGGCGTGGTGGTGGACGGGCGCCGTGCCCTCCGCGCGCCAGCGCGCGAACGCGGCCGGGCCGATGCGCGCCTCCCAGCGCTCGGCGAAGCCGAAGGCCGGCGCGAAGAGGACGAGCCCGCGCACGCGGTCCGCCTGGCGCGCGGCGGCCAGCGCGGCCAGGTAGCCGCCCAGGCTCGAGCCCATGAGGACGGCGGGTCCGCGCGCGAGGATGGCGTCGACGATGCCGAGCATGCCCGTCACCGTCATGCGGGTGAAGTCGGGCGCCAGGTCGGGGATGTCGAGCGCGACGCCGTGCTCGGCCAGCCGTGCGCGGAAGAACTGCGCCTTGGTGCTGCCGGGGCCGGAGGCGAAGCCGTGGAGGTAGGCGAGGGTCATGGAGGCGGTCATGCCAGGCGTCCTTCGCCGTAATGGTTCGGGCCGCCGCGGGTCGAGAGGCCGCAGGCTACGGACTCACGCCAACGACCACCAGGGGCACTGCCGGCGTCGCTCGACCCTGGCGGATGAGATCATAGAGCCCACTCTCATAGTAAGGGACGCCGGATGACATCTCGGCTTGAAGCTCCTTCATCGGCAGAATCTCGATGCCGACGTCAATCACATTGCCGATGAAGAATGCCATGTGTTTGACGAACATATCGTAGGCCACGAACGCGTATTTGCCGAACTGGATCTCAATGGCGATCCGATCCTTCACGAAGTCCGTCTGGTTGTACGACAGGATCGGCTTCAGGCCGGCCTTGATGATGTCTCTCCGCTGCTCCTCCGCAGAGAGGCTGAGCGTCCGTCGGATCACCTCCTCATCGGGAGACCCAGTACGTCGTCCTCGACTCCTGCCAACCTCGCCTTCGCAGTGCTTAACCGTATCGCCGGTTGAGACTCACCGGACTGTACAGGACCTTCCCGACCTTCGTCTTTTCGCGTGAAACCTTTGTGCGGCAAGCGCTCGCATCGATGGATGCGACGACCTTTTCGATTTCGGCCCAAAGACCGCGCTTGTGGACGAGGATGTGCTCCTTGCCGTTGAGATGGGAATAGACCTGCCGAATCCTCACGGGAGCAAGGGCACTCTATCCTTGGTCTACCGCTCTGAATCCGTTGCGGGGACAGACGCAGCCGAGTCGGAGGAGACCAGAGTCAGCTGAGCGCCCGCGACTCGGCTCGATGCAGCGAGCGATGCGTCGTCGCGTGTCGCGTCTCGGGAAAGCGCTCGCGCCGCGATTCGCAGGCCCTGCGCCGGGCGCCGCCCGGCGCGAGGCCGACGCGAGGGAGGAGGTGTCGACTCCCGCTTCGCGAGCGGCGAAGCTGGATCCGGTCGGTGGACCGGCCGATCCATGGGGCGAGTCTTCAGCCGACCCTCGGTGAGGAGCGCGAGCCGTTCCTTCGCAATGCGAATGTATTCCGGAACGATGTCAGCCCCTGCCGCTCGCCGTCCGTGCTTGAGCGCGGCGCATGCGGTGCTCCCGACTCCCATGTAGGGATCGACGACGAGATCCCCAGGCTCGGTCAGGGCGAGCAGCAGCCGCTCCACGAGCTCGACGGGGAACTGGCAGGGATGGATGGTCTTCTCGACGTGATTGGCCTTCACGTTGGGAAATATCCAGACGTCGCCAGGATTCTTGCCCAACGGGTGGCCCGTGTATTGCCCTGCGTTCTTTCCCTTCCAAGCTCTCTTGCCCGGGTACTTCTGCGGGACTCGGACAGGGTCGAGATTGAAGGTGTAGGTGTCGCCCTTGGTGAACCACAAGATGACTTCGTAGCGGCCCGAGAAGCGTTTGGAACAGTGTAGGCCGTGCTCGAAATGCCAGACGATGCGATTGCGCAGGCGGAACTCCGGATGCTTCTGAAAGGATTGAAAGAGTAGGATATCGAGCGGGAGCAGGTTGTTCCCTTCGACGTGGTTTCCCACCTCCCAGCAGATGCTGCCTCCCGGTCTCAGGATCCGCGCGCACTCTGCGATCACCAGCTCTTGCGCCGCGACGTACTCGTTCTGGGAGCGTCGCCTCGATCGTTCGTAGGCCTTGCCAATGTTGTAGGGAGGTGAGGTGACGACAAGCTGCGCAGAAGCGGGCGGCATATCCCGCAGCAGCTCCAAGGTATCTCCGATGTGGAGCGAGACGTCAGCGCGAGCGTTCCAGCGATCCGAGATCACCACTGTCCACCTCCGACACTCTACTCGCTACGGCTGCGACTCGACGACGACTTATACTCTCGACGTTCGTCGACCCCAAGCGGCCGAAGACCTAGTACCCGTCGATCGCCGCCACCCGCTCGCGCTGGTACGTCGGGTCGCCGAACGCCACCTCGTTCCAGCGCGCGCGCTTGAACCAGAGATGGAGGTCGTGCTCCCAGGTGAAGCCGATCCCGCCGTGCATCTGCACCGAGCGGTTGACGGTGCGGCTGTAGACGTCGCCCAGGCGCGCCTTCGCCATCGCCGCGGCGCGCGCCGCGGCGCGCGGGCGGTGGTCGAAGGCGTAGGCCGCGTACCACACCAGCGAGCGCGACGGCTCCACCTCGGACACCATTTCGGCCGCCATGTGCTTGAGCGCCTGGAAGGAGCCGATCGGCCGCCCGAACTGCTGGCGCACCTTCGAGTACTCGACCGCCATCTCGAGCGCGCGCGCGGCGCCGCCCAGGCTGTCCGCGGCCATGCCGATCGCGCCGAGATCGAGCAGATGCGCGAGGAGCGGCCCGCCCCCGCCCTCACGGCCCACGAGCGCCGTACGCTCGACGGGCACGTCGCGCAGCTGGATCTCGCCCACGCGACGCGTGAGGTCGATCGTCTCCGCGGGCCGCACGCGCACGCCGGTCGCGCCCGTCTCGACCAGGAAGAGCGACACGGCTTTCCGCCCCGTGCGCGCGGCGACGAGCAGCAGCTCCGCGCCCGGCACGCCCATGACGAAGAGCTTCGTGCCGGCGAGGCGCCAGCCGTCGCGCGTGCGGCGCGCGGCGAGCGCGATGCCGTCGGCGTCGTGGCGGTCGCTCTCCTCCAGGTACGCGAGCGCGGCGAAGCACTCACCGGACGCGAGGCGCGGGAGCCACCGCTTGCGCTGCGCCGCGGAGCCGGCGCGCAGTAGCGCGTGGGTCACGAGCTGCGTCGGCAGGAATGGCCCTGGCGCGGCGGCGCGCCCCAGCTCCTCCAGCACCAGCGCCAGGTCGAGCGTCGCGAGCCCGAGCCCGCCGTCCTTCTCCGGCACCGCGAGGCCCATCCAGCCGAGCTCGGCCATCCTGGCGTAGAGCGCGCGCGGCACGCCGTCGGGCGTCTTCGCCGTCTCGCGCACCAGCGCCGGCGGGCACTCGCGCGCCAGGAACTCGCGTGCCGCGCGCCGGAGGGCCTCCTGCTCCTCGGAGAGCCCGAAGTCGATCATCGCCCGCGCGCCTCGCGCGGCATGCCGAGCCCGCGCTCGGCGATGATGTTCTTCTGGATCTGCGAGGTGCCGCCGCCGATGATGAGGCCGAGCGAGTACATGAAGTCCGTCGGCCACACGCCGCCGTCGCGTACGCGCGGGTCGCGCTTGTTGAGCGGCCCGTAGGAGCCCAGGATCTCGAGCGCCGCCTGCGCGATGTCGTGGTTCAGCTCGGTGGTCACCAGCTTGTTGACCGAGGCGGAGATGCCGGGCGGCCGCTTGCGGAGCGTGTCGGTCAGCTGCCGGTAAGCCTCGAGCTTCATCGTCTCGACGCGGATGGCGAGCTCGGCCAGGCGCTGGCGGACGACAGGGTCCTTGCTCGCCGGGCCGCCGTTTCGCCGCTGCGCGCGCGCCAGGCGCACGAGCTTGTGGAAGGTCTGCTGCGTGCGCGTGGTCGAGCCCAGCATGTTGCGCTCGTGGGCGAGGGTCGCGTTGGCCACCTGCCAGCCCGCGTTCAGCTGCCCGACCAGTTGCGCGCGCGGGACGCGCACGTCCTCGAAGAAGACCTCGTTGAAGCCAGGGTCGCCCGTCATCTGCACCAGCGGGCGCACGCTGATGCCGGGCGACTTCATGTCGATCAGGATGTAGGAGATGCCGGCGTGCTTGGGCGCGTCGGGGTCGGTGCGCACCAGGCAGAACATCCAGTCCGCATACTGCGCGTTGGAGGTCCACACCTTCTGCCCGTTCACCACGAACTCGTCGCCGCGCAGCTCGGCGCGGGTGCGCAGCGAGGCCAGGTCCGAGCCCGAGCCCGGCTCGGAGTAGCCCTGGCACCAGATATCCTCGGCGGTGAGGATCCTGGGCAGGTAGCGGCGGCGGTGCTCCTCGGTGCCGTGCGCGATGAGGGTCGGGCCCACCATCAGGATGCCGAGCATCCCGATCAGCCCGGGGGCCCGCGCGCGCACCATCTCCTCGTTGACGATCGTCTGGCGCATGACGTCGGCGCCCTGGCCGCCGTACTCGCGCGGCCAGGCGAGCGCCAGGTAGCCGGCCGTGTGCACCTTCCGCTGCCAGGCCTTCGCCTCGGCGATGCGGCGCGGGTCGCCGAACTCGACCGGGCGCTCGTCCCGCTGCCGCTTGGGGACGTTCTTCCGGAACCAGGCGCGGACCTCGCGCTGGAAGGCCAGCTCCTCCGGCGTGTAGGTGAGCTCCATGGCCGAGCTCGCTAGCACTTCGCCGCCCGGCTGGCTACGGCGCCGGACAGACGAAGACCAGCCCGTTCTCCTGGTCGACGCGCGCCTCGATCGCGTCGCCGAGCGCCGCCTGGCCCGCGGCGTCGAGGCAGGGCGGGCAGATGTTCGCCGCGACGAGCTTGTCGACCGCCTTGTCGTACTTGCTGCGCATGCCGAAGATCGCGCCGTCCTCACAGGCCTCGTCGTCGGCGGGCTCGCCCTTGTAGGACAGGGCGGCGGCGCGCACGTGGCAGCGGACGACGATTCCCACCCAGAGCTTGGCGACGTTCTTGGCGACCGCCACGGCGCACCTGAGGTTCTCGGGAGTGGCGGGTACGTAGCCCGCATCGTCGGCGTCGGGGTCGCCCGGGGTGTCCGCCAGGAGGACATTCGAGGTCGGGTCGCAGAACATGCTCCCGTTGAGCGCGTCGAGGGACGGCGGGCTGGTCTGGGTCTGCCCGGCGAGCAGCGTGGCCTCCTCGGCCGCAGCATTGTCCAGCACGGCTTGCGGACAGATGCCGTCCGCCGCGAGCTTGGCGAGTATGTTGTCGAGCTTCGCCCGGGCGGCCTCCTCGCAGCCGCCCTCGCCGAAGCCGGCGCCCCTGAAGGCGGCCCCGGCCTGCGTGATGTGACACCGGGTCACGACCGCGACGAGCCTGGCCAGACTCTTCGCCACCCTGAACTCGCAGGCGGAGTGTTCCTTCGTGTCGGGCGCACAGCCCGTGTCGTCGCCGCCGAATGGGTCACCCGGGTTGGCGAGCGCCAGGCTCGCCGCGAGGGCGAAGGCTCCGACCGGGATCAGCATGGTCGACGGCATGGGTGTCTCCCTTCGCTGCCCACGAAGGGAGCACGGGCCCGAGGGTTTAGGCAAGCTTTTTCTTCGTGCCCGAGGACCGCACACGAGCAGCGGAATTGACAGGCCGGATGACGCTCTCTTATAAGGAAGTCCCGTAGCCAGTCCCGGGAGCGAGGTCCGCCCGACGACGCCCTCCGGCGTCGTCACGTCCGCGCGCGCCGGCGACCCGGCTGCGGTTTTTTTGTGGGATCCGCCATCGCCATCATTCCGGCGCGCTTTCACTCCACCCGACTTCCCGGGAAGGCGCTGGCGCTGATCGGCGGGCGGCCGATGGTGTGCCATGTGGCCGAGCGCACGCGGCGCGCGCGTGGCCTGGCGCGGGTGATCGTCGCCACCGACGACGCGCGCATCGCCGAGGCGACGGCCGCGACGGGCGCCGAGGCGGTCCTCACGCGCGCCGACCACCCGAGCGGGACGGACCGTCTGGCCGAGGTGGCGCGCACGCTGGACGCCGCGATCGTCGTCAACGTGCAGGGCGACCTGCCGCTCCTCGACCCGGCCATGGTCGAGGGGCTGATCGCGCGCATGACCGCCGAGCCCTCGCTGCCCATGGTGACCCTCGCGACCGCGCTGCGCGACGAGGCCGAGTGGCGCTCGCCGCACGTGGTCAAGGTGGTGGTTGGCGCCGGCGGGCGGGCGCTCTACTTCTCGCGCAGCCCGATCCCGTTCGACCGGGACGGCCGGCGCGCGCCCGGCGAGGCCTTCGGCTGGCGCCACATCGGCATGTACGCGTACCGGCGGGACGTGCTCCTCCGCCTGGCCGCGCTCTCCCCCTCGCCCCTCGAGCGGCGGGAGCAGCTCGAGCAGCTCCGCGCGCTCGAGAACGGCATCGCGATCGGGGTGGTCGAATGGACGGCGACCGAGCCACTCATCGAGGTCGACACGCAGGCGGACCTCGACCGGGCGCGGGCGGCGATGGATGGAGGCGGGCGCCCATGAGCAAGAACGGGAAGACGAAGTTCATCTTCGTGACCGGCGGCGTCGTGTCCTCGCTCGGCAAGGGCGTGGCCTCGGCCTCGATCGGCGCGCTGCTCGAGGCGCGAGGGCTGAAGGTCACCCTGGTCAAGATGGACCCGTACATCAACGTCGACCCGGGCACCATGAGCCCCTTCCAGCACGGCGAGGTGTTCGTCACCGACGACGGCGCGGAGACCGACCTGGATCTCGGCCACTACGAGCGCTACGTCTCGACCCGGATGGGCAAACGCAACAACTTCACCACCGGCCAGGTCTACGACACGGTCATCGGCAAGGAGCGGCGCGGCGACTATCTCGGCGGGACAGTGCAGGTGATCCCGCACATCACCGACGAGATCAAGCGCCGCATCAACGAGGCCGCCGAGGGCGCGAACGTGTGCATCGGCGAGGTGGGCGGCACGGTGGGCGACATCGAGAGCCTGCCCTTCATCGAGGCGATCCGCCAGTTCGGCTGGGACCTCGGGCGGCAGAACACGCTCTACGTGCACCTGACGCTCGTGCCCTTCATCCCGACCGCGGGCGAGCTGAAGACCAAGCCGACGCAGCACAGCGTGAAGGAGCTGACCGGCCTCGGCATCCAGCCCGACCTGCTCCTCTGCCGCGCCGCCAAGCCGCTCGAGAAGAAGGTGAAGGCCAAGATCGCCCTCTTCTGCAACGTGGAGGAGGGGAGCGTCATCAGCGCGCCCGATGTGGAGACCATCTACGAGGTGCCGCTCGTGTTCCACGCGGAAGGGCTCGACGAGCGCATCGTCGAGAAGCTCAACATCTTCACCGGCTCGCCCAACCTGGGAAAGTGGCGGCGCATCGTCTCGACCATCAAGAACCCGAAGGAGACGGTCGAGATCGCGATGGTCGGCAAGTACGTCGACCTGACCGATTCCTACAAGAGCCTCAACGAGGCGCTCATCCACGGCGGCATCGCCAACGAGTGCCGCGTCCAGCTCACCTTCGTCGATTCCGAGAAGATCGAGCAGGAGGGGTTGCCGGACAGCGTCAAGAGCGCCGACGCGATCCTCGTCCCCATGGGCTTCGGACCCCGCGGCACCGAGGGGAAGATCCAGGCGGTGCGCCATGCCCGCGAGCAGAAGGTTCCCTTCCTGGGCATCTGCTTCGGGATGCAGATGGCGGTCATCGAGTTCGCGCGCCACGTGTGCGGCCTCGAGCGCGCCAACTCGACCGAGGTGGATCCCAAGACGCCGCACCCGGTGATCGACTTGATGGGCACGCAGCGCGGGCTCACGCAGAAGGGCGGCACGATGCGCCTCGGCGCGTATCCCTGCGTGCTCGAGGAGGGCTCGCTGGCGCGCAAGCTCTACAACCGCCAGAAGATCTCCGAGCGTCACCGCCACCGCTACGAGGTGAACAATGCCTATCGCGGGCGGCTCGAGAAGGGCGGGCTCGTGCTCTCCGGCGTCTCGCCCGACGGCACGCTGGTCGAGATGATCGAGCTCCGCGACCATCCCTGGTTCGTCGCCAGCCAGTTCCACCCCGAGCTCAGGTCGCGGCCGATGGACTGTCATCCGCTCTTCAAGGGCTTCATCCGGGCGGCCCTGCAGTCCCGCGGCCGTCGGCGCGAGGCGCCGCTGCTCGGCGGCTTGAAGGTGGTGAAGCGCTAGTGGCCCGCGGCGTCCGCGTCGGCGCGCTCACCATCGGCGGCGGCGCCCGGCTCGCGCTGATCGCCGGGCCGTGCGTCATCGAGTCGCGCGACGCGGCTCTCCGTCACGCGGAGCGGGTGCGCGAGCTCGCCGCCCGGGCCGGCCTGCCGGTCGTCTACAAGTCCTCCTTCGACAAGGCCAACCGCACCGCGCTCGACGGCTTCCGCGGTGTCGGCATGGAGGAGGGGCTCGCGATCCTCGCCGAGGTGCGGCGGGAGACCGGGCTTCCCGTGCTCACCGACGTGCACGAGGCGGGGCAGGTGGCCGCGGTCGCCGCGGTGGTCGACGTCCTCCAGACTCCCGCCTTCCTCTGCCGGCAGACCGACTTCATCGTCACGGTGGCCGCGGCGGGGAAGCCGGTGAACCTGAAGAAGGGGCAGTTCCTCTCGCCCGGCGAGATGGCGCAGGTGGTGGAGAAGGCGCGCTCGACCGGCAACCAGGACCTGCTGGTGACGGAAAGGGGCTTCTCGTTCGGCTACAACAACCTGGTCGCCGACATGCGCTCGCTGCCCGTCCTCGCTGCCACCGGCTGCCCGGTCGTGTTCGACGCCACGCACAGCGTGCAGCAGCCGGGCGGGCTCGGCACCGCCTCGGGCGGGGAGCGCCAGTTCGTGGCGCCGCTCGCGCGCGCCGCGGTCGCCGCCGGCGCCGACGCCGTCTTCATGGAGGTGCACGAGGATCCGAGCCGCGCGCGTTCCGATGGCGCGACCAGCCTGCCGCTCGCCGATCTACCCGGCTTGCTCCGCGAGCTGGTGGCGATCGACCGCGCGCTCCGGGACGGGAGGCGCGCGTGAGCGAGGAACGGCTCGAGCGCGCACGGCGCGTGCTGGAGATCGAGCGGCGGGCCCTCGCCGCGCTCGGCGACCGCCTCGACTGGCGCTTCGTCCGCGCCCTCGAGATCCTGCTCGCCTGCCACGGCCGCGTGATCGTCACCGGAGTCGGCAAGTCCGGCATCGTGTGCCGGAAGATCGCGGCCACCCTGGCCAGCACCGGCACGCCCGCCTTTTTCCTCCACGCGGGCGAGGGAAGTCACGGCGACCTGGGCACGCTCGTGCGCGGCGACGTGCTGCTCGCGGTCTCCAACAGCGGCGAGAGCGCCGAGGTGCTGAGCGTCCTGCCGCTGGCACGCCGCCTCGGCCTGCCGCTCGTCGCCATCTGCGGCCACCCCGAGTCGACGCTCGCGCGCGCCGCCGACGTGGTGCTCGACGTGAGCGTGCCGGAGGAGGCCTGTCCGCTCGGCCTGGCGCCGACGGCGAGCACCACGGCCCAGATGGCGCTCGGCGACGCGCTCGCCATCGCACTCCTGGAAGAGCGCGGCTTCTCCGCCGAGGACTTCGCGCTCCTCCACCCCGGCGGCGCGCTCGGCCGGCGGCTGCTGCGCGTCGCGGAGCTCATGCACCGCGGTGACGAGGTGCCGCTGGTGCCCGAACGCGCGGCGCTCAAGGACACGCTGCTCGCCATCACCTCCAAACGGCTCGGGGTGACCGGGGTGGTGAACGCCGCCGGCGAGCTGGTGGGCGTGATCACCGACGGCGATCTCCGCCGCGGGCTCGAGCGCGCCGCGGACCTGCGCGCGCTGACCGCGCGCGACCTGATGACGACGGCGCCCAAGACGATCGCCGGCGGCGCGCTCGCGGCCGAGGCGGTCGCGGTGATGGAGCGGCACGCGATCACCTCGCTCTTCATCCTGGGCGACGGCAGCCGCCGGCCGGAGGGGGTGATCCACTTGCACGACCTCCTGCGCGCCGGCGTCGTCTGAACGTCCGGTCGGAGGGCGCGTTGGCCCGCCGCTCGCTCTGGCGCCGGCTCCGTCGCGCGACCAGGCGCCCGCGCAACGCGGCGCTGGCGGGGGCGATCACCGGCTTCGGCCGCGCGCTGGGCGCGCTGCCCATGCCGCTCGCCCTTGCCGTGGGGCGCGGCCTCGGCGGCGCGGCGCACGCGCTCCTCGGCACCCCGCGACGGCTCGCCCTCGCCCACATGGGCATGGCGCTTCCCGAGCTCGACCCGGCAACCCGCCGGCGCCTGGTGCGCGAGACCTTCCGTCACGCGGGCCAGGGGTTCGCGGAGCTCTCGCTGTTCGGGAAGATCCTCCGCCGTCCGGACTACGTCCGCCTCGAGGGCGCGGCAGCGCTCGATGCGGCGCTGGCGCTCGGGCGCGGGGCGATCGCGGTCACCGGCCACGTCGGCAACTGGGAGCTGCTGGCCGCGTGGGCGGCGGCCATCGGCTACCCGATCACGGTCGTCGTCAGGCGGGTGACCGACCTCCGCTTCCACTCGCTCATCGTCCGCTTCCGGGCCGCGGCCGGGGTCGAGGTTCTGGTGCGCGACGATCCGCGCTTCGTCGCCGCGGTGGGCGACGCGCTCCGCCGCAACCGGGTCGTCGCCATGCTGATCGACCAGGACACGCGCGGCGCCGGCATCTTCGTGCCCTTCTTCGGGCGCCTCGCGCATACGCCGCCGGGCGCCGCGCTGCTCGCGCTGCGCGCGCGCGTCCCGGTGGTGACGGCCTTCATCGCGCGCCGGCCCGAGGGCGGGCACCTGGTGCGCGTCGCGCCCGTGCCCGTCGACCTGCCGCGCGGGCGCCGCGGCGTGCGCGAGCTGACCGCGCGTCTCACCGCGGCGATCGAGGAGCAGATTCGCCTGAGCCCCGCCGAGTGGGTGTGGTGGCACGAGCGCTGGCGCAAGCAGCCGGCGGCTACGGAGGCGCGCCGGCGGCCGGCCCCGCGCGCGGAGCGCGCGCTTTCCTGAGACGTTCGTCTTTACTCGCTCCGGGGTGCGTGGTAGCTCTGCGCCGAGCTCGAACGGGTCGTCATGCGAAGGAAACGGCTGCGCGCCGCGCTGCTCATCGTGGTGGGCGCCGCCCTCGGAGGCATCGGCTACCTGGTGTCTCGCAACGTGGTCGCGCACCGGGGGAACCCGCTCGCGGAGCTGGGCAGCGACTTCCTGCCGCAGGTCGCGCAGCGCATCCAGAACTTCCGCCGCGTGAAGGTCGAGCACGGGCGGATGGTGTGGGAGATCACCGCGAAGGACGCGCAGTTCTTCGAGCCGGAGAACCAGATCGTCGTGCTCGAGCCGCAGGTGACGTTCTTCATGAAGGAGCAGGGCCGGCAGGCGCATCTCCGCGGCGCCGAGGGCCGGATCACGCTCGCCGGGCACGAGATGAGCGCGCTCATGCTGCGCGGCACCGTGGTGGTGCAGCTCGGCGACATGCAGCTCGAAACCGAGGAGGCGACCTACGACCGGACGAAGGACCTGATCACCTCACCGGGCGACGTGACCATTCACGGGCGCACGCTCGACGTGCGCGGTCGCGGCATGGAGGTGCAGGTCGGCCCGCAGCACATGCGGCTACTGCGCGACGTCCACACGACGGTGCATGGCGATGCCCAGGCGTCGTGAGCGGACGCGGGTCGCGGTCCTGGTCGCGACCCTGCTGGCGAGCCTGGCGGGGGCCGAGCCGGGGAAGGAAGCGCCCAAGGGCGGGACGCTCTTCGACGCGGGGTCGTTCGGCAACCGGAAGGAACCGATCACCATCACCGCCGACACGCTCGAGTACGACTACAAGACCAACGTCGTCGTCTACCGGGGCGAGGTGATTGCCGTGCAGGGCGAGACCAAGGTGCGCAGTGACACGCTCACCGTGACGCTCGCGGCGCAGAAGGACGCGGCCGCGCCCGACGCGGCGGCGCAAAGCAGCCAGCGCCTGCAGGAGGTCGTGGCGATCGGCAAGGTGCGCATCGACAACGGCACGCGCTGGGCGACCGGCGGGCGGGCGGTGTTCGAGCAGGGCGCGCGCACGCTGGTGCTCACCGAGAACCCCGTCCTGCACGACGGGGCGAACGAGGTGTCCGGCGACCGGGTCACGGTCTTCCTGGACGAGAACCGGAGCGTGGTCGAGGGCGGGCGGAAGCGGGTCAAGGCGACGGTGTTCCCCAACAAGGAGGGCGGCCTCGACAGCGCGAACGCCACACCCCCCACGGACGAGGCGCCCGCGCCGCAGGCGGCCGCCGGCACGGGCGGGGACGCGACGCCGTGAGCGCGGAGCACAACGGTCACGGCCCGGCGCTGCTGCGCGCCGAACGTTTGACCAAGGCGTACGTGGGGCGGCGGGTGGTGAACGAGGTGTCGATCGAGGTCCGCGCCGGCGAGGTGGTCGGGCTGCTCGGCCCGAACGGTGCCGGCAAGACCACCACCTTCTACATGATGGTGGGGCTGACGCGGCCCGACGCGGGCCGGGTGTACCTGAACAGCGACGACGTGACGCGGCTCCCCATGTACGAGCGCGCGCGGCGCGGCATCTCCTACCTGCCCCAGGAGCCCTCGGTCTTCCGCAAGCTCACCGTCGAGCAGAACCTGCTCGCCATCCTGGAGACCCTCGATCTCACCCCGGCGGCGCGCGCCGAGCGCCTGCGGCAGCTGCTCGACGAGCTCGGCATCGCGCGGCTGGCAAAGAACAAGGCGCTCTCCCTGTCGGGCGGCGAGCGACGGCGCGTCGAGATCACCCGTGCGCTGGTCATCTCGCCCGTCTTCATGCTCCTCGACGAACCCTTCGCGGGCATCGATCCGATAGCGGTGGTTGACATTCAGGGCATCGTGGACCAGTTAAAGAAGCGAGGCATTGGTGTCCTCATTACGGATCACAACGTGCGCGAAACACTCGGCATCTGTGACCGCGCGTACATTCTGAACGACGGCGCCGTCCTCGAGGAAGGCGCGCCGGCGCGGATCGCGGAGAGCCCGCTCGCCCGCGAGATCTACCTGGGCGAGAAGTTCCGACTGTAGTATTCCCGAAGCTGCCGATGGCCCAAGACGCCCGCATCGTCCTGCAGCAGCGGCTCTCCCAGCAGCTGGTGATGACGCCGCAGCTCCGGCAGGCCATCAAAATCCTCCAGGTCTCGCGCGCGGAGCTCGAGACGCTGATCGACCAGGAGCTCACCGAGAACCCGGTCCTCGAGGAGAACCAGGACGAGAAGCCCGAGGGGGCCGTCGAGGTCCCCACCGTGGACGGGCAGAACGGCGCCGAGGAGTGGCAGGCCGACGGCGAGAAGCCCGAGGTCGAGGCGCCCACCAGCGTCGGCGAGATCGACTGGAAGGAATACGCCGAGAACTACAGCAACGACATCCACGGGTCGACCGGGCACGGCAGCGCCAGCGACGACGACGACCGACGCGCCGCGCTGGAGAACGTGCTCGTCAAGCGCACGCTCCTCCCCGATCACCTGATGTGGCAGCTCCGCCTCTCCGATCTCTCCGACCAGGAGAAGGAGGTGGGCGCGCTCATCGTCGGCAGCCTCGACAAGGACGGCTACCTGCCGCTCCCGCTCGACGAGATCGCCTTCCTCGCCGACACCTGGCCCGACGTCGCGATCGTGGAGCGCGTGCTCCGCCGCATCCAGGAGCTCGATCCGGCCGGAGTGGCGGCGCGCAACCTCTCCGAGTGCCTGCTCATCCAGCTCCGCCAGCTTGGCGCCAAGGACGACTCGCTCGCGGCGCGCATCGTGCGCGATTACCTGCCCATGCTCGAGAGCCGCCGCTTCGACCGGCTGGCGCGCGAGCTGGGGGTCACCATCGAGCAGATCGCCGAGGCCACCAAGGTGATCTCCGTGCTCGAACCCAAGCCGGGCCGCGACTTCGGCGACTCGGACACGCGCTACGTCACGCCCGACGTCCACGTGCACAAGGTGGGCGACGAGTACGTGGTGACGCTGAACGAGGAAGGGCTGCCCCGCCTGCGCGTCTCGTCCTTCTACCGGCGCATGCTCGGGCAGAACGGCACGCCCGAGGCGCGCGGCTACATCCAGGAGAAGATGCGCGCCGCGGCCTGGCTCATCAAGTCCATCCACCAGCGCCAGCGCACGCTCTACATGGTCACCTCGAGCATCGTGAAGTTCCAGCGCGACTTCCTCGAGGGGGGCGTTGCCTTCCTGCGCCCGCTCGTGCTCAAGGACGTGGCCAACGACATCGGCATGCACGAATCGACCGTCAGCCGCGCCACCGCCGGCAAGTACGTGCACACCCCGCAGGGCACGTTCGAGCTCAAGTACTTCTTCACCTCGAGCCTGCGCGGCGGTCAGGGGTCGGAGGTCTCGGCGGAGAGCGTCAAGGAAAAGATCCGCGTCATCATCGCCGCGGAAGACAACAAGAAGCCGCTCAGCGACCAGTACATCGCGGAGATGCTGGGCAAGGAGCAGATCGACATCGCCCGGCGGACGGTGGCCAAGTACCGGGAGCTGATGGGGATACTCCCCTCGTCGAAACGGAAGCAAGTTTACTGATACACTCCGGCCCCGATGCCGCCAGCGCCTTCCCGGCTGAAGAGGGGTCGTCGTCGCCAACCAGAGGACCGTGCCATGGAGATCACGGTCACCTTCCGCCACGTCCACCCGACCGAGCCCCTGAAGGCGTACGCCGAGGAGAAGCTCCAGCGGGTGCGGAAGTACCTCCACCGCCCGGTCGACGCGCACGTGATCCTCTCGGTCGCCAAGGAGCGGCACATGGCCGAGATCACGCTCAACGCCGACCACGTGACGATGTTCGCCGAGGAGGAGACGCATGACCTCTACTCGGCCATCGACCTGGCCGTCGACAAGCTCGAGCACCAGGCGCAGAAGCTCCACGAGAAGCGCCGCCACCACAAGGGAGCGGGGCCGGTGCGCGATGTGTCCGAGGTCACCACCTCGGTGCTGGCCGCGGATCGCCGGCGGCCGGGCGGCGCGCCCGAGGTGATCCGCACGCAGCGCGTGCCGGCCAAGCCGCTGGCGGTGGAGGAGGCCGTCGAGCAGCTCGCCGTCTCGGGCGACGAGTTCCTGGTCTTCACCAACGCGTCGAACCAGCGGGTCGCCGTCCTCTACCGTCGGCGGGACGGCAACTATGGCCTGATCGAGCCGGAGGGGTGATGAAGATCACCGACATCCTGAGCGAGGACCTGGTGGTCCCCGCCCTCGCCGGACGCTCGAAGGGTGACGTGATCGAGGAGCTGGCCGACGCGGTGGCGGAGCGGCACCGGGGCGAGGTGGACCGCGACCGGCTCGTCGGGGCGCTCGAGGACCGCGAGAAGCTGAACAGCACCGCGCTCGGCGAAGGGGTCGCGATCCCGCACGGCAAGCTGCCGGGCTTGAAGCGCGTGATCGCCGCCTTCGGGCGCAGCCCGGGCGGTGTCGACTTCAGCTCGCTCGACGGCAAGCCGACGCACCTCTTCTTCCTCCTGGTGGCGCCCGAGGATTCGGCCGGCGCGCACCTGAAGGCGCTGGCGCGCATCTCGCGCCTCTTGAAGGACGAATCGTTCCGCCAGCGGCTGATGCGTGCGGCCACCGCCGCGGACCTCTATCGCACCATCCGCGAGGAGGACGACAAGTATTGACGGTGCGCGTCCGCGAGCTGCTCGAGGACGCGGGCGCGGCGCTGCGGCTGCGGCTCGTCTCCGGGGCTCGGGGCCTCGACCGGCCGATCGCGCTGCCCCGCCTGCAGCAGCCTGGCCTGGCGCTGGCCGGCTACCTGCCGCAGCTCCACCCCGACCGCGTGCAGGTGCTCGGCAACAGCGAGGTGTCGTACCTGGAGACGCTCGAGCCCGCGCGCGCGCGTGAGGCGGTGGCGGCGATGGCCGTCGCCGGCGTCGCCTGCTTCGTGGTGACCAACGGCGGCGCCCCGCCCGCGGTGCTGAGCGAGCCGGCCGAGGCCGCCGGCGTCGCGGTGCTCGTCTCGGCGCTGCGCACCGCGGACTTCATCCGCAGCGCCACCGCCTGGCTCGAGGACCGCATGGCCCCCGAGACCAACCTGCACGGCGACCTGGTCGAGATGCACGACCTCGGCGTCCTCATCCTGGGCAAGAGCGGCATCGGCAAGAGCGAGGCGGCGCTCGACCTGGTGTCGCGCGGGCACCGCCTGGTGGCCGACGACGTGGTGCAGGTGCGTCGCATCTCGCCTGCGGTCGTGCGCGGGCGGGCGGCGCGCCTCCTCGAGCACCACATGGAGCTCCGCGGCCTCGGCGGGGTCGACGTCGAGGCACTCTTCGGCACGCTCGCGACCCTCGACGAGCGGCAGGTCGACCTGGTGGTCGAGCTGGTCGAGTGGCCGGGGGGCGCGGACCGCCTCGGGCTGGTCGAGGGGACCTACCCGCTCCTCGAGGTCGAGCTGCCGCTGGTGCGCATCCCGGTGCGGCCGGGGCGCAGCATGGCCATGCTGATCGAGACCGCGGCGCGCAACCACCTTCTCCGCGCGCGCGGCCGGCACAGCGCGCTCGACTTCGCCGGCCGCCTCGACGACGAGATCGCCGCCCGCCGCCGCCGCCGCGCCGGAGACCACGAGTGACAACCAGCCTCGTCGTCGTCACCGGCCTCTCGGGCTCCGGCAAGAGCACCGCCATCAAGGTGCTCGAGGACCTGGGCTTCTACTGCATCGACAACCTGCCGGTGGCCCTGATCCCGCGCTTCGTCGAGCTGTGGGAGAGCTCGCAGGAGGAGTTGCGCCGGGTGGCGCTCGGCCTCGACGTGCGCGAGCGGCACTTCCTCGACGAGTTCCCGCGCGTCTTCGAGGATCTGCGCACCCGGGGGGTGGCGCTCGAGGTGCTCTACCTCGAAGCGAGCGACGACGTCCTCGTGCGGCGCTTCAGCGAGACGCGGCGGCCGCACCCGGCGGCGGCCGGCGGCGGCATCGCCGACGGCATCCGCCACGAGCGCGAGAAGCTCCGGCCGCTGCGCGAGCTCGCCGACCGCGTCCTCGACACCAGCGCGCTCACCGTGCACGAGCTGCGCAGCGCGCTGCGCGACTTCGTCGCGCGTCCCGAGGCGGGCACGATGACCGTCGCGCTGGTCTCGTTCGGCTACAAGTACGGCTTGCCGAGCGATGCGGACCTGGCGCTCGACTGCCGCTTCCTGCCGAACCCGTTCTTCGTCGAGGAGCTGCGCGCGAAGACGGGCACGGATCCCGCGGTGGCCGCCTGGGTGCTCCGCCGCGCGGAGAGCCAGGAGTTCCTCCGCCGCCTGCTCGACCTGCTCGCCTTCGCCCTCCCCCACTACCAGCGCGAGGGCAAGAGCTACCTCACCATCGCCCTCGGCTGCACGGGCGGCCGCCACCGCTCGATCGTGCTCGTCGAGGAGCTGCGGCGGCGGCTCGAGGAGCGCCGCCATCGCGTCCTCGTCCGCCACCGGGACGTGGAGAGGTAGTTTCTGCTTGCCCGCGAAGGTCCGTGGGAGTAAGCATTTTCCCATGGTGGGAATCGTGGTCGTCGGTCACGGGCGCCTCGCAGAGGAGATGGTGCGCACGCTGGAGGACGTCCTCGGGCCGCTCGACGGCCTGGTGAGCGTGGCGACCTCGTACGACGACGGCCCCGACGAGATCCGCTCGCGCATCGCGAGCGCGGTGCGCGGGGTCGATTGTGGCGACGGGGCGATCATCGTGACCGACATGCTGGGCGACACGCCGACCAACCTGAGCATCGCGGTCGCGCGCGAGACGGGCGCCGAGGTGGTGGCCGGGGTCAACATGCCGATCCTCGTGAAGCTGACAACCGCGCGCGGCGAGATGGACGCACGGTCGCTGGCGCGCTTCATCCAGCGCTACGGGCAGGAGCACATCTTCTGGGCCACCGCCCCGCGCGGCGGCGCGCGGCGGCACGAGCACGCCGATGGGCGCCGGGACCACTGACGGGCACCGCGCCAGCCTGGAGATCAAGAACCGCCTCGGTCTCCACGCGCGCGCGGCGGCGCTGCTGGTGCAGACCGCCAGCCGCTTCAACGCCGAGGTGACGATCGCCAAGGACGGGCAGGTGGTGAACGGGCGCAGCATCATGGGGGTCATGATGCTGGCCGCCGAGCAGGGGAGCTCGATCGAGGTCGCGGCCAGCGGGCCCGAGGCCGCCCAGGCGCTGGCGGCGATCCGCGAGCTGGTCGACGCGCGCTTCAACGAGCCCGAGTAGCGCGTCCGCCGTGCGGGGCTCCCTTGCCCCGGCCGACGAGCATCGGATATATCCGCCAGCCGTGCTGAAGGACTACGTCTTCACCTCCGAGTCGGTCAACGAGGGCCATCCCGACAAGGTCTGCGACCAGATCTCCGACGCCATCCTCGACGCGATCCTGGCCGAGGATCCGGACAGCCGCGTGGCCTGCGAGGCGCTCATCAAGACCGGCCTCGTGGTCATCGCCGGCGAGATCACCAGCCAGGCGCATGTCGAGTTCGGCGAGATCGCCAAGAAGGTGATCCGCGACATCGGCTACACGACGGCCGAGAGTGGCTTCAACTGCGACAGCTGCGCCATCGTCACTGCCATCGAGCGGCAGTCGCTCGACATCTCGCAGGGCGTCACCGAGGGCGAGGGGCTGCTCAAGGAGCAGGGCGCCGGCGACCAGGGCATGATGTTCGGTTACGCCTGCGACGAGACCAAGGAGTACATGCCCTTCGCCATCTACACCGCGCACCGCATCGGGCAGCGCCTCGGCGAGGCGCGCCGCTCGGGGCTCCTTCCCTTCCTTCGCCCCGACGGCAAGTGTCAGGTGACGGTCGAGTACCGGGACGGCCGCGCCGTCCGCGCCGACACGGTGGTCGTCTCCACGCAGCACACGGACGACGTCGCCCACGGCACCCTCAAGGAGGCGATCGTCGAGGAGGTCGTGAAGAAGGTCGTCCCGACCGAGTTCCTCGACAAGTCGACGGTCTACTACATCAACCCGACCGGCCGCTTCGTCGAGGGCGGGCCCAAGGGCGACTGCGGCCTCACCGGGCGGAAGATCATCGTCGACACCTACGGCGGCTACGGGCGCCACGGCGGCGGCGCCTTCAGCGGCAAGGACCCGTCCAAGGTCGACCGCAGTGCCGCCTACATGGCGCGCTACATCGCCAAGAACATCGTCGCGGCCGAGCTGGCGGGCCGCTGCGAGGTGCAGCTCGCGTACGCGATCGGCGTCGCGGACCCGGTCTCCGTCCTGGTCGACACCTTCGGCACCGGCAACGTGCCCGACGACAAGATAGCGAAGATCGTGCGCGAGGCGTTCGACCTGAAGCCCGCGGCCATCATCCGGACGCTCAACCTGAAGCGTCCCATCTACCAGCGCACGGCGTCCTACGGGCACTTCGGGCGCGTCGCCGAGGGGCCGTACTTCACCTGGGAGCGGACGGACCGGGTCGGCGACCTGCGCTCCGCTGCGGGCCTCGGGCGCGGGCGCTAGCCGGGCGCGCCGGGATATGAGTCACTCGCCTTCCGTCTCGCCCGAGCATCTCATACTCATCTAGCTCGAGACCGGCCGCAGCAAGGATGAGGCGGACGTCGTCGAGCTGCTGAAGGCGGGAGCGTCAGCCGTGATCGGCTGCTCGCTTTCGGGCCCAGGCCCCCACGCAAGGGAGCCATTGGACGACGCTCCCTTGCCCGAGCACCTCCTCCCGGTAACGCCGGTCGAACGTCTCGAGCGCCATCTCGTCCTCGGTCGCGGCACCGTACTGCAGGATCAGCGGCAGGATGCTCCGCAGCAGGTTCGCTCCGAACGCCGACACGAAGCGCTCCACCCAGTCGCGCCCGCCGCCGATCAGCGCATCGGTGCACATCCGCGGCGCTTCGAGACCCGCGGCGAGGAAGATCTGGTGCAGCTTCGTGCCCATCACCAGCTCCACCCCGCCGCGCGCGAACGTCTCGCTGACCCAGCGGCCGAGCAGCTGATGCAGCGGCGAGATCGGTTGCGACACCACCGCCCCGCCCATGTTCATCTCGTAGAACGCGGCGAGGCCATCGGCGCGGACCGCGCGGAGCGCCGCCCGCAGGGTGGCCGCGGGGTCCGCCGAATACATGAGGACGAGGCGACCGACGACCGCATCGAAGTCGTGCTCCACCTCGACCTCGCGGATGCCGCCGGCGATGAAGGACACCTGCGTCATGCCCGCTGCCTGCGCTCGTGCGCGCGCCGCTGCCGCTACCGC
>WNEZ01000811.1_pt1 | contig 25500 bp, 20 predicted proteins | sample 5400521 | NCBI WGS metagenome assembly WNEZ01 (sample SAMN13153339, study PRJNA577476) | soil metagenome | isolation source: 120 cm saprolite under Douglas fir tree site 2 hole 1 replicate 1 | place: USA:California | collected 2015-04-18
CGTGGTTCCCGCAAGAAGACCCGATCACCGACTTCAACGCGTTCTTCCAGCGCGCCGCCCTGCACGTGAAGCGCAACAATCTGGTGCTGGCGCCCCTCAACGTCGTGCTGTTCTCCGACGGCGAGCCGGACTATCCGGGCGCCGGCCGGATGTCGCTCGACGACCGCTACAAGCGCATCGACCTGAGCCCGCTCGAGTACCTGTCGCGTAATGTGACCGTGCGCCTGCTGTACGCCGACCCGCCCATCGCCCAGTTGTGGGAGAACAAGGTGCCGCGAAAGCGAGTGCGTCTGTGGACGCAGGACTCGGAAGTGATGAAAGGTTGGCGCCGCCACATGGTCGACGGCGCGTCGATGGAGCGGCAGGACTCTCTCTGGTCCTGGGTACAGAACGTGGTGGACGTGCGGGTGCGGCGGGAGCGGGTGCTCTAAAAGAAGGACGGGGGAGGTTCGGGAGGTTCGGGAGGTTCGGGAGGCTGGAGGAGGTTGCGACAGCTCGTCCACTCACCTCCACAGACTCCCAACCTCCCCAGCCTCCCCCAACCTCCTTTAGGCGCAGTATCTGTCAAACGCCGCGATCAGATCGTCCGCGATATCCTGAGCCGGCCGTCCCTCGATGTTCGTCCGCTCGAGCATGAATACGAGCCGTCCGTCCTTGAACAGGCCCATCTGGGGTGACGAGGGTGGGTAGCCCGTGAAGTAGCTGCGGGCGCGCTCGGTCGCCTCGGCATCCTGTCCCGCGAACACCGTGAGCAGGTGTTTCGGGCGGCGGACGTGCTGGAGCGCGAGCGTCGCGGCAGGCCGCGCATTTCGCGCCGCACAGCCGCATACAGAATTCACGACCACGAGCGTCGTGTCTGTCGTCGTCCCCAGGACTTCGTCCACCTCGGCTGACGTCCGGAGCTCCTGAAATCCGATGCGGGTGAGCTCCTCACGCATCGGCTGGACGAGCCGGGGATCGTACATGGGAGCATTCAGGCCGGGCATGGCGCTCTCTTTCGGTGAGTCTCCATAGTAATATCATCGTTCGTCCCCATGCGAGTGCTGATAGTCGAAGACGATCCCGAGCTGGCCGGCTTGCTGCGCGACGGCCTGCGCGCGCAGCGCATCGATCCGACCCTGGCCGCGACGTTTGCCGAAGGCGGCGACCGTGCGCGAGGGGGCTCGTTCGATGTGATCATCCTGGATGTTCGGCTCCCCGGGGGCACCGGCTTCGATCTCTGTGGGGAGCTGAGGCGCGGGGGCAGCACGACGCCGGTACTGATGCTGACGGCACTCGATGCCCTCGACGACCGCGTGCGGGGGCTCGAGGCCGGGGCGGACGATTATCTCACGAAACCGTTCGCGTTCCGGGAGCTCTTGGCCCGCATCAAGGCGCTGGCGCGCCGCCGGCCCGCCCTGTCTCCCGCCCGGCATCAGATTGCCGACCTCGAGGTCGACCTTGGCACCCGCCAGGTGCAGCGCCGCGGCCGGCCGATCACGCTCAGCGCGAAGGAGTTCGCCTTGTTGGAGCTGTTCGTGCTGAACCAGGGACGGGTGCTCGATCGCGGCACCATCACCGCTCACGTATGGGACGACAACCATGATCCGTTTGCCAACCTGCTCGAGGTGCTGGTCGGGCGGTTGCGGCGCAAGATCGACGACGGCTTCGAGCCGAAGCTGATCCGGACGTCGCGCGGCGCGGGCTATCGCTTCGGGCCGTGAGCCGGCACTGATGCACTCGCTCGCTCGCCTCCGGCTCCGACTGACGGCGTGGTATGCAGGAGTCTTCCTATCCATCCTGGCCCTCTTGGGTGGCGGGCTGTTTCTCGCGATCCGGCACCGCATGTCCCAGCAGCTCGACGCGTCGCTGAGGGCGGCTGCGTCAGCCCTGATGCAAGCGGCCCGCATCCGCGAGGCCGAGTCCGCGGGCGCGAAGGGCGTGGTCGCGGACGCGGTCGACGAGCTGCATATCCCCGATCGCGCGCTCTACCTCTTCGCGGTGGGGGCGACGCCGATCAAGCCCGCCGAGGCCCCCGAATGGATTCGGGAGGCCGCGCGGGAAGCTGAGCGCGCCGGAGCGGCACACCGCGACCTGCAGCGGGAGGACCACATCGTCCGGCTGTACGCCGAGCGCTTCAGCGGCGCGAACGGTCGCGTGTACGTGGCCACGGCGGTGGCCGACCGCCTGGAGCTCGAGCATGAGTACGCATCGCTCATCAAGGCGTTCGCAGCCGCCGCGCTCGCGGCGCTCCTGCTCGCGGCCGGGGGAGGCTACATGCTGACGCGCCAGTCGACCGCGCCCATCGAGCGATCGATGGAACAGATGCGCCGGTTCATGGCCGACGCGGCGCACGAGCTGCGCACACCCATCACCGTGCTCCGGACGCGGGCCGAAGTCGCCGCAGGCCAGGATCGGGAGCCGACCCGCGACGCCGCCACCTTGCAGGCGATCGAGCGGGAGGCCACGCGTCTCGGGGAGATCACCGGGAACCTGCTGACTCTCGCCCGCGCCGACGCCGGCGAGTGGCCGGTCGCCCGGGAGGCGCTCTACCTCGACGACGCCGTGGCGGGTGCCGTGGAAGCGGCTCGCACGTTGGCTGAGCACAAACGCGTAGTGGTCGAGGTCGGCACATTCGAGGAGGCGAAGATCCTCGCCGATCCGGCACTGGTACGCCAGCTGCTCCTGATCGTGCTCGACAACGCCATCAAGTTCACGCCGTCGGGCGGTCGCGTTCGGTTGGACGTATCTGCGCAAGACGGCCGGGCCGCGGTCGTCGTGAGCGACACCGGCATCGGCATCCCCGCCGAGCAGCTGCCTCACGTGTTCGAGCGCTTCTACCGCGGCGACCCGGCCCGCCGGGAGGCCGACGGGGCCGGGCTCGGCCTCGCGATCGCTCGCTGGATCGCCGACGTGCACGGCGCGCGGATCGACGTCGGGTCTGAACCCGCCGTCGGCACGCGGGTCACCCTCAGTTTCCCGCTCGCCCTCTAGGGCGACGGCGGCGTACTATTCGCCAGGTCGCTGAATCCATCATTGTTACACTTCGCAACGGAGCAATTCGTGAACAGAGTGTCGCGAACATTCATCGCCGGGGCCGTCCTGCTCTGCGGCGCCGTGCTTCCCGCCGCAACGCAGTCCTACCACGTTGCCCGTAGTTTCAGGCTCGCCGGCGACGGCGGCTGGGACTACCTCGCCCTCGACACCGTGGGCCATCGACTCTTTATCGCGCACCAGGACCGCGTCATCGTGGTCGACCCCGACGGCGGAAAAGTGCTCGGGGAGATCCTCGGTCTGAATCGGGCCCACGGCGTGGCCTTGGCGTATGAAGCTGGTCACGGCTTCGCCACGTCGGGGGCGGACAGCACTGTCACGATGTTCGATCTCAAGTCGCTCCGCGTGATCGGCCACACGATGGTGCCCCCGGACGACGATGCCGTTCTGTACGACCCGGCGACCAAGCGAATCTTCACGTTCAACGGCGACGCTCATTCCGCCACCGCGATCGATGCCGTCTCGGGAAAACGACTCGGCGATATCGAGCTCGGGGCGGGTCCCGAGTTCGGCGTTTCCTCAGGGGACGGGAAGCTGTTTGTGAACCTGGAGGACAAGAATGCGGTAGCGGAGATCGACGCGGCTGCGATGCGGGTGAAACGGCAGTGGTCCCTGGCAGGCTGCGAGTCTCCCACGGGGCTGGCCATCGACCGGGCACACCATCTGCTGTTCAGCGGCTGCCGCAACAAGGTCATGGCGATCTCCGACGCGACCAACGGCGCGCTGGTCACGACGGTCCCGATCGGTCAAGGAGTGGATGCCTGTCGATTCGATCCGGGGACCCAGTTGGCCTTCGCCTCGAATGGCGACGGGACGCTGACCGTCATTCACGAGGACACGCCGGGAACCTTCACGGTGGTCGCCAACGTCGCGACGAAACGCGGCGCGCGCACGATGGAGCTGGACCCGAAGACTCACCGCGTGTTCACGGCCACGGCGGACTTCGGCCCGCCGCCCGCCGCCACCGCGCAGAATCCGCGCCCGCGACCCGCTGTCGTGCCGGGGACGTTTACGCTGCTGGTCCTCGACCCCTGAGCTGAGCCGCAGGGGCTGTCCAAGGGCCGTCGCCGCGCGCGGCGGCCCTCATACTTTCTGGTGTGCCCCGCTTGTAATCCTGCCTGAGTTCTCCTGAAGGGTGTAGCGACGACCCCGGATGGCGATGAGCAGCGTCGGGACGGCGAACAAGGTGATCGGCGTGGAAAGCGCGAGTCCGCCGATCACGGCGAGCGCGAGCGGTCGTTGGAGCTCGCTCCCCGCTCCGATTCCGAGGGCGAGGGGGAGCAAGCCGAACAGGGTGCACAGCGTCGTCATCAGAATCGGACGGAGGCGCACGCGTGCCGCCTCGCGGATCGCGACTTCGAGCGATACGTGCTCGGTGTGCATCCGGAGCCGCGTGAAATCGAGCAAGATGATCCCGTTCTTGACGATCAGCCCGACCAGCAGGATCAGGCCCATGAACGACGAGACGTTGAGCGCAGTGTGCGTCAGGAGGAGGAGCCCCATCGCGCCGACAAACGAGAGGGGCGCGGCGAGGAGCACCACGAGAGGCTCCACGAAGGAGGAGAATTGCACCACCATCACGGCGACCACGCTCGCCGCGGCAAGGCCGAGGACCAGCACGAGCGAGCGGAACGCGGTCTGCTGGCTCGCATACTGGCCGCCGAGCTCGACGCGGATGCCGGGGGGCGGCGGGTGTTTCGCTAGCGCCTCCCGCACGTCCGTCATCACGCTCCCGAGGCCGCGTGCGCCCAGGTCGGCGGTCATCATGATCATCTGCTGCTGGTTTTCCCGGAGCAGCTCCGACGGGGCGTCCAGCGGCGTGAAACGAGCGAGCGACGCGACAGGAATGGGCGCACGGCGGCCCGGCGCGAGCACGGGGATGGCCCCAAGCCGGAGAGGGTCGAAGCGCACCGAATCGGGCGCGCGGACGCGGACCCCGATGCTCCGGTCGTCCCGGTACACCTGGCCCGCGTCCACGCCGAGCAGCGCACCGCTCACGGATTGGCTCACGGCCGCAGGCGTCAGCCCGACCTGATTCGCCTCCGCGGCGTCGACATGCATCGCCAACTCGGCCGTCGGCTCGCTGACGCCGCTAAAGAGATCCTCCAGGCCCGCGATGCCCGCCATGGCGGAGTCGAGCTGGGTCCCGTATCTCTCGAGGGCTGCCAGGTCGGGGCCAAATAGCTTGATCTCCACCGGCCGGGCGCTCCCGGCGAGGTCGTTCACGACGTCGGAAAGAATCTGGACGAACTCGATGCGCATGCGCGGGAGCCCGGCCGTGGCACGCCCCCGGACCTCGTCGATGACCTCGTCGATCGACCGGTGGCGCTGGCTCTGGGGCTTGAGCCGGACCGCGTAGTCGCCGCGGTTCTGCAACGTCGCGAACAGGCCGAGCTCGGCGCCGGTCCGCCGACTGGTCCCGGCCACCTCCGGGATCCGCGCGAGGATGCCGTCGATGACGCCAAGCTCGCGGTCGGTTTCAGTCAACGCCGTGCCGCCCGGAGCCCAGTAGTCCAGCACGAACGCTCCCTCGTCCATCTCGGGCAGGAAGCCGGTTTCGGTCGCACGGTACGCGACGTACCCGGCGGCGATGAGCACCACGGCGGCGACAGCCACGCGCCGAGGATGGTGGAGCACGGTGCCGAGCGCGCGCTCGTACGATCCCGCCAACGCGTCGATGGCGTGACCGAGGCGCTCGAGGGCGCTCGGCACCGTGCCCGGTCGCGGCGGCGCGTGCTCCACGTCGCGCGGCCCCAGGTAGCGCTGGCTGAGGAGCGGGATCACCGAGCAGGCGAGTCCCAGGGACACGAGCACGGCGATCGTCAGCGTGATCGACAAGGCGTGGAAGAACTGGCCGACCACGCCCTGCAGCAGGCCCAGCGGCAGGAACACGACGACGGTCGTCAGCGTGGAGGTCGTGACCGGCCAGAGGAGCTCCTGAACCGCGTCGCGGATGGCCGTGGTCCGGTCGGGGTTCAGGTCGAGATGCCGGACGATATTCTCCGTGATGACGACGGCGTCGTCGATGACGAGACCGATGGCGATCGCCATGGCGCCGAGGGTCATCAGGTTGAACGTCTGTCCGAACAGCCACATCACGAAGATCGTGATGACGAGCGTGAGCGGGATGGACGACGCGCTGACCGCGGTGATCCGGCCGTGGCGGAGGAAGAGCAGCAGCACAACGACGGCGAGCGCGGCGCCAATCAGCATGGCGTCGCGGACCGCGGTGACCGCGTCGCGCACGAGCGATGCTTGGTCGTACACGGGCGTGAGGCGCACGCCCGGTGGCAGTGTGTGCGCCAAAGCGCGGGCGACGCCCGCCACGCTGTCCGCGATCGCAAGCGTGTTGCCGCCGAGTTGACGCCTGATGTTCAGCTGCGCAACCGGCCGCCCGTTGCCCGAGATGATGCTTACGCGGTCGGCGGTGCCGGGCGTCACCGTCGCCAGGTCGCGCACCCGGAGCCCGTGCCCGACGACTACGTTGGCGATGTCATCGGCGGAGTGCGCCTCGGTCGCGCTCACCATGAGGTACTGCCGATAGTCCATCGGCATCCGCCCAACCGCACTCACGGTGGTGGCCTCGCGGATCGCGGCCGCGAGCTCGTCGAACGTCATCCCTTGCTGCGCCAAGCGCGCCGGATCGGCGACGACTTCGATCTCGCGTACGTCGCTCCCGAGCACGTCCACTCGTCCGACCCCCGGCACCCGCGACACGATCGGCTTGATCTGGTACCGCGCGATGTCGTACAGGGTGGCCGGGTCGCCGCCCTCGACATTGTACGAAAGGATCGGGAACAGCGAAGGCGTCATCCGCTCGACCTGGATGCTCACGCCCGCCGGCAGGTCGGGCACGATCTGGTCTACGCGCGCGCGGACCTCCTGCAGCGCGTTGAGCATCTCGGTGTTCGGCGAGAAATCCACGTTGATCTCGGTGCCGCCCCGGATGGTACGGGATCTGACCCGGGTAACGCCGGGGACGATACTGACGGCTTCCTCGATGGGCCGCGACACACCGAACAGCTGTTGGCGCGCGCCGAGCGACGTCCCGGTTGCGACGATCGTCACGCGGGCGAAGGTCAGCTCGGGGTAGATGGCTGAGGGGAGCGTCGCAGCGGCCCACACGCCCGCGACGCTGGCGAGCACCACGAGCAGATAGACGAGCCGGCGCTGCCGGCTCAAACCATCGAACAGCGTCACGGCGCCGTCCGGACGATCTTCGTGCCGTCTTCGATGCCGTAGGCACCGGTCGTGACGACAGTCTCGCCCGCCGTGAGGCCCGTGAGGATCTCGGCGAGTGACTCGCTGCGCGCCCCGACCGTCACGGCACGCACGTGCGCGATGCCCCCGCTGTCCACGACAAAGACCTGGAACCCGTCTCCGGAGGGGACCAGCGCGGCCACCGGCACCGTCACGGCGCCGGCGTGGACGGCGGTCACCATCCTCCCGAACAGCGATTCACCGATGCGCAGTGGCCTGCCCGGTCGCCCGATGCGGGCGCGCACGGCGACCGCGCGCGAGCTCGAATCCACCGCGGCGCCGACCTCGGTTACCGAGCCCGGCCCCACCAGCTCGCTACCCTCGCCTTCGCCGGCGGTGACGTGCACCGAGTCACCGGCGTGGATCTGAGCAGCTTGTGCCGGGCTCACGTTGAAGACCACGTCCAAGGCCGCCACATCGGCCACCTCGACGAGGGGCTGGTTCGCGTCCACCGCGGCGCCCAGCACCGCGGTCATCCGTGTGACGACGCCGGCCAGCGGGGCCCGGAGGGTGGCGAGTTGCTGCGCGCGCCGCGCCGTGATCGCCGCCACCTGCGCCTGCGCCAGGTCCGCGGCAGCCTGGTCGCTGTCCTTCTGGGGCAGGATGCCCGCCTGCGCCAGTCGCACCGCCCGGGCATAGGCACGCTCGGCGCTGGCGAGCGCGGTCTCCGCGCTGCGCGCCGCCGCGTCGAACGGCGCCCGCTCGAACTCGACCAGGGAATCTCCCTCTGCCACGCGCTGGCCGGGGGCGACGAAGATACGCGCCACCCGTGTGGGCGCAGGGGCCGAGAGCTCCGCGAAGTGCCCCGGTCGTGCGGTCACGGTGCCGATGGCGCGCACCACCTGCGGGAAGGACTGCTTCGTGGTGACTGCTGTTCCCACCCCGCCCACCGTCTGCTCGGAAGGAGGCGTGTCGGCGGCGGCTGCCTGGCGCTCGGAACGGCAGGCCGCGAGCGCCAGCGCCGCAGCGACGAGGCACGTCCCGGCGGTCATGGCGACTCCGTTGCGGTGAGGAGCCGAACGGCCGCTGCGGCGTCGTTCGCCGCCGCGACGTCGTCGACGTAGCGGGCGAGCGCCTCGCGGGCGTTGCGGTGGGCCTCGAGTACGTTGGGCAGCGCGACCACGCCCTCGGCGTACGCCTGCAGCGACATCGCCGCGACGCGATCCGCGCTCGACAGCAGCCGCCGATCGCGCTCGAGGCGTGCCAGCGCCAGCGCGAACCCGCGCCGTGCCCGCGCCTGCTCGGCTCCGGTCTCCCGTCGCACGAGGTCCAACCCGGCCTGTGCGCGATCGCGCGCCGCCGTCGCCTGTCGGACCTCGCCGCCGTTCCAGTTGAACAGCGGGAGCGGCAGGGAGAGTCCGACGGTCGGCAGAAGGCCTCGCTCCCCACCGGGGTCGCCGTTGTCGAAGCCCACCTGGAGACTGGGGGCCGCGAACACGCTGCGGTGGGCCAGGGCCAGCGCGCGCTCCGACGAGCGGAGGGTCGCCGCCGCCGCGGCGACGGGCAGGGGCTCGCCCGCCGGCCGCGGCATACTGTCGGACGGTGGCGCGAGCGAGTCGGCGAGCGTGATCGCCACGTCTTCGGCTGGCAATCCCATCGCGAGCTGCACGGAGAGGAGAGCTTGCATGGCGGCGGCTGAATCGTCCGCGGCGACGTTCTCGAGTTGCCCGGCGTTGACCGCCGCGAGGCGCACATCGAGCTCGCTCACGTCGCCGACCTCGCGCCGCAGCTGCGCCATCTTGCGCAGGCTGTCCGCGTCGAGCGCGTTGCGGCGCGAGAGTCGCGCGCGGGCGAGTGCAGCCAGGGCTCGGGTGTAAGTCGTATCGACGTCGAACCGGATCGCGGCGCGCTCGAACGCGAAGCCGTAGAGGGCGGCGTCTCGGGCCGACGCCGCGGCGCCGATCCGCGCCGAGCGGATCCAGGGCAGATCGAGCGGCAGGTCGGCGACGACGTGGTAGTGGGGGACGTCTTTGGAGTAGCTCGCCGACGCCGAGGGGTTGGGATAGAGCCGCGCGCCGTGCAACACCCCGCCGGCCGCCGCGGTGTCGGCGCGACCGAACGCGGCTCGCGCGCCGCGAGCGAGCGCCGCCGCCACCGCCTGCTCACGCGTCACCGACTGTTGCGCGAACAGAGAAGCGGCCGCGGAGCCGCACAAGCCCGTGGCAAGGACCGACACATACACTAGGCGTTGCGTGAATGACATGTCGCGGCGGAGAAAGCTATCTGGCGAACCTGTCAGGAAGCTGACAGCGGAAGACTACGGTGCCGGCCCGCTCCCCCGCTCGGCGAAACGCAGCGCGAACGCTGCACCCAGCAGTGCCACGGCCGTCCAGACCAGCCAGCGCCACCCTCCCGCCATGCCGGCGAGGCCCAACGCGAGGCCCGTGCCTCCCAGCCAGGCTTTCAGGGTGAAGAAGCGGGTCACTTTTTGAGAAACGCTTGCAACGCGGCGCGGAAGTCCGGGGTCGTGCGGCTCACCGCGTTCACGTCCGCTCCCAGCCGGATCCCATCTTCGAATCGCAGGCCGTCGAGCTGGTAGAACTGCTGCTTGGTGAATGCCAGGGCCGAAGGGCTTGCCGCGGCGAGGGCACGTAGTACCTCGCCCACCTGGTCCTCGAAGTCCGAGTCCTCGTACACGCGCGACACGAGTCCCAGTCCCGCCGCCTCCGAGGCGCCGAGGATCCGTCCCGTGGCCGCGAGATCGAACGCGACCTTCTGGCCCGCCGCGCGCTTGAGCAGGGTCATGACGATGGCCGGCACGAAGCCCCGCTGCACCTCTGGATAACCGAACTTTGCTGACTCAGTGGCGAGCACCAGGTCGCACGCCGTGGCCAAGCCGCACCCCCCCGCGAGCGCCCGGCCTTGCACGACGGCCACGATCGGCTTCGGGATGCGTCGCATGCGCAAGAAGATCTCGGCGAAGTGTAGGGCCGCCTCTCGATTCTCCTCCACGCTGTGGTCGGCGGAGGCGAGCAGCTCGTTCAGGTCCATGCCGGCGCAAAAATCGCTCCCGGCACCCCGGACCGCGACGACGCGCACGGCGGCGTCGAGATCGGCTTGGTCCAGCAGGGTGAGCAGGGCGTCGATCATGGGAGTGTCGATCGCATTCTTCTTCTCCGGTCGGTTGAGCGTCGCCGTGAGAACGCCGCCCTCGAGCGCCGCCAGTACCCGGTCGCTCATTTGGGGAGCTCGAGCTCGAGACGCAGCAGTGCCGTGGAAAACACCTTCCCCTGCGCGTCGGTCTTGAGCGAGATGGTGCCGCCGCCGTCGAGCGCGCCATGCAACAGGAAGTTCAGGGCGTGCAGGTTGGGCAGCTCGTAGCGCTCGACCGGGCCGGAAATCATGCCTTTGAAGTGCCGGGCCACGCGCGCTGCCGTCACCTGTTTCACCAGGATCGGGTAGTACTCCGGTTTCAGCGCGATCAACCCCACGTTGGCGGTATCTCCCTTGTCGCCGGACCGTGCGTGGGCGAGCTCGAGCAGTGGCACTCTCCTCTTTCGGTCCGCCTTCTTCATACGTCCACGACCTCGACGCACGGCTCCACCATCCCCTTATCGAGGAGTGCTGGCCAGTAGGCCACGATCTCCTCGGGTTTCGGTCGTCCGCCCGCGAACCCGGTGACGCTGGGCGGTCCGTTGAGTATCAGTGGTGCGATCTCGCGCGTGAACCGATCGACGGCGGCCCGGTCGGGCGAGCGGACGCCGATCCTCAGTTGAACCTCCGGCAGCTGGTCGAGCGGTGCATTGGCGCGTGCCAGCGGGCCATGGGTCGCATCGGCTCCGACGAACTCCGTGAGGACGGACTCGAACTTGAGACCGAGATCGGCGAGCCGCTGGCGGAGAATCCGATCGGCGGCCTGGGCCTTTTTGTAGGCGTCCGGCCAAGCGTAGACCAGGGTTCCAACCGCCTTGTAGCCGTAGAAATACCCAATCGACACCTTGAGCTTGTCCGTGGCGGGTCTCCCCCTGACGCCTGAGACGCGAACTCTGTCTTTCCCGTTCTGCTCGAGCCGAATAGTGGTGAAATCGGCGATGCAGTCGGGGGTGATGTACTCGGCGGGATTCCCCATCTCGTAGACGAGCTGCTCCTTCACGCCCGCCACACTGATCCGCCCGCCGGTGCCGGGATGCTTGGTGATCTCGAACGTCCCATCCGGCGCCGCGTCCACGATCGGGTAGCCGACATTGGCGAGGTCTGGGATCCGTTCCCAGTCCACCAGGCAGTTGCCTCCACTGCATTGCGCGCCGCATTCGATCGTATGGCCTGCGACGGTCCCTGCGGCGAGGAGGTCCCAGGCGTCGGGCTGCCACCCGAAGGCGTGAATCATGGGCGCGAGGGTGAGCCCGGTGTCGGTGACGCGTCCCGTCACGACGACGTCCGCGCCGCGGCGCAGCGCTTCCACGACCGGCCAGGCGCCGAGGTAGGCGTTCGCCGAGACGACCCGGTCGCGTACGTCGGACAATCGGCCGTTAGTGTCGAGGTTCCGGAGCTCGTGCCCGCGGGCCAGGAGCCCGTCCAAGCGTCCCAGCAGATCGTCCCCCGTCACCACGCCGATCCGCAGCTTGCCGCTGAGCCGCAGGCGGCGCGCGATCTCGGCCACCGCCTGCGCGCAGCCGCGGGGGTTCACGCCGCCCGCGTTGGCGGTGACCTTGATCCGCCGCTCCGCGACGATCGGCAGGATGCGCTCCATCAGGGGGATGAAGTCCTTGGCGTACCCGAGCGATGGATCGCGCGACTTCTGCTTCTGCAGGATGGACATCGTCACTTCGGCGAGGTAGTCCATCATGAGGTAGTCCACCGGTCCGCCGGTCACCTGGCGGTACGGCGCCTCGAGCCAGTCGCCCCAGAACCCCTGCCCCGCGGCGATGCGCACCGTGGCGGGCTGCCGTTTCACGGACTGACGACCACGCGGCGGGTTGCGTCGGGGGCGGAGGCGGTGGGCCCGACCGATGCGCGCACGCTCACCTCGACGAGCGGTGCGAAGCCTTCGGGCAAAGCCAGATCGCGCGGCCGCTGGGCCGGGAGTGGAGCGCGTCCGCCCGGGAGCACGGTGATCTCCCGACCGTCGCCGAGCTGGCGCGGCTCGCTCAGGAGGAAGCGCACCCGCACTTTCCCCCGCCACGGGTGGACGCCCTTGTCGCGCGCGAAGCCGGGATACAACTCGACCGTGAGCGGATGGCCGCGCAACGCCGGCGGTACCGCGAACGCTTGCCGCCCGAACGCGTACTCGAGCGGCCCCTGGGAGACCTGCTGCCCCGTAGAATCGAACTCGGTTACGCCGAAGTCGGTGAACTCGCGCCACAGCTCGCGTGGCACCTCCACCTCGACCACCGCCGTCGCGGCCCAATCGGGCACCGAGACCGTGATGCTCTCGGGCGACGCGCCACGACCCGCGATCTCCAGAGCGCGTTCCGCGCCGAGCAGCGTCTGCGTGACGCGCCCGCTCACGCTTGCCGGGCCTGGGTTGGTCGCTTCGCGGTCCGCCAGGGTAAGTGCTGCGAGCTGGGCGCGGACGGTCGCGACGGCTCCGGAGCGGGGCGGCGCGACGACGTCCAGCTCGTACACCCCAGCCACGGCATCTTCCGCGCGGACCACGAACCGGGCGGTGCCGACCTGGGATCCACCGATCGGAACGATCGAATCGCGCGCCAGCTCACGAAAGGGCGCGCCGTTGGGCTCGTACAGGATGGCTTTGGCGGTCTGTTGCCCGGAGTCGGCGAGCGTGACGGTGGCCACCAGGGTGGCGCCCGCCGGCGCCACGCGGAGAAAGTATCGGCGCACCTGGCCGGGGCCGACGGGGCGCCGTTCGTCAAGCAACGGGTTGTCCGGGAGGTTGTACGGGACGGCCACGACATTGATGAGCCGGAACAACGGGCCGGCGAGGGCATCGCTCGGATTCCAGGCGGTCACCGTTCCCACGTACACGCCCGGCGCTGCGAGCGCGGGGGCGGAGTAGGTCAGCGGGATCTCGGTCTCACGCGCGGCTGCCGCCACGAGCGCCGGGGCGGTGAGCCACGGCGCGTCGCTCTTGAGGGCGAACTGTGCGACCCGGAGTCCTGTGACGTGTCGTGCCCGGAACGTTTCGACCGTGTCCGCCGATCCAGCGAGGCCCTCGCGCCGGAAAGCCGCCGACCCGCCGCCGGTGGTCGCGCGGACGACATAGGCGGAGCCCTGATGTCCGGCCAAGAGCCAACGGTAGGCCCGCTCGAGCTGCGGCACGCCGGCCCCCTGGTCGAGCACGCTCGCGCCGGGCAGGCCGGCGGCGCCGACCCGGAGGGCGGCACTCACTTCGGCGCCGTCTGGTGCACGCCCCTCCTGCGCCAGCGCCGACATGAGACACGCCGCGAGGCCTGCCGCGTAGGGCGCGGACATGCTCGTCCCGGCCTTGATCTCGTTTCCGGTGTCGAACGAGGGAACGGTCGAAAAGGCCCACCCCGGCGCGAGCAGGTCGGGCTTCCCGAACCGCCCGCCGCGGCCACTGAACGACCCGACGAAGTCGCCCGCCACCGGCGGCGCGCCATCCTGCTCGAGCGGGACATAGATCCCCGGCAGGGCCGCGCCCACGGAGACGGCGAGGTCGGCCGACCCGGGCAGACCCACCGTTGAGAGACCCGGTCCGTCGTTCCCGGCGCTGATCGTGAACACGACCTCCGGATGGGCGACGAGAAACGCATCGACGATCGAGTCGATGACGGCACGCTCGCCGGGCTCGTTGCCGATGCCCCAGCTCAGGTTCAGCACGAGCGGCAGGTGGCGCTGCTCCGCGTAGCGGGCGGCGTACTCCATCGCGTGCTGGATGCTGCCGGTCATCGAGATGCCGCCACGCGCGTCGTTCGCGATCTTCAGCCCGAGCAGCTGCGCGCCCGGTGCGACGCCGTCGAAGCCCGCGACGTTGAACAGGGTGTGCCCCGCGGCGATCCCCGCGACATGCGTGCCGTGCGCGTTGTTGTCGAACACGAAGGCGAGCGTGGGGACGCCGCTCGTTTCGCCGAAGTTGGCGGCCAACGTGATCGGCTTCGTGCCGAGCGCGATCGTTTCCCGGCCCTGGCGGTAGTCGTGCAGCGGCATCTCGTCCTCGAACGAGCCGTCGAGGTTTGTGTCGATGAACGCGACCCAGCCGTCGGTCGCTTTCACCACGATCACGGGAAAGGCATCGTGGTTGGTCCCGTCACCGTTCAGATCGGCGCCCGGCACCTTGCCGAGCGGGCGCTCGGCCAGAACGCCCGCGTACCAGGTAGTCGCCGTCGTGAGCCGCCCGATCCGCCCGGCGCCGGAGAGCGCGCGGCCGGCGATCGAGACGGTACCGTCCCCCGTCGGCGTGACGGGCGTGAGCCGCACCACGCCCTCCCCGGAGAAATCCCGCACGTCGAGCAGCTTGGGCGCGCCGGTGCTGGTGACGATCAGGCCGTTCACGCCCGGGTCCACGCCGGTGTCGAGAATGCCGATTACAACGCCGCGCCCGTCGTACGTGGGGTGCCTGGCGCGGAAGTCGTTTACCCCGGCGCTCTGTAGGGGCATGAGGCCGACGAGCAGCGCACGCGCCGGCGGCAGGATGGGCAGCCTGCTCGCGACGCCCGTAGCCGTTGGCGTGGCTTGGGACGCCGGCGGTGGTGAGGGCGGGGCCGGCGTGGGTCGCGTGGCCGGCGGCGGGACGGAGCCACCGCATCGGGCGGTGAGCGCGACGAGCAGGAGCGGGATGCCGCGTGATCTCATGGTTGACTCGCCAGCACGAAGGCTCCGATGTGTGGGCCGGTGAATTCGCCCGTCGTCTCGAGGAGAAACGCGAGGGTGTCACGCGTTTCGTCTGGCAGGACGATCGCGTCCACGAACCCGCGCGCGGCGGCGAATCTGGCGTCGAGCTGATGCTCGTAGTCCGCGCGCATCGCGTCGACCGCGGGCGCATTTTCGGGCTTCGCCACGTCATTGCCGAAGACCGCTTGGATCGCCGACTCGCCTTCCATGACGCCCATCCGTCCAGTCGGCCACGACACGATGAAGTCGGGATCGAAGCCCTGCCCCGCCATCGCGTAGTAGCCCGCGCCCGAGGCATGGTTCACCGTGAGCACGAGCTTGGGCACCGTCGCGGTGGCCATCGCCTCCACGAAGCGCGCTCCCGCACGGATGATCCCGGAGTGCTCCGCGTCGGTGCCGACCATGAACCCCGACACGTCCTGCACGAACAGAAGGGGGATGCGTTCGCGGTCGGCGTTCTCGATGAAGTAGGCCACCTTCTCGGCGCTCTCGGTGTAGATGATTCCGCCGATCTTCGGGGCCCCAGTCTCTCCTCCACCCTTGCGGCCCTTGATGACCCCGCGCGAGTTGGCGATCAGCGCGACCGTGCGGCCGTCGATCGCGCCGTGACCGCAGATCATCTCGGGTGCGCGATCGGGTTGGAACTCGTCCAGCTTTCCCGCGTCGAGCAGGCACTCGAGCACCGCGCGGACGTCGTAGCTCATGCGGTGGTCCGACGGCAGTAGGTCGTACAGCTCCTTGGGACTGCGTTTGGGCTTGCCGCCCGACGCGGCAGGTCGCAGCGTGCGCGGTAGGCGTGCGACGTATTCCCGGATGCGGGCGAGACACTCACGATCGTCCTTCGCGCGATAGTGCGCCACCGCGCTCACTGCGGTGTGCGTCGCCGCCCCGCCCAGCGATTCCGCGTCCACCGTCTGGCCCGTCGCGCCCTTCACGAGGTTCGGGCCCCCGAGCCCCATGAACGACGTGCCTTCGACCATGAAGATCACATCCGACAGGGCGGGAAGGTACGCCCCGCCCGCGATGCACGGTCCCATGACCGCGGCGATCTGCGGCACGCGAAGGTAGTGTCGCATGATCGAGTTGTAGTAGAAGATGCGCGCCGCGCCGTACTGCCCCGGGAACACGCCGCCCTGGTACGGGAGATTCACGCCGGCCGAGTCGACGAGGTACACGATCGGGATGCGCTGGCGCATCGCGATCTCCTGAGCGCGCAGGATTTTCTTGATCGTCTCCGGCCACCAGGAGCCCGCCTTCACGGTCGCGTCGTTCGCCACGACCACCACCGGCCGACCGGCGATGCGCCCCATACCGGTGATCACGCCCGCACCCGGCGCCTGCCCGTCGTACTGGTCGGACGCGATGAGCAGGCCGATTTCGAACCAGGTCGCGCCCTGATCGAGCAGGTCTTCGATCCGCTCGCGAGCCGTCAGCTTCCCTTGCTCGTGCTGGCGGCGCACCTTGTCGGGCCCGCCGCCCTGCTCGAGGCGCGCTTTGAGCTCGCGGTATTCCGCGGTCAGGGTTTTAAGACGACTCAAGGGAGACAGGGGTCACGCCGAGACATGCTCGGCGGCCCACTCTTCGATGTATTTCACCAGGTCCGCCGTGGGGGTGCCCGGTCCGAACAACCGCCCGATCCCCTGCTGGCGTAACGCGGCGCTGTCCTCCGGTGGGATGATCCCGCCACCCGTCACCAGCACGTCGTCGCGTCCCGCTGCGACCAGGAGCTGCTTGACGCGCGGGAACAGAGTGAGGTGGGCTCCCGACAGGATCGACAGGCCGACGACGTCGACGTCTTCCTGAATCGCGGCCTGCGCGATCATCTCGGGGGTCTGGTGCAGCCCGGTGTAGATGACCTCCATACCCGCGTCGCGCAGCGCGGCGGCCACGACCTTCGCCCCGCGGTCGTGCCCGTCCAGGCCGGGCTTGGCGACCAGGACCCTGATGGGGCGCTTCGAGCCGGGCATCAGCGGCGAAACCGCAGCAGGCCGGCGAGCCCGTCCACGACGCGGCGCGCCCGGTCGTCGTATACGACGTCGACCTGAACGCGCTGGGCGAGGGCCTCCTCGATGGCGTCGTCGATGCGGAGGTCGTCGTCCTGCCCGTCGGCGAGCAACGTACGCACTTGGCCACGCTGGAGCGCCTTGAGCGTCGACTCGATTCCGTTCACCGCCCAGCCGGTGCTGACGCCCTCCCGCACCGCCTCGGCGTGCGCACGCTCCCAGGCGCGCTCGCGCTCTTCGCGCAAGGAGAGCGCCGCTTCGCGCACCTCGGCCGCCGTGACACGCTTGGGGTTCAGCCGCACCACGCCGAGCACGAGGTCGTGGAGGTAGGTGTGCAGGTGCGGCAGCAGGGCCGCGGCGTCCACACCGATGCCTGCGACCACGAGGCCGGCGAGGGGGCGCTGAGTGTGGATCTGGAAGATCCGGTCCGCCACTTGGGCATAGTGTCGCTGCCGCTCCACCCGGATGCGCATATGGTAATTGTGCTCGCCGAAGCCGCCCGCGAGCACGTTGCCCCGCTTGGCCTGCCGCTCGCCGTGGAACTTCCCGGGTCGCGTCGCCTCCGCGGTCAGGCTGGGCAGCTCCATGACGTCATAGGCCGTCACCTCGAAGAACCGCGCGCTGGTGCGATCGCACGCGGCGACGAGGATGGTGCCGAATTCCTCCTCGAGTGCCACGAGTTCCCGTACCAGCGGTACGGGCGCGACCGCGAGCCGCGAGCGATGGACGTGAGGTAGTGGGAGCGCATCGAACAGGTCGAGCGCGCCGCAGGCAAACAGCGCGATCCCGCGCGCCGGCGGCAGTCGGGTCGGCTCCCCGAAATAGGCCTGCACGCGCTCCAGGTCCGCCGCCACCTGAGTCCGGAGGGCGCGCTCCGGAGCCTGGCGCTGCAGGGCGGCGAGCGCTTCGCGGATGCGGTTCTTGATCTTGATGAGATACTTGCCGCGGGTCTTGTCCCGGGGCTCGAGCTTCAAGTAGCACGACACGACGTGATATGCGCCCGGCTGGACGCGCGACAGCCGCTCGATGGCAGCGCGCACCGCGCTTTCGCTGGCGGACACTGGTAACGCGCTCATGGGCTAGAAGAATATCGGCTCGCGGTAGGCGCCGTACACGCTCTCGAGCGCATGGCGAATCTCGTACAGCGTGCAGTAGGCGCGGGCGCAGTCGAGCATCGGGCCGATCACGTTCTCGTCGGCGCGAGCCGCCCCGCGCAACGCCGCGAGCCGTTCCGCGACGAGGGCGTTGTCGCGCTCGACCCGCAGTCGTGCGAGCCGGCGCCGTTGGCTCTCTTCGGCGTCACCCGAAACCTTGAGAATCTCGACGGGGTGGTCGTTTGCGCTCAAGTAGTCGTTCACGCCGACCAGGATGCGCCCGCCCGCCTCGACATCGCGCTGGAATTCCTCGGCGGAGCGCGCGATCTGCCGTTGGAACCAGCCGCTTTCGATTCCTTTGACGACGCCACCCACCGACTGGATTTCCGCGAACAGGCCTTCCGCCTCGCGCTCCAGCTGATCGGTGAGCGACTCGACGTAGTAGGACCCGCCGAACGGGTCGATCACGTCCGCCACGCCCGTCTCGTGCGCGATGATCTGCTGGGTCCGGAGCGCCAGGCGAACCGCCTCCTCCGTGGGGAGCGCGAGCGTTTCGTCCAATGAGTTGGTATGGAGCGACTGCGTGCCCCCGAGCACCGCGGCGAGCGCCTGGTAGGCCACCCGGACCACGTTATTCATCGGCTGCTGCGCGGTGAGCGTCACTCCTGCGGTCTGGGAGTGGAACCGCATCATCGCCGAGCGCGGGTTCTTCGCGCCGTAGCGCTCCTGCACGTGCCGGGCCCAGATTCGGCGGGCGGCCCGGAGCTTCGCGATCTCTTCGAAGAAATCGTTGTGGATGTCCCAGAAGAACGAGAGGCGCGGCGCGAACGCGTCCACGTCCAGCCCGCGCGCGATCCCACGCTCGACGTACGTAAACCCGTTTGCCAGCGTGAACGCGAGCTCCTGCGCCGCCGTGGCACCCGCCTCGCGGATGTGGTAGCCCGAGATCGAGATCGTGTTCCACAATGGCGTGTGCGTGGCACACCACTCGAACATGTCCACGATGATCTTGAGGGCGGGCTCGACGGGGTACACCCAGGCGTGCTGCGCCATGTACTCCTTGAGGATGTCGTTCTGTACGGTGCCGCGCAGCGCGGTGCTCGCCACGCCCTGCTTCTCGGCCGCGGCGACGTAGAAGCAGAACAGCATCGCCGCCGGGCCGTTGATGGTCATCGACGTCGAGACTTGATCGAGCGGGATTCCGCGGAACAGGTCTTCCATGTCGGCGAGCGACGAGATCGCGACGCCGCACTTGCCCACTTCCCCTTCGGCGCGCGGGTGGTCCGAGTCGTACCCCATCAGCGTGGGGAAGTCGAACGCCACCGAGAGACCGGTCTGCCCGTGCTCCAGCAGGAACTTGTAGCGCCGGTTCGTGTCTTCCGCGCTCCCGAAGCCCGCGAACTGCCGCATCGTCCACAGCCTCCCCCGATACATGGTGGGATGAATGCCGCGCGTGAACGGGTAGGCACCCGGTGCCCCCAACCGGCTGCCCGGGTCGAAGCCGGCCAGGTCATCAGGCGTATAGACGGGCTTTTTCTCGATGCCGCTCATCGAATCGCGTCCCCCCCCTCCCCGGCCTTCACTTGATCGAGGATCTCGGCCGCCACGTCGTACGGGCTGCGCCGGCCGTCCGCGACGTCGTCCAGCCGCAACGCCAGCAGCTCCTCGGCGCGCGTCCCTTCCAGGAGCCAGCGCCGCACGCTTCGTTCCAGGACGGCGCGTGTCCGCGCGGCCAGGCGCTGCCGCCGTCGCTCCGCCAGCTTGCCGCTCGCTTGAAGATAGGCGGAGTGGCGATCCAGAGCGGCCGCGAGCTCGTCCACTCCGTCGCCCGTCGACGCCACGGTGCCGAGCACCGGTGGCTCCCACAGGTCGGACGGGTGGACGGTCGGACCGTGCGACGGAGGGCCCGCAGTGTCCGGCCGGTGGTGTGGGGTGATGTGACGGAACGCGCTCCCCCGCCGGATGCCGAGCATGACCTCGACCTCTTGCCGGAACTTATCGGCGCCCGGACGGTCGCTCTTGTTCACCACGTAAATGTCGGCGATCTCCATGACCCCAGCCTTGAGCGTCTGGATCCCGTCGCCCGATTCGGGCACGAGCACGAGAACGGTCGTCTCGGCCGTGCGCGCAATGTCGAGCTCGGTCTGCCCGACGCCCACCGTCTCCACCAGCACGCGCTCGAAGCCAAATGCCTCGAGCAGATCGGCGACTTCTTCCGTCGTGGTCGCGAGCCCGCCGTGCGCGCCCCGCGTCGCCATCGAGCGGATGAACACGCCGGGATCGGCGCCGGCCGATTCCATCCGGATCCGGTCGCCGAGCAGTGCCCCACCGGTGAACGGGCTCGTCGGATCCACGGCCACGACGCCGACGGAGAGGTGACGGGCGCGGAACCGCTGGATCAGGGCTTCCGTGAGCGTGCTCTTCCCCGCTCCCGGGGGGCCGGTGATGCCGACCCGTCGCGTGCCACCGCGCCCGAGCAACCCGTGCGCATGCGACAACACCCGCTCGAACCCGTCGCGCTGGTTCTCGACCAGCGTGATGGCGCGGGCCAGGGCCGCGGGCTCACGCCGGGCGAGCCCCTCGAGAATCTGCTCCGTCATCACGCAAGACTCATGCGTCAGGTCCGCTCGTCGGCGCGCTCGAGCGGTATGGTGCGCACCGGCCCCGGCCGCACGGCGACGCGCTCCACGCGGGTGGCGGTAGCGGCGAGAATGTCGAACTCGAGTCCATGGAGCGCGAAGCGCTCACCCGGTCGGGGAATACGCCCCAGCGCCTGCACGAGCAGCCCCGCCACGGTCTGGACCCCGCGCGCGGCCAGGGTGACACCGAGCGCCTCCTCGAGGCGGCTGGCCGGGGCGCTTCCCTCAAGCTCGACGATCCGTACGGGCGGCTCGTCGGTGGGGGGCGGGCCACCCGGCTCGAAGATCTCGGACACCAAGTCGCGGAGCAGGTCCTCGAACGTGACCAGGCCTGCTGTCCCGCCGAACTCGTCCAGCACGACGGCCAGGTGGCTCCGGCCGCGCTGCATTTCCAGCATGAGGTCGGCCGCGCGGGTGGTGCCCGGCACCACGAGGGCCGGCAGGACGGGGACAGGGGCATCGGGCGGCAGGCGGAGGAGATCGAAGGCGTGTGCCACGCCGATCACCTCGTCGAGCGACCCCCGGTACACCGGGTATCGGCTGTAGCCCGACTGGAGGCACACGTGCGCCGCCTCCGCCGCGAGCAAACCCTCAGGAATCGCCACGATCGACGTACGGGGCGTCATCAACTCCCGCACCGGCCGATCCGCGAAGGCCAGCACGCCCGACACGACCGCCATTTCGTCCGCGGACGCCAGCGCTTCGGTGTCGGCGTTCGTGAGCACCGCCGCGAGCGTGGTGCGGGTCGAGGGGTCACGCCACGGGACGAAGGGCGCAAACACGCGGCCCAGTCTCTCGAGCCGCGGTGCCGCGTGCGCCACGATCGGCTCCGCCCAGCGTCGGCCCACCACGCGCGGGACGAGGTACGCAGCGCTCACGAGCAACGGGATGCCGACTGCGATGGTAAAGACGCCGAGCACGGTCGGCGTGGTACGGGCGAGGAGCGCCGGCATCGCTGCGGCCGCGCAGATGATGCCCACCGTGGTCAGGGCGTTCGCGGTCGCGAGCACCCGCCCCGGGTTCTCGAGCACGCCGGCCGCGCCGCCCGCACCGCGGAGCTTGTACGACACCCAGCGCGTGAGCTCGAGCTGACTCACGGCCGCCGCGGCCACGCCGACCGCGGCCGACGCGGCCGCGAGGATCAACCCCAACAGCAGCAGCACGGCTGGGAGAGTCACCGTTGCCTCTGCAGCAGCACGCTGGTCACGCGGCGTCGGTCCACCCGCTCGACGACGACCTGATAGCCATCGAGCGTCAGCTCGTCGCCGGCGCGGGGCACGCGCCCCAGCACCGAGTAGACGAGCCCACCCACGGTCGAGACTTCCGGATGCTCGAACGGGCGCCCGAGCGCCTGTGAAAGGTCATCGAGCGTGACTCGACCGTCGACCCAGTAGCGGTCGCCGTCCTGACGGATCGACGGCGCTTCGCCCACGTCGTGCTCGTCGCGGATATCGCCGACGATCTCTTCGAGGATGTCCTCGAGGGTGATGAGCCCCGATGTACCGCCGAACTCGTCCACCACGATCGCCAGATGCGCGGGGCCCCGCTGGAAGTCGCGCAGCTGGCTATCGAGCGTCTTGGTCTCCGGGACGAAGGCCGCGGGCCGCACCAGATCCTGCCAGCGGGCCGTGGCGGCGGCGTCCTCCCCGCCGAGACCCATGGCGAACGGCACGAGGTCCTTCGCGAAAACGACGCCGGCGATGTTGTCCGGCGTTCCGTCGTACACGGGGAGGCGCGAATGTTCGCTTTGGCGGAATGCCTCGATGACGTCGTCGCCGGAGGCCGCGAGATCGACGGCAACCATGTCGAGCCGGGGCGTCATGACCTCATCGACCCGCGTGTCGGCCAGCGTGAACACGCCGAGCAGCATGTCGCGCTGGGCGGCGCCGAGGTCGGGCTCGAGGGGGCGCCGCGTAGCGACGAGGCCGTGCAGGCCCTTGTCGACCCACGCCAGCAGCCACAGGAGCAAGCCGAACGGGGCGAGGGTGCGGCGCGCGAGCGGGAGGGCGGTCGCCGCGAGCTCGGGAGCGACACGCGCCAGGCTGCGCGGCAGGGCGTCGCCCACAATGAACAGAAAGGTCGCCGCTACCGCCCAGCTGCCCAGCGCCTCCGCCCAGGGCCGGCCCCACCACCCCAGCGCGTTGCCCGCGGCCACCGCACCGAGCACGAGCAGCGCGAGGCGGGCGACGTGCAGCGCGCGGTGCAGGGGCACGCGTGCGCCGACGGTCGCGGGCGGCGCGTCGCCCAGCGTATGGAGCGCCTCGCCCACGGCGGCCTCCTCGCCGAGCGCCAGCAGTCCAGCCCACAGCGCCGCGGCTCCGGCGACGAGAGCGCCCCCGAGCGTCAACGCCGCGTCGGTGAGGGTCACCGCTCCCGCCCGCGTCCGAGGAGCCGGCGTACGTAACGCTCCTGGCGACGCCACATCGCGGACCGGGTTCGGCCCGGCCCCTCGGGGTGGTCGTAGCCCAGTACGTGCAGCGCGCCGTGCACCGTCAACCGCAGGAGCTCCTCCTCCACCCTTCCCTCTTCCCCCTTCCCGCTTCCCCCGTTCTTCACCCAGCGACGAGCGGCCGCGGGACAGATGTACACGTCCCCGAGGAGGGCACCGTCGGGTTGTGGGAGCGCGAACGCCAGGACGTCGGTCAGACCGCGCCGGCCAGTGGCGCGGCGATTGAGGCGGCGCATGGCGTCGGCGTCGAGCAGCGTGAGCTCCACACGCGCCTGCCCCTGCGGGACTCCTTCCCAGGCCAGAAGCTGCCCGACCGCGCGCTCAAGCCTTGGCCGCAGGCTGCCACGTCGCCGTGATGCCGCCACTGGACTCCGGATAGTCGATGCGGTTGTGGTACATGCCACTGATGATTCGCACGAATTCCTGCTTCACCTGATCCATTTGCCGCAACGTCATGGGCGCTTCGTCGAGCTGTCCGGCATTCAGCTTGGTGCGCACGATGTGGTTGATCACCTCTTCGATTTTCTGAGGCGTCAGGTCCTCGAGCACGCGCAGCGCTGCTTCGACCGAGTCCGCGAGCATCGTGATGGCCGTCTCGGCCGAGTGCGGCTTGGGACCGGGGTACACGTAGTCACCGGGGCGCGGGGATCCCCCGTCGCCGCTCTTCTTCGCACGATCCAAGAAGTAGGTGATTTCGGTCGTGCCGTGGTGCTCCGGAATAAAGGCCGCCACGGCTTCGGGCAACCGGGCTTCCTTGGCCAGGGCGAGCCCGTCTGTGACGTGTGCCTTGATGATCTGCGCTGACTGGGGCGCCTTGAGCCGGTCGTGCGGGTTGTTACCGCGCGTCTGGTTTTCGACGAAGTACTGCGGATTCTTGATCTTCCCGATGTCGTGGTAATAGCAGCCCACGCGACCGAGCAGGCCGTCCGCGCCGATTCGGTTGCAGGCCGCTTCCACGAGGTTCGCCATGGCGACGGAGTGGGCGTAGGTTCCGGGCGCCTCGAGCGAGAGCCGCCGCAGCAACGGTCGGCTGGGGTCGGAAAGCTCGAGCAGCGTGAGGTCCGTGGTGATCCCGGTGATCGATTCCGCGACCGGCAACAGGAAGAATGTAAGTCCAGCCGACACCAGGCCGTTTGCCGCGCCCCACACGCCCCGCAGGCCGATGTCCGCGACCGTCCAACTACCGGCGAGCCCCAGCGCGACGGCGCCCGCGAGGTAGCCCAAGGCGATGATCAACACGGGCACGTAGAAATTGCTCCGGCGCCGCAGCACCCGGACCGTCAGCGCCGCCGTCACGCCGCCGATGACACACAGAAACAGCGCGGGAATGTCGTGGAACACCGGCTGCAAGCCGATCACGATCGCCAGAATCATCGCGGCGATCATCGAGACCCGCCCGTTGAACAGGACCGTGAGCAACATCGCCATGAAGGGCAGGAAGATGATCTCTGGATGGCTCGGGACGAAGCGCGCCACCGTCGCCGCTTCGAGCAATACGAGCGCGAACAGCCCGCCGATCAACGCCACCTGTCGACGCTCGCGATACGTTTCGCGGCGGTAGAACACCAGCAGCACCCAAAAAATCGCGAAGATGAGCGAGTCGCGCAGGATCGGGCCCAACACGCCGCCGAGTGAGCGACTGGTCGCCCCGCCGCGCCGGACCAGATCGCTGTGCAGGGCCACCAGCTTCTCGTGCGCCTCGTTCGTCACCACCTCGTGCGCGCCCACGATGCGGTCCCCGGCGCGCACGATGTACTTGCTCGGATCCACGCTGCGGCGCAGCTCGTCGCGCCGCCGCTCGGTCTCGAGCGTGTTGGGGATGAGGGTCGGCCGGAAGAAGTGCCCCGCGAGCCGGACGTAGAGCTGATCGCCGACGCTCGAACCCCTGTCGGGATGGATGGCGCGCGCCCGCACGAGATACTGTGCGTACGACAGGACCTGGTCGCGCGGCACCGACTGCTCGCCCGAGCGACGTCGTACGATGATCTCCGGCGCCTGCTCCACTTGCAGGACACCGGGCCCGGTGATCCCCAGGGCGAGCGTACGGTCGAACACTTCGCTCAGCGCCTTCTCGAGGCCGTGCCGCTTGCCGCCCTTGGCCAGGTACGCGGCCTCGGGGACTCCGAGCGCGAACCCTTGGGCCTTCACCACCTGCAGGATCGCCGTCGCCCCGCCCTGGTCGGCCGCCGTCTCGACGCTCGAGAAACAGCCGTGCATGGCGACCTTCGCGCTGTCGCGCGCCCGCTCCTGGTACTGGTAGATCGGCTTCA
>WNEZ01000940.1_pt1 | contig 25499 bp, 26 predicted proteins | sample 5400521 | NCBI WGS metagenome assembly WNEZ01 (sample SAMN13153339, study PRJNA577476) | soil metagenome | isolation source: 120 cm saprolite under Douglas fir tree site 2 hole 1 replicate 1 | place: USA:California | collected 2015-04-18
GATTTCATGGATCGCGTGCCCTTCTACGGTGTGGTCGTGGTCTGCAATGACGACCCTCAGCTTCGCCGCCTGTTTCCGCAAATCCGCCGCCGGACGGTGACCTACGGCACCCGGCGAGGTTCGGACTTTCACGTCAAGCTGGGGAAGTCTGCGCTCGAGCCTTCTGTTGAATCGAGTGACCGGCGGCCGGTCAACCATTTTCACGTGATCTACAGCGAGCGCGACCTTGGGGAGTTTCGATTGCATGTGCCCGGTGTGCATAACGTGCTGAACGCGACTGCGGCCATTGCGGTAGGGATCGGCCTCGATATCCAGGCGGATGACATCCGCATGGCCCTGGAAAAATTTCGAGGAGTGGACCGGCGTTTCCAGTTGCGCGGCAAGGCTGCCGGGGTCAGTGTGATCGACGATTACGGTCATCACCCAACCGAGATTCGCGCCACCCTGGCGGCTGCGCGGCAATGCCGCTTCGGCAAAATTCACGTGATCTTTCAGCCGCACCGCTACACTCGGACCCGCGATCTTCTGGACCAGTTCGCTACCGCGTTCAAGGACTGCGACTCGCTGTTCGTATTGGATATCTACGCCGCCAGCGAGCCGCCGATCGAAGGCATCACGGGCGAGCTGCTGTCGGGCCGGATTTCCAACGAAGGGCGGGCTGCGATCTACGTTGCCTCGTTCGCTGATGCAGTCGCGTCAGCGGTGGCCGCGGCTCAGCCGGGAGACATGATTTTGACTCTGGGCGCCGGCAGCGTGTCCCAGCTGGGCCCCATGATCCTGGAAAAGCTGAAAGCAAAAGAAACCACGTAGGCCCGGACGCCCGCGTCCGGGCAGGGGAGCGAAGCTCGCGCTGGGTTCCCTTGAGGGGACACGCGCCGGGCTTTCGCCCGGCCGGGGCGGACGGGGCGTCCGAACATACGTGAGCATCGCCTGGGATAAGTTGATAACGTCTTCTAGCCTCGACCGTCAAATTCAGGAGAGGCGGAAATATGGCTTCCGAAAAAGCAGTGTATTGGATGGCAGTCAGCGTCCTGGCCTTGGCGGTCGCGAACGGATTCGTCAGCGAGTACCGAGGGAAAGCGGCTCGCCTCGCGGACAGGTCGATCGCGATGGTGGAGCAAGCTTCTGAAATGGCAACCGACTACGTAAACCCAGCGACGCCGGGTCGGAAGAGTGACGACCTTGGGCAAGCAGTGTGTGCCCAGGTCCGTCTGGCGCGTATCCAGAGCAATCTGGCGCGCCATCAAGCCGAAATGGTTCGTGTGCAAGTGGGCGGCATTCGTGTCCGGCTGCTGGAACAGAGGATTGGCGCAGCTATAGCCCGCTCACGCCCGAACATTGTCCTCGATCTGCCTCAGCCTCCTGAGCCTCCTCAAATTCTCGAGGACGCCACGTTCTAGCCAGAAGAGTCGATCGGCTGCACTGCCTGAAAGATCGCTCGGCTCGCCCTGTGCAAAACTCACCAATTTTTTCTATCTCTCTTGCCTAAAAGCAGTTATAGTATTTTTGCTCAGCGGTTCCCTGACGACAATTGACCTGAGTTGATGGCGCGGAAAAACGGCCCCACCATCTCGCAGGAAGAATTGTACCCACTGGCTGAGGAGCCAGGCCGCGAAGAAGTGCATGACGCGCGCCTGCTCGACTTGGACGTGGAGCAGGAACCTCCTTTCCTGCGGGTGCAAAAGCGCGTATCGGTCCGCCGCGGCTCTCTCCCGAAAAAAGCTGTCACGCGCCTGACCTGGGCCGCCGTCGCTCTTGCGGTCGTCTTCCTTTGCGGAATGACGGTTGCCGCCATCTACCACTACGGCGAGCGCTCCTGGCGCTTCCGTGTCGAATCCAGCGACGACATCGAAGTCAGCGGATTGCAGAACGTTACCCGCCCACAAGTGATGGAAGTCATGGGCGGCGACATCGGCCGCAACATCTTTTTCGTGCCATTGGGGCAACGAAAAGCGCAGTTGGAGCAGATCCCGTGGGTCGAATCCGCCAGCGTGATGCGATTCACTCCCAACCGGCTAAAAGTTGAAATCCACGAGCGTACTCCTGTGGCTTTCGCCCGCGTGGGCTCCAGAATCCTGCTGACTGACAACGTCGGGACGCTGATGGAATTGCCGGGCAAGAAAAAATATTCCTTTCCCGTAATTGTGGGGATGAACACGGGCGAGCCTCCTTCCACCCGGGCCGCTCGCATGAAGATCTATAACGATGTGGTCAGCCAGCTCGATTCGGGCGGAGCACGTTACGCGCAGGAGCTCAGCGAAATCGACCTCTCCGACCCGGATGACGTGAAGGTTCTGGCCAACAATCGCACCGGCGAAGTGCTGGTCCACCTGGGATCTTCCAGCTACCTCGAACGCTACAAAGTCTACGTCACGCACGTGCAGGACTGGCAGCAGCAATTCGACAAGCTGGAATCTGTGGACTTGCGCTACGACCGGCAGATCATCGTCAATCCGGATTTGCAAGGTACGGCGAAACAGCCGCCGCTTTCCCCTGATGCTGCCAAAAAGGCGATGGCTGCCGGAGTAAAGCCTGCTGCCCTGATCACGCGCATCACTGCCGCTCCCAAGCCATCTCCATCGCTGGTGGTAAAAACAGCCGTGACTGCCCCCGCCAAACCAACCCCGCTGAAGCCCGTCGTGAGCAAGAAAATTTCTCCGGCGGGACATCGCAAAGCGCACCTCCGGCAGGCAAGGCTCAAGGGCAAAGCGAAAGCAAGAGCGAAAACCGTTGCCGCCCCCAACGGACAAAAATCCGTCGGACCTCGTCCGGCAGGAAACGCGAATGCGAATCCTTCGCGATCCGCCACCAAGCCGGTGAAACCAAGCCCGGCAATTGCCAAAGGAGAGGACCCACAATAGGAATGGCGAACCAGCACGAGCACCTTCTGACCGCAATCGACGTAGGCAGCGCCAAGACCTGCGCCCTGGTGGCGGAAATTACCGACAACGGTTTGCGCTATCGCGGTCATGGCGTGGCCGAATCGCGCGGTTCTCGCAAAGGCGTCATTGTGGACCTCGACAAAGCCGTGAGCTCGATCCAGAAGGCAGTGGAGCAGGCGGAAGACGCGGCCGGAGCGCCCATCGAACATGCATTGCTGGGCATGGCTGGAGCGCACGCGCGCGGCATCAACAGCCACGGTGGTCTCAGCTTCGGCGCCCGGGCCCGCGAGATTGGCCGCGAGGAACTTCGTGCCGCGGTGGATAAAGCCCGCGCCATTCCTCTCCCCGCCGATCGCGAGATCCTGCACCTTTTGCCTCAGGAATTCATTCTCGATGACCAGACCGGCGTGCACGATCCGCTGGGCATGATGGCCGCCCGGCTGGAAGTACGCGTACACATGGTCACGGTGGCTTCAAGCGCCATGCAGAACGTAATCACTGCCGTCAATCGTGCCGGCGTGCACGTGGACGACACCGTATTCGAGCCCCTGGCCTGCGCCGATGCCGTGTTGCGCGCCGACGAGCGCGAACTGGGGGTGTGCCTCGCCGACCTGGGCGCGGGATCCACCAGCCTGATCGTTTTTCAGGAAGGCGCGGTGGCCCACACCGGAGTGATTCCGGTCGGCGGCGATCACTTCACCAGCGATCTCTCGGTGGGACTTTGCACCCCGGTCGCCGAAGCGGAAAAAATCAAGCGGCTCTACGGCAATGCCATCGTGACTCTGATCCCGGAAGGAAATGAAGTCGAGGTTCCTTCGGTGGGGGATCGCCCCTCCCGGCTGATTTCCCAGCGCATGGTGGGTGAAATCCTGGAGCCGCGCGCCCGGGAGCTGTTCGAAATGTTGCGTGACAATCTTCGTCATGCCGGAATGCTGGAGCTATGTGTCGGTGGCGTGGTGCTCTCTGGCGGCGGATGCCGTCTGCCCGGCATTCTGGAAATCGCGGAATCCGTGCTTCACCGTCCGCTGCGCCTGGCCTGGCCTGCGCCGCTGGCCAAGATGCCATCCACGCTGGCCGAGCCGGAGTACGCAACTGTTCTGGGGATGGTTTTTTATGGACATCGCGCCCGCATCGCTCGCGGGTTCCAGGACGGGCGCTGGAGTTCGAAGTTGAAGGCTATGTTCGTAGGCAAGGGTGCGTAGTATTTCGTAGCGCCGCCGTCCCGGCGGCTGTCGTGCGGGCGTGCCGCCCGCACTGTCGAGGGCGAGACGCCCTCGGGACAGCCGGCGAGACGCCGGCGCTATGGTCGAAGGTTCGGACAAGAGGAAGCGAAAGATAACCGGCAAGCAAATTTCACAGAAGGCGGCGGACATGAAAAAAGAAAACGATATTCGCATCAGCTTCAACGAAGACACCCGCAACGACGCCAAGATCAAGGTCATCGGCGTGGGTGGAGGCGGTAACAACGCAGTCAACCGCATGATCGACTCCGGCATGGAGGGGATCGAATTCGTGGTCGCCAACACCGACCTGCAGGCACTGCGGATGTCTCGCGCACCCATGAAGATCCAGTTGGGTGTGAAGCTCACCAACGGTCTAGGCGCGGGCGCCAATCCCGAAGTCGGACGCAAAGCCGCGCTCGAAGATTCCGACAAGATTATCGAGGCCCTCGAAGGCGCCGACATGGTATTCGTCACCGCCGGCCTGGGTGGCGGCACCGGCACCGGAGCCGCGCCCATCATCGCATCGCTGGCCAGCGAAATGGGAGCGCTGACGGTTGCCGTGGTCACCAAGCCGTTTGCCTTCGAAGGCAAGCGCCGCATGCAGCAGGCGGAGCGCGGTATTTCCGAACTGATGGATTCGGTAGACACCACTATCGTCATCCCCAACGAAAAGCTACTGGCAGTCGCTCAGGACGCCGGGTTCTTCGAGTCCTTCCGCGTGGCTGATGACATCCTGCGGCAAGGCGTGCAGGGCATCTCCGACATCATCACCATCCCCGGGATCATCAATCGTGATTTCGCCGACGTGAAGGCGATCATGGCCGGCATGGGCTACGCCGTTATGGGCACGGCCACTGCCAGCGGCGCCCGACGAGCCATCGATGCCGCGCAAAAGGCGATTGCCTCACCGCTGCTCGAGGCGGGCGCAATCGACGGCGCACGCGGGATTCTCATCAACATCACCGGTTCGAGTTCGCTCAAACTGGCCGAGGTGCAGGAGGCTTGCAGCATCATCCAGGGTGCCGCGCACGAAGATGCCAACATCATCTTTGGCGCGGTGCTGGACGAAAAGGCCAAGGACGCGGTGAAGATTACCGTGATCGCAACCGGTTTCAAAGACTCCGACATCCGTCGCCGTCAAGCGGAGACACGGGCCGGATTTGTGGTTTCGTCCGAACTGCGCGAGCCGGAACCCGATCCGGACTTCGAACCGGAGGCTCCGCCCATGGTGATGGAGCAACCCGAAACAGTCCGGCACGAGGCTCCGCCCACACAGACAATTGCGGTCGATACCCTGCGCGACGCCATGATCGCCAACTTCGAGAAAGAGGACCTCGACGTTCCCGCATTCCTGCGCAAGCGGACGGAAATAAGCTAAGCAGCGAGGCGACCGGCAGCCCCACTTCTCGCAAAGTACGCGAGAAATGGGGCACCCCACCTCGACGTTTACTGGAACTGAGGACTGGCAACTGAAACTTCTGCTGTCCTTTTGACTTCCCCTGTCGTCTAAGCGAATACTGAACGGGAAGGGGCAAAGTGAAACCAGTTCTGCTGTGGGGCTTAACAATTGTCGGGTGTTTAGGGTTTTTATTGGCGGCAGCTCCTGAGGCTGGTTCGGGCAAGCCGCTATACACGGCTGACCACCACCTACTCCGTCCTGAAAACTACCGCGAGTGGATCTATCTATCTTCCGGCCTGGGCATGAACTACAGCCCAGTCAGCTCTGACCACGTCATGTTCACAAACGTTTTCGCTCCGCAGTGGGCCTATGCTGAATTCCTCAACAGCGGGAAGTGGCCGGAAAAGACCGTCTTCGTGGTCGAAGAGCGGGCTTCGGAAACGAAAGGCTCTATTGTCAAGGGAGGCCACTTCCAAGGCGATCTCATGGGGATTGGGGTTGAAGTAAAGGACGCCAGCTTTCCGGACAAGTGGGCTTATTTCAACTTCGACGAAGACTCAAAGTCAGCCCAGGCCAACCCTAAGTCGGCTTGCTGGCAATGTCATGAAGACCACGCAGCAGTCGAGCACAGTTTTGCGCAGTTCTATCCCACGCTGAAGCCAGTGGCAAAAAAGTTCGGAACCTACAGACAATCGGCAGAGAATCCGCAGTAGTCGGGAATGTTCGCCTCATACACCTAGTCGAGCCTGACCAGAAACACTTTTCCCTCAACCGTCTGAGTATCGCGAGCGACCTCCTCGGCGCGCTTGCGCTCATCTTTCAAAACCCGGACGCGCACCCACCAGTCCCCCACCGGGCTGCTGAAGCGCAACACCTTGGCGGTCTTGTACCGGCGGGAGAGGCGATCGGCCAGAGAGTTCGCCGCGCCTTCGTTATGGAAAGAACCAATCTGCACCGCCCATCGTCCGCCCGATTCAAAGGGCACCGGCGTGCGCAGCACCTCAAGGCGGACCTGTGCCACACCGGCCTGCCAGACATCGGCCTGCTTCGCGGCCGCCAGCGAGAGGTCAACAATGCGGCCCTCCACGAAAGGCCCACGGTCGGTGATCCGTACGATTGTCGAATGACCAGTCTTCAGATTGGTCACGCGGACGGTCGATCCCAGCGGAAGAGTCCGGTGAGCCGCGGTCAGTTCGTGCATGTCATAGATTTCGCCATTCGAGCTGCGGCGATTGTGGTACGGCGCACCGTACCAGCTGGCCTTGCCGGTTTCGACGGAGAGCGGCTTTGTTCCCTCGGGAACCGAGATCGCGTTAGCAGGCTCGGTGACCTTGTCTTGTTTCTTGCCGGCATCCGGTGGCGCAGAGGATTCACGCCGCGGCGGCGTTGTTTGGCCCGGCGCTGGAATGCTAGTAGCCGGGGATTCCGCCATCGGCGGAGGTGGCGGCGTAGCGACCTGAGCCTGCTTTTTTCCGCCGCATGCGCTCAGCGTGATCACCCCGAGCGCCAGCAGGATGCAGCCCCACGAAGGCGGGATTACCGGTGCGGAGATTTGGCTTCGTCCAGATAGTCGGCGAGCTTCGCCATTTTCTGGGCAGCCACCCGCAACGCTTTGGTGGAGTGTTGGCGGACCGCCGGCACTACTTCGTTGTTGAGATAGGCGATGAATTCCGCGGTCTCCTTCTCGATGCGTTCCGTGGCCTCGGCTACCGACTTGTTCACCCGTGCCGAAGCGTCCTCCACCTTGCGGTTGAAGTCGTTCATACTGACAGTGTAACCGTCAAAGCACAAAAATCCGTGCCCGCCCCTTGCGAACGGCAGGTTCGCCCATTATTTCCCGCATCCGGCCAGTGGTCAATCGGGGGGCATAGCAAGTGACAACCCTGGGGCGGTCGTTGATCTTTGGTCGTTGGTCATTGGCCTAGGACTTGAAGCTGAGGTCCGACGTCCGACGCCCGAAGTCTGGAACCCCGACGACTAACGACCAGCGGCCAGCGACTGATAAAATCTCGCCATGCAAAATCGCCTGCCGGTTTTGATGCTATCCGCGATCCTGCTGTTCGCCGGTTGTACCGTGTGGCGCGAGCACGAAGTTAATAAGTGGGAGGATGCCACGGGCGGCGAAGGTCTGGAGCGCAGCTATTGGAAGGGAGTGAAGGCGAAGCGCTGGAGCGAAGTGGAGCAGCACCTCGCCAGCAATTATGTCTTGGCCACGCCTGAGGAGGGCCGCCTCGACCGGGCGGCCGCGCTCGCTCATCTCGAGCAAGTACGCTTGGACGAGTTCACCCTCGGCGACCTGCAGACCGAGTTGAACACCGACACCCTGATCGTGACCTATGCCATCACCCTGCGGGGCACATTCTCGGGGCAGCCGTTGCCTTCAGACCCGGTGCGTATGATGACGGTATGGCAGAAACAGAAGGCGGGGTGGATGCAGATCGCCCATTCCGTCATGGGGCCGGAAAAAAAAGCAGACCCAAAATAGCCAAGCGGCCTGATCCCTGAAACCTACTGATCGCTACCCATGAAGATGACCTCAACAGGTTCTCACCACCTCGACGCCGATGCGCGACGGCGTTGGCGGCGGCGATTGCTCCCGTGGTACGACCGCAACCGGCGCGATCTCCCCTGGCGGCAGAATCGCGATCCCTACCGCGTATGGCTCTCGGAAATCATGTTGCAGCAGACCCGGGTCGCCGCGGTGCTGGATCACTATCGCCGTTTCCTGCAGCGTTTTCCGACGGTGCAGAAACTCGCGGCAGCGCGGGAATCGTCAGTTCTCGCAGCCTGGAGCGGGCTGGGATACTACCGCCGTGCCCGCATGCTGCATGCAGCGGCGAAGACGATTGTCAAAGAGCACAAAGGGAAATTTCCGGGTAGCGTCGCCGAGCTGCGCGCGCTTCCGGGCATCGGCCGCTACACCGCCGCTGCAATCGCGAGCATCGTATTCAACGCGCCCGCCGCCGTAGTCGATGGGAATGTTGAGCGCGTGCTGGAGCGTGTGTTCGCGAGGGTTTTTTCAGAAAAAGACCTCTGGCGCGCCGCTGCAGAATTGCTCAGCCGCACCCGGCCCGGCGACAGCAACCAGGCCATCATGGAACTCGGCGCCACAGTATGCCTGCCCCGCCAGCCCCGATGTTCCCGCTGTCCGGTGTTCGCCTTGTGCGCTTCGCGCGGGAATATCGGGCCAGCGAAGCGACTCGGGGGGCAAAAGCAGGGGAAGATTTGTTACGCGCTCGATCGCCGCGACACTTCAATTTTTCTGGTGCAGCGGCCAAAGTATGCTTCGCTCATGCCTGGTATGTGGGAGTTGCCCGAAATAACGGGAGACGGCGTCCAGGGCCAGTCCAGCCTTACGTTCCGCCACTCGATCACAGTGACGAACTACATCGTCCACGTGGTTTCCTGTCCCGCGCAAAGTGAAAGTGCGGGGCATTGGATGGAAATAAAGCGTCTTCCGCTACTGCCCCTGACCGGCTTGACCCGAAAAATCCTTCGGCAGGTGCAGGTCATCTAAACAGGAATGTGGCAAGAGTCGTTTCTAACGTGTAAGTAGAAATCAGTTTTCAGTTCCCAGTTCCCAGTTGCTTGGAACTAGCGAATAACTGGTAGCTGGGAGCTGGGAACAGATTGCTGGATTTACCCAGGTGAAATGGTTTAAACGCATCTTCGCAGGACGCACGGGAGGACACCTGATGGCTGCTTTGAACCCGGGAACCACGGCTCCGGACTTCACACTTCCAACTCTGGAGGGCAAACAATTTTCACTGCGCGAGGCCCTTCTTCGCGGGCCGGTGCTGGCAGCATTCTTTAAGATTTCCTGCCCCACCTGCCAATACGCCTTCCCCTTCCTACAGCGGATTTATGCGGCACATGGCAACAAGAACGTCGCCATCATCGGTGTTTCGCAGAATGAAAGGAAAGACACCGCCGCCTTCACGAAAGAATACGGAGTGACCTTCCCAGTCCTGCTGGACGACACCAGCTCCTACCCAGTGTCCAACGCCTATGGACTGGCCAACGTCCCTACCCTCTTCTGGATCGCTCCCGACGGCGAAATCGAGGTCTCCAGCGTGGGCTGGGTGCGAAAAGATATGGAAGAATTGAATCAGCGCGCGGCCAATGCCTTGGCCCACGCCGCGAAGCCGCTGTTCCGCGGGGACGAACAGGTAGCCGACTTTCGCGCCGGTTGAGGGTCGAAAAACTAGCCCGCGGTCGCGGGCGAGTTTAGTCCCGAGGGCATCCTGCCCTCGGCGACGCTAACGATGACACTTCCGGTTCGTACCGCCGCCACCCACCTTTCCTTCCCGTACAATACAAAGTTCTCTGCCATGAGGAGCCGCGACAGCATGCGCAAGCGCCTGATCTTCTTGTCTCTGATTCTCCTGACCTGCAATGGCTGGGTCTGCGGTGGCTGGGCCCAGAATTCTTCCCGGCGGCCGGCGCCTCAGGTCTCAATACACTTTCCGCCGGCGGCCATTGTGGCATTTCAGACAATTAATGCTGAGCGCATTCGCGCGCATGTGCGTTTCCTGTCCCACGATCTGCTCGAGGGCCGCGGAACCGGCCAGCGCGGCGGAGACATTGCGGCCGAGTACATTGCGACACAGTTCGCGCTGGACGGGCTGAAGCCGGCGGGCGACCACGGCACCTACATGCAAAAGGTGCCCATGGTCGGCATCACGACCGCACCCGAGACCACATTTTCGTTCGTCCCCGCTAACGGCTCCCCCAAAGTCTTGAAGCCGCTCACCGACTACGTTGCCACCGACGAAACTCAGCAGCCAGATTCCACTGTGGATGCAGACATCGTGTTCGTGGGCTATGGAATCGAGGCGCCAGAGTACCAGTGGGACGACTTCAAAGGCGTGGACGTGAAAGGCAAAGTCCTGCTGATGCTGTTGAACGAGCCCAGCTCCGACGACCCCAATTTTTTCAAAGGCAAGTCGCTGACTTATTACGGCCGCTGGACCTACAAGTTCGAGCAGGCAGCGCGCAAGGGTGCGGTGGGCGCGATCCTGATCCACAAAACCGATATGGCGAGTTACCCTTGGGAAGTGGTGCGCAACTCGGATTCAGGAGAGAAGTCGTACCTCAAACTTGAAAGTGCGCCCAAGTTGAAAGTTACTTCCTGGATTCATCTCGACGTAGCCCGGGAACTGGCTGCCACTGCGGGCATGGACCTGGACAAGATGATGTCCAATGCCCGCTCGCGCGACTTTCGTCCGGTGACTCTTGGTGTCAAGCTGCAAGCCCACATGGTGAGCAAGGTGCGGCCCTTCGAGTCGAATAATGTGATCGCCATGCTGCCCGGCTCCGACCCAACCCTGAGAAGCGAAGCGATAATGTACACCGCGCACTACGATCACCTGGGTATTCGTCCCGATATGCCGGGCGACAATATCTATAACGGCGCGAACGACAACGCCACCGGCTGTGGCATCGTGCTCGAACTGGCACACGCCTACTCTGCGGCCACCCAACAACCGCGGCGCTCGATTCTGTTTGCCTCGGTCACGGCGGAAGAACAGGGTCTGTTGGGCTCCGAGTACCTGGGCAAACATCCTCCGATTCCCGCGGCAAAAATCGCTCTCGATCTGAATTATGACGACGTCCCGCCGCTCGGATCTCCTCAAGAAGTCGATGTCTCAGGCTCCGAACGGACAAGTTTCTATCCCACCGTGCAGGCCCTGGCGCAAGAATTCCGGCTTACGATTCGGCCCGACGCGCACCCGGAAGCGGGACACTACTATCGCTCCGATCATTTCAGTCTGGCGCGGGTAGGCATTCCGGCCTTTTCCATCAATGAAGGTATCAAGTACAAGGGACACGATGCGGAGTGGGGCATGCAGCAGGCCAATGAATACACCGAGAAGCATTATCACGAGCCCAGCGATGAATACCGTCCAGACATGGACTTCACCGGAGATGCAGTCATGGCCCGCTTCGGCTTCGCCCTGGGATGGCAGGCGGCCAGCGCGCCCAAGCTCGTGGGCTGGCAGAAAGGCGACGAGTTCGAGCCGGCGAGGCTGAAGAGCGGAGCGAACTAACGTTTAGACCGGAAGTTCCACGCTAAACTGTCATCCTGACCGGAGCGAAGCGAGCGGAGTGGAGGAACCTGATTTTGTGCGCGGCTTGCAGTGCTCCCGACGCAGGGTTATCTGTGCTGTGATCCCCAGCTCAGCGCGTTCAGACAGGTCATCCTCAGACTCAAGCTTCCATAAGCTTAAGTCCTGGACTAAGAATGAGCGTGGGCTCGGTCACGCGCTGCACATCGTCCGCGGTGAATCCGGGCGCGATCTCTTCCAGCACCAATCCCGTCGGCGTCACCTGAATCACGGCCATCTCGGTGACAATCGTATTGACCACCTTCACTCCGGTCAGGGGCAGGGTGCATTTTTTCAGGATCTTGGGCTGAGAATCTTTGGTGGTGTGCTCCATCGCCACGATCACGCGGCGCGCGCCCGCTACCAGGTCCATGGCACCGCCCATACCTTTTACCATCTTGCCGGGAATCATCCAGTTGGCCAGGTTGCCTTCCTCATCGACCTCCATGGCGCCGAGCACGCTCAGATCGATGTGGCCGCCGCGAATCATGGCAAACGAATCAGCGCTGGAAAAATATGCCGTGCCTTTCATTTCGCTGACCGTTTCCTTGCCCGCATTGATCAGATCGCAATCCTCTTCGCCCTCGAGGGGATAGGGGCCGATACCGAGCATGCCATTCTCCGACTGCAGAATCACATCCATGCTGGCAGGCACGTGATTAGCGACTAGCGTCGGCATGCCGATGCCAAGATTCACATAGAAGCCGTCGCGTAGTTCGCGGGCAATGCGCCTCACGATGCGCTCGCGTTTGTCGGTATCTTTCATAAAGTCAGTCGTTGGTCCTTGGCCCTCCGTCGTTGGCTTCAAACAATCGCAGCGTCGCCTTGACCACGACCAACCACCAAGGACAAACGACTATCGGCCGTCTGGTGCTGCCGACCTTACTGTCCGCCTCTCAATCCTCTTTTCAAACTGTTCACCTTTGAAGATGCGATTCACGTAGACGCTTGGAGTATGCACCAGGTCAGGTTCCAGCTCGCCCACCTCGACTAGATGCTCAACCTCCGCGATCGTTACCCTGGCGGCGGTTGCCATCATGGGGTTAAAATTGCGCGCCGTCTTGCGATACACCAGGTTGCCCCACTTGTCGCCCTTCCATGCTTTTACGAAGGCGAAGTCGGCCTTCAGAGCACGCTCCATGATGTATTGACGTCCATCGAACTCTCGCGCTTCCTTATTCTCTGCGACTATCGTGCCCACTCCGGTGGGCGTGAAAAATGCAGGAATGCCAGCGCCGCCGGCGCGTATTCGCTCGGAAAACGTCCCCTGCGGCACCAGATCCAGTTCCACCTTGCCCTGCAAAACCATTTGTTCGAGCAGTTTGTTTTCGCCAACATAAGTGCCGATGTGTTTACGAATTTGCCCCGCGGCCAGCAGCAGCCCATTGCCCAAACCGTCCACTCCAACGTTATTGCTGATGGTGGTAAGGTTCTTCACCCCTTTGCGAACCAGGGCGCGAACCAGGTTTTCAGGGATTCCGCACAGCCCGAAACCGCCAATCATAATGACGGCGCCATCGAAGATATCCTTGATGGCTTCGTCCGCGCTGGCCACGACCTTATTCATAGACAGGAAATCTTAAACGAAAACCACCACCGAGGCACAAAGACTCGGAGGCAATTCAAGTCTTGCGCTTCTCCGTGCCTCCCTGTCTCCGTGGTGATGCCTTTCTCAAATGATGTGCCCGCTCGAACTCCATCGCTAATTCCCGGGTATCAAGATTCTCCCGGATGTGCGCCAGCCGCTGTTCCAGCTTCAACAGGGCATTACGGATATTTTTCTTGTTGGTGAGCGCCACGTCGCGCCACATGGAGTAAGGACTGGCCGAAATACGCGTCATCTCGCGCAGGGCGCGTCCTCCCGTCGCCAGCAGCGGAGCGTCCTCACCATATTCATCTACCAGAGTCGCGGCCAGGGCGGTCGAAACGAACTGCGGAAGATGGCTGATCCAGGCGCAGAGTTGATCGTGCGCGTTGGCGTCCATGCTGGCGATCCCGGCCCCGGCCTTTTCCACCCACTCCAGAAATTCTCCGCTCACGCCGGCAAACACTTTCTGCCCCGGAACCGGGGTCACAAACCACACCGCGCCCTGGAACAGATCGGCGTCGGCCCCGTCCACGCCCGCGTCCTCCTTTCCGGCCATGGGATGTCCTGCCAGAAAGCGACGGCCTGTGTTTTTGCCAAAAGCCTGGGTCGCGCGCGATAGCACCTCGCTTTTGGTGCTGCCCACGTCGGTCAGGAGAGTTTTCGGTGGAAGCGCAGCTCCCAGAAGCCCAATCAGTTCGATGATCGTGCCGACGGGCGCCGCCAGGAGCACCACCTGGCTGCCGCGCACCGCGTCGGTTGGGTCTGTGCGGGCATCGTCAATTGCGCCCTTCTCCCGTGCACGCTTCAGGACTGTCGCGCGGTCACAACCAACGATCCGGCCGGCAAAGCCGCACTTTTTCAAGGCCAGCCCAAAGGATCCGCCGATCAGCCCGGTACCGATGATGGTGATCTGGCGAATGGGCATTTGCTTCACCACGCAGATACGGAGGTGCTGAGAAAAATCGAAGTATCGAATCTCGGGTGGATCCACGGGGCCGAGGCACTCATCATGACCCTGCGGGATGACAAGCAAACAGTACTTCTATGTGCCTCTGTGTCTCCGTGGTGAAGAATGCTACGCCACCTTCCGCCCCACCGCCGGTGCGATCATGCGCAACTCGTCCATCAATTTCGCGAACTGCTCGGGAAACAGCGACTGCGCGCCATCCGACAGCGCCTTGTCCGGATCGTGGTGGACTTCGATCAGCAGCGCATCCGCGCCCGCAGCGAGCGAGGCCCGCGCCATGGGCGGCACTTTGTCGCGCAGCCCGGTGCCGTGTGACGGATCGGAAGTCATGGGCAGGTGTGAAAGTTTCTTGATAATCGGGATTGCAGAAACGTCCAGCGTGTTGCGGGTGTAAGTTTCAAAGGTGCGGATGCCACGCTCGCATAGAATCACGTCGTAGTTTCCACCCGCCATGATGTATTCGGCGGAAAGCAACAGCTCTTCCAGCGTGGCCGCAATCCCGCGCTTCAGCAGCACCGGCGTTTTAACTTTGCCAAGTTCGCGCAGCAAATTGAAGTTCTGCATGTTGCGCGCGCCCACCTGGAAGATGTCGATGTAGGGCAGCATGACCTCGATCTGCGCGATCTCCATGACCTCGCTGATCACCAGCATGTTGAAACGGTCGCCGGCCTCGCGCAACAGTTTGAGCCCCTCCACGCCCATCCCCTGAAATGAATAGGGGGACGACCGTGGTTTGAAGGCGCCGCCGCGCAGCACGCGCGCACCCGCCTTTGCCACCTGTTCGGCCACCGTGAAAAGCTGTTCCCGAGATTCCACCGAGCACGGCCCGGCCATCACCACGACCTGGTCGCCGCCGATCTGCACTCCGTTGGCAAACGTGACAATCGTCCCTTGCGGACGAAAACTGCGCCCCGCCAGCTTGTAGGGAGCGCTGATGCGGTGAACGTGCTCCACCCCGGACAATACTTCCAGATTGCGGGTATCGAAATCCACCCGGGCCCCCACAGCAGCCAGCACAGTCTGCCGCTCGCCGGTGGTGCGGTGCACAGAGAAGCCCATCCGGATCAGGTGTTCCACCACCTGCTGGATCTGCTCATCGGTCGCTGTTTCCTGCATGGCAACAATCATAAGAAGCCGTCAGCCCTCAGCCGTTAGCTATCAGCTTGTCTCGAAAGACTGACGGCTGATAGCTGAAAGCTGCCCCTCAATCATTCACATCATTATCCAATTCCGTATCGCCTCCGCCGCCATCTGCCGCGGTCCGGGGCGCGATTTCCTCCTGCTGGATCTGGCGCATGATATCCATGATCCGCTCGAAAATCCGCAGCAGGTCGCGGTTCGCCAAGGGCCCAGGGTTGACGCTCTGTACATTGCTGAACACAGTGCGCTCCCGATCCGGCTCGTAAATCGGCATGCCCACGCCGCGTTTCAACTTGCCGATTTCATGGGCGGCCTGCGCCCGCTGGCTCAACAACTCCACCAGCTTGCGGTCCAGTTCGTCAATTTTCTTGCGCCAGTCGGAAATATCCATAGCTCTCAGCTGCCAGCCTTCAGCTAGTCGCGCCGTATGGTGATACCTGCGGATGGCAATCGAAAACGGCTCCCCTGCCAAACTCGCAACTTCTATCTTGTGGCTGAAGGCTGACGGCTGACGGCTGAAAGCTGTTTCACAAATTGTGCCACACTCTCCGCTTCTTTGCCCGGGTTGCGCTCGATGGTCTCGACGATCGCGCTGCCCACCACCGCCGCATCGGCGAATTCTCCCACCGCCTGAAACTGTGCTGAGGTAGAGATGCCAAAGCCCACCGCGACCGGCAGGCTAGTATACCTGCGCAGACGGCGCACCAGCTTAGGAGCGTCTTCCGGCATCTGCTGTCGAGCCCCGGTCACTCCGGTTCGCGAGACCGCATACACAAAGCCGCTGGAAGCCTGGGCGATCTGCTTCAGTCGTTCGTCTGTGCTGGTCGGGGCTGCGAGGAACACTGTCGCCAGGCCCCGTTTTTTCATCTCCGACAGATACTCGTGAGATTCCTCAACGGGCAGGTCGGTGATCAGCGCTCCGTCGATACCCGCATCCCGGACGGCGGCGCTGAACTTCGTCAATCCCATGCGCATGACTGGGTTCAGATACGTAAAGACAATGAGCCCCGCCGCTGATCGTTGCCGGATTCCCTTGCCCACTTCCAGCACCTGATGCAGCGTGGTTCCGTGGCGCAGGGCCCGTTCGCTGGCGCGCTGGATCACAGGCCCATCGGCCACTGGATCGGAGAAGGGAACACCCAGTTCGATCACGTCCACGCCCGCGTCAATGGCTGCTAAGGCGATGTCTCGTGAGCTCGCAAGATCGGGGTCGCCGCAGGTCAGGTAGGCGACCAGAGAAGGCTTGTTTTGGAAGTTCAGGGGCATTTAGTGAGGAAAAACTAAGAACAAATTACTCAATTTCCCGATTACTCAATTACACAATGGCCCAAGGGGCTCAATCCAACTTCAGATTCTCCCGCAAAATTCCAATATCTTTGTCGCCGCGACCCGAAATATTGACGATCACCACGTCTGACCTCTTCATCCTGGGTGCGCGCTTGATCACCTCAGCCACGGCGTGAGCAGACTCCAGCGCGGGAATGATGCCTTCCGTTCGCGCCAGCACAGTGCAGGCTTCGAGCGCTTCCGCGTCCGACGCCGAAACATATTCCGCGCGGCCCGTATCCTTGAGCCACGCGTGCTCCGGACCGATCGAAGGATAATCGAGGCCGGCCGAGATAGAGTGGGTGGTCGAAATCTGCCCGGCCTCATCCTGCAGCACATACGAGTAAGTCCCCTGCATCACGCCCGGCGACCCTCCAGAAAAGCGAGCCGCATGTTCTCCCAATCGTTCGCCGCGCCCGCCCGCCTCCACGCCGATGAGTTGCACTTTCTTGTCCTTGATAAACTCGTAAAAGATCCCGATGGAATTCGATCCGCCGCCAACGCAGGCGATGATCGCCTTGGGAAGGTTGCCTTCAGCCCGAAGAATCTGTGAGCGGGCCTCGCGCCCGGTGACTTTGTGGAAGTCGCGCACCATGGTCGGATAAGGATGGGCGCCCAGCACGCTGCCGAGGAGATAGTGCGTGGTGCGCACATTGGTCACCCAGTCGCGCATGGCCTCGTTGATCGCATCCTTTAAGGTGCGTGAGCCGGAATCCACGCCGCGGACCTCCGCGCCCAGCAGTCGCATGCGGAAGACGTTTAGCTCCTGGCGCCGCATGTCTTCCGTTCCCATGTAGACGACGCACTCAAACCCCAGCAGCGCGCATACCGTCGCCGTCGCTACTCCGTGTTGCCCGGCCCCAGTCTCGGCGATCACGCGATGCTTGCCCATGCGCTCCACCAGCAGCGCCTGTCCCAGGCAGTTATTAATTTTGTGCGCGCCGGTGTGGAGCAGGTCTTCGCGCTTCAAATAAATTTTTGCGCCACCCAGTTGTTTCGTCAGTCGCCGCGCAAAGAAGAGGGCCGTGGGACGCCCGGCGTATGTGTGCAGGAGTTCGTCCAGACGGCGCTGGAAACTGCGGTCGCGCTTGGCCTTCTCGTAGTGATGCTCCAGCTCTTCGAGAGCAGCCATCAGCGTCTCAGGAACATAGCGTCCACCGTAGACGCCAAAGCGGCCCGGCAACCTCTTCTCCGAAGTCTTCGCCCTTTTCGTTATGGTCGCGGTCGCCATTTCTATTTGTCCTTCTCGGTTTCACGTACTGCCCTGACAAAAGCCCGGACCTTCTCCGGGTCTTTTTTCCCCGGACTGGCTTCTACCCCCGAGGCAACGTCCACTCCCCACGGCTTCAGTATGCGAATCGCCTGAGCGACGTTACCGGGATTGAGCCCGCCGGCGACGACAACCCGCCCCACCGTAGCAATCACTTCAATGTCAGGCCGGCTGGCCTGCCAGTCGAAGGTTTTTCCTGTGCCACCATAGTTCGAGGCACTACCGGAATCGACCAGAAAGGCGTGAACCAAGTCGGGGCGCCACATCATCGCCCAGCCTTCCGGTTTAGGATGCAGCATCGAAATACCGACCATGATTTTGAGCTGTGGCTGGCGTTGGGCGACCAGGTCGGCCACATGCGGGTCTTCGTTGTCGCCATGTAATTGAACTGCGGTCAGTCGCGCTTCGTGGGCCAGAGCGCAGATGGACTCTTCGTTCTGATTGACAAACACTCCGAATTTTTCGATCGTTGCCGGCAACTTCTCCGCAATCCTTCCCGCCGTTTCCGGATCCACCTTGCGCGGGCTTCTCTCATAGAAGACGAAACCCAGCGCGTCGGCACCCGCGTCGACTGCCGTCAATGCGTCTTCCAGATTGGTGATTCCGCAAATCTTGATCCAGGTCATGAATTCCAGTTCTCAGTTCCTGGTTGAGAGTTCTCAGAAGATGCGCTTCTAGTTTTGCGCACTCAGTTGAGAGCAGACATGCTCTGCATCCGCCAAAAGTGTCCGCAGCGCTTCGCCCGGCGACTCCGCCTTCATTAGAGACTCGCCGATCAGGAAGGCGCGATATCCAGCGCCGCGCAAGCGAGCAATATCCGCGCCCTTCGCGATGCCGCTTTCGGCCACGCCCAGCACATTGTTCGGAATCATTTCCGCCAGCCGGAAAGTAGTTCGTGGATCCACCGTAAAGGTTCGCAAATTGCGGTTGTTCACGCCGATCAGATCGCAGCCCGCATCCAGGGCGCGGCGCAGTTCTTCTTCGTCGTGAGCCTCACAGAGAACATCCAGCTCCAGAGCGCGGGCCCTGGTGGTCAAGGCAATCAATTCCGCCTGCGACAGCACGGCCACGATCACAAGGATCGCATCGGCACAGTTTGCTCGCGCTTCCAGCAACTGAAACTCGTCTACGATGAAGTCTTTACGCAAACAGGGCAGCTTTGTGCGGGCGGAGGCGCGTTGCAAATTGTCGAGTGATCCCAGAAAAAATTCTTCGTCCGTCAGTACTGACAATGCTGCCGCTCCCGCAGTCTCCAATTGCTCGGCCAGAGGTTCAGGATCGAAGTCGGCGCGGATCAGTCCGCGTGATGGGGAAGCCTTCTTAAGCTCGGCGACGACGGCCACTCCGGTCTGATTCCTGGCCGCGAGCGCCCGTCGAAAGCCGCGCGGGGCGTGCTCTTGCGCCCGCCGTCCCATTTCGCGCAGATCCGCCGAGCGCTTGATATCGGCGACCTTGCGACGCGTGACGGCAACGATCTGGTCCAGAGTGGCGACCATAAAGGAATCTGAAGATTATACGGGAATGACGGAAACGACGGAGAGCTGCGACGCGAAAGGCGACCTGGCGTTCGCCTCAGATCGGTGGCACGTCTGCGTGGATAGCACAGCCGACATCGTCATTCCACAGAAAACTTAAAGATAGTCTGCGAGTGGAACGTCGCACCCGGCCTCAGAATGGTCGAAGGAAAGTCAGGATGGTTCGGTGAATCCGGATAATGCTGTGTCTCCAGGCAAAAGCCATTGCGCTGTTTGTAGACATGACCCTTCTTCCCGGTAATCGTTCCATCCAGAAAATTTCCCGAGTAGAACTGTACTCCAGGCTCGGTGGTAAAGACTTCCAGTACTCGCCCTCTGCTCGGTTCATGCACCCGGGCGGCCAGAGTCGGGCTGTCGTCTTTCCGGTTGATAACGAAGTTGTGGTCGTATCCGCGTCCCACCACCAGCTGTTCGTAGTCGTCGTTGATGCGAGCTCCAATCGCGGTGGGCCTGGCGAAGTCCAAAGGGGTTCCCTGCACCGAGCGAAGTTCGCCGGTGGGGATCAAGGTCTTGTCCACCGGAGTGAAGCGGTCGGCATAGAGCGTGAGATGATGCCCAAGAATGTCTCCGCTGCCCTCCCCGGCCAGATTGAAATAACTATGTTGTGAAAGATTCAGGGGCGTGGCCTTGTCCGTGGTGGCTTCGTAGTCGAGCACCAACTGGTTTTCATCTGTCAGCACGTAGCTGACCTTGACCTTCAGGTTGCCGGGATAGCCTTCCTCGCCGTCTTTGCTCGTGTAACTGAACGAGACTCCAACTCCGGTTACGTCCTTGAACGGCTTGGCCTCCCACACCTGCTTGTTGAAGCCGTTCACCCCGCCATGCAGGGAATTGGGCCCGTCATTCTTGGCCAGCGTATATTTCACCCCGTCGAGGGTGAATGCGGCATTGCCGATCCGGTTGGCATAGCGTCCCACGATGACGCCAAAATAGGGAGGGTTGACCAGATATCCGTCGAGCGTGTCATGGCCGAGAACCACATCATCGAACTTGCCCGTCTTATCCGGCACACGCAGCGACACAATGATGCCGCCGTAAGTCATGGCGCGCACTTCCATGCCTTGTGAGTTGGTTAGGGTATACAGATCGACCGGCCTCCCGTCCCCGGTTTTTCCAAAGGATTGCTTGCGGACGTCACGCTTGTCCTTGGCCGGAGCAGCCTCTGGCCCCAGGGCAATGGAAACCACGAGCAGCACAAGGAAGATGTGAAAACAGATTGCTTTTTGATTCATCGTAGTTCCTGGTCAAGAGAGGATACTTGCTCACAGCCCGCAACACCAGCAGTTCAATCGGAGTGCTGGTGCCATCGAAGGGACTCGAACCCCCACACCCTTGCGGGTACATGGACCTGAACCATGCGCGTCTGCCAATTCCGCCACGATGGCAAATAAATGACTGGGATGCGGCAATCTTTTCGGGGCCGCCTTCCAGGAAAGGACTACAAGTAATATTCTACAGGGGGAGCACGGGCTGTCAAACCTGTCGCATGAACGCGTAGTCGCTCGAGGACGAAAGTTCAAATGGAACATTCACGCAAGACGCCGGCCGATGTCGTCGAGCATCTGGGCATTCTGTCCCATGATCTCAGCAACTCGCTCGAGACCATTCTGCAAGCTGCCTACCTCTTACAACAAGCGAAATTGGAGACAGCTCACAAGAAGTGGGCTCAGATGATTGACACCGCAGCGCGCGACGCAGCCCATACCAACCGTGAGATCAGGAAAGTACTGCAAGCCCAGTCGTCAGTCGGTCCTCAGTCCTCATCGCGTGCTGACGCCAAATCTGACAACTGAAGACTGGCAACTGACAACTGGGTTTGTGAACCCAGTCTTCACTCATCGGTTGTGGTCAGCCCTCCAGCTTCGCTGACATCGTAATATTTGCCTTGAGCAGCTTGGATACCGGGCAGCCGCTTTTGGCATTTTCCGCCGCCTTCTGGAACGCTGCGTCGTCCGCGCCCGGAACTCGCCCCACGACGTCGAGATGGACGGTGGTGATGGCCCAGCCCGAGTCAAGTTTTTCCAGAGTCAGCGTTGCCGTGGTCTCAATGCTCGAGGCGGTCAGGTTCGCGCCACTCAATTGCCCCGACAGGGCCATGGAGAAACAGGCCGCGTGCGCTGCCGCGATCAGTTCTTCGGGATTGGTCCCGGGTGTGTTCTCAAAACGGGTGACGAACGAATAGGGGGTGTTGGACAACACGCCGCTGGCTGAAGACACCGCTCCCTTGCCGTCCTTCAGCCCGCCCTTCCATATCGCGCTTGCCTTGCGTTGCATGAACCTCTCCTGATCTCGTGAAGTCGATTGCGTTGACTATTGTAGACGCACGCGAGGCTCGATGTCAGACAACGCTCGTCGCACTCCCCGAACGGTTGAAATGCTATGCCAGTTCAGCGCCCGCCGGAGATTCAAGAGTCAGGAATCGCGAAAGTCAGTGCTGGAACAATATTCAGGTTGTCGCGGGCAGTTCGCTGCTCCAGCAATCCACTGTCATCAGCCAGGCGCCAAGGCGGCGCCAGGTCTGCACAAACTTGCCCCGATCGGCAACCGTGGTGCCGTTGGCTTGCTGAATGGCAACGGTGTAGCGGCCAACTTCGACCACCATGTCGCCGGAGTGGTCGACCCGAATCGTTTCCAGGCGCAGGTTCTGGTACCCCGCTTCTCCGTAGGCGCGAAGCATCAGTTCGATCGGTTTTTGCCCCTGCACGGCTTCGCGGCGCAGCGGCAGAAAATATGCGTCAGACGCGAACAGAGCCGCTGCCTGATCGTAATTTGCGGTATTGAAAGCGGTAGCAAAATCCTGAGTCAGTCCGCGGATCGTGGACTGAACATCCATCCATGAGCCGCCGCCAGGCACACTACTAACTGCGGGTCGATGCATCGAGCTGCCTCCGGGGGAAGGAACTAGCAGGCGGCGCATTCTGTCCCGGCCGGTGGAAAGGCTACGCCGCCACTGGCCGCGATTCTAACCCAGAGTGATGTGGAAAAGTGCTAATGTTTCGTGGCGCACTGTATCCTGTTTTACGATCAATGTCCTGATCTTTCCAACGATTTGATTTCCGTTGATCGGATCTCCGGGTGCCGGGCGAGGGGCTTTATGTATTTCGAACAGTTTTATCTCGGTTGTCTGGCCCATGCTTCCTACATGCTGGGATCGGAAGGCGAAGCGGTTGTGGTCGATCCCCAGCGTGACGTGGACCTTTATCTGAAGGCGGCCGCAGAACATGGGCTGACCATCCGCCATATTTTTGAAACCCACCTGCACGCGGACTTTGTTTCCGGCCACCGGGAACTCGCCTCCCGCACCGGAGCGCAGATTTATTTCGGTGCAGAAGCCGGCGTGACATTCCCGCACGTGCCGGTTCACGATGGCTTCGAGCTTGGTTTTGGCAAAGCGCGAATCACTGTGCTGCAGACTCCAGGACACACGCCGGAGAGCATTTGCCTGCTGGTCACGGATACTGAGAACCCGAAACCGTGGGCTGTACTCACCGGCGACACCCTGTTTCTGGGGGACGTGGGCCGTCCTGACCTTTCCCGCGCGCATAGCCCGGAGCAGTTGGCGGGCATGCTCTACGATAGCCTGCACGACAAGCTCTTGAAGCTGCCGGATGAGGTGCTCGTCTATCCCGCGCACGGCGCCGGTTCGCTGTGCGGGCGCAACATGCGGGCCGAGCGCTCCTCTACGATTGGCACCGAGCGCCTTACCAACTATGCCCTCCAAATTCAAAGCCGCGAAGAATTCGTGAAACAACTCACTAGCAACCTGCCTGTACGTCCCGACTATTTCTTGCAGGATGCCGAGATTAATCGTGAAGGCGCTCCCGCACTTTCAGACCTGCCGGACTTAAAGGCAATTTCGTCCGCAGAGTTGAAGACCCTGATGGAGGACGGAGTGATCGCGCTGGACATCCGACCGGGAGACCAGTTCGCCGCCGGCCACGTGCCCGGCTCCGTAAACATCGCGTTGTCAGGACAGTTTGCCACCTGGGCGGGAACGATTCTGGGTTTGTCGTCGCGGCCCGTGTTAATCGCCGATACGCCCGAGCAGTTGTCCGAAGCCCGGCTTCGCCTGGCCCGGGTTGGCATAGAAGCGCAACGCGGCTATCTGGACGGTGGCACCGCAGGATGGCGACAGGCCGGGTTTGATCTGGCGCAGTTGCCGGAGATTACGGTGCAAGAGTTGCATCAGCGGCTCAAGGAAAACAAGATACGCGTGCTCGACGTCCGCCGCGAACCGGAATTCATGGCAGGGCATCTGGAGGAAGCAGCGTGGTGGCCGCTCGATCGCTTCCGGCTCGCCGCCCCGGAAGTTGATCTCGACATTCCGCTGGCAGTGCATTGCCAGAGCGGCTACCGCAGCATGATTGCCTGCAGCCTTCTGCAACGAGCCGGTTTTCAGAACGTGCTCAACGTCAGTGGTGGATTCGGCGCCTGGCAAAAAGCGGAGTTCCTAGAGGGTGTTCGTGTGGCGCGGGCGCCCTCGCCCGCGGCTCTTGACTTTCATTGACAGCCAACCCGGGCGGGGGCGCCCGCGCCACACCTCCACCAAACCCGCATCTCCCTGTAGAATGCCCTAACTAAATCTAATGGTCACTCTCGCAGACGTCAAAGCTGCCCACGAACGCATTCGCCAGTCAATCTACCTTTCGCCCTGCACTCTCTCCGCGACCTTTTCCCAGCTGACCGGCAATTCCATTTATTTGAAGCTCGACAATCTGCAGAGAACCGGAGCGTTCAAGGAGCGCGGCGCCCTGAACAAGTTGTTGACCTTGACCATGAACAAGTTGTTGACCTTGACCAAGGAAGAGCGCGACCAGGGAGTGATTGCGGCTTCGGCAGGGAACCACGCTCAGGGACTGGCGTATCACGCCGGCAAGCGCGGAGTCCGCGCCCAGATTTGCATGCCGCTTACGACTCCATTAATAAAGGTTTCCGCGACCAAAGCCTACGGCGCCGAAGTCGTTCTCCATGGCGCCAATTACGACGAGGCCTGCGAAGAAGCCATTCGCCGCGGGAACCAACAGCATCTGACTTTCATCCATCCGTTCGACGATGACGCGGTCATCGCGGGGCAGGGAACCCTCGGCCTGGAAATGCTGCAACAACATCCTGAAATTGAAGCTGTTGTCGTCCCCATAGGTGGTGGTGGCCTGATCGGCGGCATTGCCTGTGCGATTAAGGAGACAAATCCGAAAGTTCAAATCGTTGGCGTGCAGACCAGCCGGCTTCCGTCGATGAAGGCGGCGGTGGCTGAGGGTAAACCGGTAACCATTCCCGCGGCCGCAACCATCGCGGACGGCATCGCGGTGCGCCGGGCCGGCGACCGCACTCTGCCCCTGGTGCAAAAATATGTAGACCAGATCGTCACCGTGGACGAAGAAGAAATTGCCAACGCCATTCTGCTCCTGCTGGAGCGTGAAAAGACCATGGCCGAAGGCGCCGGCGCCGCCGCCATCGCCGCCACGGTCAACCACAAGATTGAGATGTCCGGAAAGAAGATTGCCGTACTGGTCTGCGGTGGCAACATCGACGTGACCCTGCTCTCCCGCATCATCGAGCGCGGTCTGGTAAAAGACGGCCGCCTGGTGCGCTTGAGAGTCCACCTTCCCGACTACCCCGGCGCCCTGCATCGGCTGACTGGAATTCTTGCAGACCATCGCGCCAACATCGTGGAAACGTCCTATGACCGTACCTACTACGGAGTCAATCTGGGAGAAACGGCCATTGACATTACGATGGAAACCCGGGGACCTGAACAAATCGCCGAATTGCTCTCCGCTCTCAGCGCGGCCGGCTATCTGCACGAAAGAATCCTGTGAACCCGGCCCGGCGCGGGTCAGGTTGCAAACGTGAACACCATCGCATAAGCTAAGAATCCTCCAGATTTAGCCCAGCCGGGATGGCGGAACTGGCAGACGCAGCGGACTCAAAATCCGCCGACCTTCGGGTCTTGGGGGTTCGACTCCCCCTCCCGGCACCAAATCCTAAAAAATCAATACGTTACGGGCTTGATGTCCATCTTGGTGTCCATAAAAACACGCCTTCGGTGTCCATTTGCTGTC
>WNEZ01000812.1_pt1 | contig 25483 bp, 20 predicted proteins | sample 5400521 | NCBI WGS metagenome assembly WNEZ01 (sample SAMN13153339, study PRJNA577476) | soil metagenome | isolation source: 120 cm saprolite under Douglas fir tree site 2 hole 1 replicate 1 | place: USA:California | collected 2015-04-18
CGACGGATCAACTCCCGCAAGAGGCGGATCAGGTGATCGACGCACGGGACATGATTATCCTTCCTGGCCTGGTGAATACACATCATCACTTTTACCAGACACTCACGCGCAATCTCCCCGCGGCACAAGATGCCAATCTGTTTTCCTGGTTGCGCATCCATTACCCGATCTGGGCGGGTCTCACCCCTGAAGCCATGTACGTCAGTACCAAAACTGCCATCGCGGAGCTAATGCTTTCGGGCTGTACGACATCGAGCGATCACTGTTACGTCTGGCCCAACGGGGCCCGCCTCGATGATCAAATTTCAGGGGCTGCAGAGATGGGCTTTCGCTTTCACGCCGCTCGGGGCTCTATGTCGGTAGGAGAAGCGCAAGGCGGCCTGCCACCAGATTGTGTGGTAGAGGACGAGGATGCGATCCTGCGCGACTCGCAGCGAGTTATCGAGGACTACCATGATGCGAATCGGTATGCCATGCTTCGCATTGTGCTAGCTCCATGCTCGCCCTTCTCTGTCTCTCCGCAGTTGATGCGGCAGAGTGTGGAACTGGCGCGCTCCTACGGCGTGTATTTGCATACGCATTTAGCCGAAACGCTGGATGAGGCGGCCTACTGCACTGCCGTCTTTGGCCGCACGCCGGTGGAGCTGGCAGAAGACCTTGGGTGGGTGGGACCGGATGTGTGGCACGCGCACATGGTTCACCCCGGTGCAGGGGAGATTCTTCGTTTGGGGCAGACACGTACTGGCGTCGCGCACTGTCCCAGCTCAAATATGCGGCTTGCTTCAGGCATCGCCCCAATCGGGCAATTGCGCCAGGCTGGCGTGCGTGTTGGTCTCGGCGTGGATGGCTCAGCATCCAATGATAGCTCCCACATGCTCGCAGAAGCACGGCAGGCGCTGCTCTTGCACCGGGTGACTGGAAATCCAGCAGCAATGACCGCCAGGGAAGTGCTCTGGCTGGCAACGCGGGGTGGTGCAGCAGTCCTCGGTCGCGATGATATTGGCTCCCTCGCACCTGGCATGGCGGCAGACTTCATCGGCTATCGTCTGGATACGCTGGGACTCGCGGGAGGTGCTCCTCACGATCCGCTGGCCTCGCTCGTCTTTTGCCAACCACCACAAGTGGATTTGAGCGTGATCAATGGGCGGGTGCGTGTTCAGGAACAAAGGCTGCTCGATGTCGACCTACCGGCACTCATTGGGCGTCACAACGCCATTGCACGTGCCCTTGTACGTGGGGAACGCTCTTAGGTCGACTACCACACGTCAATGTTGACGTATTGCTGCTCATCACCATGAGGTAGGAAATAGCCTCTTCCCTGTATAGATCTCTGGGTGGAGCACCCCGATATAGGGTAGATTGCGGTAGAACTGTGCATAGTCCAGGCCATACCCCACGACAAAACGGTTGGGGATGTGATAGCCGACGTAATCGAGCTGGAGCAAATGCTCGCGTTCCCTGGTCTTCTCAAGCAAAACACAGACACGCAGTGAGGCTGGCTTGCGGTTCTGGAGCGTGTCCAGCAAATATTGTAGTGTTAGACCGCTGTCAACGATATCTTCGACCAGGAGCACATCCTTGCCCTCAATGGGGTCATCCAGGTCTTTGAGGATACGCACCACGCCACTGGATTCGGTCGCACTGCCGTAGCTAGAGATGGCCATGAAATCGAGTTCCAGCGGCAACCGAATGGCGCGAATCAGGTCTACCAGGAACATCGCGCCACCCTTGAGGATGCCAAGCAGAAGAAGACGCCGCCCGTGATAATCACGGGTGATGTCGGCCCCGAGTTCTGCGATGCGGTGCTGCAAGGTGGCTTCATCAATGAGTATCTCTTCGATATCTTGGTGAACATTGTCGTGCATCTCGCCTCCAAATCAATGATTGGCTCGTTGCCTCATCTGCCATCTCCCACCCGCTGCAATTTCACAAAGTTCGTACGCGCCTGGCTCGCTATTGGCAGACCGCCCATAATCACCACGTGCTTACCCCGTGAAATGAGCTCGTCATCCTGCAGCCTCTGATCAACACGAGCAATCAGCTCCTCCGTCGTCTCTTGCATTTCAATACGATATGGCCAGACGCCCCACCAGAGTGCAAGCTGACGATAGACGTGCTCAGAGGGAGTATAAGCGATAATGGGGGTTCGTGGACGGTCTTTTGAGATAAGATGAGCTGATGTTCCTGAGCGCGTGAAGACGACGATGGCCTGGACACTGGCTTCTTCAGTGAGAGCACGAGCGGCGTGGCTGACCGCATGGGCCTGGGTCAGGTGCTGGCACTGCGGTTGACGAGCGGTCCTATTGTTCGCCTCGGTCTCCAGGGCAATACGTACCAGCATCTGAACCGCTTCAATAGGGTAGGCACCAGCGGCCGTTTCCGCACTGAGCATGACGGCATCCGTCCCGTCAAGGATCGCATTTGCAACGTCACTTGCTTCCGCACGAGTTGGACGGGGGTTCGTCACCATTGACTCGAGCATCTGCGTCGCTGTGATGACGGGCAATCCCCGATCATTACACTTGGCGATGATGCGTTTCTGGATGAGCGGCACCTGCTCGGGGGCCATCTCAACTCCCAGGTCGCCTCGCGCGACCATCACACCGTCGACTACCTCGAGTATCTCATCGAGCCGCGCTACTGCCTCTGGTTTCTCGAGCTTGGCAATTACGGGAATGCTGCCCTGTGTATGTTGCTCGCCCTGCTCCGCCTGCACTTGCCGAATGAACTCCTGCGCCTCCAACACGTCCTCTGGTCGGCGCACGAAACTAAGTGCGACATAATCAATGTCGTGCAGCACACCAAACTTCAGGTCGTCACGGTCCTTCTCGTTGAGTGCGCCAGCACTCACGGCCACCCCCGGCAGATTGATGCCCTTATGCTCTTTGAGGATGCCACCATGCACGACCAGGCACTGGACATCGGTCTCATCAGAACCAAGCACGCTTAATTCTAGTAGGCCATCATCCAACAGAATACAATCTCCTACCTTCACATCCTGCGGCAGGAGCTTGTAAGTGGTCGAGACTATCTGAGCATTGCCCACCACATCGCGGGTGGTAAGTGTCACCTTGACACCATCAGCTAACAGAACGGGTTGTCCACCCTGCAACGTTCCTGTACGAATCTTTGGTCCTTGCAGGTCTTGCAGGATGGCGATTGAACAACCTAAGCGAGCGGAAATAGTACGTAGACGCTCGATGACAAGCGCATGTTCACTCTGTGTTCCATGAGAGAAGTTCAGGCGTGCAACATTCATGCCACTTCGTATGAGTTGCTCGAGTCGCTCTTCGCTGTTGGTGGCTGGACCGATCGTACACACAATTTTGGTGCGTCGCATAGGTTCTCCTCTCGCACTGGGAGGCAAGGGGGAAGCGAGAAGCCTCCCAGGTATATGTTCTTTTCTTACGCCCGTCACATAGTGAGTATCCGGGCCCGACGAGCCACGAATCCCCACTGCGAGGTGGACAGGCAGTCCTCTACAGGCGTAGGTCATTCACTGCTACTGCCCCCCGACGGTTATCGGGCAACCAGGCAAAGCTCGCTTCCGAACTGGTGGTTGGGTTATATTCTAAACCGACATAGCCCTGGTATCCCAGCGCGTCAAGGGCTGCCAGCACATGGGAATAATGGATTTCGCCTGTGCCTGGTTCGTGGCGCTCTGGGGAGTCTGCGACCTGGATATGCCCCATCTTCCCAATGTACTCGCGCAACGTTGCGATGAGATTCCCCTCCATACGCTGCATATGGTAGATATCATACTGATACTTGAGGTTCGGACGGTTGACATCGGCAAGCAACTCCAACGTCTCGCGTGTGTTCGTGAGGAGGTAGTGTGGATTTTCAAAGACGTTGAGAGACTCGACCACTACACCAAGACCAGCGGCAGCGGCTTGATCAGCGGCCCAGGCAAGATTCTTGCGCACCTGTTCCATTTGCTCCTCACGGCTCTTCCCTGGGATGGTATTTCCGACGAGCGCGTTGAGCTGGGGACATCCCACCTGGCGTGCAAATTCAAGAGCGACCGGCACATTTGCCCGGAACTGCTCTTGCCGACCGGGGTCATTGAGAAAGCCTCGCTCTCCACCTGCCATGTTACCTGCGTCAAAGTTCATCAGGGCAACAGCCAGCCCCGTGGCACGCAGCCGTTCCGCAGTGGCAGAAAGATTTTCTCCTCCAGGCCACCAGAACTCCACGGCTCCAAAGCCAAGGCTGGCAGCGCGTTCAAACCGCTCTAAGAACGGAACTTCTTTCAACAGAATCGAGATATTCAGATCGAACCGTAACATACGTTTCCCTTCTCTCTTCTCAAGCCTTGCCGCTTTACTTTCTTTCAAAGAGAATATCCTGAGCACCTTCCCAGAGCACTAGACGCCCCAGTTCCCGTAGGTGTTCATTGCCAACAACAATAGTCAAGAAGTGATTTCCTGCTAACTGCCCGAGTTTACTGGCGAAGCAAGTGCTTCCATAGGGGAAAAGGATTTCCGTCTCGCTGAACCCCCCAGGATAAAGCAGTATTTGGCCGGGGCCTGGATAGCTCGTATGATTCTCGTACCCCACTCCCAGCTGAAAATCTCCTAGTGGAACCCAGGCCGCCTCACCACTCCAGCGGGCCTGGATGATTTTGTTACGAAATGGCAGGAGTTGACTAAATGCTGTGCACGTCTGTGGCGCGTCTGCTTCCTCCAGACGTGCGGTGAATTCTAAGGGGCCGACGGCAATACGTAGCATACTCATAACGTGTTATTCTCCTCGTTCTACAGAGCTCCATGATTGTTGGTTTGTATGGTCCTCATGGCTAATCGTGCTAATCACGTGGGAAAGACGGCTTCAGCAGCCGACCAGTAGGTGCAGAGATGATCTTTCCCTCGCGAAAAATCGTGTTGCCGCGAACCAGTGTGCGTACAATGCGCCCACGAAGCAATCGGCCCGCGTACGGACTCTGTTGATGACGATAGAAGAGGTCGCTTCTTTGCAGTGTGAAACTGCTCGAGAGATCAACCAGGACAAGATCAGCGTCGGCATCAATAGCTAGGCGTCCTTTGCCTGGCAACGGACCAAAACGCCGGGCGATGTTCTCAGCAGTAATGGCGGCAATCGTCGGAAGTGGTAGCTGGCGCCTGTGGTAGCCTTCCGTCAACAACAATTGTAGCAGAGACTGGCAACCGGAGATACCACCCCAGACCTTGAAAAAATCGGGACTGGTTTTCATATCGGCCGGTGCTGGCGAATGATCAGATGTCACTATTGGAATGTTCCCATCGAAGAGCTGTTGCCATAACGCATCTTGCTCTGTCTGTGGACGTAGAGGTGGGGCACACTTCGCCACAGCCCCTAGCTCTTCCACGTCATCCTCGGTCAGCACCAGGTAGTGTGTGCACGTTTCACAGCTCACGTCGATTCCTCGCGCTCGCGCCTCTGCCACCATAACAATACCACGCCCGCTGCTGACATGTACAATATGCAGCGGGCAGCCAGTTTCTTGCGCAAACAGGATCGCTCGTTGGATGGCTTCGAGTTCGGCTACTACGGGCCGCGAGGTGAGGTAATCACGTATACCTGTCCTGCCCTGTTCGATAGCACGACGCGCTAGCTCACTGGTAAGCTGGTCGCTTTCCGCGTGTACCGCGACAATCTTGCCAAGCTTCGTGGCACGCATCATGCCTTCGTACAACGTCAGGTCATCGACCGACTGAAAATCGTCAATACCGCTTTTGCTCATGAACGCCTTAAAGCCGATCACACCGCGCTCCGCTAGCTCGTCAAGCTGTGCGAGGTTGCCCGGCACCAGACCTCCCCAGAGCGCGAAATCAACGAGCGACGCGGCCTGCGCAGCCTTCAACTTGAGATCGAAGCTCTCTGCATCGAGTGTAGGTGGATGGGCGTTGAGCGGCATATCAAAAAAGGTGGTCGTGCCGCCTGCCGCTAGTGCGGCTGTGCCCGTAGCAAAGCCTTCCCAATGCGTGCGCCCTGGCTCATTGAAATGCACGTGCGCATCGATCACGCCGGGAAACACATGGAGTCCCTCGGCGTTGATCTCCTCTTTGCTCGTTCCTGCGAGGTCTGGCTCGAGGGCGACGATACGACCATCGGCAACGCCGAGATCAGCGTTACTGATACCCGTCGCGGTAACCAGCGTGCCGTTACGCACGATGAGGTCGTACTGATTCGTAGGTCACCTCACTCTTTAGACAGAAGCAGCAGAAACCGCTCCAGCACTTGAATTGCTACCTCCACATCTTCCGGAGTAACCGACTCGGCGGGATTGTGGCTGATACCTCCTCGACAACGCACAAAGAGCATGGCAATGTCGGTGAGTTCGCTCACCGTTGCGGCATCGTGTCCTGCTCCACTTGGAAGGGAAAGCAATGGGTACCCCATTTCCTCTATTGCCTGCGCCAGGAGCCTGCTGAGACGCGCTGCGCATGGCACGGCACCATGCCCTTGCAGCATCTGCCAGTCGGCCGAAACGTGCCGTGCTGCGCCGATCTCGCGGGCCCGTTCTTCTAACTGGCGGTTCGCCTGCTCGCGCACGGTGTCGTCCTGATGCCGCACATCCAGGCTGAGTGTCACCTGTCCCGGTATCACATTGCTTGCCCCTGGCTGCACACTGACCTGCCCTACCGTCGCGACTAATCCCGGAAGGCCGCGTGCAACTGTCTCAACGGCCAGCACAAACTCAGCTCCCGCACAGAGCGCGTCGTGACGGAGCGACATGGGAACTGTACCGGCATGCCCGGCTTCGCCTGTAAAGCGTACGGTGATACGATTCTGTCCCGCGATAGCCGAAACCACAGCGACCGGGAGATTGCGTGCTTCAAGAACCGGTCCTTGCTCGATGTGGACTTCACAATAAGCCAGGAGTTCGTCACGATGCCAGCGTGCGGTTTGCAGGGCACGAGGATCAGGATTACCGCCAAATGCACGAATTGCCTCAGCCAAGGTGATACCATCAGCGTCGGTTAAGTGAAGCGCTTCCGGGTCGAATGTACCCGCCACGGCTCTGCTCCCAATGTATGCGCTATGATAACGTAGACCTTCCTCGTCAGCAAAACCTAGCACCTCGATGGCAAAAGGGAGGCGCTCCTGTCGAGCGTACAATCGCTCAACGCAGGCAATCGCAATCATCACACCGAGAGGACCATCGTACTTGCCCGCATCGCGCACGGTGTCAAGATGAGAACCGAGCAGTAATGTTTTGGCACCAGCCTGGCTCGCCTCGTAGCGTCCGATCAGATTGCCAACCTTATCTTGCTGGACGGTCATACCAACAGCATGCATCCATGATGCCACGGCCTCGTTTACTTGACGCATCGCCTGCGACGCGAAAGGACGCGTAAGACGGTCTGGCTCTTCACTGTAACTCCCCAGTATGTCGCACCGCTCCATAACAGTGCGGGCAGATACGTCGAAAGTCATGGTCTAACCCTCCGTTAAATACTATCGGTCAAAGTGAGATAAGCAACGACACAGAGTAATGACCAGTTGGATCTGCAATCCAAAAGCAGATGGGAACACTGTCCAGAAACAGGAGCGGACTATTTACTTATTTGGGTTAGATTCTTACAAATAGAAAATTACTTTCCATTATATGGAGTATAATCGCTGTGTATGCGATTGTCAAGGGTAACCGCGCTGACGCTCTGACATCCACTCATAAATTCTGCCGGTGAAATTGAAACCACTTCAAAAGTGCAATCAATCTTGGCAATCAGGACGATCTAATGACCAGCAGAGCCAGAACCATGTAGTAGATGTGTGAGTTGCTATAGCCAGGCCGCCTTCACAGGACAAGTGCGTTTGGCACTCTTTGCACCATCCGATGAAACAAACCGGACAGTATCACGAAGGCAGGACAAAATCACCGAACGGTCACTATGGCATTTTCACCAACTCTCAACATACCCCGCCACATACCCTTGACAACTGCATGCGCAGAGTGTATACTCCATACAGCGGAAATTATTTTTCTATTTTATAGGCCCTCGTATTATCCAAGCGGGTCTTCAGAGGCAGATACTGCCTCTATCGATGGTGGATAATTCAGCCTTCTCTCCTAACCACTTGACCTTCCCTATCGACCCTGCTTATCCTTCCTTTAAGGAAACTTCCCATTCTCCTCATTTCAAGCAACGAGGATTCTTATGACCCTTCATGTGTTCTTGCTCTTGTTCTTACTCATTTTCTGCCTGGCGCGGCTTTGTCAGCTGCACTGGCTCCATCATAGCCCTCCCCACTCGAGAGCAGTGGCGGTGCGCACCACAGTCCAACGTCTCCTCAAGCCACGCTCCCCACTCGATTGTCCAGCCTGTCGCCTCCACCCTCTCGTCGGTTGTGGGGCCAGCGCCTCTCTCTGTGCGGCCCTGACACGAAGTCAAAAGCCGGCGGGGAGCCCCTAAACGGATGAACGAATTATCCATCATATGCAATGGCTGTACCCGAGGCTCGAAATAGGCTTTTCTGTGGAGAGAGGCTCATTCACATCAAGTTGCGGTTGACATCTGGGCCTGATACAATCATTGAGGGTGGTAGCAAACGTCTCTTCCTCCTCGATCTTGCAGACGATTCGACCTTGGTGAAACGCTCTCCAAGGAGACACGAGCGGGAATCTCTCGCCTCCGAGCAGAGCGAGGTAAGAGAGGGAGCACAGAGGATGAATCGCATCGACCGCCTGACGGCTATCATTTTGCTGTTACACGGAGGCAGGCGCACTGCCAGCGAGATTGCTCGCCGCTTTGAAGTGTCCAAGCGCACGGTGTTTCGCGATATTGCGGCTCTTGGCGAGATGGGCGTCCCGATTGTGACCGAAGCGGGCGTGCACGGTGGCTATACACTGATGCCAGACTACTCCCTAGCTCCGCTCCAGTTGACAGCGCGCGAGACCTTACTATTGCGTCTGGCAATTAGCAGTGTCTCTCAATTAGCCGATATGCCTTTCAAACGGCATTGTCAACTTATCAGTAGACACGAAAATTATTGATGGGCTATAACGAGGAAAGGTATTGGAGAGCAACGGGAGATCGAGGATATTCGACGGTTAGCTGACCTCATTCATATCGGTCACCTCATTCCAGACCTGGAATTGCCTCTGTAACGTGGCACGGTATTCCCTTGCACTCAGGCGATGTCTTCGCGGTTGGAAATGACTGGAGATTGGCGCGATCAGCGGAAAGAAAGCGTTGGGCATGCCCTGCTGATTTGAAACGTCGCATTTTCCGTTCTCGCAGTCGTGTTGGTTGATGCGAATTTTCCGCTCGATTGTTCAGTCGTGTGTGTTGCCGATGCTCGACACTGGCAAGAAGCTCTTTCTTCGCCGCCCCATAGCTGGCCAGTTTGTCGGTGATGATCACGCGAGGGACGTACTCAAGTACTTTGAGAAGCTTCCGAAAAAATCTCTTCGCAGCCTGTTTGTTGCGTCGGCTCTGAACCAGGATGTCCAGCACGTTGCCATGCTGATCGACGGCTCGCCACAGATAGTGCTTCTTGCCTCGCATGGGAAGCACCACCTCGTCCATATGCCATTTGTCGCCACAGCGAGGACGGCGCTTGCGTAGTTCGTTGGCGTCCGTCTGGCCAAACTTCAGGCACCACTGCCGAACGGTTTCATACGTTACGACAACGCCTCGCTGTGCCATAAGCTCTTCGACGTCACGAAAGCTGAGCGAGAAGCGAAAATAGAGCCAGACACAATGGCTGATGATCTCAGTTGGGAAACGATAGCCTTTGTATTGGGAAGCAGCTGTGGTTGTTTTCATGTGGCCATTCTACCACACTCTTCAGCTTTTTTTGCATCGGGGCCTTACCAAGTTGACAATACCACCACAACTACCGAAGAACTGCTTGAGCGCCTGAAAGCGCATGGAAGACGTTGTCGATTTTCTGGTTGCGGAGACAACGCAAGGTGTCTAACAGAGGTCTCCTGACAGCTATGCTATAATGAAGAGGAAAATCATACTGGTGGCCTGCCGGTAGCATCTGTGCGAAAAGAGGACATGCGTCGCATAACCAATGGTATCTTGCCTTTCACGCTCATCTCCTAGAGCTGATGGGTGACGATGCGGCTTCATTGACTCAATTCGGCTGAAGAGTGAGATGACCCGAAATGGGTGCGAATTTGCTAACTAGCTGGCACCTGCGATCTCTTCGGCCAAAAACTACTGGGAGACCTGTTCAATAGAGGAACAGGAGGGCACATTATGCAGGTGTGTATTCTTGGTGCACCCATGGACCTGGGTGCCGATCGGCGTGGCGTTGATATCGGAGCGAGTGCGATACGGTACGCCGGTCTTCAAGACGCTTTACAGAAACTTGGTTACCTCGTTCACGATACAGGCAACATCACTGTTGCCCAACCTGAAAGCAGGCCCGCAGGCAATTCCCACTTGAAATACCTGGAACCGATTGTCCACGCCTCAGAAGAGTTAGCTGCCCTCGTGACGGAAGCCCTCCAAAAAGGTGAGGTCCCCCTGGTGTTAGGAGGCGACCACAGCATTTCACTCGGGTCGATCAGCGGTGTTGCGCGGGTGCATCAAGATATTGGCGTCCTCTGGGTTGATGCCCACGGCGACTTCAACACTGAGGAGACGACTCCCTCCGGCAATATTCATGGCATGGTTCTGGCCGCCCTGGCTGGGCTAGGGCATGAACGCCTGACGCATCTAGGCGGATGGAGCCCAAAACTTTCTCACAGCACCATTGCTATCGTCGGCGCTCGCGCTCTGGACCGGGAAGAGCAGGTACTGCTTCGCGCACAGCGCATTGCCGTCTTCACCATGTCCGACATCGATCAGCGTGGTATTTCCGCCATCATGCGCGACGCTCTGGCTGTTGTAGGCCAGCATGGCAATCCCATCCACCTCAGTTTTGATATGGACGCCCTGGATCCACAAGAAGCGCCTGGTGTTGGCACACCTGTGCGAGGAGGTCTCAGCTATCGTGAGGCACACCTGGCCATGGAGATGCTCGCAGACACCAACCGTCTCGTCTCCATGGATGTGGTGGAGGTGAATCCCATTCTTGACCGCGAGAATGCAACGGCGCAGCTCGCCGTTGAGCTCGTACTCTCTGCGCTGGGGAAAAAGATTCTGTGAGGGTGTAGGCACAGCTGCCTTACCCTCTCGTTTCTAGCACTCATCCATCGCATATGGTCCAGAGCCACGGTAACTGTCATGAGAGGTGCAGCGCACTTCGCAGATTTTTGGCAACACAATCAGCCGGAGGAGGCTCCTATGGCACCATTACATGACGCAAAATCCGAGACCCTTGGGCAGGTCCTCGCCTATGTCCGAGACCGACTCCCCCAGGACAAGGCGGCGCACATTGCCGTCTTTGCCAGCGAGTATTACCGTATGATCGCCCCAGATGATCTCATCGAGCGCAGCCCCCTCGACCTGTATGGGGTGGTCATGGCCCACTGGAACTTGGCCCAGCACCGGGCACCACAGGAGTGCAAAGTGCGCGTCTACACGCCCCAGGTCGAAGCACACGGCTGGCAGTCTCCGCACACTGTCATCGAGCTCATTACCGATGACATGCCTTTCCTGGTGGACTCGGTGAGCATGGAAGTCACGCGCCACGGGTACGCCATCCATCTCATTGTTGCCCCGATCATTCATGCGCGGCGCGATGCCCAGGGACAGCTCCTTGAGGTCCTCCCGCCGGAGGTTGCCCAAAGCTCGACGATCACCGAAGCACTCCTGCACGTCGAAGTGGATCAGCTGCGGGAGCCTGCCGTGCTGGATGAACTACGCCAGGACCTGGTCCGTATCCTTGGGCAAGTACGTGCGGTCGTGGAGGATTGGCCGAAGATGCGGCAATCCCTCCAGCAGATCGCTCGTGAACTCGACACGAACCCGCTCTTCGTCGATCCAGAGGAGGTTGCAGAGACCAGGGCCTTGCTCGCATGGCTCGACGAGGGGGACTTCATCTTTTTGGGCTACCGTGCGTACGACCTGCTCACCGGGAACGGTGAAGATCAGCTCCGTGCGGTGCCAGGCTCCGGACTCGGTATCCTGCGGGAAGCCGACGCTAGCCCGGTCTCGCACGACTTCGCCACGCTCCCATCGGAGGGGCACACGCTCGCCCGGTCAAGACGCCTCCTCACCCTGACGAAGGCCGATGCGCGTTCCCCGGTTCACCGGCCCTCCTATATGGACGATGTTGGCATCAAGCGCTTCGATGCTTCCGGGCACGTCATGGGTGAATGGCGCTTCCTCGGTCTCTATACAACCGCCGCCTACCATGCGCACCCGCGTGACATCCCGGTGCTCCGCCACACGTTCAACCGCGTCCTCGCCCGCGCCGCTTTCTCACCTGGAGACCACTACTACAAAGCCCTGATTGATATTCTGGAGACCTATCCCAGGGATGAGTTGTTCCAGATCACGGAAGACGAGCTGTTCGCGATCGCGATCGGCATCTTGCATATCGGTGAGCGCCCGCAGGTGCGCCTCTTTCTGCGGCGCGATCCCTACGGGCGCTTCCTGTCGTGCCTGGTGTACCTACCCCGTGACCGCTATCACACCGAAAACCGTCTGCGCATTCAGCGGATTCTTCAGCAGCAGTTGCACGGGGTAAGCGTGGAGCACGCGGCGTACGTCACGGAGTCCATCCTGGCACGGTTACACATCATCATCTATACGAACCCCGACGACGTTCCTGCTTATGATGTGCGCGCCATCGAGAAGCGCCTAGCTGAAGCCACCCGTTCGTGGACGGACGACCTGCAGGCGGCTCTGCTCGAGCAATGCGGGGAGGAGGTCGGCAACCGGCTCTTCCAGCGCTACCGGAATGCCTTCCCCACCGCCTATCACGCCGAGTTTCCCGCACGTGCCGCCGTGCCGGACATCCTGCGCATGGAGCACCTCGCGCCCGGGGGCGATCTTGCCCTGAGCCTGTATCGACCGCTCGAAGCACCGGAGCGATTGCTGCGCTTCAAGGTGGTGCGATGCGAACAGCCGATGACGCTCTCGGACATCCTGCCCGTGCTGGAGACCCTGGGCGTTGAGGTGGTGGACGAACGTCCGTATGCCATTCGGCCCAAGGATTCACCAGCGGTGTGGATGTATGACCTGGGCCTCGTCTACGCGGGGGAAGGCGAACTTGACACAGACCACGTGAGAGCGCTGTTTCAAGACGCCTTTGCCCAGGCCTGGCACGACGACATCGAGACCGATGGCTTCAACCGGCTGGTGTTACGTGCCCAGCTCAGCGGGCGCGAGATTGCGGTGCTGCGAACCTACAGTAAGTATCTACGCCAGGCGGGCAGCCTCTTCAGCCAGGCGTACATGGAACAGAGCCTGACCAGTCATCCGCAGATCGCCCGCCTGCTTGTGGACCTGTTCCGCACACGTTTCGATCCCGAGACTTTCAAGAATGCGCAGGCGGAGGCGAAACTGGTTGAGGACATCGAGCACGCCCTGGATGCCGTGCCGAGCCTGGACGAAGACCGCATCCTGCGCAGTTTTCTGCACCTGATCCGGGCAACCCTGCGGACTAATTTTTTCCAGCGGGGAGCCGATCAGCAGCCCAGACCCTACCTGTCCTTCAAGCTCGATCCATCCCTCATTCCCGACCTGCCCCTGCCACGTCCAATGTTCGAAATCTTCGTCTACTCGCCACAGATGGAGGGCGTCCACTTGCGGGGTGGCAGAGTCGCTCGGGGCGGGATACGGTGGTCCGACCGGCGCGAAGACTTCCGCACGGAGATCCTGGGCCTCATGAAGGCCCAGATGGTGAAGAACGCCGTCATTGTGCCCCTGGGTGCCAAGGGCGGCTTCGTGGTCAAGCAGCCGCCTGCAAACCGGGATGCGCTCCTGGAAGAGGTCAAAGTCTGCTACGAGATGCTGATCCGCGGCATGCTCGACCTGACCGACAACCTGGTGGCAGGCCAGGTGATACCCCCGCCAGACGTGGTGCGCTACGACGATGCTGACCCCTACCTGGTGGTTGCCGCCGACAAAGGGACCGCGACCTTCTCCGACATCGCCAACGCCCTCGCCCGCGACTACGGCTTCTGGCTGGGGGACGCGTTCGCTTCGGGCGGCTCCGCTGGCTATGACCACAAGCAGATGGGGATTACCTCCCGAGGAGCCTGGGAGTCGGTCAAGCGGAATTTCCGCGAGCTGGGCATGGATGTCGAGGCGACCGATTTCACCGTTGTGGGGATTGGCGACATGTCTGGCGATGTGTTCGGCAACGGCATGCTGCTCTCCCGGCACAACAAGCTGATCGGCGCGTTCAATCATCAACATATCTTTCTCGACCCGGACCCCGATGCTGAGCGCAGCTTCCAGGAGCGCGAGCGGCTCTTCAAGCTGCCACGTTCCTCCTGGTCTGACTATGACCAGAGTGTGATCTCCCAGGGTGGCGGGATCTTCCCTCGTAGCGCCAAATCCATCCCCCTGTCGCCCGAAGTCAGGCGCAGACTCGCGGTGGAGGCCAGCCAGCTTCCACCGAACGAACTCATCCGTGCCTTGCTGAAGGCCCCCGTGGACCTGTTGTGGAACGGGGGCATCGGCACCTACGTGAAGGCAAGTGACGAGCGCCACAGCGATGTCGGCGACAAGACCAATGATGCGCTACGCATGGACGGGCGAGAGTTGCGTTGTCGCGTGGTCGCCGAAGGTGGCAATCTCGGCTTCACCCAGCGGGGACGCATCGAATACGCGCTGCTGGGAGGCCGGATCAACACCGATGCCATCGACAACTCGGCGGGCGTGGACTGTTCGGACCACGAGGTCAACCTCAAGATTCTGCTCAACGCGATGGTCGTCGCCGGGGATATGACGGAGAAGCAACGCAACCAACTGCTGGCCGATATGACAGAGGAAGTGGCTGCCCTCGTCCTGCGCGACAACTACGAGCAGAATCAGGCGCTGAGCCAGGCCCAGGAACAGGCCGCGGCCTTGCTAGACGAGCAGGCGGGCTTCATGCGTCGCCTGGAGCAGGCGGGCAAGCTCAATCGCGCCATTGAGTTCCTGCCGAACGACGAGCGCCTGGCCGAGCGCCGGACGGCCAGGCAGGGGCTGGTGCGCCCCGAACTGGCGATCCTGCTGGCTTATAGCAAGATTACACTCTACGAAGAACTGCTCGCCTCCGACCTACCGGACACCCCGCAGCTGGAGAGCGAACTCGTGCACTACTTCCCCACGCCCGTGCGCGAGCGTGCCGCCGAGCCGATGCGCAGCCATCGCCTGCGCCGTGAGATCATAGCCACCAGGGTGACCAACCGCATAGTCAACCGGATGGGCAGCACGTTCGTCTACCGCCTGGGTGAGGAAACGGGGGCAGCAGCCGAGGACATGGCCCGTGCATTCACGGCGGTGTTGGAGGTGTTCGACATGAGTCAGCTGTGGGCGGCCATCGAAGCGCTCGACCGCCGGGTCGCGATAGAGACGCAGCTGGGCATGCTGGACCAGACCGCGCGGCTAATCGAGGGAGCAACGCGCTGGTTGGTGCGCCATCGCCGACCGCCACTGAACATCGCCGACACAGCGGCACAGTTTGCTCCTGGGGTGACGACCCTGATGCGAGAGTTGCCCGGGCTCCTCATGGACACCGACCGCGATGTGCTCGAGCAGGCAAGCGCCGACCTCGTCGGCAAGGGGGTACCAGCAGAGCTGGTGCTGCGGATCGCCGGGCTGGGGATGCTCTTCTCTGCCTTGGATATCGTCGAGAGCGCCACGGCGAGCTCGCTCGTCGTGGAAACGGTGGCGCGTGTGTATTTCGCCCTGGGGACACAGCTGCGCCTGCACTGGCTACGCGATCAGGTCCTGGGCTTACCGCTGGGCAATCGCTGGCACTCTCTGGCGCGGGCCGCCCTGCGCGATGAGCTCTATACGCTGCACAGCGCGCTGGCAACGGAGGTCCTGCAGAGCGGCCCGCCGGAGCTGGATGTGCCCGGACGCATCGAGGTGTGGGTGGCCCACAACCGCACTCCCGTGGAACGCTGGCTGCAGGTCCTGAGCGACATCCAGTCTGATGAGACGTACACGCTCACGACGCTCTCGGCCGCCGTCCACGGCCTCCAGAACCTCATCCATCCCAGCGCGTGAACAATATCAAGTTGCGTGAGAACCCGTTTCTATCCACTGCGATACTCGTGCTGAGCAACTCATTGCATTCTTCCGATACCTTGATGTGTTCAATTGTGACCTGTACTCGCTACTTCCTTCGGTACATCGCATACTTCTACCGCTTTTGCTTGAGATGCGCGATGTACCATGCTCCTGTCTGACGCTTTGCGTCAGAGCGCTTGGGATATCCGTTCCAAAAAGTGCGTGAAAGATGGCTCTACCAGTTCCTTTTCCTCTCCTGTGCTGGCTACTTCCTTCGGTACATCGCATACTTCTACCGCTTTTGCTTGAGATGCGCGATGTACCATGCTCCCGTCTGACGCTTTGCGTCAGAGCGCTTGGGATATCCGTTGGGAAAATAAACACGTTGAGAACGATATAGCACGCCTACACCGCTTGCAAATGCAGGTGAGACAAGGATAGAATCGGAAGGAGTCGACATACTATTAAACTACTAGACACCATCTGCCTTCGCAAAGGAGAAACTCATTTTTGAAACGCCTTCTTCATCATATGAAGCGGTTGCTCGGTAGCTGTTTTGCTATGCTCAACCAGCGCTTTGTTCATTGGACGGCACCGTCTCGCTCCTCCCTTCTGCTTTGAACAATAGCGGATCTCACCAGGGACAAGACCGAACTTGTGGCAGAAAACGCCTTGTTACGTCAGCAATTGATCATCTTGGGTCGACACGTCAAACGGCCTTGTGCTGGCTACTTGGTCTAGCTGTTCTAGGAAGATGAGAAAAAATACGAACTGAAGGCCCCTTCGTGCTGAGTTCGTAGGCAGAGGAGGAAGCAGCACTGCATCTCTGAAGAGCGTGTGTGAGAACACACAGACAAGAGAGCCAGGCCAGGGAGGAGACGTCGATGCGAAAGAACAAAAGTTCCAATAATACTAGAAAAATGCATAAATAATCGAACCGGAACCGACGGGCGTCCGATGATCTCCAGGCATATCAGCGTGATAGGCAGACAAGTAAGGCCAGTTCATCTTCAAAGCGCTTGGTTGTTTTCTTGCTCAGTATCGTTTATTCAAGCATGGATGACCGAGGTAGCCAGCACAGGCCCGAAGCGCTTGTCGTCGCGGCGGAAGAGCTCACCATCGCTGACGACCTCCACGTCGGCCACCTCCTGGTCTTTGATGGCGTCCCTGGCTGCGATGGCTTTGGCATCGCTGAATGCTTCGGGCGCAAGTTTACCAGCCATGACTGCCTCCTGGAGCGCAGGATACCAGTCCGGTACGGTGTATTAACCAATCACGGTTGTTGTAAGCAGGTTCGACATGTGATTCTCCTTTCAGGAATACGCCAGGCTCCCCCTGGGGGTACTGGTCTGGTTTCCTTCTATAGTGGCTCTTATTGACCTGCGATCGCAGGGGTCTGTTGAGGACGCACTACATAACCGCTGATCTGCTCAAAAGCGTGTGCCGCTCGCAGTACAGTTGCATCGTTCCATTTCCTGCCTACCAGCATCATACCAACTGGGAGACCATTCGAAAGCCCGCAAGGAATCGTCATCGCGGGATGGCCTGTCACGTCAAATGGGCAGGTGTTCGCGATCATCTCTAAGGCCCGGGCAACTCTCTCTTCACGTGGAGCGTCGGCAGACGGAATCTTGCTGGCTTTCATGGGCAGGGTGGGCATGACCAGCAGATCAACGGCTTGCAAGGCATCGTCGTAGGCTTTCGTGAGGATGCGCGCCAGGTTTTGCGCCTTGGCGTAGTAGCGTCCGTGATAGCGGTCCTGCATGTACTGACCCAGCAGCACGACCAGCTTGACGGTGTCGGAGAGATCGTCGACCCGGCTGATCCGTCCACGCGCATAGGCATCCAGGAGCGAGGTGCTGTAGTGTCCCTTCCAGTTCGTGCCCATGCTATTGCCGCGTACCATTAACATGGTTGCTCCTTCCACCGCGATGCCATTCCAGATATGGATGCCGTCGCGATGCAGAGGAATAGAGATCGTGCTCACCTGGGCTCCCAACCGGGTGAAACGCTGCGCTGAGGCTTCGACCAGTTCATCCACGTCTTGTTCAGAAAGACCAGGCCACCCGAATCCCTCAGTCACGATTCCAATGCGCAGCCCTTCGGTATCACTGGCGAGAGTCTGAGTGTATGCCTCAACCTTGACATCTTTCTGGCGCGGGTCAAGGCCGTCTTCGCCTGCAATGGCTTCCAGCAGCAAGGCAACATCGTAGGTAGTGGCGGCAATCGGCCCGGTATGGTCAAGTGTAAGCTCGATGGGAAAGACACCCGTATACGGGACAAGGCCGTAGGTTGGTTTGAGACCATACGCCCCGCACCAGCAACTCGGGATGCGAATCGAGCCGCCCTGGTCTCCGCCAATCGCCATATCGCATTCACCGGCCACAACGAGTGCCGCGCTGCCACTGGATGAGCCGCCTGCTGAGCGAGTATGATCGTGTGGATTGAGCACGGGACCGGTATCGGAGGTATGGCTGCCGCCGGAGAAGCAGAGGTGCTCGCAGACGGCCTTCCCAACAATTTCTCCGCCGGCATCCAGAATGCGGGTGACAATGGTGGCATCGAACTCCGGCACGTACCCCTCCAGCACCGAAGAGCCATTCATCATCGGCACGCCAGCGACACAGACATTGTCCTTGATAGCGATGCGCTTGCCGGCCAGGATGCCGGTCGAGGAGCCTTTGATGGAGCACTTTTGATACCAGGCGTTCAGCGGGTTCTCCTCAGTGCTGGGGCGATAGCCACCAGAACGCGGGTAGCGAACCGTCAGCGCTGGCTCGGGCAGCTGGTCGATGCGCCGATACGACTCAAGAACAGCACCCATCAAACCAGCAAATGACTGGTAGTCTGCATCGCTCAGATGCATGCCGTAGGCTTGCGCAATTTCACGTAGTTGCTCGACGGTGGGTTTCACTGGCATGTTCTTCTCCTTTCCTATTCGCCGTTTTAGAAAATACAGTGCTATCCTGGCGAGATGACACCGTCTATGTAGGCTCCGGGCTAGATAACTGCTCTAGGGGAACTTCTGGTTGGTGCCCTCGAGCATCTTGCAACAGAGCTAAAAAAGCTAGTGGATGCGCTTCTCGCGTTCTCTCCACTCCTTCTCGCGCAATACGTACTTCTGCACCTTCCCTGTCGAGGTCTTGGGCAAGTCGCCAAACTCTACGGCAGCAGGGCACTTGAAGTGCGCCAGGCGCTCGCGGCAGAAGGCGATGATCTCCTGTTCGGTTACCCTCTGCTCTGGCTTCAAGGAGACGAACGCCTTGGGACGTTCGCCCCAGGTCTCGTCGGGCATGGCAACGACAGCGCACTCCAGAACAGCGGCATGCTGGACGATGACCTGCTCCACCTCAATGGTCGAAATGTTCTCGCCACCTGAGATGATCACATCCTTCTTGCGATCGCGCAGTTCAATGTAGCCGTCGGGGTGCCACACGGCGAGGTCACCGGAGTGGAACCAGCCTCCTTTGAATGCTGCGGCAGTCGCGTCGGGGTTCTCGTAGTAACCTTTCATCACGTGATTGCCGCGCATCACGACCTCACCCATCGTTTTACCGTCCTTGGGGACGTCGTTCATGGCCTCATCGACGATGCGCAAGGGATCAGCAATGGCGTTGCTTTGGCCCTGCCGGGCGAGCAGGCGTGCCTGTTCTCCAAGGGGCAAGGTATCCCATTCGGCGTGCCATTCGCAGATGACGTAGGGGCCATAGGTTTCCGTGAGACCATAGAGGTGGATGGGGTGGATGTCCAGTGCCTTCAGCTGCCCAAGCAACGTGGGAGAAGGAGGTGCGCCGCCGACGGCCACGGTGACCGGTCGGTTGAGGCGGTGGGCCTGTGGATGGTGCACCAGGAAAATATGCACAGTAGGTGCACCGTTATAGTGGGTGACACCCTCAGTGTCAAAGAGCTCCCAAACGAGACCAGGATCCAGCTTGCGCAGGCACACATGTGTGCCTCCGACGGCGGTCACGGCCCAGGTGTAGCACCAGCCATTGCAGTGGAACATCGGCAGCGTCCACAAGAAGACACTGGTGCCGGAGAGTCCCGCCTCGATGACCTGGGCAAGCGCAGCGAGGTAGGCCCCACGGTGCGTATACACCGCGCCCTTGGGGTTGCCGGTGGTGCCCGAGGTGTAGTCGATCGCGATGGTCTCTTCCTCATCCTCTAGCCAGCTCTTGACCGGCTCGGGCGCTCCTTCGGCGAGAAACCCTTCGTAGGGATCCTCGGGTGTACCCGTATCCTCGATACGCACCACCTGGATACCTTCCAGCTTGAGAGGTTGGACCAGGGGCTGTAGCTCGGCGTCGACGAAGAGGTACCTGGCACCGGAGTGCTTCAAGATGTAGTCGATCTCCCGCGAGTTCAGCCGGGTGTTCACAGCCACCAGGATGCCACCAGCGGCGGGGATAGCAAAGTGAGCCTCCAGCAAGGCGGGCGTATTGGGGCACAAAAAGGCCACCCGATCCTGCTTCGCGAGGCCGCCCCTGCGCAGGCGGGAGGCGAGACGGTTTACACGCTCTGCAAACTTGCGGTAAGTATACTGCCGGTCACCATGCACTACGGCCGTTTTGTCGGGAAAGACGAAGGCGCTACGGTGCAGGAAACTCACCGGCGTCAGTTCGGTTCGATAGATGTTCTCTTCCATGTTAGACTCCCTGCTCAAACAAACAATGGACTGTAGACTGTATGCACCCTGGAGTCACAGGAGTAATCCGAAATTTCCTACGAGCCGGTGGGGCTCGCCTCTGATTACCAGTGGCGAGCTGAGCTTCCCTTTACGTCGCTCTTGGAGGCGCGACAGGATAGGCCTGTTGGCCTATCTGATCCCCTCCGGATAGAGTTTGTAGACTTCGGCGTCGTGCGTAGGCAGCACGTGCTTGCCCTCCTTGGCAATTCGACGCAGACCTGCCATCACATCCTCCAGGTTGATGTAGTAGCCGAAAGGCACCTGCTGCTTGACATTGATGGCGGCGATGTAGGCAGCATCGCCAGTGATGATGGCCGTTCCCGAAGGAACCTCAACGTAGACCATCTGGTGCGCCGGTGTATGCCCGCGGGTTATGACGGTACGGATGCCGGGGAACAACTCACTCTCTCCATCGAGCAACTCGACCCTCTGCCAGAGCTCACCGACCAACTTGGCAATGTCCAGGCGATCGTAGAAGGGAACTGGAAACAGCGGTGCTGCTGCGTACTGCAATTCGGCCCGTTGGACAAGAAGCCGTGCGTTTGGCAACTGATCATCGAGGCCACAATGGTCCAGGTGAAGGTGGGTGTGGACCACGTAGCCAATGTCCGTCGGCTCCAGGTTGTACCTGGAGAGCTGAGCTTCGAGGGTCTGCTCTGGGGATTGACGGGCATTAAGCCCGGAGTAGGCCTTGAAGTCTGCGGCACTTCGAAAGCCTGCATCAATCAGGATTGGCTTGTCGGCTCCAGTGATGAGCCAGGCAGTCACCGGGACATACGTGGGAGTCCCGCAATTGGTCTGCCAGACCAGGAAGCTGAAGTCAACCTCCACCTCCCCCAGGTTCAGTGGATAAATAGTCAGAGACATGATACTTTCCTCCTCTTTGGCGGGTATGTGTGCTCGCACATCATTATGCGGCACTTGCGTTAGATCTTTCTCTATAATCAGGCTGAATGGCTAGCGAAGCAGGCGAGACTCCGCCATGCTCAGAATATCTTTTGTCTCCTTGAAGCCCCGCACCTCCCTCGGTTGTTAGTCCATGAGTATCACAACCACTTCTTTAGTTATCTGAGAATGATCTACGAGGTACTGATGGACCCGGACTCGACGAAATTCGGCATCACCTCGCGAGCGAAGCGTTTAAGCGAGGCTCGCACGCGCTCAGCCTGGAGTGCTCCAAAGTCTGGCGGGATCATGAGATGGTTCATGCCGGCAGCTTCAAGCTCCGGATGCGGCTACTCACCTGCTCATCAGCCAGTTCGATCTCGTCCAGGATGTGGGCATACAACTCGCGGATCGTCCGTAGCTCCTCAGGGTAGTGATCCGCGACGGAAAAGATACTGAACTGCATTGGCTCCTCCTCAATCGTTAAGAGAACCGGGACCGCGTGGTCCCTGAGACCGCGACGCAAAATAATTGGTGCAATCCATCGGCCAGTGCTCACGCACACGATGCTCAATGTCGATCCAATGACCCTACCGAATCTCTAGGGCGGTGTCTTGGAGTGAACGCGCTGCCAGATGGTGTGTAAATTTCGATACTCTCAGCGGGGTCTGGTACCTCCTAAAGGTTTACCAACCATTCCAATGCAACTTGGACTGAAGCGGCTCTCGGGTCGCAGGAGTGAAGTTGAAGTCCTCCGTGTAGGCGACCGGAATGAGCGCTGCCTGGGTGACTTCAGTGTAAGGGATAGCAAGCAATTCAGCTGCTTCCTGCTCGAAGAAGAGATGTATCGTCGTCCACGAGGTACCCAGGCCGGGAGCCCGAGCTGCAAGCATGAAGCTCCACATGGCCGGGAGGATCGAGCCCCATAGCCCTGCTTGCTGCATGATGGGTAGCTCCTCAAAGCGACCGTTGATGCACGGGATCACATGCACGGGAACTTCATGCATATGGGCGGCGAGATACTCTGCCGAGTCCATCACTCTCTGTTGGATCGGAGCCCTCTGCGGATCGTCCGCGAAGAGCTTGCCAGCAGCCGAGGGGAGGTTACGGTAAATGGCGAACCCTCGCCGATAGATATCGCCAAGGGCCTGGCGCTTTTCAGCGTCGGTCACTACTACGAAGTGCCAGCCCTGCCTGTTTCCTCCTGTCGGTGCCTGAAGAGCGATCTCCAGGCACTGCATGATGACCTCCGGCTCCACAGGACGTGAACAATCAAGCCGCCTACGCACAGAACGCGTCGTCGTGAGCAATTCATCTGGTGAAAGATCGAGTACAGGCATGGCTCTCCCCCTTGGAAACGTCGGGGTGATAGGAAGCATATCCCTTTCGGATCCAAATTGGCCCTTTCTAAAGGTGACCTGGCACATGGCATGCCTTTTGTCTACGCGGTACCACGTGATGCACAGAGTTCTACCAGCACCGAATCGTGGCTTTCCAGGGAGTCAACCTCACGGCATAGTCTGGTTGATTCCTACGTTGACAGAACATACACACGTACCCGCTGTTAGGGCTAGTATAGCACTCACCCATCAGGCGAGCAAGTCCCCGACTACTTGGCTACTTGGTACATCACATAGTCCAGGTTCTGGGCCTTACGTACCAACGTGATCCACTGCTCGCGCGACGGAGCACTCTCTGCTACTATCCCAAAACGGACCGATCGTACTTTGGACATGCTGCTTCTCTTTTCGAGATCCTTTTATTCATAAGAGCATCTGGAAGAAGCATATCACAAGTGCCAGCCCCACACCCGATGAATGGACTTCGTACCACTATAACGAAAGGAATGGGAAAATATCTCAACCCTTCATGAAGAACCAGAAGTCAAGGGAAACCAACTGTCAAGAAAGAGAGGCACAATGTCATCCGTGATGAACGAATGCATCATTGAGGATGAGGGAAGCACCGAGATCAACCTCTTAAGGAGCAAAAGCAGAGCCAGAGGTGGCTGAGGAAGGGGTCTGGCGAATCGAAAGGAAGAGAGGAGAGATCATTCACAGTATTACTTCATAGAAGTAATCTTCTAAAAAGAGATTCTATAAGTTGGTGTGCGTGACAGGCAGACATGTTAGGCCTGTAATGGCTACTTGGGATATCTGTTCCAAAAAAGAGCGCCCATATTGGCTCCACCCGTTCTTTTCTTTGTCATCTACACACCAAACAGGTGACGAGAATAGCTTTCGCATGACGTTTACATACTGGTTTTAGTCCTACAGTCTCACTTAAAAGGTAAGGTGGCTCCAGAGGCTCACTGCCACTTGAAAGGTCTTTTTCGAAGACTGAGCCTGACGAGCCATCTCATGATGAGCGCTCCTGGCTAAGTGAGACTGTAGGATTAGAACAGATGTGTCAAGGTAGCCAGTACAACGATTGCTCAAGCTGTTCGGACGTGTGAAATACGCCGTGCACGCTACATTGGAAGCAAAAAGCTCAGGCTTCAGGCATTCCTTACCGCAACGGCCATGAAAGTGCTTCGAGCTTGTGAGTGGATGGCAGAGGGCATCCATGCCTCTACGCCCATCCCTCGCTTCGCCAGGCTGGTTGCCTCTGCGAAACCTGCGGCTGCAGCTTAGTTCATGGCAATTCGCCAACATATCTCCAGCGTTTGCTTGTTCGTCTGGTGAAGTCGTTTCTGCATCTCCGTGATATAAAATTATGAAACTTGTGCTGACCGCCACCAAAAAAGAACTCGGCAGCAATTCACTACCGAGTTCCTCGCCTCTCAGAGGCAAAGGGCTAGAGATAGCACTAACTAGCTTGCCCCGGCATAGGGACAACGCCAAGTTGTTGCATCAGGCTCATTTGGTCAGGGCCGCCCCAGTGTTCCACCAGCTTGCCGTCAGCGTAACGGGCCATATCTAGTGCTGGTACCGTCACTTTCTTGCCCGTCGGGGGAATGCCCATAAAATTCCCCGTGTGTGTCCCACGAAACGTGAGACGAGTGGCGACCATGTCTCCCTCGGCGATCATCTGATCGATGCTGAGGTGTCCATCAGGGAAGGCAGCGTGAAAGGCGCTGATAAAGGCTTTGAGACCCTCGCGACCAGGAGGCAGTCCAGGGGGAAGCGAGTGGTTGACGTAAGTGGCACTGGCGATCTCATCGAGGACGGCCAGGTGCTTCTGGTTGATGACCTCTTCATAGAAGCGGCGGTTGGTGGTCTTGTTTACTTCAATTGACATGGGTACTACAGTTGACATAGAAAATGTTCCCTTTCGGTGTGGTAAGTCAGGGATGAGTGCGGTCTCTGCACTGGCAGATCACCGTAGTCATAAGCCTGGCTCCTCGTCAAATTGACAGAGGGGATGTTGGGTGGCATTACTGGGAAGATACAGAAGCAGGGAAATACCGAAGCTGGTCCTGTGGGGAAAGGAGAACATGACTCTTCTCTCCATGTTTACAGTATACCACAATAAATGAGTATAAGTCAAGTAAATTTAAAATTACATCATTATTAATAATAAAAATACAAGGCTCCGACAAATACCTTGCCTCATGAGACAGAGATTCGGCGGTGCGTGGAGTGATCAGCAGATGTAGTCGAGAAAGATAGCTATGCATTTTTTGAAACTCAGCCTCGAAGATAATCACTGTGTTACTTCACTTCTTTCTTGAGTTCCGGGCACCATTCAAGAAACCGATGGGTCTGTTCGTCATCCTGTAGCAGGATGTGTATCTGTGGAGGAAATGTGTCCTGATTCTCCGAGTGGTACGCCTGAGCAGAATGCAGCACGCCTTTTACTTTCCCTTTGACAGATCTGGCCGGCTCATTGCTTGCTGCCGGAGGGAAGACCA
>WNEZ01001208.1_pt1 | contig 25438 bp, 28 predicted proteins | sample 5400521 | NCBI WGS metagenome assembly WNEZ01 (sample SAMN13153339, study PRJNA577476) | soil metagenome | isolation source: 120 cm saprolite under Douglas fir tree site 2 hole 1 replicate 1 | place: USA:California | collected 2015-04-18
GTAGGCGATGGGGCGGCCTCGCTGCCCTGTGCATCCTGACTGCCGCCTGGCATAGCGGATCGGCTCCCACCTCGGCTCAGACGCTGCCCCCGGTTGCGAGCTCGACCACTGCGACCGTGACCCCGGTGGGCCCGGCGGCCACGCTCCCGGCGATCGTCGCACCGACCCTCAGGCCTCCCGCGACAGCGACGCCAGCGCCCCCCACAGCCGCCCCCACGAAGCGGAACTCTCCAAGCCCGAGCGCCAGCCCCAGCCCAAGCGCGGCCAGCGGCGGCGGGGCCACTATCGCGGGCTGCCCGCTCTTCCCGGCCGACAACGCCTGGCGGCGCAACGTCTCCGCCGACCCGGTCGACCCCCATTCAGACGCCTGGGTCGCGAGCATCGGAGCGTCCACCCACCTGCACCCCGACTTCGGCTCCAATCCCAGCTATGGCATCCCCTACGTCGTCGTCCCGGCTACCCAACCGAAGGTGCCCATCACCTTCGATGCGTACGGCTCGGAGAGCGACCCCGGCCCGTACCCGGTGCCGGCCAACGCCCCCGTCGAGGCCGGCAGCGACCGCCACGTGCTGGTGGCCTCGGCCGACTGCCATCTCTACGAGATGTTCAATGCCTCCCACAACGGCAGCGGCGGATGGGACGCCGACTCGGGAGCGGTCTTCAACCTGGTCTCGGACGCCCTGCGGCCCGACACCTGGACCTCGGCCGACGCCGCCGGGTTGCCGATCCTGCCGGGCCTGGTCCGTTGGGACGAGATCCAGTCCGGCCGCATCGACCATGCCCTGCCTTCACGGTGGCGACGACCCAGAAGGGCTTCATCCACCCGGCGACGCACCAGGCCGGCTCGACCACCGACCCCAACGTTCCCCCGATGGGGGCCCGTTTCCGGCTCAAGGCCTCCTTCGACGTCTCACGCTTTCATGGGGCCGCCCGCGTGATCCTCGAGTGCCTGCAGCGCTACGGGATGTTCGTGGCCGACAACGGCTCGAACTGGTACATCTCCGGCGCCACCGACTCCCGCTGGAACGACGACGACCTGAACCAGATGAAGGCCGTGCCCGGGTCGGCCTTCGAGGCGGTGCAGTCCGGGCAGATCCTGCACTGAGCGGTGCTCCGCAGGCCTGCGGATAGCTTCAGCCCTCGGTGTGGGTAAGGACTTGGTGTACAGCGTGCGCGAGGACGAGAGATGGGCGACCAGATGGCTCCGTATGGCGAGGGAGTTGGCCCGAGAAGCGCAACCTCGGGCGTGCGAAGCGCCTTCCGAGGCTCCGGGCGGTTCGGACCGAGGCGGCACGGCACCAGCCAAGCAACCGTGTCGCAGGCAGCACAAGCCAACGATGCCTTCTTCGTACGGCAATCCCCGGGAACGGTGGCTGTTCGCCAGGACGGGGTCCACCTGGTGGTCCCGGGGCAGATCGGTGACGTCGGCGCGCTGGATGGCAACGAGAACCCGGAGTTCTTCGACCGGGAGGGGAGCACGCTCGGACAGATCGAGATCCTCGGTGTCGCCGACACCCCCATGACCTGTTCTCTCTTCGCGATCAGCAACCTGAGCAAAGTACGCGGGGCCGCCTACCTGGCAGTGTGGTACCTGACCAGCCATACGATGGCAACGTCGTTCGAGGTGCAGAGCGTCAACCCCGACACGTTGGGGCGCCTCCTGAAGAGGCTCGGCATGGCCTGGGTGCCCGGGACGAACAACATGGCGGGAGAAACGAAGGACGTGTCCGACGCGGCGCGCCGGAAGTGCCAGCGTCACCATTGGCGATTACGGGAGGACTCAGCCACGGGGCCGTGAGGCGCGACCTCAGGTGGGCCGCTGAATCACTCGGTAGGGGCGAACACCAATTTACCCTGCCCGGTGTGATCGCCGATCCGGCCGCCAGCGCTACCATGCGCTCTCGGAGTTGTCGCGCACGGAGTGTGGTGGTGCCACAAGGAATGTCAGCATCGCACGTGCTCAGCCTGCAGGACGTATCCACGTCCCCCGTATCTTCCGTGGGGCGCAAGGCTGCCACGCTCGCGCGGTTGGCCGGCGAGGGGTTCCCCGTTCCCCAGTTCTTCGTTGTCCCATCGGCGGCCCTGGGCCGGCATCTCGAGGCGAACGGGATCGCCTGGCCGGGTCCGGTGGATGCGGCCGGGGGCCGTGAACGGCTGATGAGACTCGGGGAAGACCTGCGAGCGGCCCCCATGCCGCCGGCCGTTCGTGGCCCGGTCCTCGAGGCCTACGATGGCCTGTGCCGCAACAGTCGCCACGCCAGGGTGGCTGTTCGGTCATCGGGGGCCGAGGAGGATGCGGTTGGCGCATCGTTCGCCGGGCAGTTCACATCCGTCCTCGATGTCACCGGCCACGACGCGCTGCTGGCCGCGGTCGCAGCGTGCTGGTCGTCGTACCTGTCGGCGAAGTCGCTCGGTTACCGGGCCGAGCGGGGCATCACCTTCGGGGCGGAGCCTCGCCTCGCGGTGATCGTCCAGGTCCAGGTCTTCTCGCAGAAGGCGGGGGTCCTCTTTACGGTGCACCCGCTGGAACCCGGCGGCGGGACTGCCTGCATCGAGGCCAACTTCGGGATGGGCGACTCGGTTGCCGGCGGGCTGGCGACACCGGACACGGTCACGGTCTCCCGGTCGGGTGGGGAGGTCGTCGAGGCACAAATCGGGACGAAGCGCCGGATGACGTCGGTGTCGCGCGAGTCGACGGGCACCGGGGTCCACGAGGTCGACGGTTGCCGGCGGAGCTCGCCCGTCCTCACGGACGCCCAGATGCGGGAACTCCTGGAGATCGGCCTCCGCATCGAGCAGCTGCTGGGAGGTCCGCAGGACATCGAGTGGGCGTATGACGCCGAGCGCCTGTGGATCCTGCAGGCCCGCCCAATTACCGCCCTGAGCCCGAATCGAGGCTGACATGGACATCGAGTACCGAACCTTCGCCACGGGTCCGCAATCGGTCCTGGGCGGGTCGTTGCTGGCGCTCGGATCGCAGCGGCAGTACATGCAGGCAGCCATTGGCCTGGAGGGTGGGGTGCACCTCCACCGGTTCGCCAGCGACGCCCACGCCGTGCCGGTCGAGGACGCAGAACGGATCGCTGCGGCCATCGCAGCGCAGTCGGGCGCGGATGCGAACTTCCGGGCGGACGTCGTCCGGCGCCGAACGACGTTGGCCGACCACCTGCTGGAGACGGCCCGCTCGGTAGCGAGGCCGGGCGAGGATCAACCGGATGCGTCCCGGCTCCTGGAGGGATTCGCCGCGTACGCAGAGGCGGTGAAGGCGGTGGCTCCCTTCGTGCTCGTGACGCCGGCGGCTCGGTCCGAGGACCCCACACGGGACTCCGAGGCCCGCCGCGAGGTGCGGAACTTCTACCGCGTCGCCGAGGAGATCCTGAAGGACAAGGGGGCGGCGGGCGTCCTCCGCACGACGTCTGCCGCGATCGGGCTGCGCCGGATCGAGCAGGAATTCCCGGCCCTGTATGAACTCATCGCCGAGCATGTCGATGGATACGGCTGGCTTCGTGCCCGGGGCTACCGGGCGCAACCCATGGGGGCAAAGGATGTGGTCGACCGCCTGCAGGTCGTCCTCCTGCGGTGGCCCCCGGAGGCCATCGAGCATCTGGCCCGGCACGAGACAGCCCCCGACGTCCTGCCGGGCAACGGTGCCGGCATCGACCTTCACCTGCAGGCCGAGGCCCTCGCCATGCCGTTCTTCGGAAAGATCGCCGCAGCGCTTGGTTGTACCACCCGGCAGGTCCTCTTCGCCTCGGCGGCGGAGATCGCGGCGGCCTTGGCGGGCCAGGCGCCGTTGCCAACCGAGGAAATCGATCGCAGGTTCCGGGACGGTTTCATCGGGGAGCGGATCGGCGAGCGCCTGGAGGTATCCGTGGACCCCTCGCCGTCGCGCTCGATTGACGGCGGGGGAGCGGCACCGCCGCTCACGGGGATGACCGGGTGCCGGGGCCGAGCGGTGGGCCCGGTCAAGGTGATCCTCGATGCGTCCGACCTCGACCGCCTCGAGATCGGCGACATCCTCGTCACCGCGGCGAGCACGACGGACATGATGGGTGGCAGCACCGTCTTTCCCGCCCGAGGGGGCGGACCCCCTGCCATCGACAAGGCGCTGGCCATCGTCGCGGACGAAGGCGGCTTGCTGAGTCACGCAGCCATTGTCTGCCGGGAGCGCGGCATCCCCTGCGTCCTCGGAACGGAGTTCGCCACGAGGAGCCTGCACGACGGCGAGATCGTCGAGGTCGACGCGACGCGGGCAAACGGGACGGTCCTTCGGTGGGAGCTGCCCTGAGCCCGGTGAACACGGCTCCGGAGCAGGCCCCCGGCCAGTTCAGCCGGCGACGTGGCGGGACGACTCCTGCTCCAGCCATTTCTCGGCCCTCGCGAGGCGTCGCTCCAGGTCGTCCACCGTGGCCTCGCTGATCTTGCGCAGGCCCGTGATCCGGTTCAGCTCGTTGTTGACCGCGGCATGGGTCAGCCCCGTCTGGCGGGCGATGGCCCGCACCTTGTTGGTGTTGGCCTCTCGCAACCAACTCTTGTGCTCGCGCAGGGTGCGGCCCTCCGGCAGCCGTCCGGCCGCCGTCCGTCCGGCCGGTGGCAGCGGCGGCAACGGGATGGTGAGCGCCGCGTCGTAGGCCGGTTCGGGGACGCCCCGCTCGTCGAGTTCCCAGTCCGGGACCTCGCCGGCGTCGAGGGGAACCGCGGAGATGGGGGCGAACAGCGACGCCTGCTCCGACTCCAGCTCATCCAGCTCCGCCCCGCCCTCCGTGACCAACCGTGGGTCCTCCCGGCGCAGGCAGTGGCGGCGCTGCTCGGCGATGGCGAACGCCCGGGCACGCAGCCGGGGCTCGTCGGGGATGAACAGGAACGACTTCTGCCCGGTGGTCCCCGGTGTCCATCGCACCAGGCGCCCGACGGCCTGGCGGAAGAACAGCTCGGTGGTCGTGGTGGTCGCGAAGACGCCGACCCGCAGGCGCGGGATGTCGACGCCCTCCGACACCATCCGCACCGCCACGATCCACGGCTCGCTGCCGGCGCCGAACCGGGAGATGCGGGTGGAGGCCTCGGGGTCGTCCGACGTCGCCACGACCGCCCTGATCCCCAGCCGGCCCTGCATGATCTCAGCGATGCCGCGGGCGTGGTCCTGGTCGGTGGCGATCACGAGGCCCCCGGCTCCTGGCTGGCGCCTGCGGATGGTGAGCAGCTGCTCGTGGGCCTGGCGCAGGACGTGGGGCAGCCACTCGCCCTCCAGGGAGTAGGCGGTCCGGAGCCGCTGGCTGGACCGTGTCGCATCGAGGCTGTCCTCGAATGAGTGGGCGTGCACGGTCCCATCCGGGGCGCTCCACTCCATCATGCCGTCGATGCGGGGGAAGTAGACGGGCCGGACGACCCCGCCGTCGGTGAGGGCGTCGGCGTAGCCGTACTCGTAGTCGGCCACCGCCTCGTCGTCGGCGTAGCGCACGAACGGGATCGCGTGCACGTCCGAGCGGAACGGGGTGCCGGACAGGGCCAGACGCCGGGCCGCCCCGGCGAACGCCTCCCGCACGGCGTCGCCCCACGCCCGGTCGTCGGCGGCGTGGTGCAGCTCGTCGAAGATCACGAAGGCACCGCGGGCCAGGCCACGAAGGACGCCGGCGCTGCTCGCAACCTGCTGGTAGGTCGTGACGACGCCGTGCATGTCCGCGGGGAGCGCCCCTTCCCCGGCGGACCAGCGGGGGTCAAGGTGGAGGTCGAAGGCGGTGGCTGCGCCGGCCCACTGCGCCTTGAGGTGGGCCGTGGGGACGACGACGATGAGCCGCCGACCGGGTTCGGCGGCGAGGGCCTGCCGGGCTGCGGTCAGCGCGAAGGTCGTCTTCCCGGCCCCCGGGGTGGCGACCGCGAGGAAGTCTGGCGCGGCGGTAGCGGCGAAGCGCTCAAGGGCGCTCTTCTGCCAGGGTCGGAGGGTGACGGTACGAGCCATACGGGGCCTGATCATGCCAGGCACTCCTCCACCTGTCCGGGATCGCCCTCAGGCGTAACCGGCATTCAAGGGTTTTGCGATGCGCCCGGGTTACCAGTGACACCCCTCTGGACTCCCGCCAGAGCTCCGTCAGCGGAGGAAACCGGTAACCCACCTAGAGACATACGTAGATGTTGGTAGACACTTGAAAAGCCCACTTCCTATGTGTAAGGTGTGTCTCACGTCGTGATGTGGAAAAGAGTGGAAAGGAGTGAAGATGCGGTATCGAGGGCTCTTCAGGCTCTTTGCGTTCCTTGTCCTCCTCACGGGGTTGGCCGTGGGCTCCCTTGCGGCAGCTCGCGCTGAAGTGTCTCCGCTAGCGTCAGGCCAGGAGTCCGTAGCACCCAGCCTGGCCTACGAGGCGGACTCGGCCTTGCGTTTTCCGGGGACCCCTGTCCAACGGTGCTCGGGAGCGATCGACGCAACAGGTACGGCCGGCGCTGGGATAGGTCGGCTGATAGGCATGGGTCACGGCTACTACAACTTCGTCCTGCAACTGAACAGCGACTTCCTGGCTCAGTTTTCTCCGGCTCTGACGAGCTTTGGCTACGCCGTGACGTATGCAGTGAACGGGCAAGTAGCCAAGGGGCTGTTCGCTGGTGACATCAAGTTCCGTCCTGCAGGCGACCACATTCACTCAGGGCAACGGATTCAGGAGCGCCGCTACACTCACGCGGGCTCCAAGAAGAAATTCACGATCAATACCGGGGACATCCTGGAGCTGAAAATCGTGGACTACCTCGTTATCGTTGAACCACAAGGAAGCACATTCGTTGTTCACGGAAACGCTCACGTGCCAGGTGTGACATGCCCAACCAGTGGGACATCCCCATGGGTGAAGAGCCAACGGACGTCGAAGACAGGCTCACGGAAGCTGGACGGCTGGTTGCTCAGGACCTCCGAACGGCGTTCCCGAGTGCATCTGTCTCGTTGGCTTTCGATGACGCAGGCGATCCCTTCCTCGAGCTGTCCGGGATTGGCTGCCTGACGCCGATTTGGGTGGTTGTTGACGAGCGGCAGTCGGTCTACATCGTCGCCGTCACCGAGGCTGTCTTGGATTCGGCACTGTTCGATGATCACCCGACACCTTGGCCCGTCTGCCCTTTCCACCCTCTCGCATCCCATTCCCTTCGCCCCGTGGCGCGAGGCGACGAGGCTGCTTGGATCTGTCCCGAATCACACGCGACTGTGGCACGCATCGGTGAGCTCGCTGCCGGACAGGTCTAAGAGGTTCTCGCGAGGCGACCGTGCAATGGTCGGTCGGGCTATCCCGTCTGCACGCAGCTCCGCCGCGAACCTTGTTCCATCGCTCACTCTCAGTGTTCGGCCCGCGGCCGCCCGAGGCATCGAGAGAGGGCTTCGTCCTACTTCCCGTCCGGCCCGGAGATTCTTTGAGTACCAGACGTCGTAGAGCAGCAGTTTGTACTCAAAGTTCTTGGGGAGGGCCGCTCTTTGGGGCGGGGCCCGTCACGCAGCGTGGCGGCCCGCGCCTACATCGGATGGCCCAGGTTGGCGCTATCGGGCGTTGTGGGCCGTCGCCTGTCGCTGCCCCACCGGCCCCACCGGCCCCACCGGCCCCACCGGCTCGGAGAGCGGCATCAGCCGTACGACCGGGGCCTGGTCGGCCACCAGGCGCTCGACCTGCGGACCGAACACCGGCCGCCCTAGCAGGAAGCCCTGGGCACGGTCGCAGCCACGCTCACGCAGGAAGCGGAGCTGCTCGACCCGCTCGACACCCTCCGCCACCACGCTCAGGTTCAGGCTGTGGGCCATGGCGATGATGGCAACCACGAGCGGGGCGTCCTCGGAGCCGGTCCCGATCGCGTCGATGAAGGACTTGTCGATCTTCAGGGTGTCGACGGGGAACGTGCTGAGACGGGCCAGGGTCGAATACCCGGTCCCGAAGTCGTCGATCGCCAGGCGGATGCCGTTGCGGCGCAGCTCCTCGAGCAGGGAGCGGGGATCGCTCTCCTCCTGCACGGCCACGCTCTCGGTCACCTCGATCTCGAGCTGCGACGCGGGAAGACCGCCTTCCTCGATCGTGGCGAGGATCCTGGCCGCAAGGCCGCGGGTACTCAGTTCCGCCCCCGAGAGGTTGACGGCGATGCGCAGCGGCGGGATCCCGTTGCGTTCCCACCGCTTGGCCTGCTCGCAGATGGAACGCAGCACCCAGCGGTCCACCTGCTCCACGAGGCCGGTGTCCTCGGCAAGGGGGATGAACCGGTCGGGCCCGAGTAGCCCGCGGGTCGGGTGCTGCCACCGCACCAGTGCCTCGACGCCGACGATGCGACTTGTCGACAGGTCCATCTGCGGCTGGTAGACGACCCGGAGCTGGTCGCCGTCCAGCGCATGGCGCAGGTCGGCCTCCAGCTCCACCCGGGCGCGGGTCTCCGCCCCCATGCTCGGGGTGTAGACGCGGAAGGCTCCCCGGCTCTGGGCCTTGGCCTGGTACATCGCCAGGTCGCTCTTCTGGAGCAGCCCCGAGACCTGCGTCGCATGGTCGGGGTACACGGCGACGCCGATGCTGGCGCTGCAGAACAGCCGGCGCCCGGCCAGCGTGAACGGCTGGCGCATCGCGGCGGTGATCTTCTCCGACACGGCGCACGCGTCGTCGATCGAGCCGACGACCGGCATGAGGAGCGTGAACTCGTCGCCGCTCATCCGGGCGAGCGTGTCGCCGCTGCGGATGACGCCGGAGATCCGCTCGCTGACTTTCTGCAGCAGGATGTTGCCGACGTAGTGACCGAGGGTGTCGTTGACCCGCTTGAAGTGGTCGAGGTCGAGGAACAGCACGGCGAGGCGGTCGCCGCTGCGCTCCGCCCGGGCGAGGGCGTGGCCGACGCGGTCCTGGAACAGGACCTGGTTGGGCAGCCCCGTCAGCGAGTCGTAGAGGGCCTGGTGCTTGACCTCGTGGAAGAGCCGGGCCTTCTCGAGCGCGATGCCGGCGCCCTCTGCGACGGCATTGGCGAGCTGCTGGTCACGTGCCGTCCACGGACGTCGCCCCGGCCCCCGGGCGAGTTGCAGCACGACGCCGGGCCGCACCTCCGCGTGCAGCACTCCCGGCGCGTGGATCGGGAAATCACAGAGCCGTGCGACCTGTGCCTCGAGGAGCTCCTGGGCAGCCGGGACAAGGCGGCGCAGGATGTCGTCCTCGTCGGTGCCCGACCGGAGGTCGGCGGCCACACGGTAGAGCCCCTCGATCCGGCGGCGCTCACGCCGTTGCTCCACGGCACCGACGTAGCCGAGCTGCAGGGCCAGGATCGGGCCGAGGCTGAGCACGGGGCTCCACGGGTACCGGGTGACCGTCAGGAGGATGAGGACCCCGAAGGAGAGCGCCCCCGCCCACGTGCCGATGCGCAGCAGGGCGCCCTCCACCAGCGTCGCCCGGAAGGGGACCCGCTGGGACGTGGAAATGATCCCCGCCACGAGGACCCAGGAGGCCACGGCGTAGGCGAACCCTCCCACGACGGCCGCCACGACGGTCCGGCCGAATCCGCCGCCGGAACCTTCCAGCAGGCGGAACACCGAGACGCCGAGCGCCGCGGCAACCATCGTGTGCCCGACGTTGAACACGCCCTTGCGGGGGGTTGCCCGCTTCAGGATCTGGCCGAGTCCCGACGTCAGCCCGAGGATGAGGACCACCTCGAAGGGGGACAGGAGGAGGGCCATCGGCACGATGAACGCCTCTTCGAGCGTCAGCTCCTCGCCCTCGCCGGCGTGGACCACCCGCACCGGGATGACCTGGATGATGCCGAGCGCGAGGCAGAAGACGGCGAACGTGCCGAAGTGCAGGAGGCGTACCCCACCGGCGGTTGCTGCGAGCCCGAGCGCCAGCAGCCCACACATCCCCGCGGCCCAACAGATCCGGGTGACGGCCACCCTCCGGCGGCGTTGCTCGTCGGATGCCACCGGTTTCGCGCTCCCGGACCCCCGCGGGGGGTCAGGCGCGGCCGCCTGAGGGGGTGGAGCTGGACCCTCCGAGGATCGGACCGTGACGACCTCCGCGTCGGTTTGGCCCCCCGGCCTACTCCCACTTGCTCCCGTTCGGCGCCGTCGGGGCGACCGTTGGGTAGTTGCTGCTGGTCATTGCAAACGCATTGCCGGTCATCATTGTAAGCGCAAACAAGACCGAGGTGCCAAGCACGATCCTCCGCAACGTGGTCATGAAAGATCCCTTCTTTTCGGGCCCGGCCGCAGGGCGCGTGGCAGGGCAAACAGGCGGGTAGGCGCTGGTATTTGTCCTGGTTAGGACGGTATTGACTGGCAAGAGCGGATCTCCGCCCGCTTCCCTGGGCACGAGGTCCGACGACTTGTCCAGCACTTTTTCGACACCCAAACGAGCAGGGTTTAGGTAAAAGTGATTACGGTTCTCTTACTAGCAATGACCCAGTCGGGTTAGTCCACACTCAGCCGAAATGACTCTCTCCGAACCCGTCCGGACTACGGCAGGCGCCCCGCTCGGCCGTTCCGCGCGACCGGCGGATCCTCCCCTTGACACGCCCACAGAAACGGGTGTATACAAAGACAAACACAGACATGAACGGAAGGAAACAGACTTGTACGCAGAGGAGCGACTTGAGTACATGCTCCAGCGGGCGCGCCGCGACGGGCGGGTGGATGTGGCCGCCCTCGCCGAGGAGCTGAGCGTCACCGCCGAGACCATCCGCAGGGACCTGACCGCCCTCGAGCGCCAAGGGCTCCTGCGCCGCGTCCACGGCGGTGCCATCCCGGTGGAGCGCCTGCGCTTCGAACCCAGCGTCGCCGTGCGCGACGCCCTTATGCAGGCGGAGAAGGAGCGCATCGCCAAGGCGGCGCTGGAGGAGGTCCCCGAGCAGGGCACCATCCTGCTCGACGCCGGGACGACGACCGCCCGTCTGGCCGCCATCCTTCCCGCCGAGCGCGAGCTGACGGTCGTGACGAACGCCCTGCCGATCGCGATGGCGCTGGCCGGCCGGCCGAACTGCACGCTGCTGATGGTCGGGGGCCGCATCCGTGGCCGCACGCTCGCCGCCGTCGACGACTGGGCCACCCGCGTCCTCCAGGACACCTGCGTCGACGTGGCGTTTGTCGGGACGAACGGCGTCTCGGCGGAGCGGGGCCTCACCACGCCCGACCTGTCCGAGGCCGCGGTGAAGCGGGCGATGCTTGCATCGGCCCGCCGCCGGGTGGTCCTCGCCGACCACACGAAGTTCGGGAGCGATCACTTCGCGCGCTTCGGCTCCATCGACGACGTGGACGTGCTCGTGAGCGACAGCGGCCTGGACCCCGGCGTCGCCGAGCAGCTCGCCACCCTCGGCCCCCAGGTGGTCCGGGCATGATCGTCACCGTCACCCCCAACCCCAGCCTCGACCGCACGGTCGAGGTGGAGTCCCTCATTCGGGGCGCCGTGCTGCGAGCCCACACCGCCACGGTCGAAGCCGGGGGCAAAGGCGTGAACATCTCGCGGGCGCTGGCGGCGCACGGGCTGGCCACCAGGGCCGTCCTGCCATCGGGCGGCGCCGAGGGGGCCCAGCTTGCCGCCCTTCTGGCGATCCCCGGCGTCGACGTTGTCCTGGTACCGGTGGCCGGGTCGGTCCGGGCCAACATCAGCGTCGTCGAGCCCGACGGGACCGTGACCAAGATCAACGAGCCGGGCCCGGTCCTCAGCGCCGGCGAGATCGATGCGCTCGTCGCTGCCGCGCGGCGGGCCGCCGGCGGGTCGCAGTGGGTCGCGGCATCGGGAAGCCTCCCTCCCGGCACCCCCACGGACTTCTACGCACGCCTCATCGAGCGCCTGGCCCCGGCTGGTTGCCGCATCGCCGTGGACTCCAGCGGGGAGCCCCTCCTGCGGGCGCTGCCGCTCGGCCCCGACGTCGTGAAGCCCAACCGCGAGGAGTTGGCCGAGGCCGTGGGGCGTGCGATCGTCACCCTCGGGGATGCCGTCGACGCCGCCGAGCGCCTGCACGAGAAGGGGCCGAGGTCGGTCCTCGCCAGCCTCGGCGCCGACGGGGCCATCCTCGTGGACGCATCGGGTGCCCTGCACGGGGAGGCCCCCGTCGAGGTGCCCCTGAGCGCCGTCGGTGCGGGGGACGCCCTCCTGGCCGGCTTCCTCGCCGGCGGCGGGATGGGCCCCCTCGCACTCGCCGAGGGCCTCGCCTGGGGGGCCGCCGCGGCGAGCCTGCCGGGCAGCCGGATGCCCGGCCCCACCGACCTCAACCGCAGTGCCGTCCACATCCATTCCCGCATCGACCGGCAACGCCGTCTGAAAGGAGCATCGTGAACACGACCGAGCTGATCACCACGGAACTGGTCGACCTCGACCTGGCGGCGGGTGACCGTGCGGAGGCAACCGCCCACCTGGCCGGGCTGCTCGCCGGAGCCGGGCGGGTGACCGACCTCGACGGCTTCCTGGCCGACGTCCGGGCCCGCGAGGCGCAGATGCCGACCGGTCTCGAGGGCGGCATCGGCATCCCCCATGCCCGCTCGGCCTTCGTCACCACCCCGACGCTGGCCTTCGGGCGAAGCACCGAGGGCGTCGACTTCGGCGCCGAGGACGGCCCAGCCCACCTCATCTTCCTCATCGCCGCGCCCGAGGGCGGGGGCGCCGACCACATGACGATCCTCGCCTCGCTTGCTCGCCGGCTCGTGCACCGCAGTTTTCGTGAAGCTCTCCTGGGAGCCGCTGACCCCCAGGCCATCGTCGACCTGGTCGACAGGGAGGTAGTGGGGAAATGAACATCGTGGCAGTGACGTCGTGCCCGACGGGGATCGCGCACACCTACATGGCGGCGGAATCCCTGGAGCAGGCGGCCCGGGAGGCCGGCCACACCATCGCAGTGGAGACCCAGGGAGCGGCGGGCGCAACGCCCCTCTCCGCCGAGCAGATCGCAGCCGCCGACGTCGTCGTCCTCGCCGCCGACGTCGAGGTGCGCAACCGGGAACGCTTCGCCGGCAAGCCCACCGTGGCGGTCCCGATCAAGCGAGCCATCAACGACCCGAGTGCCGTCCTCGACCAGGCCGCGGCCGCCATGGCGGCGGTACCGGCACCCGCCGGCCCCAACGCGCCCGTGCCCCCGGCGCCCCCGGCCGCTCGCCGGCCCGTCACGGCGGGCGAGGGACCCTCCGGAGCCACACGCGTACGCCAGTGGCTCATGACCGGCGTCAGCTACATGATCCCGTTCGTCGCCGCCGGCGGCATCCTGATCGCCCTGTCCTTCGTCCTCGGCGGTGCCCAGATCGCGACCAAGGTCAACGGGGGCACGTTCCACGGGGTCAGCTACCCCAAGGTCACCGACATCTCCAACCTGCTCGCCCAGGCCGGCGTGGCAGGTGTGCTCTTCAAGATCGGCGCGATTGCCTTCTCGATGCTCGTGCCCATCCTCGCCGGGTTCATCGCCTACGCCATGGCCGACCGCCCCGGGCTCGTCCCCGGCGTCGTCGCGGGCCTGCTCGCCAACGCCATCGGTGCTGGTTTCCTCGGTGGCCTCGTCGGCGGCCTGCTGGCCGGCGGCGTCGCCCTCGCCATCCTCAGGATCCACGTCCCCAAGGCGGTCGCCGGCATCATGCCGGTGGTCGTGATCCCCCTGGTCTCCACGCTCATCGTCGGGTTCCTGATGATCGCCGCCGTCGGCCAGCCGATCGCCGCCGCCACCCGGGGCCTGACGGACTGGCTCAACAGCCTCAACGGCACCAACGCCATCGCCCTCGGGGCGCTCCTGGGCCTCATGATGGCCTTCGACATGGGCGGCCCCGTCAACAAGGTCGCCTACACCTTCGGCCTCGCCAGCCTCGCGGCGGGCAATCAGCAGGTCATGGCTGCGGTCATGGCCGCCGGGATGACGCCGCCCCTTGCCCTTGCCCTGGCAACCGCCCTCCGCCCGGGAAGCTTCACCAAGCCGGAGCGGGAAGCGGGACAGGCGGCCTGGCTGCTGGGAGCCTCGTTCATCACCGAGGGAGCCATCCCCTTCGCTGCGGCGGATCCCCTCCGCATCATCCCGTCGCTCATGATGGGCAGCGCCGTCACCGGCGCCCTCGTGATGGCGCTGCACGCGACATCGCCCGCCCCGCACGGCGGCATCTGGGTCATCGGCCTCATCGGCAAGCCCCTTGCGTTCCTCGTCGCTCTCGTGGCCGGCACGGCGGTCAGCGCCGCCTGCGTCGTCGTCGCCAAGAGCCTGGGCCGCCCAGTGGCGACCCGGGCCGGAGCTCTGCCGGCCGATTCCCGCCACGTCGCCGTGGCCGGATAGCCGGCGGCGGACACGCCGCGACCCCTTCCCGTCACCGCACACGAAAGGTGTTCAGATGGCTCAGCGCAATGTTGTGATCGCCTCGTCGGTGGGGCTGCATGCCCGTCCCGCCTCACTGTTCGTCCGGGCAGCCGCCCGCCAGCCGGTCAAGGTCACCATCGCCAAGGTCGGCTCCGACCCGGTCGACGCCCGCAGCATCCTGTCGGTGCTGGCCCTCGACGCCCGCAACGGCGACGAGGTGGTGCTCTCCGCCGAGGGCGAGGGTGACGAGCAGTCCCTGGTCGAGCTCGCCGCGCTCCTCGAGCGCGACCTGGACGCCGAGCCATGACCGTCACGTCCACGCAGTTGGTGGGGATCGGCGTCAGCCCGGGCATCGCCTCCGGACCGGTCCAGTGGCTCGCGCCGGCCCCCACCGTCCCGGTGGACCTCGCCCCCTCCGGCGACCCCCAGGCCGAGTCCCGGGTCGCGGTCGCGGCGGTGGTAGCGACGGCCGACGAGCTCGATGTCAGCAGCGCAGCCCTTACCGGCCCCGCGGCCGACGTCCTCGCTGCCCAGGCCATGATGGCGAGGGACCCGGTCCTCGGTGACCGCATCACGGCGCTGACCGCCGAGGGCAAGGCGGCGGCAGTGGCCGTCGCCCAGGCTTTCGACGAATTCCGCGAGCAGCTTGCCGCCGCAGGACCCTACATGGCGGAGCGCGCCGCTGACCTCGAGGACATCCGCAACCGGGCAGTGGCTCGCCTGCTCGGCGTGCCGATGCCGGGCGTCCCCGACCCGGGATACCCCTTCGTCCTGCTGGCCGGTGACCTTGCCCCTGCGGACACGGTCAGCCTCGACCCGACCCACGTGCTTGCCATCGTCACCGAGCACGGGGGCCCGACCAGCCACACCGCCATCATCTCGAAGTCACTCGGCCTCCCGGCGGTGGTCGGCTGTGCGGGCATCCGAGGGCTGCCCGCCGGGACCACGGTCATGGTGGACGGGGCTGAGGGCCTGGTCGTCGTGGACCCCGACGAGGCCCTGGTCGGCCAGCGCCTTGCGCGTCTGGCGGCGCGCCGGTCGGCCATCACTGGGGTGTCCGGTCCAGGCCGGACGGCGGACGGCACGGCCGTGCAGCTCCTCATCAACCTCGGCCGGGAGCGCAACCTTGGCGTGGTTGCCGCAGCCGACGCCGAGGGGGTCGGCCTCTACCGCACCGAGTTCCTGTTCCTCGAGCGCCACGACGCCCCGAGCGTCGAGGAGCAGCGGGTGGCCTACGCCGAGGTCTTCCATACGTTCGCTGGCCGCAAGGTCGTGGTCCGGACGCTCGATGCCGGGGCCGACAAGCCGCTCGGGTTCGTCACCCAGCCCGACGAGCCAAACCCTGCCCTCGGCGTCCGGGGCCTGCGCACGTCCCGGCTGTTCCCAGACCTGCTGGACGGCCAGCTCCGGGCGATCGCGCGGGCTGCAGCCGGGAGCGGGGCCGACGTCTGGGTGATGGCGCCCATGGTCTCGACCGCGGCGGAGGCGGCGGGGTTCGCTGCGCAGGCCCACTCCCACGGCCTGCCGGTCGCTGGCGCGATGGTCGAGGTGCCGGCGGCCGCCCTGCAGGCTCCCGCGGTCGCCGCCGCGTGCGACTTCCTCAGCCTGGGCACGAACGATCTTGCCCAGTACACCTTCGCTGCCGACCGCATGGCCGGCGAGCTGGCAGAGCTGCTGGACCCCTGGCAGCCTGCGCTCCTTGAGCTCATCCGCATCACCGCCCACGCCGGCCGTGCCACGGGGCGACCGGTGGGGGTCTGCGGGGAAGCCGCCTCGGACCCGCTCCTCGCCCTGGTCCTGGTGGGCTTCGGCGTGACGAGCCTGTCCATGGCCCCCACCAGCCTGCCGGAGGTGCGCCTCGCGCTCAGCCAGCACAGCCTTGCCGAATGCCAGGCCCTCGCCGCGATGGCCCTTCGTGCCCCCGACGGCCGCGCGGGCCGGGAGGCGGTGCGGGCGGCCAGCACGAAGGTGTGAGGGTGCGCGGGGCACCGTCGCTCAGGCGGGTGTCTCCCTGGTCAGGGTCAGGCGGCGCGCCAGCACGTCGTCGGCCACCTCGAAGATCGAGCGCTCGGTTGCGAAGGCGTAGGCACGAGAAATGTCGGTGGGTGGCTCAGCGGGTCCGGGTTGAGCGTTGCCCGACCTTACAAGGGACAAGGCTGAATCCTATGCCCTCCCGGGCTGGCAGGCCAGGGTGGACGCGGGCACGGGGTCGCGACTTCTCCCCGACTTGTAATAATTCACCCAAGGGGTATCATCGAGGCAGGCCCACGACGGGTACGTCCTGCCCCGGATCTCCGGCAGGTCCGTTGAGGCGCACCCCGGCCCCCGGTGAGGCATCGAACCCGTTCTCGTTGAGATCGCGCGCGGAGGGATCGAAAGCACCCCAGGCACGCCCCACATTGACATCCACCTTGACAGCAAAGGAGGAACGATGGCCGTCCAATCGCAGCACCCTGTCCCCACGGTCACCCCGACGCTCGGTGCTTGCATCGCAGGCCCGGCCGCGCCCCCTCGACGCCCGGGGAGGTTCTGATGCCTTTCGACATCGCCGCAGCCGCCACACTCGGGCTCTGCGCACTCTTCGGCGCCGGTTATGTGTTCAAGGCTATCGACCGCCGGTATCGCAACGGCGGCCGATGACCACGTATCCTGCGGCCGACCACGGTTGCGGCGGGCAGTACCGGATCTGTCATCGGACCCATAGCCGCTGCCCGCGTCAATGGCGCGTCGCTCCGGCACTGGGAGTAGGATTGGCGCTGCTGCCCTGATCTGACCTGGGCTGGTCAACTCGGACCCCGTCGACGCCCCCTAGTTCCGCCCTGACTGGAGGCGAGCCGTGCCAGGAGCCTGGGATCGGTCCAGTACCCTCACCCGTGGGTCCCCCCACGGATGCGTGCCGAGCCTCGGGTGTCGCGGGTTGGCCTCATTGCAGCCTCCCGACCGGTAGGGGAGTGGAACAAGATCGCTTCTCCCGCATTCTCTCTGCGCTCGCGCAGCGAGGTCCCCTCGATCTATCCACGTACCCCGAGCGCGTCTGCGCGGTGGCGGTGGGCCTGCTCGGGATGACTGGCGCCGGGCTCATCCTCATGACCAATGGCCAGGCCGGGGCCGTCTGGGCATCCGACGAGGCCGTCAACAAGATCGAGGAGGCGCAACTCACCCTCGGCGAGGGACCTGGTGTGGATGCATTCGTCCTGGGGTCTCCCGTCCTGGAGCCCGACCTGGCCCGCTTTTCGCCTCGATGGCTGTTCTTTCGCCGTGCGGCCCTTGCCCTGGGGGTGCGGGCGCTGTTCTCGCTGCCGCTCCAGGTGGGCGTCATCCGCATCGGCGTCCTCAATCTCTACCGGCTCGAGCCTGGCTTCCTCAGCGACGACGAACTGGCCGACGCTCTGATCCTCGCCGACGTGGCCACGCAGGACCTGCTCGACCTCCAGGCCATGGGGAACATGCCCTGGACCGGGGCCGATGGCGTGGGCCAGCGAGCCAAGGTGCATCAGGCCACGGGGATGGTCGCGGCTCAGCTCAGTTCCACGATGGGAGATGCGCTGGCCCGCCTGCGGGCCCACGCATTCTCCACCGGTGCCAACATTTTCGACGTGGCAGAAGATGTTGTATCCCGCCGCCTTCGGTTCGAGTAGATTGAATGCTGCCAGCGTGGGGGGCCAGGTGCCGTGTCCTCCGACTCCTCCCACAAGCGGATGGTGCGTCCATTACCCACGACGTATTGTCGTTTAGGCGAAAATGAGGGATCATGGGACATGATGGGGAATTAGAGTCCCTAGCCTTGAATGGAGGGTCCCCAACGATGGGTGAGGAACGGCGGCTGGCCAAGACCCTTGTCGAGCTGGCGGACACGTTGGTCGCCGACTTCGATATCGTCGACTTCCTGCACACGCTGGCCCAGCGCTGCGTGGAGCTCATCGACGCCGCGGAGGCGGGCCTCATGCTCGCCGACCAGCGGGGGGGCTTGCGGATGGTGGCGTCCTCCAGCGAGCGGGCACGGCTGCTGGAGCTCTTCGAGATCCAGAACGAGCAGGGTCCGTGCCTGGACTGCTTCAAGACCGGTCAGCCCGTTAGCGAAGAAGATCTCGAAGCCCACCCGGACCGCTGGCCTCTGTTTGCGGCGGAGGCGAAGACGGCCGGCTTTCGATCGGTCCATGCGCTGCCCATGCGCTGCCGCAGCCAGGTGATCGGCGCCCTCAACCTCTTCCGCACCGAGTCGGGGCCACTCGACGACGCCGCCGTTCACACCGGCCAGGCGATGGCGGACATCGCCACCATCGGCATCCTGCAGGAGCGGGCGGTCCGGGAGGCTCGGGTGCTCGCCGAACAGCTCCAATCGGCGCTGAACAGCCGGGTGGTGATCGAGCAGGCCAAGGGCGTGCTGGCCGAGCGTGCGAGCGTCAACGTGGACGACGCGTTCCAGATGCTGCGCACCTACGCACGGAACAACAACCGCCGCCTGCACGAAGTGGCGGAGGACGTCATCGGCGGCGCCATCAGCACGAACGCGCTGACCAAGGTCCCGCCGCCATCTCGCCAGCCCAAGAAGGGCTGAACCGGCGGCCGCCCGGCGGCTACAGAGCGCGGGTGGCCGAGTGCTGGGTCGTGACGGTCTTTGTGTGGTGAGGGCTCATATGCAGCCCTGGACGCACAAAGAAGCTCCGGAGCCTCATCTGAACGGCTGCGTAGTGGTCGGCCGCGGAAGTACGTTGATGTGAGTTCAGGGCACGGATGCCCCAAAGCCCGGCGCCAGCGCCGGGAGAGCCACGGGATCCATCAACGTATCTGCCGACCACGAACGAAGAGTGGCACTCCGGATGTCCGCTATCCTCGGGGGCGTAGCGGAAGGGGGTCACGCGGGAATGGTCGTCACGTCTGGAGCGGGCGAGAGACACTAGCCCTCCGGACCGCGATTCGCATGACGATCGAGGCCTTCGCCGAGCACCTCGGCGTCGCGGGTCGCATCGCCAAATGGGAGGCCCAGGGTCAGAAGATTGTTCCAACCCCAGGGATTCAGAAGGTGTTGGACGCCTCGCTGGAGCGCTTTCGCGGTAACTGCGCCGTGCTGCTTCGAAAGCCCGAAGACGCGATCCCAGTTCTAGAGTGGCGCGGAACGCCAGTCCCGATCTTGTAGGCCCGTACGGAGCAGTGCACGCCGATTTGGCCGCCGCATACAGCCAGCGCGACGAGGTAGAGCGCGCCTGCACTCTTCTCGATGACGTATTGGTCACGGCGCATACGGCACGGATGCCCGAACAAGCAGCGCGCGTGCAGCGGATACGCAACGTCTACCTGAGCCAATGGGCGGACACGGCGGCGGTGCGCCAGCTCGACCACCACCTGTCGCAGTTCGAGATCGGTGCGTGAACTACATTGACGAACTCGCCCAAGCGATCCGGGCGCGGGTAGACCCTGGCCGCCACCTACCCAAGACCGACACCCAGCGTCTTTTCCGGATGTACGCGGTGCTGGCGCTCGTCAAGGGTACCGGCGTGACTGCCAAGGACGTTCACGACGCCTGGGCGGCCTGGGAGTGCGATCGGAAGCCTCAAGCTCCATCTATCATGCCTTTCGTGCAACTCACCGCAGAGACCCAACGCCTCGATGAACCCTTCGTAGCTGCCATCCATGCAGCCGTGCGCGAGTGTCCCACGCTGTTGAAATAGTTCGCCCCGAATCTGGTCTCTTCGCAGTGCGGCACCGTTTGCACTCCTGCAAAAGGCGGGTTTGATACGGCAGGGGGCGAAGATCGTCAGAGAGCCGTGGGATCCATCAACGTATCTGCAAATAGGACCACTTAGGGCCCAGGAGGGGTTGCAGGGTCACCGGGCGCAGGCGCCATGGGGGCAGGCTCGGCGGTGGCCCGGACCCGCACCACGAGATCCCGGTCGCCATGACCCCGGACGATCACGCTGCCGGCCGGGCGTTGCCCTGCGGTCGGCTCGGCGGGAAGGGCGACGTGCACCGTCACGGCACGGGACTCGCCCGGGCCGAGCCGGAACTCCACCGGCGCCGTCGCCAGCCCGAAGCCGTCCAGGGCCGAGACGTCGCAACGCAGGGCAGCGGCGTCGGGGAGGCTGTTCTCGACGAGGAGCCGTGTGCTTGCGGTGGTGCCGGCGATCCCTCGGACCTCGACGGTGATTGCATCAGGCTGGCCGCTGGCCCCCTCGGCGCCTCCGTGCTCCGGCCGTCTGACCAGCTGGTCGGACAGTGCGTCGATCGATCCGTCCGCCACCCCGAGGATGTCGGTGACCAGCTCAGCGTTGAGCTCGGCCATGTCCGCGAGGTAGTCGGGCAACCTGCGCCGGAGGAACTCCTGGGCGCTGACCTGGACGTCCTCGGGCTTGAGGCTCCCGGCCCGGACCTCGTCGAGCAGGACCGCGTACAGCCGCCCCGCCCATGTCTGCTGCTCGGTGACCCACGCCCCGAAGAGCTGGTACCACCCGGCCCACTCGGTCGCGTTGGCCCCGTCCGGCGGGGAGGGGACGGCGGAGGGCCGCCCGGCGGCGGCGATCCGGCCGGGGGGAAGCAGGCCGCTCAGATAGTCGTCCCGGTAGCGGGAGACGAGGCGCAGCGACCGGGAGAGGAAGCGCGTGTAGATCTCCACGAGGCGGCGGTAGGCCTCCGGGCCGTATTCCTGGCCGAAGCGCGGCAGCTCCGTGCCCAGCAGCCCGGGTGGGAACCCGGGGCCGGCAACGGCGGCGAGGAGGCGCTGCAGGTTCGCCGTCGAGGCCGTGGAGCGTTCAACTGTCTCGTTGACCAGGTTCTGGAGCCGCTGGATCCAGTCAGGCGACTCACCCTCCGGGGTCATCGGATCGCCGCCGGCTCCTTCAGCAGCAACACGAGCACGAGCATCCGGCGTGGTAGCTGCCGCAGCCCCTGGGCAGCGCGGCGATGGCGACCACGATGGGCCGGATCAGGCAGCCGCCGACGCGGATCGTGATGTAGCCGACCTCGCACTCGTCCACGTCGGCGAGGGTCGCCCGCGTCTCGGCCACCATGCTCAGCACACCGGGTGACTCGAACGACCTCTCCGTGGCGACTCTCGTCGGGGCGGTGTGGCTCGGCGGGCTGGGCTGCGTAGGGACCGGTTCCTGGCACGCGATCTGCACGACGAGCTCCAGCGTGGCCGTGCTGCACGGCTCGATCGTAAGCGGGCCCGCCGGGCGGAGGAGCGCCCGCCAGGGGAGCGTCCGGCCCCCCCGGGAGCGGATCTCGCTCACCTCCAGCGTCACGTTCTCGCGGACTTTCCGCGTCTCGTTCTCGATCTCGATCGGCACGACGCGCAACTCGCCGCAGCGACCGTAGACGACGATGTCCGCGTCACCGATGCAGCACTCGCAGCACTCGTCGTCGTCGCAGTCCTCGTGCTCGCAGCCGCAGTCGTGGTTGGGCAGGCGCGTACGCCGGCGACGCCGCCGCCATGGCGTCCGACATCGTCTGGACCCGCTGGTAGAGATCCTGGAGGGCCCGGTCGTAGCCCTGGCGGAACGAGTCCAGATAGCCGGGCAGGTCCATCATCTCCATCCGCCCGTTCTGGTGCGACCATCCCCAGTACATCGGCGGCGTGGCGGACGTGGAGGCGGCGGTGCTGCCGGGCCGGCTCTGGCGGTGCGTCCTCGTTCCGTTCATGACACGTCTCCTCGCTCTCGTGCTGGGTCAGGTCAGGAGGTCGATGGTGAAGCGCTCGGTCGCGATCCGTGGCAGGACCCGGTACTGGGTGTTGGCCGTCAGTGCCGCCGGTGTGGTGATCTTGAAGTCCACGGAGGCCCATCCTCCAGGGACGATCGTCGGCGTGGTGTTCGTGAACGTCGCCGCCCCGCCCGGCGTCAGTCCCAACGCCGGCTCGACCACCACCGCGCCGCCCGCCCCGACCGCAAGCACGCGCGGGCCGGTCTTCATCTCGAGGACGGGTTCGTCGCCGATCTGGCCGACCACGATGTCGACGTTGCCCTTGTTGACGACGACGATGCTGCCCGGGATCGTCTTCGATGCCTTGACGCCGGTGAAGACCTGGCCCGGTGGGACCAGCATGGGCGCCACGGTGGTCGTCACGAGCACCGACGCCGCAACCGACTGGTTACCGGCCGACGTGGTGAGGTCGAGCGTGCCAGCGTAGATTGCCGGCGCGGTGAGCGGCTGCAGCCCCATGTTGATGACGAGGCGGCGAACGGAGCTGGCGGGGACCACGGCATCGGCGGGCAGGCCGATGGGGCCGCTCTCGACGCCGGTGGGGAAGGTGACCGACAGGATGGCGTCGCTGACTTTGATGTCCCCGCCACTCGGGTTGGAGACCCACACTTCTCCCCGGAGTTTGTCGCCTTCGCCGATGAGGAGGAGAGGGGTGGTCCCCAGTACGTCGAGCGGGGGCACGACCGGCCGCTACTCGTCGTCGGGGTCGAGCACGCGGACCCGGATCCCCCGGCTTGTGCCGAGTTCCGTGGGCCCCTTGGCGTGCCTGTGCTCGATGCGTTCGGTCCGCTCGACCACCTGGGGGTGGTGAGGGCTGCCGATCAGCTGCTCGGACTCCCCCTGGTAGGTGACCCCCATGAGCTCGACGCCGAAGAGCGTGTAGCCGACGTGGTGGTGGTACGGCTGGCACACCCGGGTCTCGGGAAGCGGCGCAAGCCTGAGGGTCTGGCAGCTGTCGATCGCCACCGGCTTCAGGTCGATGTTCTCGTTGAGCGTCACCGGCTTGAGGTCGATGTTCTCGTTGAGGGTGATCGGTTTGATCTCGAGTGGCTTCAGGTCGATGTTCTCGTTCAGCGTCACCGGCTTGAGCTCGATGGGCTTGAGGTCGATGTTCTCGTTGATCGTCAGGGGCTTGAGCTCGAGCGGCTTCACCTCGATCGGCTTGATGTCGAGGGTAAGGGTCTCCTTGATGTTGTCGAGGCCCTCCAGCTTCAGGTTGACGTTGCTCGTCACGGAGGCGCTGCTGCTGCTGCCACCGCTGTCGAACCATGAGGTCGGATCGAACAAGCTGAAACCCATTTCCCGCTACCTTTCCTCCGGTAGGGCCATCGGTTGGGAGCCTAAGGCTTGGGCGCCTGAGGTTGTGCGCCTGCTGTGGGCCGAGTCTAGCGAAGTGCGACCTGGTTCACTCGCGACGGGGGGTTTCATGTGGAGCTCGGCCGTCCAGTCGTCACCGGCGGCGGCGACCGCCGCGAGATACCCGGTCGGGGCGCAGAGGCGACGTGCGTGCACACCGGGCGGCCACCGGCCCCCGTAGCGGCACGCGGTGGCCTTGCTCGCAGCTTCGAGGGCGACGAACTCCTCCAGGGACGCCACGCCGATCCCCGCCAGGGCCCTGGTCGGGAGGAGGGCCGGGACCTCCTCGATGTCGATGCCCACCGGCCGTTCGTCGCTGATCGCGAGGGCCACCCATGCCCCGCTGTGGGACCAGCTGACGTTGATCGTCACCCCCTGGACGGCCGGGATGCCTCCACCGGTGAGGGGCACGCGATCGGGGGTCAGGCCGAGGCGGCGACCGACCGCATGCCGGGCCGCCACCCGGGCGGTCACCGCGCGGTCCCGGTCGGCGGCGAAGCCCAGCGAGGCGATCCGTGAGCGTTCCTCGGTGCCGAGCATGGCGACCTTGGCGGCATCGCCCGCGGCCCCCACCTCGACGGGGACGAGCCAGACGTCGATGACGCTCATCGAGGCAGCCTCGAGCGCAGGATCCGGTACTCCCAGGCCCCCGAAGCCATCTGCTCGTACACGGGGGAGCCGGGGATGGCAAGGAAGTTGTCGATGACGGCGCTCTGCTCGCCGAAGGCCTTGGTCCGGTTGTTGGCCACCTCGTCGCAGGAGGCGAGCACGTTGGCGGTGATCTCCCGGTTGTCCACGACCGTGAAGCCCAGCTGGGCGAGCAGGGCCTGGACCTCCATCCATCGCTGCCCGGCCAGCAGGTCGGTGTGCAGGAACCAGCCCCCTGGGCGGAGCACCCGCCGGACCTCCGAAAGGAACGCTCGCATGTCGGGATAGGTGTGCGAGGACTCGACGTTGGTGACGGCATCGAACGTGGCGTCGTCGAAGGGTAGGTGCTCCGCGTCGCCCACCTCGAAACGCACCGCCGCGTGGCGGTGGGCCTTGCGGCAGAAGGCGATGGCCTCCGGCGAGAGGTCCACGCCCACCGGCTCCGCCCCGAACCGCTCGGCGAGCAGGGCGACCGTGCCGCCGCGGCCGCAGCCCACGTCGAGGACCCGCTTTGCCGTGAGGTCGGTCGCACCCATCAGCTCGAAGGCCAGCCGGATCGAGCTCGGGTTGAACACCCCGTCCGGCACCGCGAAGGCAGCCTCGTCCCCGTCGCCGGCTCGCAGGCTCAGGTAGCCGTAGTTGAGGAAGAACGATGCCTCGCCCATGCCCGTTCGCTCCAGCCGCCGGGTCATGTCGTCGTAGAATTCCCGGTAGCTCGCCTTGGCGGCGACACCGGGACCGTCGCCCTCCAGGGCGGGAACGTCGGCGGCGGGGCCGAGGTTGGTCGGCGGCCGAGGGTTCATTGGAGGGTTCATTGGAGGGTTCATTGGTAACGACGGCGTTTCCTCGACGCCACCGGAGGTCTGCGCCCGCTCCACCAGCGGGGCGAGCTCGGACAGGGTGGGCGCCTTGAAGAGCTGCAGCACCGGCATCTCGATCTGGAAGCGATCCCGGATCTCCGAGGCCACCTGGACCGCCAGCAGCGAGTGGCCGCCGAGGTCGAAGAAGCGGTCGTGCACGCCGACGGCGTCCAACCCGAGCTGGGAGGCCCAGATCTCGGCAAGTTCCCGCTCGACCCCGGTGCGGGGTTCGATGAAAGGGGTCGCCAGGTTGGGCCGGGGATGGCGCTTGCCGGTGGCCCCTCCTGCCTTGGCGTGGCGGACCCAGGCATCCAACCGGGCACCGAGGTCGTTGGCCGCCACCACGACGCAGGCGGGCAGCGGGGCGGCGAGCATCCGCAGGAGGACCTCCTGGCCCTCGGGAGGCTGGATGACGGTCTTCACCGCGGTCATCTGCGCTTCACCGGCGTTGTCCCAGGCATCCCAGCCGATGCTCAACCAGTCGCCGGTGCTCCCCAGCGCGGCCTGCTGCATGGCGATGGTGTCGAGCACGGCATTGGCTCCCGCGTAGGTGGCGAGGGCGAGACCGCCCAGCACGCTGGAGATCGACGAGTGCACCACCCAGCGCTTCGGCTCCCGGCCGCGCATCGCTGCGATCG
>WNEZ01003624.1_pt1 | contig 25422 bp, 26 predicted proteins | sample 5400521 | NCBI WGS metagenome assembly WNEZ01 (sample SAMN13153339, study PRJNA577476) | soil metagenome | isolation source: 120 cm saprolite under Douglas fir tree site 2 hole 1 replicate 1 | place: USA:California | collected 2015-04-18
TTGGCTCCGCCAAACAGATAAGGTGCGATCGTGAGATTGAGTCGATCGACCAGGCCGCGCTCCAAAAGGGAACGGAAAAGCGTTGCGCCACCTTCGCAGGCGACCGTGCGCACGTTGTATTCAGTGCGCAGCTTCTGCAACATCGCGACAAGATCGACATGTCGGGATTTCGTTAAATGCAGCGTCGCTTTTTCGCGAAGCGCCGCCTGAAATTTTCTCGGCATTCGCGTTGTCGAAAAAATAAGGATGGGCGAGATATCGGTTTGAAAGATCTTGAGTTGATTGTCGATCTTTCCTTCGTTCGAGACGATCACGCGAATCGGATAAGGTGTCTGACCCCGTGCGGTCCTCGCTTTAGACAAGTCTGTTTTCGGCAACCCGAGCCGGACGTTGTCACGCCTGAGGGTACTATGACCGATCAAAACGGCGTCGGCCAGTGCGCGCTGGCGAAACAAGTGGCGCTTGTCTTCATGCGAAGTGAAATCGACCGGCGAGAAATTACGCGTGGTGATCTTGCCATCGACCGTTATGGCAAAGGTCGCTCGGACAAATGGACGATGCGATTTTCGCGGCGCGGATGGCGATCTTCGGGCGGATTTACTTTGGCTCGCTGATTTCATGCTCGAGTGTCGCGACTTCCCGTTGCATCTCGCGCAAGCGTACATGTCGCGGCACGCCGCTTGGTTTGTAGAAGAAATAAACGATCGCGCCTGGAACGCAGCTGACGAGGATGATCAGAAAACTGAGTGAGCCGATGAGCACGGCCACTCCTTCTGGAACGCCGCAAAGTTGGTGGAGCATGGTCTGCAGAACTCTTTCGCGAAGGCCGACACCAGCGAAACTGATAGGTAGCGCCGAGATCGTCCGCTCAATCGGCATCACAGCAAAGAAATTAGTCACAGGCACATCAGCGCGTAATGCGTAGGCCGCGCAAAGGAAAGTGGTGAAGGTAGCGAGGTGCGCGACGAGGGATGCGCCAAAAGCGATCAGCGTTGCAAACCAATGACGTGCGTAGAGATGATAAGCGGCGGCGATCTCGATCAGTTTTTCACGGCCGGGAAATTTTTGCGGTAGCAAATGAAAAAGGTTGAATCCGCTGATGACGAAACTGGCAAGCAAACCGGCGATCGAAGTGCCGAGAAGAACGAGCAGAAACCAAAGTAACCGGCGCGTTTCGGGAGTTTGCGAAAGCAGATCGAACCGCAGACTAACGAGCGTGGCAGTAATCGCAACCAACGCGACTAAGCCGATGAACCGATCAAAGACGACGGCAAGCAGCGCGCCGGCTTTGCGATCGGGGGTTTCTTTGAGCAGCAGGTAACTCTTGATGATGTCGCCGCCGGTGCCGCCAGGCAGGAACTGATTGTAAAACATTCCGATTAGGAACAGACCGGACAGCCGCGGAAGACTTAGCCGAATGCCCTGAACCTTAAGCAGAACCTGCCAGCGAAAAGCGGCGGCTATCTCTACCACGGCATATGCAAAAACTCCGGCGGCGACCCAGTGATAACGCGCGTGGCTGAGCGCTTGCTCCATCTCCTTGCGTTTGTTCGGATCGTGATAAACCAAAAACAGCAAGGCAATAGTGACAGCGAGCTGAAAAATTGTGATAAGGATTTTTTTCATGCGCTGAAATGTCTTTTCCAAGCTTCGACCGAGCGTCGGATTTCCACGGCGGTTTTGCGAGGACTCATTTCCCAAACCAATACGCAATCGCGCGGCAGAAGCGGAACAAGCTTCACAAGATCGACATCGCCGGCAAAAGGCGGCTGATGGTCCTGGGCCGGCCAAATGCAATCCTGGACATGGCAACCAAAGGTGCGCGGAGCGATTTGCCGCAGCCACTCGGCGTGATCGACAAACGCCAGGTTCTCCTTGATCTGGATGTGGCCAAAGTCGTGCCAGTAACCGAGTTGCGGTGAGTTGAATTCATCGAGCAATGCCGGCAATTCGCGCTCGGTCGGAATTTCTTCATAGCCACGCCGCCCTTCCACGCCGAGTTTGACGTTTTTTAAAGCGGCGTAATCAACGATGCGCCGCACGCAATCCCTCACACGTTTGAGACAGGCAGGCGCGGCCGACTCACGTTTTTCCACCGCACGGATCTTTCGACGGACATATTCACGAGAAAGCAATTTGCCGCTTTTGGCCAGCTTGATGAGCGAATCGGTGATTGAGTTCATCGGTACCTCGCCCAAATGCATGACGACGAAAGGGGCGCGGAGACGCTCGGCGAAATCGATTGTCTGAAGAGTTTGTTTGACCGCGCGTTCGCGTTCTTTGGAATAGGCCGAAGAAAACTGGTAACAGTCAGGAGACGCGCTCAAGACTTCCACCGGAAGCGGACAAAAATTGTGCAGGCTGCTGAATTTGATTCTCCCTGCCTCGTACATTTCTTGAATTCCGGGCATAAGCGAGATGTGAATGCCGTGGCCGAGCTCCACATGATCGAAGCCAAGATCGACAATCTCGCGGAGCATTTTATCACCGGCCGTATGACGGTGAGAATTCCAGCAAGTGGAAAAGGAAATCATGATCGGCCTAACAGAAAGTCACGCCACGGAAGCGACTTCGGGTTCCGGCACTGGCGAAACAGGATGGTCGCATACGTGCCGCCCGGCCACGGTCAAGATCGAGAAGGCGCCGGCCCCGTAAATTATCGAAGCGATAGCTAGGGCGGTGCGCATTCCGATCAAATCTGAAAAGCCAGTGACGATGAGCCCGGCGATCGGCATCAATCCGAAAAAGCTCAGACCGAACACCGCGGACACGCGACCACGCAAATGGGCCGGCGCATGTTCCTGCACGATTGTGTTCGCGAGTCCGAAGTTCATCGAGAGCGCGATCGCCAGCACACCCATCGAGCAAGCCGTGAGCGCAAAACTGTGCGAGCGCGACATGGAAAAAACACCCGCTGCAACCGCGAGCACATTGCCACTCATAAACTTCAAGCGCCGTTCGCGAGCAACGCTGAGAAGTCCAAGCGACCCGAAAAACGCGCCAGTCCCCGATGTTGCCATGAGCCAGCCCATCTCGCGCGGGCCGAGTTGCAGAACATTGCGCACGTAGAGGGGCAGCATCACGGAAATGACGGGGAAGACAAAAACTGTCGTCAACGCAATGAGGGCGATCATCGCGAGGACCGTTCGTTCCGAAGCGACGTAACGGAATCCTTCCATGATCCCACTGCGCCGTTGCTCCTCCTCTTCTTTTGTACCAATCGGGCGCTTCGGAAGCGAAACGAGCGCGACAATCAGCGCTAAAAACGAAAATGCGTTTGCGAAAAACGCGGAGGCAGCTCCCCACCATCCGACAAATAATCCAGCGAGCGACGGACCGACAAGGCGCGAACCGTGAAAGACCGAACGATCCATCGCCACGGCAGCTGCAATTTGATCGCGCCTCACCAATTCAGGAACAAGTGCCGAAATGGCCGGCATTTCAAACGCAATTGCAATGCCGAGCAATGCCGCGAGAACAATAACATGCCAGATGTGAATGCGACCCGTCATGACGAGCCAGCCGAGAATGATGGCGAGCGCGATTTGCACGATTTGGGTCGCGATCAGAATTTTCCGCTTGTCGTACCGGTCGGCGGCCGAGCCTCCGATCATGGTGAGCACGAGTGTGGGCAGGCCCGCCGCGAAATTCACCATCCCGAGCACGATGGCTTTGTTCGTAAGCGTACTCACCACCCAGCCCTGGGCCATCACTTGCATCCACGTGCCGGTATCCGAAATCGCCGAACCGATGATGTAACGGCGAAATGGACCCGGCTTCAACAAAGCAAGCGCTTTGTGGTGAAACGGCGTTTCTCGATTGCTCATCGCATGCACTCATAAACGGGGAGAAGCGCGGCTGCAATTGAACGCGGAAACTTTGCTCGCGCGGCATCAGACCCAAAGCGCGTTTGCCGCGCCAGAAGCGATAGTTCATGGTGAGATATGCGCATCGACAAATTCACGCAGAAAATGCAGGAAGCGTTGCAAGCGGCGCAGGATGTCGCAGCGCAGTTTAATCATCAGGAAATTGCGAATGAGCATTTTCTCTCCGTGCTTCTTGAGCAAAGCGATGGCATAGCGCGGCCGCTGCTCGAAAAAGTTGGCGTGTCGATGGACGGCTTGAGTCAACAATTGGCGAGCGAGCTCGAACGGCGTCCAAAGGTGCACGGCGCTGCTGTCGATCTTCGTCTCGCCAATGAATTGCGCAGCGTGCTCGACGGCGCGGAGAAGGAGATGTCGATCTTGAAAGACGAGTTTACGAGCGCCGAGCATTATCTCCTCGCCCTCGCCGGCGCGAATGTTCCGGCGGCAAAAGTGTTGAAAGAGTTTGGCGTTACGCGCCATAAACTCATGCAAGCTTTGCAGCAAGTGCGCGGTTCGCAGCGCGTGACCGATCAAAATCCGGAGGGCAAATATCAAACGCTCGAGAAATACGGCCGCGATCTCACCGAACTGGCGCGGCGCGGGAAAATCGACCCGGTGATCGGCCGCGATAACGAGATCCGCCGGATCATGCAAGTGCTCTCGCGCCGCACGAAAAACAATCCGGTCCTGATCGGCGATCCCGGCGTGGGCAAAACTGCGATTGTGGAAGGTCTCGCCCGACGCATCATCAGCGGCGACGTGCCGGATTCGTTGAAACAAAAACGCATCATCGCCGTGGACATTGGCGCGATGGTCGCCGGCGCGAAGTTCCGCGGCGAATTCGAAGATCGCCTAAAAGCATTCTTGAAAGAGGTGACTGATGCGCAGGGCCAAATCATTTTGTTCATCGACGAGCTGCACACGATCGTCGGCGCCGGTGCGGCGGAGGGATCGGTCGATGCATCCAATTTGCTCAAGCCGCAACTCGCGCGCGGGGAGCTGCGCACGATCGGCGCGACCACACTCGATGAATACCGCAAGTATATCGAAAAGGATGCCGCGCTGGAACGGCGGTTTCAGCCGGTGATGGTTGATGAGCCGAGCGTGGAAGACACGATCGCGATTCTGCGCGGATTAAAGGAGCGCTACGAAGTTCATCACGGTGTTCGGATTACCGATGCCGCAATCGTCGCGGCCGCCGTGCTATCGCACCGCTACATCAGCGACCGCTTTCTGCCGGACAAGGCGATCGATCTGGTTGATGAAGCGGCGTCTCGTTTGAAAATCGAGCTCGATTCCATGCCAACGGAAATCGACGTGATCGAGCGCGAAATCATGCAGCACGAGATGGAGCGGCAGGCGCTTAAGAAAGAAAAAGATGCCGCGAGCAAGGAACGGCTAAAGAAGCTCGAAAAGGAACTTGTCGATCTTCGCGAAAAATCCTCGGCATTGAAAGCCGAGTGGCAGAAGGAAAAAGCCATTCTGGAAGAGCAGCGGAAATGGAAAGAAGAGTTGGATAAGCTGCGCACTGAGCTCGAACGCGCTCAGCGTCGCGGAGAGCTGGCGAAAGCGAGCGAAATTCAGTACGGAAGAATCCCGGAGCTGGAGAAGAAATTGCGGGACGCGGAGGGTAGGGCGGGCGCCTCGTCCGCCGATTCCGGTGTCTCGCCGGAATCAAAAAGTTCTCCGCGAGACGCGAAGAACCGCGCCCGGGCCGGGCGCGCTACCCGATTATTGCGCGAAGAAGTGACCGAGGAGGATATCGCCGAAGTTGTCTCCAGCTGGACGCACATTCCGGTTTCGCGATTGCAGGAAGGCGAGCGAGAGAAACTCGTCAAACTTGAAGCGCATCTGCATCAGCGCGTCGTTGGTCAGGATGAAGCGATCAAAGCCGTCTCAAACGCGGTGCGCCGCGCGCGCGCCGGTTTGCAAGATCCAAATCGTCCGATCGGTTCTTTCATTTTTCTCGGGCCGACCGGCGTCGGCAAAACCGAACTTTCACGTGCGCTCGCGGAATTTCTGTTCGACGACGAGAACGCGATGATCAGGATCGACATGAGCGAATACATGGAGAAACACACCGTCGCGCGTTTAATCGGCGCGCCGCCCGGCTACGTCGGCTATGAGGAAGGCGGGCAACTCTCCGAAGCGGTGCGACGCAAACCGTACTCGGTTATCTTGTTCGATGAGATTGAAAAGGCGCATCAGGATGTGTTCAACATCCTGCTTCAAGTGCTCGACGACGGCCGCATTACGGACGGGCAGGGGAGGACCGTTGATTTTAAGAACACGGTGATCATCATGACCTCGAACATTGGTTCTCAGTTTATTACCGAAGAAGAATCGCGCGAAGCGCGCTCGCGTCTGGTGATGGACGCATTGCGCGAGCATTTTCGGCCCGAGTTTATCAACCGGGTCGATGAGATCATCATTTTCGATCGACTTACTGAAGACGATCTGAAACACATCGTCGAAATCCAGCTTGGTCGTCTAACGAAACGGCTCGAGCGACAGAAAATTACCCTCGATCTTTCCGATTCGGCCAAGGAACTGATCGCGTGCGAAGGTTACGATCCGGTTTACGGCGCGCGGCCCTTGAAGCGCGCCATCCAAAAAGATATCCTCGATCCACTCAGCATCGACATTCTGGAAGGAAAAATCCACGAGGGCCAAGTCGTTCATGTCGATGCCAAAAACGGCGGGCTCGAGTTTCACGCGAGATAAGCGTAACGTTGTCATTCCGCGCACAAAAAGGAGTGGGCCACGCTGACTGATTGCCAATACGTGGACGCCAACAGGTTTCGCGTGCACTGCGATGGTAAAGAGTTCACCGCGCGCCTCTATTTTGTGGACGCGCCCGAAACCAATCTCGTGTCGCGTGGTCCACCGCGGTCGAAGAGAAGAAGGAGAGCGAGTGAGTTCGCGAAGAATTGAACGCCTTGAGGTTCATATATGTCTCAGCATTCACCATGATTAAAATTCTCGGAGCAGCAGTAGTGGCGGCAACGATGCTTGTGGCATCTCCCGCTTTCGCAGGTGGAAAAGCGTGTTGCGCAAAGAATGCCTCAAACGAGGCGGCCTGCGCTAATCTCGCCGGTCTCAATCTAACGGCTGATCAGAAGACCAAAATCGAAGCATGGCAGAACGAGTGCATCAAGGCCGGCTGCACAAAGGAAAGCCGAGGAACCTTCCTCAAACAGGCAAAGGGAATTCTTTCTGCCGAGCAGTTCGCCCAGCTCAAAGCAGAGTGCAAAAAGTCGGCGAAAAAGACTGAGGCGTAAAGCGCGCTGTGTCATCCCGAACGGAAGTGAGGGATCTTACATTGTAGCGGAAGTCGGTCTAAATTGAGAGAATTCTTCGACTTCGCTCAGAATGACAAAAGATCGCGTCGGTGGAAACGCCGGCGCGATTTTTATTGGTCGAACCTGGAGACGTTGATCACTGCCTCGTCGCGGGATTTGGCTGCACCGGCGTGCTCGAATTAGGGCGGTGTTCGGTTGGCGGCGGAATGGGCGGGGTCGTTTGCGAGGCGGTTGTCGGCAATTCCGCCGACGATTTCATGGCCGGTCGGCCCGTAGGCGAGCGAGCTGCAGGCGAAGTGAACAATCGCGCCTAACGAAATGGAAATCGATTTCTTCATGTTTAGTTCTCGGATTGAAACTTCGCCGTCAACGTTGCGCGGATTCCTTCAATGCGCGCGAGCAACTGATCAAAATGTGACCCCGGCCAGTAGATCTGGCCGCAACCGGTGCAGCGTCGAAATTGTTCGTAATAGATTTTTGTAAGCGGCTCGAGCTGCTCGATGACTTCACTTTTTTCGACCTGTTCGAGTAGAGCATTGCAATGAAGGCAACGGGTGAATGGAGCGACCGCCGAGAGCAGGTCAAAACGGCGCAACACTTCGATTGTTTGCTCCAGCGGCTTTTGCGACCGCAAATAGTAGCCGTGTTGCACAATTCCGTACATGAGCAGGCGGCGGTCGCGGGTGAGCAGGGCGCGATTGTCGGTCTTGGAACGGTCGACTAATTGTCGATCTTCCGCTGCGGGATCGTAAACGACATCGATGCCAAGCAATCTCAAATCGCGGACGAGTTTTCCGAGATGACCATCGGCGATAAACTTCTTGATATAAATAGTTTGCAGTCGATTTTCTGGTAAAAGTATGCGTGTGTTAATTGGATAAACACCAACCTCCGTGTCTCGCTCCACGACATGGGCAAAGTCAACAGGCTGACGGTCGACCAGGATCAAATCGACCTCGGGGTGCGGGACACCGCACGACTCAATCACGTCCTTTATCGAAGTTTTTTCGCGGAATTGGCGCTCGACGATCGCGTTGTTTGCTTTCAGGAAGAATGAGAGATCGCCATGAAATTTAAGGCGAACTGTGAATGGGTTCACATCACTTACTCACCTTCGCGTCGGAATACGCGTACTCAAAGGTTGTTCCGCGCGGCCGCGCCATGAATCGGCCTGGACCGAGCGGCTCGTCTTCGCCGTAATAAAGATCGACCTGCCATTTCCGCAGTCCACCGCCAGTATCCACAATTTTCCAACGCGTACTGCCAAACACCTGCCGAACGGTCGAAGCTGGCGTCTCGATTATGAGACCGCGATGCAATCCGCTTTGCCCTAGCTTTGCCGCAGCGGAAAAACGCGGGACGAGATTCCCGCCGCCGCCGGCCGGTCTCGACGCAAAACCAAATGAATCTCCGCCGTTGTAACGAATGTAATTGCGGCCGTTTACCGGCGTAATTATCCGGCCGAAACCTTCTTTTTTCACCGAGCGAAGAAAATCGCGCGGATACTTGCGTCGATGTAATCCCGGCTTTGTCACCAATGCGGCATCGAATCCGCGCTCGAACGTGAAACCCGATTCCATTGGCGTGTAGTAAAGCGTGCAGACGATGAAGTATTCGCCACTGTGCCCATGCGGGCGGCGCGCGATTTTTTCATTTTCCTGCGCGAGACGCTGCACGACTTCGGGCCAGGGAATGTCGGCTTGAACCCGAGCCAAGATCGACAACGAACACGCGAGTGCGATACAACTCGCAATCAGTCGCCGAAGACCGATTCGATCGGGCCGCCGATTAATACTTCGATCGGCAGACGCTTCCATTCGTATTCATAAGGTGGTTGCTTCCACTGAAATTGATCGCCGTGGATCTGGCGGATGCGCTTGATGATTTCCACGCCTGTTTTGAAAGGCCGAAATTTGTCCCGATCGAGCACATGCAATTGCGCGCCGCGGCAAAGTTTTCCGGCGAATTTGTGAAACGTCGGCTGAAAATAATTTTCCCGGAAGAAAACACCTGACAGCTTTAAATCGCTCAGTTCGCGACAAAGTATTTCTGCGTCGATAAACGGCGCACCGAAAATCTCGAATGGCCGAGCTGTGCCGCGGCCTTCGGAGATGTTCGTTGCTTCGAGCAAACACATTCCCGGATAAACCGTGGCGGTGTCGAGCGTCGGCATGTTGGGTGACGGCATCACCCAAGGCAGACCAGTTTGATCGAACCACATCGCGCGCTCCCAGTTTTCCATCGGCAAGATCGACAATCGACAATCGGGGAATGCTTCATCTCGAAATTGCCGGGCTAATTCGCCAATCGTGCGCCCGTGTCGCACTTTGATCGGATGCATTCCGACAAACGATTTGTAAGCCGGATCAAGTAACGGCCCTTCCGTTGTCAGGGCATTAATCGGATTTGGCCGGTCAAGAACGACCATGACCACGCCCTGTTTTTCACAGGCGCGCATGCAAAGGTAAAGCGTCCAAATAAAAGTGTAATAACGTGCGCCGATGTCTTGAAGATCGACAAGTAAAACATCGACATGTTCCAGCATTTCTGCGGTCGGTTCACGATGTTCGCCGTAAAGACTATAAACTGGAATGCCCAGACGCGGATGTTCATAGCTTTGCCATTCGACCATGTTGTCCTGTGTCTGGCCGAGAAATCCATGCTGCGGACCGAAGAATGCGCCAAGCCGGAGCAAATCTCCGTTGTGTCGCTCGAGGATATGCGATGCGTGCTCGAGATGGGATGAGACCGACGCCGAATGAAGAAGTGCGCCGATGCGCGCCCCGCGCAGCTTTTCCGGCCAAAGCTCGCGGAGATGATCAAGTGGCAGTTCGACGCGCACGCGTGAGTTATAACACAATCATGGCTACAACCATTTCCGCAAAGCGACACTGACGATAATCGCGATCAATGTTACGCTAGCACAAAGCTCGGCGAAAACTTCCCCATATCGCACATAGAAAGTGAGATCGCGTTCCGTCGGAACATTCACCTCACCGGCGAGCACGCCTTCGGTGAAAGTGCCGCCAGTTTCATCCTGCAACAATTGCGTGACGCGGCCGAACTCATTCACGAAACAAGTCACGCCGGTATTTGCTGCGCGCACCATCGGACGGCGCGTCTCGACACAGCGGAAAATGGCGTTCGCCAGATGCTGTTGTGAACCGGCCGAATGCAAAAACCAGCCATCGTTCGTCACGTTCGCGAGCAGGTTTGCTCCTCTGAGTACGAATTTCCTCGTCAGCTCGCCGATTGTGTCTTCAAAGCAAATCAGCGGTGCGACCTGCACATCACTATTTGTTAGGCGAAAGACTGTGTGATCCTGGCCCGTCTCGAAATCACCCGGCACCCAATGGCCCGCGACCGCGGCAAAAAGCGGAAACGAATGTCGAAGTGGAATGTATTCACCAAACGGCACGAGATGAAGCTTGCGATAAATTTGCACGTGCTGGCCGGCATCCGAGACGAGCGCCGCGGCATTATAATCGTATCCATTCTCCACATCGATTGTTCCGAGGAGCAAGTCTGTCTTTGTCGACGCAGAAAAATCCATAACGAAGCGGTGAGTCTCTTCATCTTCGAGCACGGGACCCGGCATCGCGCTCTCCGGCCAAATCAGCAAATCAGGCGGCGGTTCGACTTGCAGCGGGATCGCGCTCAGTCGCGTGAATCGACTGAAAATCTGGGCGGCGAATTGTGGGTCGAATTTTTGTTTCTGTGGAACGTTTGCCTGCACCGCGACGACGCGCAGCGGCTTGGTTTGCGGTGGGTTGCGCGCGACCTGCCAGCCAAACACCAGCAAGCCGACCACTCCCAACATGGTAAAGTTTATGTCCCAGTGCGGTCGCATTCGATGTGTTCGCGCCTCGAGAAACAAACGCACTGGAATCGTGACCGCGATGACATTGACGAACGCAATTACGAACGACAACCCGGTCACACCCGTGAATTCCGCGATTTGAATGAGCGGCCATTTGGCCCACAGGGCGACGCCGAGCCCGTTCCAACCAAACCCGCCGAAGAGCCATCCGCGGATCCACTCATGGGTGCTCCACGCGGAAGCGAGGAGGAAGGCACGCCACAAGTTGTTTGTCGATCTTAACCAGGATGAGGCCGGCATCGCCGTCGCCGGCTTGCCAGCGCGTTCGAGCATTTGGTTCCATTTGTCTTTTGTTGGTTCCATCTTCGTTGGGCTCGGCCTAACGAGTCCGCAAAACCAGCCCCAAAACGCAAAATTCATTGCGAGATAGAGCGAAAGCAGCAGGGGCAAACCGTGCAGCCAGAAATCTTCAAACAAAGTCCCGAGCGAACCAAGCCAGCCAAATGTTCCCGTAAAAAAAACAACACCTGCGACGTACCCGAGGAGGAGATCGCGCAACCATCGCCGCTTTGAATTTTCTCCGGAGAACCAAATCGCCGCGAGCAGCGGAATGAGCGCAAACCAACAGAGCCAGCCTTGATTGAATGGCGCGAAACAGCCTGTGCCAAGCATCCCGCTCGCGATCGCGGCCAGCCACGGCCAGAAGGGCAGCGCCTTTCGTAACGCCCTCACTTCGCGCACGTCAAGCGCGCCGGCCCGGTTGGATCGCATCTCGCAAATCGCGCGCGTAGGAAGGGTTCACGCGAAAGACACTGCGCTCGACATTCTCCATGGTACGCAGGTTGGCCTTGTCCGAAAGCACGTAGCCGAGCTGAATCAGCCCATTGAGCTCGTCGAGAAATTCTGCCGTTTCCATCTCGCCAATTTGCTCGATCAACACCTTCCCGAAAGTTGGCGCGCCGCTCAGGCCCATTGTTTTCAGGAATGTGATCTCGCCGCCACTCAAATTAATCTCACGCCGCATAATTAACTTTCGACAACGAATCGACAACTGTCGAGCGGCTCATCGCGCGAGCCGCGCGTACACGTCTCTCTGTATAGAATCCCAAAGTCGCTCCAGACGCTCATCGATCTCCATTTTAATTTTCTCCAGCTGCTCGGCACTAAATTTTCCCTTTTCCGGCTGGCGCTGCGCGAAAATGTAATATTTAATTTTTGGCTCCGTTCCCGAACCTCGTACGGCAATGCGTGTCCGATCCTCCAGTTCGAAGATCGACATCTTCTCCCTGGGAATCTCCTCGCCTTCGACATCGCGAATCGTTTCCGTTTCGAAATTTGTGATGCGCGTCACTTTTGCGCCGAAATAGCCGAACATCGAGAAAATTTCATCGAGCAGTTGATCGACCGTTTGATTTCTCGACTTTGCGTAAGCAGCGACTTCGCAAAACATGATCGCGCCGGCGTTTCCATCTTTGTCGCGCGCAAAATCGGCGCCGCTATAGCCGTAACTTTCTTCGCTGCCGAATACGTAAAAAGACGAGTGCGCGAGCCGCGCTGTTCGCGTTTCCTCTTCGGAAAGCCGGCGATACTTCTGGCGCACTTCCGCCGGCAACGCGCGTTCGTATTTCTCCAGCTTCGCACCGAAATATTTGAAGCCGGTCAGGGTTTCAACACAGCGCAAACCGTAATGCTCGGCGATTACCTTTTGCAGATCGGTCGTGACAAATGTTTTGATGATGACAGCGCGGCTCGCGTTCTCTTTGTTCAGCACCCCGGTATCGAAGAGCGTTTTTATCCGGTAATAAGCGAGCAACGATCCGATTTGATTGCCACTGATCAGTTTCATCGCGCCAGTCGAGCTCCGCACAGCCACGCCCAGCCGGTCGCAGTCCGGATCGGTTGCGATGACAAGATCGGATTTCTTTTGCTGCGCGAGCGCGATTCCCATTTGCAATGCCTCGGCATTTTCCGGATTCGGAGATTTCACCGTCGGAAATCGCGGGTCGAAGCGATCCTGCTTCGCGACGATCTCGAAATTGAAACCGAGCCGCTTCAGCATCGGTTTCAAAGTGACGCTGCCGGTCCCGTGCAGCGGAGTGAAGACGATGCGCAGCGATTTCGCCGCGCGCACAACCGGTGGATCGGCAATCAAGGTGGCGAGCCGCTCCATGTAGGCCTCATCGACATCGTGTCCAAGTGTCGTGACGGCTCCTTGTCGATCTTTTGGCAACGGGTTGTAGGTTTCGTTCGCGATCGCATTCACTTTTTCAATGATTCCGCTGGCGTGCGGTTCGACCACCTGCGCGCCATCAGCAAAATAAACTTTGTAACCATTGTCGTGCGGCGGGTTATGGCTGGCGGTGATGACAACGCCGGCACTCGCGTTCAAGTGGCGAACCGCGAACGACAATTCCGGCGTTGAACGCGGCCCGTCGAAGATGTAAGCGTGACAACCATTGTCAGAGGCGACCTGCGCCGCAAGCCCTGTGAATTCTTTGGAAAAAAATCGCGTGTCGTGCGCGATCACGATTCTTGGCGGATTGTCGATCTTATTGCGCGCGTGCCACTCCTGGATGTACGCCACCAGTCCCTGCGTCGCGCGACTAACGTTGTAAAAGTTCATCACGTTCGTGCCGATGCATGGAAACTCTGGTCGCTCCTCAAGTGCCGCTGCGCCGCGTTCCGCCGCGGTCACAATTTTAGCGATCGTGCGGCCGCGCAGTCCGCCCGTGCCGAATTCGAGCGTTTTATAAAACCGATCGTTCAGTTCCGCCCATTCATTGCCAGCAACCAGCTCCTCGACGACGCGCGAATAAAGATCCGACGGCGCCGCGGCGAGCAGCCCGCGAATGTTCTTCGCCGCCGCATCGAGCAATTGACCACTGCTCAGCGCTTGCTCGATTCTTTTGTCCAACTCGTCCGGCATCGCCCGAAAACCATTCCGAGGCGGCTGCGCTTTGCAAGCGGGAAGGTGACTTCAACGCGGCGATCTGGTTTCGGTGGCGGATCGATACACCAACAGGGCTGCCGCAATATCTTCCACGGCCATGCCGAGAGATTTAAAGATGGTGATTTCGTTTGCGCGCGATGGAACTTTGCCGGCAAGCGCTTCACCGAGCTCGGCATAAATTTTTGCGCCGGAAAGAATCACGTCGCCAGATTCTTTCATCGCGCCTTCGCGCGAATCGACGAACACGACGTTTCGCATCGCGTCATCGTCCAGCTCGCGCCAATCCGGGCGGCACGCGCCGACGGCGTTGACGTGGCAACCTAGTTTTAGCCACGCCCCGCGCAAGATCGACATTTTTGAATTCGTCGCGGTCACTACAACATCAGCGTCGCGCACGGCGACTTCTGCCGACATCGCTTTCGCGCCAATTTCTTCGGCGAATCGTTCAGCATGCGCTTTCGTGGGGCTCCACACACGGATTTCTTTGAATTGCCTAACGAGTTGCAGTGCTTGCACGTGACTCCGCGCCTGCACGCCGCTGCCAAGAATGGCGAGCACTTTCGCATCGGGAGATGCAAGAAGCTTTGTCGCCGCTGCGGAAACTGCCGCCGTACGCATCTCCGTGATCAATGTGCCGTCCATCACCCCGAGTGGCGTTCCTGTTTCCGGATCAACCAGAAAAATTGTGGCCATGTGCGTTGGAATTCCACGCTCAGCATTTGCCGTATAAAACGTAACGACCTTTAGACCGAGTCCGTCGGGAGTTAGTGCCGGCATCATTCCAAAAAATCCGCCGGGCGGATCAACCGTGATGACGGAGCGCACCGGCTGCGTCACCTTGCCGGCCGAGAAATCGATCAGCGCTCTCTCCATCGCCGGAATCAATTCTTCCATTCGCAAATGCCGCCGGACTTGTTCTTCGTCGAGGTACAACATCAGATGAGTGTTCGCTTTCGAGTGCACACACGTTGTAGCGGCCGCTGCCTCAATCGTCGAAGAAAAACCATTGCTGCGATGCGTGCCGCGGGCTAATTCCAGTTTGCCGCGCGGACAGGCATGAACATTCACGAGTATCAAGCGAAGGAACTGCTGCAAAAATTCGGGGTGGCGACGCCGCGTGGAAAAGTTGCTTCGACTGCGGCTGAAGCGGAGCAAATCGCCCGCGAATTGGGAGATGTCGATCTCGCCACGGGACGAGTCCGTGTCGCCGCGGCGACCGGACTTGTCGTCAAGGCGCAGATTCATGCCGGCGGCCGGGGAAAGGGAACTTTCACCAATGGGTTTAAAGGCGGTGTGCATCTTTGCAAATCCCCAGCCGACGCGCGCGAGCTTGCGAGTAAGATGCTCGGACAGACTTTAGTCACACACCAAACCGGACCAGCGGGTCGCGTGGTCAACAAAGTCCTGGTCGCGGAATCGGCCGAAATCGCCCGCGAAATTTATTTTGCGGTTCTGCTCGATCGAGGCACGGCCGCGCCAGTGATTGTCGCGAGCACGGAAGGCGGCGTTGAAATTGAAACCGTCGCCGCGAAATCTCCTGAGAAAATCATTCGCGAAAAAATTGATCCGCTCGCTGGTCTGCAACCATTTCAGACGCGGAAACTGGCGAAGCAACTCGGCTTCGAATCGTCGCAGTTGAAGAGCGCTTCGAAATTATTCGAAGGACTGTGCCGCACATTCATTGCCTTCGATTGCTCGATGGTTGAAGTCAATCCGCTGGTCGTAACAAGCAAAGGCGAAGTGCTTGCGCTCGACGCAAAATTCAATTTTGACGATAACGCGCTTTATCGACACCCGGATATCGCGGCGATGCGCGACATCGCGGAGGAAGATCCACGCGAAGTCGAAGCTTCGAAGCACGGACTCAGCTACATCGGACTCGACGGAAATATCGCATGTCTGGTTAATGGCGCCGGACTGGCCATGGCCACGATGGACATTATCAAATTTTACGGCGGCAATCCGGCTAATTTCCTTGATGTCGGTGGTGGCGCGACCGAAGAGCAGGTGACTGAAGCATTCAAGATTTTGATCGCCGACAAAAACGTGCAGGCGATTCTGGTCAACATTTTCGGCGGCATTATGAAGTGCGACATCATCGCGCAGGGAATTATCAATGCCGCGAAAACTGTGCATCTGTCCCTTCCGTTAGTCGTTAGACTGGAAGGGACAAATGTCGAAGCCGGTAAGAAATTAATTGCGCAATCAGGTTTGGCCGTGATCGGGGCGAACGATCTCGCCGACGCCGCGCAAAAGGCGGTCAAAGCAGCGAAAGGCAAATGAAAGTAACATCGATAATTGCGTTTGTACTGGCGCTCGTCGCTATCACCTCGGCAGATGAACTTCAGCGCAAAACAAAAACACCGCGTGAATCATATCCGAATGTGGATGTGATCTACGATTCGATTGCGGTGTCACAGGGCGAACGACTGCGCGCGATCATCACGAAGCCGCACGATGCGAAAGGCAAGCTGCCGGTGATCTTCGTCGCCGGTTGGCTCAGTTGTGATTCGGTCGAGGCGCCGGCGGATACGAAAGACGCAACCGGGATTGTCTTTCGGGGACTCGCGCAACTGCCGGGTTTCTGTTTGTTCCGCCTCGATAAACAGGGCGTTGGGGATAGCGAAGGCGTTTGCGGGGAAAACGACTTCGAGTCGGAGCTCACCGGTTATCGCGCGGCTTTTCACGCGCTGTCGCGCTTCGATTTCATAGATACCAATCGTGTTTACATCCTCGGCATCAGCAATGGTGGAAGCTTTTCGCCGCTGGTTCCTGAGTCCGAGGCGGAACAAGTGCAGGTGCGCGGATACGTTTCAGTCGGCGGCTGGGTGAAAACGTGGTTCGAGCACATGCTCGAGATCGAGCGGCGTCGCTTTGCCTTGCTCGGCAAATCTCCGGCCGAGGTGAACGAACGCGTGAAAGGCGCGGCGACGCTTTATCATGATTGGCTGATCAAAGGGAAAACGATTGACGAAGTAGTGCAAGATCGACCGGAATTGGCGGAACTTTGGCCCGAAGGCGCCGATCGCACGCATTTGTATGGACGGCCGCTCGCCTTTTATCAGCAATTGCAAAAGCTTAATCTCGCGGGCGCTTGGTCACGCGTGAAAGTACCGACGCTGGTGTTACACGGCCAATACGACTGGATCATGAGCCGCGAAGATCCAGAGCTCATTGCGCAATATGTGAATGCGAATCGACACGGCGCCGCCCGTTTCGTTGAAGTGCCGGAAATGGGTCACACGTTTCAGCATTACTTGAACATGGCGGACGCATTTGCCGGCAAAAGCGCGCAGTTCGACCCGAAAGTGCTGCGGCTGCTGACGGACTGGCTCAAGGAATAGGAAACGAGAACACAAACATGAAAATCAAATCAATCGGCTTCGTCGGCATTCCAGTGACGGACTTGAAACGTGCGCGCGCGTTTTACGAAGACGTGCTCAACCTAAAAGTCTCCGAAGAGATGATGGGCGGCAAATGGATCGAGTACGCGGTCGGCGATGACACGCTCGCGATTGCGAATGTCGGCGATCAATGGAGACCGTCAGATCAGGGAACGGGCGCGGCATTAGAAGTGGAAGACTTCGAGGAGGCGATTGAGCGGTTGAAAGATCGACATGTGCGATTTGCGGCCGAACCGTTCGAAACACCGTGCTGTCACATGGCCGTCGTCCAGGACCCTGACGGCAACAAGTTGATCATCCACAAATTGAAACCGGAAAACGAAAAGGGAATCTGTTTATGACTATGATTAAGGAAGTCGCATTTGTCGCTATCGCAGTTTCGGATAAGGAACGCGCGCGAAAATTTTATCAGGAAACGCTCGAGCTGAAGCCGACCACGACGGCGATGGAAGGCGCGTGGGTCGAGTACGATCTCGGAACGGTGACAATTGGCGTCGGGTGCCATTCGATGTGGCAACCGTCGCGCGACGGGACAACTGTCGCATTTGAAGTGGAGGATTTTGACGGCGTCTACGCGAAGTTGAAAGAGCGCGGCGCCACGTTCGACATCGAGAAAACCGAAACGCCTGTTTGCTGGATGGCGCAGTTCCGTGATCCCGACGGGAACAAGCTGCTCATTCACAAACGCAAAACGAAATAACGAATGTCGGTTCTGGTCGATAAAAACACACGGCTCCTGGTGCAAGGCATCACCGGCAGCGCCGGTGCGTTTCACACGCGGCAATGCATGGCCTACGGCACGAACGTCATTGCGGGCGTGACGCCAGGAAAAGGCGGGCAAATGTTTGAGGATAAAGTGCCGGTGTTCGACACGGTTTATGAAGCGCGACAGAAAACGGGATGCAATGTGTCGATGGTTTTCGTGCCCGCACCGGCGGCGGCCGATTCAATTTTGGAAGCGGTGGATGCAGGCGTCGAGCTGGTCGTTTGCATCACGGAAGGAATCCCGGTGATGGACATGATGCGCGTGAAAGCGCTGATGGTGGGCAAAACATCGCGGCTGATCGGCCCGAATTGTCCGGGCATCATTACGCCCGGCGCGTGCAAGATCGGGATCATGCCCGGCTACATTCATAAAGCGGGCGGCGTTGGCGTGATCTCGCGTTCTGGGACGTTGACCTACGAAGCGGTCTGGCAACTGACAACGCGCGGCTACGGGCAATCGACTTGCCTTGGAATCGGCGGCGATCCCATCAACGGCATGTCGCATCTCGATGCGGTCAAGCTGTTCGACGAAGATCGACATACTGAAGCAATGATTTTGATCGGCGAGATCGGTGGCTCGGCGGAAGAAGAGGCGGCCGATTGGGTCAAAAAGAACTGCAAGAAGCCGGTGGCCGCATTTATCGCGGGCATGACTGCGCCGCCCGGACGTCGGATGGGTCACGCCGGCGCGATTGTTTCCGGCGGACGAGGAACCGCCGCGGGAAAAATTGAAGCATTAAAAGCCGCGGGTATTGCAGTAGCTGAAACTCCGGCGACAATGGCCGATACTCTGATTAAACGGATGAAAGGTTCGAGCAGATGATAGCGAAAGGTTTGGAAGGAATCGTCGCGAACACGACGCGTCTGAGCGACGTGATCGGCGACAAAGGCCAGCTCATCTATTGCGGCTATGACATTAATGAGCTCGCCGGGAAAGTCAGTTACAAGGAAGTCGTTTATCTGCTCTGGCACAACAAACTGCCGAACCGCCGTGAGCTCGATACATTTACGCGCGAGTTACGCGGGACGCGCAAGCTGCCGCAACCGGTAATCGACTTTATCAAAACTGCGCCGCGCGACGCGTCGCCGATGGACGTGATGCGCACCGCCATCTCAATGTTGGGGCTTTACGATCCGGACATCGGAAAGGACGCAACTCCGGAAGTCAACCGGCGTCGCGCGGTCTCGATTACGGGGAAGATCGGCGTGATCGCCGCTTATTTTCATCGCGCGCGCAACGGCAAATCGCTTCCACCAGTGCGCGACGATCTCACGGAAGCGGAGCATTTCCTCTATCTCATGTGCGGCGAGCCGCAGTCGAAGGAGGCGAGCGACACGCTGGATGTTGCCTTTGTTTTGCATGCGGACCACGGTATGAACGCGTCCACCTTCAGCGCGCGCGTGACCATATCGACGCTGACCGATTTCTATTCCGCGATCACGGCCGCGATCGGCACACTCAAGGGTCCGCTGCACGGCGGCGCAAATGAAGGCGTCATTCACATGCTCGAAGAAATTGGAAGCGAAGACAAAGTGGATGCGTACATCGAGGATCAACTTGCGCAAAAAAAGAAAATCATGGGGATCGGACATCGCGTTTACAAAACGCTCGACCCGCGCGCGCCGCACCTTCGCGCCATGGCGATCAAGTTGAGCGAGAAAATCGGCGAACCGAAATGGATCCGCATGAGCGAGCGGATCGCCGAATTGATGAAGCAGAAAAAGAATTTAAACGCGAATGTCGATTTTTATTCCGCAACGGTCTACCACTCGCTGGGGATTCCGACCGATCTGTTCACCCCGATGTTCGCGATCGCGCGCTGCTCCGGCTGGTGCGCGCACGTCCTTGAGCAGCTCGAAGACAATCGTCTCTATCGTCCACTGAGCGAATACATCGGCGAGCCGGTCGGCAAGAAAGTCGTGCTGATCGATGACCGAGTGTGATTTGCCGGGCGTGCTTCGCGATTTGCTCGCCAATCGCTGGATGAAATCACGCGCGCCTCGATACGAGATCGCTGAATCAGTTAATCGCTTATGAACACACTTCTCATCATCGCTGTCACCTGGATCGGCAAGGAACATCGCTTCCTCAGTCTGGACTGGAGTTATCTCGTCATTCTCGGTCTGATCGGGAACGCAATTTTTTCAATGCGTTTTCTCGTCCAATGGGTCGCCTCGGAGCGGCAGGGCGAAAGCGTCATTCCGGTGTCGTTCTGGTATTGGAGCATCGCCGGCAGCGTGATCATGTGTTTTTACTTTATTTTCCGACGCGATCCGGTTGGCATTCTCGCTTACCTCCCGAACTCCATGATTTATATTCGCAATTTGATGCTTATCCGTAAACGCAAGTTCGCCTACACCGCTGCCGCGCCCTCGCAAAAGCCGCGCGAAACTGGATAGCGAAAGGTTTCGAAACATCTCGCCGTAGTGCAGCGCGGCGGCATTGTCACCAGAAGGCGCAACCGTCTTTACCAAATCAAACCGCAATTCCTGGCCGATCGCGACCAGCGCATTGTCGATCTGGGCTGGTGCTTGCTGCGGATGAACACGAGCTCCGCATAGCGCGCCAGGCTTCACTCGTCCAGCCGCACCGACTCAATCACCTTGTCGATCTCGTCTTTCAGCGCCGCATTCGGATCGGTGAAAGAGCTCACAAGAGTTTCGACGCGCGCATTTCGTCCAATCCCGCCATAATCGCGAGCGAATCAACTACTCTTCACTCAAGGACTTTTCCCAACCGGGCTGAGCACATGCCGGCTAATTGACTTTGTGATCTCCCAAAACATACGCGCGTCCTCTTCGAGTATTAGAACACCGTCCGTGGTATTCCTTATGCGGATGGATGTAGTTACGAAAATCGCGAAGGACATTTCCAACATCTTTTGTCGACTTTGTAACCCAGCTGAGTTCATGGGCAACCTCGACCATATGCACGAGTTTCCAATCCGGAAGCGCGAGGCTTTTTCCGCGTTTGTCGCGTGGCGCTGCTTTCGCGGTAAAGATCCCAGGCTTGTCGGGACTCACATTAATACGAGCGAGTAACAGTGACTCAAGCAATGATGTTGCAGATCCGTTCGCGTTATCCTCAGTGAGCGGCTGGGGCGCTTTCGGCCGCGGTCGATTCGCCGGCGGGCAAATGCGCCGCCTTCCAATCCATCGCCATCCGGATGCGAGCGCGGCCACTTGGATGATCGAAAAAGATGAATTCTTCCAACGGCGTCGGATCGAGTTTGCGATAGGCGGCCAGCGTCAGCGCCGCTTTCGCCATTCCATCGGGCTCGCGGGAAGTATTGATGCCAAAGATATCTGCTTCGCGCTCGGTTGTTCGGATGACGCTGTTAATGATTGGCGTGAAGACGAAGGCGAAGATCGCGAAGATCAACATTAAAAGCGGGAAAGCGGCGGGATCGGCGATGCTACGCACACCCCATTTTCCACCCCAGCGGAGAAGTGCGCGATTGAAAATCATGCGGGCCAAAGCAAAACCGAGCAGTGCAAAAATTCCAAAGTAAATGATTAGCTTCATTCCGTGGTTCAGAACGTAATGACCCATCTCATGCGCCATGACCGCGCGAATTTCGGGCAGCGAGCATTGCTTGAGAAGATTGTCGTTGAGGGCGATGCGGGTTGTCCCGAGAAAGCCGGCCACGTTCGCGCTGATCCGGGTCGTTTGCCGCGAAGCATCGACTTCAAACACTTGCTTGACCGGAATTTCATTGGCACGCGCCAACGCGAGAATGGGATCGCGAATTTTTGGATCGTTAAGCGGCTTGTAAGTGTTAAAGAGCGGCTCGACGAACACCGGCTCGATAAGCAGTGCAATCATTGCGAGCACGATCGCGACACCGGTCCCCCAGATCCACCATCTGCGGGACGCTCGCCGAAAAACCCAATAGAGCACGACCAACCCGATCGACGCGGCGATAAGCTGCACACCGAGTGCGATCAGTTGTTCGCGGAACCAGGGGACAAATGTTTGCGTCGCCAAACCGTAGGCATGTTCGCGAAAGAAATTTTCGTAAAGATTGAGCGGGAAACCCAGGGCCGTCGTTATGAGAATGAATGGGATGGCGTAAACAACGATCTGCAAAGTTTTGACGCGGGTGACGCGCTCGGCAAAATCGCGAAGGCGTGCGGAAATATGTGACGTTAGCAGAAATACGAAAATCGCCGCGCTAAGGAGAAAATTCCAAAGAATCAGCCAGTAACCGCCTTCGAAGTAGGCGTTGGATTTCGCGCGCTTCTCTGCCGGCAGCGTAGCCAGCCAGGCGCGCGTTGCCGCGGCTGGGTCTAACGATATTGCGGTTTGCGGCGCAACTGTGGCCGAGGGAGCAGGTGTCGGAGGTTCTTGCGGACTGGCCGCGACCGGCGCTGTAAAGACGAGGAAGCTAGCCATCCCTAGCAAAATCAATCGGTTGATCATGCCCGCATTATTAAAGAAATCATGGCTGGAAGGAAAGCGTAGCGTGCAGCGATTTTTTTTAAAAAGGTCATTCCGCTGGACGAACAAGCTCTGGGAGCACAAAATCAGCTCATGAAAATGCTTGCGTTGTTCGTTTGCGCATCTTTTATGGGAGCCGGCGCTCTGCCCGTCGAAGCACAAGCGGAAACGGCAGATGCAGCTCGTTACGGAACCTATCCCGCCAATTATAAAGAAATCGTGACCAAATGGCTGGAAACACAACTGATCGACGCGACCAGTGCGCGGATCGAATGGAACGGCGACCCGAAGCCGGCGGACTTAGGCACAAAGGGCGAACATCTTTACGGTTATCTGGTCAACTTCAAAGTGAATGCCAGGAACCGGTTTGGTACTTACACCGGCAAACAAACACATGGCGCCCTGATTCGTAACGGAGAAGTAATAAAAGGAATTGGCTTTGCCTACTAACAATGAAATCACAAAATAACTACATAACCCGCGAGTCGGGACAAATCTTCGGCGTTCTCATTATTTTAATCGCTTTACTCGGCGTCGGACTGTGGATGCTCTTCGCATACAGGAGTTCGACGCAGAAGGAGGGGCGTGAGTTTGGGAATGAAGCGATCCAAAAGCTTGCTGTCCAACACGACCCCGCTTTTCTGGCATCGCGGCTTGGTCCTGCGGCCCGTCTCGATTTTCCGCCTTCCGCACAACAGGAGTTGATTTCGAGACTCCAGCAGCTTGGAACGCCGGTGGGGCCGATCGACCTGAAGGGTGACGTCACATTTCAATCACAGTTTTTTGAGCCGAGGGGCTTTTTCAGCGCGCACGTGAATTACCCGACAAGAGGCGCCCGGATCGAGCTCGGCACTTCACACCCCGTCGGGCGATGGCAAATCGACACGCTCGCGCTCAATTTAGATCCGGAACGGTAATCGCGGTCGCTGATTATCGATCTTCCCGCTGTAGAGGCCGTCGTCCCCCGGCCGGCGGCAAATTGTGATAAGCCGCTGAGGACAGCGGCCGCTACGCTACAACTAAGCCAACAAGCGCTCGAGTGAGTCGACGCAAATCTGCGACCAGCTTTCCAGCGATTCGCGGCGCGTAACCAACTCGTCTTTCGTAAGAAATGCCAGACCGGTTATCATCGCTTCGCGTTTTTCGACTTTCGGTTCTGCTAATTTGAAAACGTGGACGATGCCCAGATGGACGCGGCCCACGTCGGTCGTGTCGTCATTTAAAAGCGCGACGACGCGATCTTCAAATTTTGTGTCGATCTTGATTTCTTCGTTCACTTCGCGCTCGACGCCGGCGCGATAGGCCGCTTCATCCAGCGCAAAAAACGATTCGTCAGCTTCATTCATGTGGCCGCCAATGCCGATGGACCCTTTTGCGACCAGCCGTTGCTCGCCCGCTTTCTTGCCGCGGACATAATAAAGAACTTTGTCCGCAAACATAAGCAGCACGTACGGGATAATCTGTTTGTAAGCGGGATCGTTTTCGGCTTGAGTGCGCGGCAGGAAGAAATTGTTCCCGCGCGACAACAACACGCTCAAATATTCTTGCGGCTCGAAGTTCAGTCCGTGAAAACTTCCCAACTGATCGAACAAACTTCGCCTAACGACCAGAATATTTTCATCTGGTGGACTCATCGGCGCGCTCCGCGGTCAAAAGGAATAAGTAACGCCCAGTTGCGGACCAAGCAGATTCAGACTCGGATTTGGATCGGTTTGTCCACCATTCGAGAGATGTTCATAAAGAACGCCGGCCTCGACTTTCCAACGTTCGCTCAGTTCGTAGGCTAGACCGGCCGCCGCCAAAATGTTGAAGGTGAAATCCTGGCCTTGCGCGCCCGAAATGTCTGGATGGCTGTCGATCCACCCCAAACCGACACCGCCGGAAACATAGGGAACAAGCCGGCTGTTTGGCTGAACGAAGTTGTAACGCAGACCAAAATTCAAGCCAAAATAATGATTTTCGATGCCGCGGAAAATCGGCTCGGCCACGGCGGAGAAGTAAAATTGATTGTAACCCCGCAGCCAACCGTCGCTTTGCCTCACTCCCCAGCGGATACGCGCCGTCAGAAACTCCGCTCCGATTTCATAACTATGTGGGCTATTAATGAAACCGAATAAATAGGCAGACTCGGCCGCTAATTCGAATCTTGGCGCGTCGAACGGTTCAGTCGCAACGCTTTCCACGCCTGCAAATCCTCGCTGCGCGGCAAAAAGAGTGCCGACAAGTAGCGCGATACAAAATATTTTCATCAGGCGCGGTATCATAGGAGCGGTTGGTTGAATTGCAATCGAGCGACGTTTCCGTAGCGGCCGTCTGCGACCACCGACTATTAGTGCGTCGCTCATACGGTCCCGCTACAAAATTCGGCAAGATCGACAGGTAGTGGGCTGGTCCATTCGTGCTCGCCATCGACCGTGAGCTTTGTGGCATGAAGAGCGTGGCGCGGCAGGAGCAGGTGCCGCTCGAGGTCGCACGTCCAGCGCGTCTCGATAAATTGGAGATAAAACTTTTCATCCGGGCCATAGATTTTGTCGCCGACAATCGGGTGGCCAGTTGAAGCGAGATGGACCCGAATTTGGTGTGTGCGACCGGTGTGCGGGATCGCGCGAATGAGGCTGAATTTTTCGATTGTCGATCTAACGAAGCGCCGCTCGACATGGAACTCAGTCTTGGCCGGCGCGCCGGCCGGATGAATCATTTGCCTCAACCAGATGGCTGCTTGTCGATGTTTGCCTTGTCGATCCAACGGGGCATCGACAATCTTCATTTCCCAATCCGGCCAGCCCCAGACAATCGCCAGATATTCTTTTTTTAATTGTTGTTGCTGCATCAAGAGACCAAATCGCCGTGCCGCCGTGGAGGTTTTTGCAACCA